>Ga0335074_10006559_pt1 | contig 16152 bp, 19 predicted proteins | sample Lox_Sample_23_FD_206715 | JGI IMG/M metagenome (GOLD analysis project Ga0335074, IMG submission 206715) | Soil microbial communities from Loxahatchee National Wildlife Refuge, Florida, United States - Lox_Sample_2.3 | ecosystem: Environmental > Terrestrial > Soil > Wetlands | place: USA... | reverse complement strand
TCACGTGACGCTGGAAAACGGCGTGGTTGTGGGCGGCGACGGATTCGGCTTCGCCAAAAACGACGAGGGCCGCTGGGTGAAGATTCCGCAGTCGGGCCCGGTCATCGTTGGCGACTGGGTGGACATCCAGGCCAACGCCTGCATCGACCGCGCCACGGTGGGCGCTACGGAGATCGCGACCGGCGCCAAGATCGACAACCTGGTGCAGGTGGGCCACGGGTCGCGCGTGGGCGAGAACACGTTGCTCTGCGCGCAGACGGGCCTTGCCGGTTCGTCGGTCATCGGCAAGAACGCCATCCTTGCCGGGCAGACCGGCGTGGCCGGCCATTGCAGCGTGGGGGACGGCGTGATCCTGACGGCGCAATCGGCCGTTTCTCACGACGTCCCGGCGGGCAAGACGATCTCCGGCTCGCCGGGGTTCGACAATCGAATCTGGCTGCGCGCGGTGGCCATCTTCCAGCGGCTGCCGGAGATGCTGCGGCGGCTGGACCGGCTGGAGAAGCAGGTGAAAAGCGCATCGACCTCTGAAGCATCGGAGGCGATGCCGCCCCAGCGGAGTAGGGAGTAGGGAGTGGGGAGTAGGGAGTAGGGAGTAGAGAGTAGGGATAATGGCTGTGACTCGCCGATCGATGATTGCCGCGTTTGCTTTGCTGCCCGTGATTGCGGTTGCGGGGTGCCGCTCGCATCACGTTGAAGTTTCGGTGGAGAACCGCACCGGCGCCGAAGTTCGCCTGCTCGAAGTGGATTATCCGAACGCCAGTTTCGGCGTGGACTCGCTGCCTCCCGGGGCCACCTACCGTTACCGCATCCAAGTCAGCGGCCAGGGCACCGTCAAAGTGCAGTACACCGATCCTGCCAACCGGCAGCCGCAGATGACCGGCCCTACCCTGAGGGAAGACGACCAGGGCGGGCTGGATATCGTTCTGGAGCCTGACGGCAAAGCCGAGTTCCATCCCCAGCTCGTTCCACCGCGCTAACTCCTTTGGCGCACAGCTTTTGCCGCTCTTTTTGTGGCTGGTTACCTGTTTAATCCCGGGCGTCGCGCCGATAAGTCCCTGCAGAGGTGCCCTTGTCCTCGTGTGCGCTCATATCCCGGGGTAGGCTCCGGCTGAGACATCCGCGCGCCCGGTTCGCGCTGCGCGTGGCCGGCTGTTTCCTGTCCAGCGTAGCGGCCGGGGTGTTCGTGGGGCTGGATCTCCAGAACAATCTGATCTGGATTGCCAACGGTGTTCTCCTCTCCTATTTGCTGCTGGCGCCGCGCTGGCGCTGGCCGGCGTATCTGGCGGCGGGCATGGCCGGGCAGTTCGTGGGCGCGTTTCTTGTCAACGGGATGCACATCAAGGCCGATTACTTCACCCTGGGGCCGCTGAACGCCCTGGAAGCTGCCACTTGCGCATTTCTGCTTCGCCGGCGCTCGGCTCAACTTCCCCGCCTTACCGATCTTCGTTATCTTGGCCGCTTTCTCGCCTTTGCCATCGTCGGCGGACCGGCCCTGACCGGCATCCTGTACGGCGCCGGATGCGTTCTCTGGTTCCACTCAAGCTTCTGGTACGGGCTGCTGGACTGGATCCTCACCGACAGCCTGGGCATCGCCGTGGCCACCCCGGCGTGCATTGCCATTCTCCACATGCGCATCGGGGAGTGGTTCCGGCCGGGCTGGAACCTCTGGGTGCCCGCCGCACTTGTCGTTGTAGCCGCGGTCGCCTTCCACTATCCTCAGGCGCCCCTGCTGTCCGTCATCTTTCCGCTCCTGCTTCTGGTGCTGCTTCGGCTCGGTCTTGGGTGGGCATCCGTGTCCCTGCTGCTGGTTGCCGCCATCGGCAACTGGAGTTTCGGCCACCTGAAAAGCTATATGGCATCCGTTCCGGGCATAAGCGTGACCGCTCCCGCACTTCACCTGCAGATCTTTGTCATCGCCGGGACGTTCATGCTCTATTCCGTCTCCGTGGTGATGGAGAACCTGCGCGCCGCCAAGAGACGGCTGCAGGAGATGGCAGCGCTTCACCGCCTGGTGACCGCCAACTCCCGCGACATCATCCTGCTGGCCGACCTCGACGGCATACCGCGTTATATCTCGGAGGCCGTCTATGCCCTCACCGGATGGAAACCGCAAGAGACCATGAACCGCGGCTTTGCCGAGGTGGTTCATCCGTCCGACCTCGCCGTGGTCGAGAAGCTCATGACCGAGCTCCGCAACGGCGCGGACTCCGGCACCGTCGAGTACCGCGTGCACCGTCGCCGCGGAGGCTACGTCTGGGTCGAGGGCAGTTTTCGCAGGGTGAACGACGCGGCAATCGGTCTTCGCACCGGTGTCCTCCAGGTGGTCCGCGACATCTCCGAGCGCAAGCTGGCCGAAGAGAAGCTCCGCGCCGCCAATCGGGTTCTCGAGGGCATCGCGGCCGTGGATGGGCTTACCGGAGTTGCCAATCGCCGGCGCTTCGACGAGATGCTGGACCGCGAGTGGCGGCGCGGCCTGCGCGAGCAGCAGCCTCTCTCCATCGTGTTGCTCGACGTGGACCTGTTCAAGCTCTACAACGACACCTACGGCCATCTGCGTGGCGACAGTTGCCTGAAGCAGATCGCCGAATCCGCTCTCGACGTGGTGACTCGTCCCGGCGATCTTGTAGCGCGCTATGGCGGGGAAGAGTTTGCCATTATCCTGCCGGGCACGGAAACGCATGGCGCCGAGCGCGTGGCTCGAGAGATTTGCGACACGCTTCGCGCGCGCCAACTCGCCCACTCCGCCAGTCCTTTCGGGGTGGTAACCATCTCCGCGGGGTACGCCAGCGTCGTGCCGCAGCTTGGCCAGTCACCCCCGGACCTGATCGAGGTAGCCGACCGCGCCCTTTACGAGGCAAAACGCAAAGGCCGCAATCTGGTTTGCGGTAGCGCCACGAACGCAGAACTCAGGCTGGCGTAGGAGCCGGTTTCAGGTGTCAGGGATCAGGTGTCAGGGATCAGGTGTCAGGGATCAGGTGTCAGGGATCAGGTGTCAGGGATCAGGTGTCAGGTTTCAGGGATCAGGTGTCAGATGTCAGGTGGGGGATCGCTTCCTTCGCGAGTTGAGCTTCCGCCAAAGATAACGCCTGCAGAGAAACGAAGGCCACATCGCTGGCGCGACGCGGCCTAAGTGAAACCTGACGCCTGTAACCTGAGCCCTGCCTTTACCGCACCATGCTCTGGAACAATTGCGACTTCAGCAGCGTGCCGAAATCCGAATCCGTGGATGCGAAATGCACTGACAGCTTGCCGGAGGTTGAGGTGACGTCGGTATCGGCCATTGCCATCTTCTCGGTGTCGTCGCCGGTCATCTTGCGGTACGCCACGGCGGCATTCAGCAGCGATGACACCGTAGCCGCCGCAAACGGATCCCCGGTAACGATGGTCAGATCGAACTTGACGCCGTGCTGGAAGTCCATGGAATACCACGAAGTCAGAAGCCGCTTCTGCACGGATTCAAAATCGGCGACGGAGCCGGCTTGTCCGAGAACCTGCTTCATCATGGTCTGCGTGCCCTTCTGATCCAGCACGCTCCACAGGTCCTCGGAGTCCACCGAGCGCATCGCGTCCATAACGGTGGAATTGGTCAGCATGCTGCTGGTGTTCCCATCGCGAGCATCGAGCGAGGCCTTGACCGCATCGCTGTCGCCGAACACCAACGTCGACGGATCCACGAAGCACAGCACCATGCCCGTCTTACCCATCGGGTACACCTTATTGGTCCTGATCAGCTTGGGCTTGATCGCGCGCTTCTTGAAGTTGGCCATGATGTCGTCGATGGGGAACTGCCCCTGCGCGATCCCGAGGGTGGTCATTTCCTCCGAGCCACTGCTGGGCCGAAACAATGCAAACGCGAGCTGGTCTACGTCGTGGTTGTCATTCAGCCCCGAGCGCCGCAAGGCATCGTCGAACTGTTTCAGATCCGGCGGCATCACCCGGTCGCGCAGCGCCATCGCCGTGGGCGAGTTCTGCATCGCGCGGTAATCGATCACCACCAACTGCTGCACATCCTTGGGAATCGCGCCCCGCGCATCGGTGGACAACTGCGCCGCATGCGCCGCGCCGGAAAAGCCCACCATCATCGCCGCAACCGCCGGCGCCACCCAACTCCACTGCAATTTCACCAAGGTTTGTCCTCCAGGAACATCGCTTCGGCTTCGGCATCGCTGGCATCGCCGTGCCCCAGAAGCGCATTCCGCTTTCAGCATGATTTTACCCGCTAAGGGATTTAGACGCTTTCGCGTGCCAATCCGTGTTCATTTCCTTTAACCCCGTCTGGCACTCAGGGTTTCTGCGGCCAGGGCAGGGGATTCGCCAATCGACGTTCCAGGATCTTGGCTCCGGGATCGAATTCAATCAAGTGACGCATCCATTCGGCTTCGCGCTCGCAGGCAGCCTCTGGAATGAGTCCGATCACCTCGCCCTCGACGGGCGCGGCCTTGTGCCGGTGCGCCAGCCGCACTACCCGGTCGTAGACATGCGAGATGGGCGTCAGGTCGAAATCGGTGATGTTCATGGAGAGCTGCGCCCGGCCGTGCGCCAGTAACCCCATGGCTTTCACACCCTTCAGCCCGCTCTGACGGATCTCTTTCGCGATTGCCCGCACCATAGCCACGTCGGTGGAATCGAAGTAGATGTTGTAGCCCACAAGGAATTTGCGTGCTCCCACGGCGCATGCGCCGGCGGTGGGATGGAGCGCCGGGCCGCCCAGGTCCGGGCGACGGGAGGCGTCCTTGCGCACCGCGTCGCGCAGCCCTTCGAACTGCCCCATCCGCACATTCTCCAGGTTCGCCCGATCCGGCCGCGCCGCCGCGGCCTCGTAAAAATATGCCGGGATTCCGTACCGCCGCCAGATCTCCAGCCCCGCCTGCCGCGCCAGCAGCGCGCATTGCTCCAACTTGATGCCGGCAATGGGCACAAACGGAATCACGTCCGCGGCGCCAATGCGCGGATGCTCCCCCTGCTGCACAGTCAGGTCGATCAGCTCCGCCGCCTTGCCGGCGCCTCGTACCGCGGACTCCACCACCGCCGCCGGCGTGCCCGCAATTGTGACCACGGACCGGTTGTGGTCCGCATCCATGGTCCAGTCCAGCAGATGCACGCCCTCCACGCGCATGGCGGCCAGGATCGCCTCTACCCGCTCCGCATCTGTGCCCTCGGAGAAATTCGGCACACACTCCACCAGCGGACTGCCGGGGCTCCCGGGCTGCATCTGCGACTTGGACTCCGTGGTCATTTCCAGAACGTGTAGCCCACCTGAATCTGGATGCTTGCATTCACGCCGGGATTGCGGTCGCCCAGCGATGCCGACGAGATGTGCACCGCGTTGATTCCCAGGTCGATTGACCGCTTGTCCCGCAGGAAATAATGCACCCCGCCGCCACCCTGTGGCGAGAAATTCCACACGCTGGTACCGCCATCGATTCCTATTGCAGGATTGCTGAGGATGTTGGGCGGATACTTGTGTGTGGTGTAGATCAGGCCGCCTGCCCCCTGAAACCACGGCTGCCAGCGGCGCGAGTGGGTCAGGAAATTCCAGCGCAGAATCACTGGCGTCAGGCTGACGCCGTAGAACGTGCCACCGCCCGTGGGCAGAACGCAGGGAATCGGTTGCCCCTGGCCATCCAGGCACGTGTAAAGTTGCTCGTGCGGCGCCGGCGTGTACGACTGCCAGAGGGGCATGATGTTTCCGGCCAACTGGAACTGCCCGGAGACAATCCCTGCATGAATCACCGGCGTTAGCACCTTGCCCAACTCAAGCCCCGCCGAGAGGAACCTGAACTGATCGCGATTGCCAAATCCGTTCCCGTAGTTGATAAACGGCGCCATCTCCCAGCTTTGATCCCGGCGGACTTGAGCCACAGGGTCGTCCGGCAGTATCTCCTTCTTCTTCGTGTAACTCCCCTGCCGCCCGTAATCTGAACTTTCCGGTGCCTGAGCCGTCCCGTTCAAAGGCGCCACGCTCAAAATGCATCCCAGTGCCAGCAAGAGCCAAAAAAATCGCAATCCCTTTCTCAACGCCTCTCCCCTGAATCCCAAGTCTGTGTGGATTTCTTGTTCCCATGTTCCCTCGGTCCCTTGGTCCCTGCCTTTACATAAGAAAGGCCGCCACTTCGGCGGCCCTTCAGAAACCCTGCTGAAGGCGCCGCTTCAGCCCGCCACCTGTTCCATTTGTTCGGCGGTCATATCGAAGTTGGAGTAAACGTTCTGTGTGTCGTCGAAGTCCTCCAGCGCCTCCAGCAGCCGCATCATCTGCCGCGCCTGCAGGTCGTCGAGCTTGGTGTAGGTGGACGCGATCATGGTGACTTCGCTGTTCTCCACGGGAATCTTGGCCGCCTTGACGGCGTTCAGCACGCCTTCGTAGCTCGCCGGATCGGTGAGGATCTCCCACGACTCGCCTTCGTCGTTGAGGTCCTCGCCGCCCGCTTCCAGCACGATATTCAGGAGCTGGTCTTCGCTGGCGGCCGACTTCTCCACGGTGATCACGCCCTTTTTCGAGAACATGTGCATCACGGACCCGCTCGACCCGAGATTGCCGCCGTTCTTTGAGAACGTGTGGCGGATTTCGCTCACCGTACGATTGCGGTTGTCGGTGGTGACTTCCACGAGGATGGCCACGCCGCCGGGGCCGTAGCCCTCAAACGTGATCTCTTCGTAGTTGACGCCTTCCAGTTCGCCGGTTCCGCGCTGGATGGCCCGCTTGATGTTGTCCGCCGGCATGTTCTCGGCCTTGGCCGCCAGCACCGCGGTGCGCAGGCGCGGGTTGCCGTCCGGATCGCCGCCGCCTTGCTTGGCCGCGATCGTGATTTCCTTGATCAGACGAGTGAATATCTTGCCGCGCTTTGCATCCAGCGCGCCCTTCTTGTGCTTGATGGTGGCCCATTTCGAATGGCCGGACATAACTTGAACCTCTGGGATGATTCCTTCGGAGTACCGGCTCGCGCCTGGGCTCGCCGATGCGGCTTGAGAGGCGTTCTTTCCCGGGAAAATCCGCTCAAACGGCTCTCAATGCGCAGCTTGGGCAAATCGGCCCCACGCGCACCCGCCCTACGGAGTATACCATCGCGGGGCAGATCAAAATTGGGGTGATCATCGGAGGCCGGCGGGTCTCTGGAGACTCGGCCCAACTTGCTCACTGGCTCGCCGGGGGACGGCACCAGCTTGCCGCTTCTAGGCTGGAATCTCCACTTGCCGCACCTGCCTTCCAGTAAACCGGCGACCCGCCTTCAGGCGAAATTCCAGCCGTGCAGCGCGCCGGACGTGGTACACCAGCACCGGCCGGAAACAGGCCAGGCAGGTCCCGCCGCAGCGGCGCACGCTAGGGTAGAGAATTCCGTTCGATCCCGCCGCCAACAGCTCCGTAGCCAGCGCTTGCGGCCTCGCGTAGCACTGCGGTATCGGCCCCGGCTCCAGGAACTCGGCGAAGTCCTTCGCATCGCCCTCCAAAAGGCTCTCGAAGTCCGCGTGAAAGTCGGCCCGGTAATCGTCGCAGGTGGAGATCTCCTCTTCGGTCCATGCAACTTCTTCAAGCTCTCTCAGCTTGTGGAAGGCCACTTCCGCAACCGCGGTTTCCCGCTGGACCCCGGCATACCAGGCCCCGCGCCGGTGGGTATGGAATCGCCCGCCAAACGGGGACGCATGAGTAAATGCGGCGTTCACCACGGTGGCGTAGCTCACTCCGTAAACCAGTTCGTGGACGCTGATTCCCGGAAGCAGCCCCTCGTCCGCTTTCAGCCGCGGATTGGTGGCCGCATCCAGGCTCACCAGGTCGCGCAGCAACTCCTCCTCGCCATCTCCGGCAAGCGCGGAAAGGACCGTGCCCGAGGGCGAATACCGGGATGGGATTAGCCGGTGGGTGCCGTTGAGCGATACGTCGCGCCGCTCCGGCCTCACTGCCCGCCCCGGCGCGCATCCAGCAACTGGCGCAGGTGCATCATTCCCGGCAGCCCCAACCGCAGCATGTAGGCCAGGGGAGTGCCGCCATGAAACATGGGATTCGAGTTGGGGAGCTGAATCCAGCGATCCGCGAGCCGCTGGCTATACAGGATGTGAAGGTCCTTGAAGATGCCCACCAGCAGGGAAATCCGCGTCAGCGTGTCCTGATCGAGCGCGCGGGAGTTCTTTTTGAGGGCGTAGAAGGATCCCGACGAGATGCCTCCCAGGAGTTGGCGCGCGTCCTCGTCTTTGACCTGCCAGCGCGCAGCAAGGCGAAAGAATCCCTTGATCGCGGCCGGGCTCAGGCGCTTGCGGGTTGCCGAATCGGCAAGATTCGGCGCGGCTTCGAAATCGTATCCTGCAACCAGCGGAACCTGAATTGCGGCGGCCATGGCGTAAACTCCAATACCGGAAGTATAATCCTCCAGAATTGGAGACACAAGTCCCTCAAGCCCGAGAGGCGTGGGCGCCGGCGATCGTTCACCCCCGCCAGTTTTCCGGCACATTGGATGCAGATTGTGCTGCCGCGCCGGCTGCGCGGCAAGAGTTCCTATCCCCGCGGCAGAGCAGACTGCCGAAGCCTGACCAGCGCCATCTCCGGCTGACCGGGTGAGCGCTGCCATAATGGATTTGTGCCCTTTACCGTTTCCCACGTTGCCGCGGCCCTGCCGATGCGCCGCTCGCGGCTGGTTCTTTCGGCAGTCGTTGTAGGCACCATGGCGCCGGACTTCGAGTATTTTGTCCGTCTTTCTCCAGGGGGCGGATGGGGGCATACCATTGCCGGAGCATTTTGCCTCAGCCTGCCGCTCGGCCTAGTTGTCCTTTGGCTCTTCCACCGTTACGCCAGGTTGCCAATGGTTGCCCTGCTGCCTCAGGGCCTCGAATGCCGGCTCGGCCCGTACCTTCAGCCATTCCGTTTCCGCGGCCGCTTCCTGCTCATCCTCGTCTCCCTGCTGGCCGGTATCGCTACCCATCTCGCATGGGATTCCTTTACCCATCCTCACACCTGGCTCTATCACCACTGGGACTTTCTGCGCGGCCGCGTGCCCATGCCGCTGATCGGCCATATGCGCACGTACAAGTTTCTGCAATACCTCAGCAGCGTTGGCGGACTTCTGGTTCTCGCGGTCTGGTTCCTGCACTGGTACCGCGATACGCCACCGGGTCCGCAGCCCCTTCAGGCCACGTTCTCGCCGTCGCAGAAGGCCCTCATCGTAGCCGCCATGCTGGCCCTGTCCACCGCGGGCGGATTCCTGCGTGGCTTTGAGCGCTACGGCATTCCTCGCTCCCCCGTCTTGATGGAGGATTTTGCCGGCGACATGATCGTCACCATGGGTGCTCTTCTCTGGTGGCAACTCGTCGCCTGGGGTGTCCTTCTTCGCTCCCGAGCCACCAGTCTCATCGGCCCTGCGGAGCCCATTGCTCGCTGAGATGAGGCCCGAAATCCTTCGAGAAGAGCCGAGCGGCCGCATCGGTCTGGCTCCAGACATTTCTCGCATCGCCCTTATCGCCGGCCTTTGCATCTTTGTAATATCAACATGATGCGGACTTCAAGCGCCATCCTCACCGGACTCTTCGGGCTGGCCTTCGGCAGCTTCCTCAATGTCTGCCTCACGCGCTGGGTTGCCGGCGAGAGCGTTGTCCGTCCCAGCTCTCACTGCCGCTCCTGCCAGCACATCCTGACCTGGTGGGAGAACGTTCCCCTGGCCAGCTATCTGATTCTGCGCGGCCGCTGCCGCACTTGTGGCGCCGCCATCGGCTTCCGTTACCTCATTGTCGAGCTCTCGGTCGGCTTTACCTGGGCCGTGGCCGCGTGGCAGGAAGTGCCCGCGCTCTATCTCGAGGGCTGGACACGCCTCAGTATCTTCGACGCCATCGTCTTCGCCCTGGTCAAGATGCTCCTCTGCTACCTGCTGGTGGGTTTGGCTGTCCTTGACGCCGAACACCTCTGGCTTCCCGACTGGTACACCCTCGGTGGTGCGGCGCTGGGCCTCCCGCTCTCCCTGGCGCGATTCGGCGTCCACCTCATCTGGCAGGACCTGCCCCTGCATTGGAGCATCGCGTCCGGACTCACATCCCATAAAGCGCATCTCTTTGATGCGTTCCTGCTGTGGGTGTTCGGCGTTCTCGCCATTCCCATCTCGATTCTCACGATTCGATGGATCTACCGGCACGTTCGCGGCCGCGAGGGGATCGGGCTCGGCGACGTGAAGCTTATGCTGATGCTCGCCGTCTGGATTGGCTTCTCCCATGCCCTGCTGGCGCTGATGCTCGCGATTCTGCTCGGTTTTGCCGTGGCCCTCGGGATGCTGCTTCGGCCATCCTCCCGTGCCGGGTTCGAAACCTGGGTCACCACGCGGCTCCCTTTCGGCACGTTCCTCTGCGTCGGCGGTATTGTCAGCGCCCTCTGGGGCGGCGAAATCATCCACGCCTATTTGAGTCTGGCAGGATTCTGAACTGTGCCGTGCGACGGGCCGAGGTTCACTGTCTTCTGGTTTTCGGCAACAAGAAGCCCACCGCAATCACCCACACAAACCCCGGGAACCGGACCAGCGGAATCAGGAACAGGAGCCTGGGGAAGAAGAAGATGTGCAGCCAGCTCAGCTCGCCCGCCGCTGCCAGCACCAGTCCCAGCACGATTACCCACCGGGGCAGCAGCTTCAGGAACGCCGCCGTCACGGACACTCCGGCCATCAAAAGCCCCATCGGCACGGAGAAACCAACTCCGCCCAAGCCATAGGACAGATAGTTGAGCGCCAGGACCAGCGAGCCATTGTCATTCACGCCGGGCCGCAGCATGGTCCAGATCGCCATCGAGCCGGCAAACGCATCCGCCACTACGAGGAAGCCGCCGATCAATGCAATGTAGGTGCCTGCGGCCCGCGCGCCGAGAAAGTGCAGCCGGCTTATCACCGTAGCGACGAAGAGGCCCAGACACACCCAGGCGCCGAACTGCAGCGTGATGCACACCAGTACCCGGTCTCCATAATGCTGGAAATAGGAAACGATCGTAGCCGCCGGCTCCCATGGCGGCGGCCAGTAGGGCATCTTGTAAAACATGGTTACGGGATACAAGCCTGCACAAAACAGCACGGTGTAAAGCGCAGCCAGGATTCCCGGGTTCGGTCCTTTGTGAATCGCCGGCAGAACAGGGGAAGTCGTAGTCATGGCCGGATCCTCTCCGCGGCGCCCGGATGCGAGCGCAGCCATAGCTCAATTGCAACGGTGTTGATGGAGAAGCCGATCCAGAACGCGTATCCGAAGAATTGATGCGGCGACAGGTGCGTCAGCGGTGAGGTGGCAAAGAACACGCCCACTACCGGCCGCGTCGTCGCAATCCCGAGCAGCACCGCCGTCGCGCGGATCGTCCATCGCAGTGCGCTTGCGGCATGGGCGCGCGAGCGCAGCACCAGCGCCCGTCCCAGCGCAGCTAGAAACAGCGTGTTGAAGAACAGAATCGCGGACCGCTCCACCCATCCGCCAATAGCGTAGAGATTCATGGCATACGCGGTCGCGCCCACCACGAAACCCATTCCGAAGAAGAGCCATGTCACCGTGTGCGAGCTTCGCGTGCGCTTCCAGACGGCAAAGGGAAGCAGCAGCACGTAGCCAAGTGCGCAAAGAATGTGCGTCCACGTCAGCGCTGCGTGCGCCTTGAAGTACGCATCCAGCTCTGCCGTCCCCGGAGGCCCGCCGGTGCGCGCCGGCACGCTCAACGCGATCGCTCGCAGCACCACCGCGAGGATCGCAATCCCGATGCAGACCCAGAACCCCACTCGAATCCACCGCGGAAATGGATGTTCGGTGGTTTCGAAGAGTCCGGACGGTGCAACCGGGTCCGTACGGTGGCCGGAAGGGAAGCCGGCGGCACTGACCTGGGCCGCGGTCCATCGAGGAGGGAGGCTTTCGGCCTTTAAGGGAGGAACTTTGGGAAAGGCGCGATCCATGGCGAGCTCCATATTCCCGCACTCTATATTTAAGTTTACTTATTGTCAAATTAAATATTCGCCCTACAATGGAATCCGTGGATACCAAAACGGAGACGCCGAAACGCCCATACGATCTGGGCAAGCGCCTGGAGCAGATGGACCACAATCGTGCCGCCATCCTCCGCGCCGCCCGCGCGCAGCTTGAGGCGAAAGGCTACCGCGAGCTCACCATGGCCTCTCTGGCAGCCGAAACCGGCGTCACTCGCCAGACCATCCACAACCTTTTTGGCACCAAGACCGCGGTGCTTGAGGCCCTCTTCGATGTTCTCGCCATCGATGGAGGCATGGAGAACATGCGCCTGGTCATGACCCAGCCCACGGCCGAAGCCATGCTGGAGCGTTTCGTCCAGGTATTCTGCAGCTTCTGGGCGGGGAACCGAATCCTCTTCCGACGCATCCACGGCATCGGCGCCATCGATCCTGTTCTCGGCGCTGTTCTCGAGGATCGCAACCGCCGCCGCCTCATGGCTGCCATGCGCATCGCGGCTGTCAGCGGTATCCGCGACAACGTCGATGCAGCCGCGGGCGCCCTGGCCGCTGTCACGTCATTCGAGTTCTACGATGCGCTTGTGGGTGATGCGGTGACTCCGGACCAGGCCGCTGCCATGATCCTCAGTCTCGCCCGCCATGTGCTCTCCCGCGCCGGCCATTAGGATCCCCAAAGGCCCGGTCGCGAGAAACGCGGTCTCCTTGTCCCCTCGCTCCCTTGGTTCCTGCCCTTCACGAGTGCCACGTCTTGTCTTTCGAGCGGCAAAGCTGTTCCAGCGCGCAGTCGCGGCACCTGGGGTTGCGCGCTACGCACACCTGCCGTCCGTGGTGGATGACCTGGTGTGAGAAGGCAATCCACCTGTCGCGCGGCAGCACCTGCATCAGCTCCTGCTCCACCGCCTGTGGCGTGTCGCCTTTCGCCAGCCCCAGACGCCGGGCGATGCGGAAGACGTGCGTATCCACCACCACGCCTTCCGCTTTGCCAAAACTGACGCCGAGAACCACGTTGGCGGTCTTCCGAGCAGCGCCGGGCACGGTAATCAACTCGTCCAGCGTCTGCGGCACCTTGCCGCCGAACCGCTCCACGATGGCCTGCGCCGCTCCCTTGATGGACTTGGCCTTGTTGCGGAAAAAGCCGGTTGTGCGGATCAGGCTTTCGAGCTCCGGCAGCGATGCTTTCGCCATCTCCGCCGGGGTGGGGAAGCGACGAAACAGCTCTGGCGTAACCATGTTCACGCGCGCATCCGTGCACTGCGCGGAAAGGATGGTGGCCACCAGCAGCTCCCACGGCGAGCGATGATTCAGCGCGCACACCGCGTTCGGATACGCCTCATCCAGCGCCTTCAGAATCGCGGCCACGCGCTCGGGCGCCAGGTCGCCCTTTGCGGAGCGCGCCGGCGTTGCCGATTTCGATACGGGTGCCGCAGGCTTTTTAGCGGTTGGCTTCTTCGTTGCAGAACTGGGTTTGGCGGACTTGGTTACGGGCATGACCAGAAGTGTAATGCGGATGAGATTCAGGAGAGAAGCCGTGCGCGGACACCCTGCGAATGGAGCAGGTCGACGGCGTCTTTGTCGAAGCTGACAAATTCTTCGGCTCCGAGCCACATGCCTTCATGGGCGATGGCGCCGTCGGCGAAGTCGCCGCCAGCTTCAAGAGTGGCGAGACCGGCTTCAACGGCGGCGTAGTTGGTGACCACATTGGCGCTGCTGATGAGCGCTCGGATCGAATGAGCGACCTCGGAGTTGCGTCTCTTGTAACCACGCCGAAGGACCCATACGAATTCGCAAAGGGCTGAGATGGGAATGGCTACGAGTTCCGCACTGCGGAGTTCTCTAGCTGCCAATTGAACCTGGCGCGGATCGTCCAGCGCCGCGCCACGAAGAAGAACATTGGTATCGGCAGTGATCTTCATCGGATCCCCGCCCATCCTTCCTCGGTGATCTCCTTGATCTGCTCGATGGTGAGCCGGGGACCGTTCGGATCGGCAAGGCTGCCGATGAACGAATCGATGGAGCCTGCGGGCCGGGCAGGCCGGATCACGATGCGGCCGTCGGGAAGGGCATCGGCTTCAACTTTATCGCCCGGAGCGACATTCAGGTGCCGGAGGAGTTCCTTCTTGAGGGTTATCTGGCCCTTGGCGGTGACGGTGAGGGTGGACATTTCGGACCTCTGCTACCATTGTAAGGCAATTCATCCTTACCCCGTTCCGAGGCGTTCGGTGAGCCGTCTTTTTGCTGCCTCCAGCAAGTCGCGATATTCCGGCTGAAACGGCTCGACCAGAGTGCTTTCCAAAGCACCGTGCAATTTGACGAGCGCAGCGCGATCGGCGAGTTCGGGCAATTCAAGTCTTGGGCTCAGATGGAAGTCGGCCAGAAGCTCAAAGAGGACGAGCGCGGCATCCCGATTCAACTCAAATGTGACGGTATCGCCGCTCATAATCTGCCGTCGAGCCACGTCGGGAGTTTCTCGACCTGCAGACGCAGGCCGATGTAGAACTGCCCGAACAGGGCGTACTCCGCGCTGACTTCGTCGAAGCGCATCTCGTAGATGAGTTTCTTGAAGATCACTGGGTCCTCGGCGAAGAGAGAGACGCCCCACTCCCAGTCATCCAAGCCAATGGATCCGGAAATGATCTGGCGGACCTGGTCCCCATAGCGGCGCCCGATCATGCCGTGCTCGTGCATCATGCGCTGGCGCTCGGGAAATGGCACGGTGTACCAGTTCTTTTGCTCGTCGCGCTTGCGGTCCATGGGGTAGAAGCAGAGGTATTTCGCGTCGGGGATCGCGGGCCAGAGGCGTGGGGCCATGGCCTGGGCGCCCCGCTCGAGCGCACCCTGAATCTCTGCGTTCCAGTCCGGCGAGTGCGGTTCACAGCCTTTGGCCGCAGCCGCCTCGTAGGTCTTGCGCGTGGACTCGTAGAGACCGAGTTCAACCACGGAGACGTAAGAGTGGGTTGGGGTGAGAAAGTCGTAGAGCGGAGTCTGCGCGACGGCCAACTCGACCTGATTGAGCGCTTCGAGCGAGTCGCGGAAATGCACGAGGATCAGGTCGCCCTTGTGGCCCAACTGCGAGTAGATGGCGCTTTGGATTTTGCCCTGCGGATCGCGCTCAAGAGCCTGTAATGCGGCGACGGCTTCTCCGGCTATGCACCGGCGTTCGTCAGCCGCGCAGGCACGCCAGGCTTTCCAGTCAAAGCGGAAAAACTGGTGCAGAACGCTGGCGCCTTCAAGCGTCAGCGGGACCGGAGGAAAGTCGGGCAAGTTGCACCTCGGTGTGGATCAGAATCCATCGTAGCAAAGCCGGAAGCGAGAAATAGATGCCTGGGTACGGACGATATACTGAAGGTCGCGCATGACGGAACGAATCCTGGCCTGGTTGGTTCAACTCATCACCCATGTGATCGGCAGCGGCGGCTACGCGGGAATCGCCGCGCTGCTTGCCCTGAATTCGGGCGGCATTCCCATTCCTTCCGAGGTCATCCTGCCGTTCTCCGGGTATCTGGTGTATCTTGGGCGCTTCAACCTGCTCTTCGTGGCGCTCGCCGGAGCAGCGGGCTGCAATGTGGGATCGGCCGTCGCGTACTGGATTGGCGCCAAAGGCGGCCGGCCGCTGGTGATGCGCTACGGCAAATGGGTGCTGATGAGCCAGCACGATGTCGACCGCATGAGCTGGTTCTTCGCTCGCTATGGCTCCATCGCGATCCTGGTGGGTCGAATGCTCCCGGTGGTGCAGACCTTTGTCGCGTTTCCCGCGGGGATTGCGAAGATGCCAAGACTGCGGTTCCACTTCTACACTACGGTGGGTTCCCTGATCTGGTATTCCTGCCTCGCGTGGATGGGCATGAAGCTGGGCCAGGCGTGGAACTCCGACCCGCGAGTCCAGGAAATCTTCCATCGCTTTCATCTTGCGGTGGAGCTGGCGCTGCTGGCTGGAACGATCTGGTTTGTGTGGTCGCACGTGCGGCGCAACCGCCAGGCCACGGACGAGGCTTGAACAAGGAGCGGCGCGGGACGATGCGCCGCTATCGCACAAGAGAGTGGACAAGGGTCCGCTACGCAGAGAAGAAAGGACCGGAAACACAACGATGTCGAACGAAGGGAAGAGCGGCGCACAGAAGATTGCGCCGGCGACGGGCAAGCTGGGTGTCATGGTTGTTGGACTGGGAGCAGTGGCCACCACAATGATTGCCGGCGTGGAAGCGGTGCGCCGCGGGCTGGCCAAGCCCATTGGATCGTTGAC
>Ga0335074_10006557_pt1 | contig 16156 bp, 15 predicted proteins | sample Lox_Sample_23_FD_206715 | JGI IMG/M metagenome (GOLD analysis project Ga0335074, IMG submission 206715) | Soil microbial communities from Loxahatchee National Wildlife Refuge, Florida, United States - Lox_Sample_2.3 | ecosystem: Environmental > Terrestrial > Soil > Wetlands | place: USA... | reverse complement strand
TCGGTATTCATTTTGAACAATAAATCTTGTAAAAACAAGTTACCCCGCCGGACGGTCGCATCGACAACGTCGAGTCCCTGACGGGCGGGGAGATGGCCAACTACTTCCCGAACCTCAACGCGGGAGTCGACGAGTTCTCCCCGACGGTGCGGCTGTTCGTCAACCAGCACTCGAGCCGATCATCCGCGCCCGCGCTGAGGAACTCGGCGCGCGACTGCGCTATCGCACCGAGTGCGTATCGCTCGAGCAGGACCCCCACGGGGCGACGGCGGTCGTCCGCGATCTCGACAGCGGCGAGCGCGAGTCGGTGCGCACGAGGTACGTGATCGCGGCCGACGGCAATCGCAGCTCGACCCGTGAGCGGTTCGGCATCGGGATGCACGGCCACGGCCTGCTGTCGAACAGCATCACGGTCTACTTCCGCGCGGAGACCGATCTCGGCCCGTCGCTGCGGGACCGGAGCCAGGGCGTGCACTACGTGACGAACCCGCTGCTGCGCGGGTTCTTCCGGCTGGACCGGAGCGGCAACCGCGGCTTTCTCGTGGTCAATCTGGTCGGGGACATCTCCCGTCCGGAGATCGTGGCCGCCTATTCGTCGGCGCCGTCGGCCAACGTCGCCGGGGGATCACCGAGCAGCGTGCCCTTGAGCTGCCGCACGCGCCCACCTTGCCAGCTACGCCACCGAGCGGGGCCCGGTCGGGGAACCCACGGTCGGCAGGCTTTCACCAGGTACGTCACGCGTCATGCATTTGACTGCGAGTCGGCCTCGCCACGAAGCCAGGCCAGGCGGCGAGCACAGGACGAAGTCGCCGACACCTTGTGTCAAGACGCTGCACGCACCCGGGAAGCTTTCCATGCCGCGCTATCTTCATTAGGTAGAAGGAGTTTCTACAGACGAGAGGAACGGGCGTGGCTGGCTACCAACCCATGACCGTTGCCGATCTGGCGGTGCACCTGTCGCAGACGCCCGACGAAAAGACCCGGTGGAAGACGTTCTGGGAATTCCTCGAAGAGTACCGATGGGAGCCACAGGACATCCAGACCGCCTTGCTCCTGGACGAGCCGCTTTCGGTCGGTGACGAACGCTGGGATGCCCTGCTGGCGGCTTTGGCCGAGCATCTCGCGGCAAAACATGATCTCGCCCCGCCAAGCTGGGCTGAGCTGAGGGTACTCCGACGACCGTGGTTCCCTGCCGAGCTTCGGGTTCAGCGGGCCGATGCGCTCGTTCACGCACCGGCCGCTTTCCGTAAGCACGGCGTGTACCTGGCCGCTGCAGACCTGGAAGCGGCGTGACTGAACCCGGGAACGTCCTGCTCGACCGAAAGCAACTCGAACGGGCGTTCACCGACCTCGGCGAGCGCTTGATGCGCCGAGGCGTGGTCGCCGATGTGTTCATCGTCGGCGGAGCAGCGATGGCCCTTGCCTACGACGCCACCCGTGTGACCCGCGATGTCGACTCTCTGTTCGTTCCGCATGGCATCGTCCTGGAAGAAGCAAGGAACGTGGCGCAAGATCTCGGGCTGCCAAGGTGGTGGCTCAACGAGCAAGCGAGCGTCTACATCTCGGGGAAGGATGATCCCGGTAAACGCCGGGTCTTCGACCATCCAGGCCTGCGTGTGACCGCAGCATCACCGCGGCACATCTTCGCGATGAAGGCGCTAGCAGCCCGGACTCGCGACATCGATGACCTGCGCTTGCTGGCTGAGATCATCGGAGTGGACTCAGCCGCGACGGCATTTCAGATATGTGCGGAGTTCTTCCCGGATGAGGCCGTCCCCCCGAGGTCCGCCGCCGTCCTCCAAGAACTGTTCGGCTGACCTGAGGGGATCTGGACAGCACGGCACGAAGCCGTCAGAAGCTGACAGGCTTCGTTCACAGGCTCATGATGGCAGCGCGCGCACACAACCGGAATCGCTCTCAGCCGGCTGGCCGGGCGGCTGCGTGTGATTGGCTGGGAACCATGTCTGACGACGACCCGGCAACCGGACGGCGGTTCCTGACCAGTTCCGCGTATGCCGACGACCGGCACCTCCGGTCACGCGTTTCTATCTATGCCTACGCGGAGACGGCGGGGGACCCGCGGTGGCGCACGTCGGTGATCCCCTGGGACGGGACGCAGGTCGTGGCCGATGTGGGATGCGGCAACGGGTTCGATCTCCGTCAGATCGTGCCGCAGGGCAGGTGCCGTCACGCTATCGGCGTTGACCTGTCGGCCGGGATGCTGCGCTCACTGGAGGACCTGCGCCGCGCTGTCGGCCTGTCCCTGGTCCAGGCCGACGCGCAGCTCCTCCCGCTGCCCGATCAGTCCGTTGACGTGGCGATGGCCATGCACATGCTTTACCACGTGCCCGATATCCCGGCCGCGATCCGGGAGCTGCGCCGCATCACCAGACGGGACGGAACCGTGCTGGTGTCCACCAACAGCTCCGCCCACCTGGCCGAAATCAACGACCTGCTGGAGGCGGCGGTCGCCAGTCAGCTCGGCCACCCCGGCTGGACGATGCCTCCCCTCAGCTTCACCACACAGACCGGTGCGGTCACGCTGAGCCGGGAATTCTCCAGCGTCACCCTGCACACCCGTGACGTGCCACTGTCGATGCCCGAAGCGCGGCCGGTGACCACCTACCTCGCCAGCCTCCGCGAACCCATCCTTGCCTGGACCGGCGAGCCGCTCGACTTCGACGCGGTGCTCGATGACATCGCCATGAAGGTTGAACAGGCCATCCAGACCCGCGGCAGTTTCCGGGCTACCAGCCAGATGGGCGTATTCATCTGCCGCTAAATCACCGCGCCGGGATACTGGTTGAATGCATATGGTCCTGGAAACACCGCGACTGATCCTTCGCGAGTTCACCGAGGACGACGTGGACAACCTGTTCGAGCTGAACAGCGATCCCGAGGTGATGCGCTACCTCACCGGCGGCAGGCCGACACCCCGCGAGGTCATCCGGGACGAGGTCATTCCCTTCCACCTGGCCGTCTACGGCCGGCATCACCGGCTTGGCACCTGGGCGGCCGATTCCGTCGCCACCGGAGAGTTCCTGGGCTGGTTCCACTTCCGCCCCGGCCCCGGCGCCGACATCACCAACATCGACCTCGGCTACCGGCTGCGCCGGTCAGCGTGGCACCAGGGCTACGCCACCGAGGGGTCGCGCGCCCTGATCAGCATGGGGTTCACCGGCCTGGGCGTCGCCCGCGTGTTCGCCCACACGATGACGGTCAACACCGCGTCCCGGCACGTCCTGGAGAAATGCGGCATGACCCTGGTGCGCACTACCCCGTACGGCGGAACCGACGTCATCGAAGGCGCCGAGCACGGCGAGGTCGAGTACGCGCTCACCAAGCCCGAATGGGAAGCGACCCGAGACGCGCGTTAGGACGGGCAGTACGGGGGCGGGTGAGGGGCTATCTCGCGGTCGAAGTAGGCTTCCAGGTCCTCGCCGGATTCGCAAAGGTCGCGCGCGAAGGCCTCGTACTGGGCCACGATGCCAGGATCGGTGAAGCGCCTGCCGCCGTCGGGGCGGGCGGCCGCGTCATAGACGGTCACGTAGAGCGTGGCGCCACAGAGAGACACCAGTTCCGGCACCGTGCCAACGGCAGCCTCCAACGAGGCCAGCCGGGACGCGGGAACCACCCGGATGCTCTCGCCGCATTCGGCACGGATCCGCAGGCAGTACATTTCCCAGTGCAGGTACGGCGAAATCTCCGCCGTGACGACGCGGACGCGGCGGAAGCGGGCATGCCGCTCGGCGTGCCGACGGTTGAACGCGAGCAGTTCAGGGCGCAGGTCTTCGTAGAGCTCCAGGGATCGGTCAAAGTCGCCCGCGGCGAACGCGTCCCAGCTCGGGAACCCGGTCTCGTCGAAGAACTGCATCCGCTCGAGCTTCCACGAGTCCACACCGTCGGCCAGCCAGAGCCGAGCCCCGAAGTCACGCACGTACTCGTCTTGCGCCAGCCGCGCGCCGGATGCCGGGTCAGCCAAGTGACGAAGCCACCGCTCCAGGTCAGCCACGGCGGATCGCGGTCGCCAGCAGGTGCGGGCCGAGGCCGGACAGTTCGGGGACACGCTCGGTGGCGCGGGCCGATTCCAAGACGATCCCTCGTTCCGCCGGATCCGCCATCCGGTCCTCCATGTCGGCGTGGAAATAGCCCGGTCCCTCGACGCTCACCAGGTCCGTGACGTCGAGGCCGGCCGCCGTCAGTTCGGCGCGCAGGCCGCCGGGACGGTGCGAGTAGCTGGTGAACGAGCCTTCGCCCAGCGGCGGGAAGACTCCGGTGCGCTCCGCCTCGGGGACGAGACGCAGGGCTTGCGGGTACAGCCGGTAGATCCGTTCGGTGAGGATGCCGTCGAGCCGGGCCGCCCAGCGGGAGATCGCCGCCGCGAACAGCACACCGTCCGGCTTAAGGATGCGGGCCGATTCCCGCAGCGCTCGGGACCGTTCCGCGGAATCCGGCAAGTGGTACAGCGGCCCGCACAGCAGGACCGCGTCAGCCGACGCATCGGGCAGGTCTATCTTCCTCGCATCTCCAACGGCGGTGCGGATGGCGGGCACTCCGGCCGCGTCCGCCATGAGCTGGCTAACGTGCAGGCTGATCGGGTCGCGGTGCTCGACCTGGTAGCCGAGCGAGGCCAGCCAAAGCGCGTACCGGCCGGGGCCGCCGCCGATGTCCGCGACGAGGGCGGGCGCGGGCGGCAGCGCGCGGAGCACGATCTCGCAGGTCCGCGCGAACTCCAGCTGGCCGCGGGCGCTGCTCAGCCGGTCACGCTCCAGGCCGCGCGCGTAGTAGGCGCGCAGTGCCGCACCATCGGCGTCCATGACAGCCGACGATGGCACAGGGCCCGCCCAACAGGCCACTGAATAAGTCCGGGTGTCCTCCGCCTGGAATCGGCTACGAGAAGCGCGGGCGAATGCTCTGCGGCAGCACGCGCAGCGCGATCGGGATACGGGCTGCGTCGGTCCGGCGGAGCTTGCTGCTCCGCTGCCGGGCGAGGCGTACCTGCCGGTCGCGGGTGGCCTTCTCGTGCATCTCCTTGACGCGGTCTTCGGCGATAGTCTGGATGAAGAGCGGGTACATGGCGTCCTCGTTTCGGTCGGTGTTTCGGTTCTCACTGATTTAGACCGGGCGTCGCCGGCCGAATTCATCTCGCGCTGACCGATGAATCCTGGTGACTTCGGCAGTCCACACAGGCATGGAGAGCGTCACGATTGACGAGGGTGAACTGCTGAAACTCGCCCAGGCGGGGGACGAGGGCGCCTTCAAGGACCTGGTCGAGATCCATCGCGGCGAGCTGCGTTCGTACTGTTACCGGATGCTCGGCTCGGCGCACGACGCCGAGGACGCGGTGCAGGACGCGCTGCTGCGCGCGTGGCGGGGACTGGGCGCCTTCGAGGGGCGCGGCTCGGTCCGGTCGTGGCTGTACACGATCGCCACCAATACGACCATGGACATCGCGCGGCGCCGGTCGAGGCGGGAACTGCCGACCGACTTCGGGTCAGCGGCCGGAGTGGGGGCGGCGGTCGAGGACGCGGCCGCTGACCCGGTCTGGCTCGAGCCGTATCCGGAGCAGTGGCTGTCCGGGCTACCCGGGGCTGGCGCCGGCTCCGGTCCTGGCGCGGCCCGCCCAGAGGCCCGCTACGAGCAGCGGGAGAGCGTCGAGATCGCGTTCCTGCTGATGCTCCAGCGGTTGCCGCCGCTGCAGCGCGCGGTCCTGGTCCTGCGGGACGTGCTCGCCTTTTCCGCCGCCGAGGTCGCCGCGCAGCTCTCCACCTCGGTCCCGGCCGTGAACAGCGCGCTGCAGCGGGCACGGAACGCGGCCCGCGCGGGGCTTCCGGCCACCAGCCAGCAGTCCACGCTGCGCGCGCTCGGCGACGCGCGGCTCGCGTCGATCGCGGCCCGGTACGCCGACGCCCTGGAAACGGGAGACGTCGACACGCTGCTCTCCATGCTCACCCAGGACGCGACCTGGTGCATGCCGCCGAACCCGACCTGGTTCCAGGGCCACGCGGCACTGCGGGACTGGCTGCTGCGCGAGCCGCTGTCGGTCCGCTGGCGGCATGCCGCGACTCGCGTGAACGGGCAGCTGGCCGTGGGCTGCTACCTGCAAGACCGGGCGACCGGACGGTACCAGGCCCATGTGATCGACGTTCTGACGCTCTCCCCCGACGGGAAGATCAGCGCGGTGACCGCCTTCATCGTGGCGGACATGGAGGCCGACCCGGCGGCGGTGTTCGCGCGCTTCGGCCTGCCGGCGGTGGCTCCCTAAACGACCCGGCGGGGAGGTGAGTGACGGGACGGCAGGGTCTTTAGGACCGGCCGGGTGAGTCGTCTGCCTCTACCCGCGTCTAGGGCGCGGACGTGGAGTCAGGAGTATGACGACCTACGTTCATCCTGAGATCTCGGCACCACGCCCGGCGGAGCCCGGCCGTCCGGTCCGGCGCTGGCTGGCGCTGGCTGTGCTGTGCGTGACGCTGCTCATGGTCAACCTGGACAACACCGTGCTCAACGTCGCGCTGCCGACCCTGGTGCGCGACCTGCACGCCACCACCACTGAACTGCAATGGATCGTCGATGCCTATGTGCTGGTGTTCGCCGGGCTGCTGCTGGTGGCGGGAAGTGTCGCTGACCGCATCGGACGGAAGAAGGTGTTCTGCGCGGGCCTGGTGGCGTTCGCGGCCGGTTCTACCTGGGCGGCTTTTTCCGGATCGACCGGGATGCTGATCGCCGCGCGGGCGAGCATGGGGATCGGCGGCGCTGTCATGATGCCCGCCACCTTGGCGCTGATTACCAGCATCTTTACCGACACCGCCGAGCGGCAGCGGGCGATCGGCCTGTGGGCCGGTACTACCGGACTCGGGGTTGCGCTCGGCCCCATCGTGGGTGGCGCGCTGCTCGCCCGGTTCTGGTGGGGCTCGGTGTTCCTGATCAACGTGCCGATCGCCTTGGCCGGCCTCGCGTGCGCCATTCCGCTGGTCCCCGAGTCGCGTGACCGGACGGCACGGCGGCCGGACCTGGCGGGAGCGGCGATGTCCATCGCGGGCCTCGGGCTGCTGCTCTGGGCGCTCATCGAGGCCCCGGTCCGCGGCTGGACGTCAACGCGCGTGATCGGCGCCGGCGTCGGCGGCCTCGCGGTGCTGGCGTTGTTCACCGTATGGGAGAGCCGGACCACGCATCCCATGCTGAACCTGGGGTTCTTCCGCAACCGCGCGTTCTCCGGCGCGGTCTGCTCGGTCGCCATGGTGACGTTCGGGTTGTACGGCACGCTGTTCCTGCTGACTCAGTTCCTCCAGTTCAGCCTGGGATACAGCGCTCTCGCGGCCGGCATCCGGGTGCTGCCCGCGGCCGCCATGATCGCGGTCATCGCGCCGCTGTCCGCGCTGGCACTGCGGGTGACCACGATCAGGTACACCGTGGCGGCGGGCCTGGCGTGCATCGCCGTCGGCCTGTGGCTGCTGTCCGAAACCTCGGCGACCTCGACGTACACCAGCATCCTGCCCGGGATCATGCTCCTCGGCGCGGGGGCGGGGCTGGCCATGCCCGCGGCGACGGAATCCGTGATGGGCTCGCTGCCGCAGAGCGACACCGGCGTCGGCGCGGCCGCTAACGGCACGTTCCTGCAGACCGGCGGTGCGCTCGGCGTCGCCGTCATCGGCAGTCTGCTGACTACCCGCTACACCGGGGACATCTCGGCGGCCATCGCCCCGTACCGTGTGCCGGCCGCGGTGTCGCAGACCATCCGCGGCTCGCTCGGCGGGGCGCTCGGGGTAGCGGCCCGGATCGGCGGCGATCTTGGCACGCTGCTGTCGCAGGCCGCCAGAACCGCCTTCGCCAGCGGCATGGACCTCGGGCTGCTGACCGGCGCCTGCGTAGCGATCGGGGGCTGCCTGGTCGCGCTCGCCGTGCTGCCGCCGCGAGAACGCCACAATGGCAACCGACGCCTTTGATACTGAACGGTCCCGTGGCTCCGGATTCAACCGCAGGCGGCTCATCCTGGCGGGGAGCACCGACCTTAGTCCCGGCTGCGCCGGGCCGGACGCCGCCCCGCCGCGGAATGTTCCGCTCTGGTCGCCGCGTGCCGGCGGGCCTATGGTCGTTGCAGGAGGGACCGATCAACATCGAAGGAGACGAGCAAGATGGCAGGAATCATCGTGGGTATCGACGGCTCCGCGCATTCCCGCCGGGCACTGGAGTGGGCCGTCAGCGAGGCAGCGATCCGGAAGGCCCCGCTCACCGTGCTCACCGTCCACCAGGCGGTGGCCGGCTGGGCCGGCGGCGGCGTCGCCTACCCGGGGGACGCGGACCTGACCGCGCAGGCCCGAAAGAAGGTTCAGGAGGAAACCGACAGCGTGCTTGCATCGCTGGCCGCCGGGAACCGTCCGTCGTCGGTCACGATCGAGGCCGTCAACGGCATCCCTACTGTTGAGCTCCTGAAGGCCGCCTCGGACGCGGACATGATCGTGGTCGGTTCCCGCGGCGGGGGCGGCTTCGCGAAGCTGATGCTCGGCTCGGTCAGCACGCAAATCGTCCACCACGCCAACTGCCCTGTCGTCGTCATCCCCGGCGAAAGGGACTAAGCACGCACCGCTGGATTCTCAACCCGCCCGCGGCAGGCGGCCTGCGCGAACGACGACTCCTCGAGATGGCGCAGTTCCCGCGCCACGGATCACGTGAGCGCCGCGAGCGCTAGTCCGCTCGCGGCGCTCGCGGGTGGCCGATTTGCCTACCGCTCCGCGTTTGCCTACCGCTTCGCGTTCTCGCCGAGGCGCCGCAGCAGCAGTGCCTCGGCGAGAACGCAGCGCTCGAACTCCGGCAGGTGGAGCCCCTCGTTCGCGCCATGCGCCCTTGTGTCCGGGTCCTCGACGCCGGTGACCAGGATGGTGGCGACCGGGAACGCCTCCTGGAACTCCGCGATGAACGGGATCGAGCCGCCGGTGCCCATGTCGACCGGTGCGGTGCCCTCCCAGGCTTCCGCGAGGGCGGAGCGGGCGGCGGTGTACGCCGGCCCGGCGGCCGGCAGCACCGTCGGCTCGCCCGCGTCGACGACCGTGGTCGTCAGCTGAGCGCCCCACGGCACGTGCTTGGCCAGGTGCTCCTCCACCCGGGCGATGGCGTTCTTGCTGGAGTCGCCCGGCGCGAGACGGACCGTCACGCGGGCGCGGGCGACCGGGGTGAGGGTATTGGAGGCGCCTTCGACCTTCGGAGCGTCGAACCCGGTGACGGTGATGGCCGGCTGCGTCCACAGCCGCGCGACGGCGGAGCCGGTGCCGATCCAGGTGACCCCCGGTGCGACGCCGGACTCGGCGCGCAGCCGCTCCTCGGGGTAGTCGACGTCGGCGGCGGGGCCCGACACGAGGCCCTCGACGGCCGGGCTGCCGTCCTGCGCCCATAGCGTCGACAGGAGCTTGCTGAGCGCCATGATCGCGTCCGGGACGAGGCCGCCCCACATGCCCGAATGAACGGCGTGCGTGAGCGTGCGGACCTCGACGTCGAAGCGGACCAGGCCGCGAAGGCTGGTGGTGAGCGACGGGACGCCGATGTCCCAGTTCCCGGCGTCGGCGATCACGATGACGTCGGCGGCGAGCTCGTCGTGATACTGACGCAGCAGGTCAGGCAGGGTGGCGGAGTTGCTCTCCTCCTCACCCTCGATAAAGAACCGCACGGTGACCGGCAGGTCATCGCCCAGCGCGCGCAGCGCGCCCACATGGACCGCGATCCCGGCCTTGTCGTCGGCCGCGCCCCGGCCGTACAGGCGGTCGCCACGCCGGGTGGGCTCGAACGGCGGACTGTCCCAGTCGGCCGGGTCGTTCTCCGGCTGGACGTCATGGTGGGCGTACAGCAGCACAACCGGAGCGCCCTCGGGCCCGATCCGCTCGCCAATCACGGCCGGCGGGGCACCGTCGTAGGCCCGGACGACTTCGGCGGCGACGCCCTCGGCGGCCAGCAGCCGGGCGGTGTGCCGCGCGGAGGCCTCTACCTCGGCCCGGCGCGCCGGGTCCGCGCTGACGGACTGGATCCTGACAAGGTCCTCGAGGTCTCCGATCAGGCCGGGTACGAGGTCGTGGACACGGGTCTTCAGCTCGCTCATGGTGCAACTCTAGATGCCGGGCGTTACGGTGGCCGCGAACGGCTCCCGCGGAGCCGGAGGTAGCAGTAGTCAGAGCACGCCGAGCGCGGCGAGCCGCTCCGTGAGCTGCGCTGTCTCGGCCGCCGTCAGCGGCAGCCGGGGCGGGACGAGCCACGGCTCCCCCACGCCGAGCGCGGCGATGACCGCCGTCTTGTACGCGGCCGGCAGCGAGCCGACGTTGAACGCGGCCTGGACGGCGCGCAGGCGTGCCTCATGCCGGAGCGCGTCGTCCAGCTGGCCGGCCCGGACCGCGTCGTAGGCGGCGCGCACCAGCTCGGGCACGACGTTGGCGTTCGCGCAGATGGTGCCCCGGGCGCCGGCCAGCATGTAGCTGACCAGCATCGAGTCCGTCCCGGTCAGCACCGAGAAGCCGGCCGCGTCGGGGCCGGCCGCCGCCACGGCGTCGAGCAGCTCGCCGGCGTAGCCGAGGTCCCGGCCGGAATCCTTCAGCCCGGCGACGCGAGGATGGGTGGCCAGCGCCGCCGCGACCGGCGGAGCGATCTGGATCTTGGTGAAGACCGGGATGTTGTAGAGCACCAGCGGCAGCGCCGCCGCGTCGGCGAGCCGGGTGAAGTACGCCTGCTGCTCGGCCGCCCGGAGCGGGAAGTATCCCGGCGGCGCCACCAGCGACGCGGTAGCGCCTTGGCCGGCGTAGGCGGCGATCTCCTCGGCGGCCTGCTGGTGGTTGTGCGCGAAGACACCCGGAATGACCGGCACGCCCGCCGGAACCGCCCGGGCGACGGTCTCGGTGACCGTGAGCCGCTGCGCAAGGCTAAGGCTGTACCCCTCGCCGGTGGAGCCGAGCGGGCTGACGCCGGTCACGCCCCGGTCGATCAGCCGCTGGACCAGCTGCCGCAGCGCTCCATGGTCGACCTTCCCCTCGCGATCAACCGGGGTGATCAAGGCTACGATGACACCCTCAAGGGCTGGCACAGTTCGGACCTCCGTTCGGTGACTGGCGCAATCCCTCCCTCCGGACGCGGCTGCTGCTCGAGCCGAAGAAAGTGACACCATCATCTCGTGACGCAGACTCGCGACATAAAGGTCGACGACCAGCCGGAGCGGCGCATCCGCAAGCCGGTTGACGCGCTGCGCTGCATTGTGTCCTGTGGCTGGATCATCGTGCTCGCCTTCGCCGCCATCGAGGCGAGCGCGACCACGGCCGGAGCGGAGACCGACATCGTCGGCGCCAGCAAGCGGCTGCCGCACGCCCTGCTCGTGGTCGCCCCGCCGATCGCGCTGTTCGCGCTCGAGATCCTGCCCGTCGCCCTCGCCGTCACCACGCTCGTGCGACGTCAGGTCCGCCGCGTCGTCGAGGCGGTGGCGACCGGCCTGCTGGCCGGGGCCGCCGCCGTGGTCGCCAACACCGTGCTCCGGCACGAGGCCTTCGCCGGGCTCTACTACCCGATCATCATGGCGAAGCCCGGCACGAGCCACATCGACGCCGTCGACCCGTATCTGGCTGGGCTGGTCGCCTACCTGACCATGATCGGGCTGGCCGGACGGTCGGCCTGGCGCAACGGGATCGGGCTGGCGATCGCCGTCTACGTCATCGTGCAGCTGGCAGACGGCGCATCCGCCGTCTCGCTGCTGCTGACGCTGCTCGCGGGGCGGGCCATCGGCTTCGGCGTCCGGTGGGGCGCGGGCTCGGCGTCGCAGCGGCCCTCGGCGCGAGATATCGCCGCGGCGCTGTCCGCGGGGACGACAGCCGTGGTGACCGCCATCACCCGGCTGCCGCAACCGCACTCCAGTGCCCCCGGGGCGGCCGGATCCCGGCAGTATGAAGCGACGACACAGGACAACGGCGAACTCGACGTAGTCGTATTCGACCGGGACCAGCAGGCGGCCGGCGCGTTCTACCGGCTGTACCGCTGGGTCCGGGTGCGGGGACAGGTGTCGCGCACCGCACCGCTGTCATTCGACCGCTCGGTCGAACGCCGCGCGCTGCTGTCCTACGCGACACAGGACGCGGGCGTGCCCACCGCGCGGCTGCGCAGCCTGGTCCGGGTCGGGCCGGAAGCCGCCGCGCTCGCCTACGATCACCGCGACGGCGTCACGCTGGCGCAGCGCAACCCCACCGACGCGGAGCTCGGGCGCATCTGGGACGCGGTGACCAGGCTGCACGCGCATCACGTCACCCACCGCGGGCTCACCGCCGACCGCATCCTGTTCACCTCCGACGGGCAGGTCGCGCTGCTTGACCCGGGCGATGGCGACGTGGCCGCGAGCGACCTTCAGATACGGCTGGACCTGGTGCAGCTCATCGTCGAGCTCGCGCTGTACGCGGGCCCGGAGGCGTCCGTCCGGCTGGCGACACAGAAACTCAGCACCGGCGAGCTAGCGGCGGTGCTGCCGCTGCTCCAGCCGGTCGTGCTGGTCCGTTCCACGAGGCACGCGGTGCGCCGCCGCCGCGACGTCCTGCCGGCCCTGCGCAAGGCGCTGCTCGGGGCCGAACCAGACGGCGAAGTCGCCCCGGTGCGGCTGGAGCGGATCCGGCCGCGCACGCTGGTGACGCTGATCGCGAGCGTCGCCGCCGTCTACCTGCTGGCGGGCGAACTCGCCCAGGCGAGCCTGGGAAGCATCCTGAGGTCGGCGGACTGGCGCTGGGGGGCGGTGGCGCTCGGACTGTCGGCGGTGACCTATGTGGGCGCGGCGCTGTCGGTGTCCGGGTGGGTCGCCGAGCGGCTGAGCTTCACGCGTACTCTCCTCGTCCAGCTCGCGAGTTCCTTCGTCACGCTGGTGACGCCCGCGGCGGTCGGCGGCGTGGCGCTGAACATCCGGTACCTGCAGCGCCGCAAGATCCCCTCGCCGGTCGCCGTGGCCAGCATCAGCGTGTCCCAGGTGGTGGCTTTCGTCCTGCACATCCTGCTGCTGATCACCTTCGCCGCGATCGCGGGCACCGGGAAGACCTCGATCAGGCCGCCGGCCTGGGCCTACTTCGTGGTGATCGGGCTGTTCGTGCTGGCCGGCGCGGTGCTCGCCATCCCCGCCGGACGGCGCATCGTCCGGGCGCGCTTGTCGCCCACCTTCGGTCAGGTACTGCCGCGGTTGCTCGACATCGCGCAGCAGCCGCGCAAGCTTGCCGAGGGGATCGGCGGCGCGCTGCTGCTGAGCGGCTCGTACATCCTGTGCCTGTCATCGTGCGTCGCGGCGTTCGGCCGGTCGGTTCCGTTCGCGAAGATCGGGGTCGTGTACCTGACCGGGAGCGCGCTCGGCTCGATCATCCCCACCCCCGGCGGGCTCGGCGCGGTGGAGGCGGCGCTGACCGCGGGGCTCACCGCCGCGGGCGTTCCCGGTGGCGTGGCGGTGAGCGCGGTGCTGCTGTTCCGGGTGCTGACCTTCTGGCTGCCGGTGCCTGCTGGCTGGGTGGCGTTCAACTTCCTCGAACGCCACAACGACCTGTGAGCTGAGCCGGGTTAGCCGGGCTTGCGGGCCAGTTCGTAGGCGTAGCTCACGTTCTGGGGGAAGGCCCCATCGTCAGCCAGCGGGCCGAGGGCGGCCGCGAGGTCGGCGTCGAAGGACGCGCCTTGCTCGCCGAGGACCGTGTCGGGGAGGGCGGATGTTGACCGGATGTACCCGGCGAGCTCCGCTAGGCTCCAGCGGTGCTCGACGGTGAACTCCGGGCGCCCGGCTACCTCGAACCCGGTGTCCGTCAGCACCTGGTGATCGGGCCGGCGCTGCTGCGGCAGCTCCCAGTTGGCGGGGACCCGGTCTTCGGCGTCCAGCGCCGTTCGCCACCGCTGCACCGTGGCGGCGAGCGCGCGCTGCCAGTCCTCGGCGCCCGACGACGGCCCCGACGACCAGCACAGCGCCAGGCAGCCGCCCGGCCTCAGCCAGCCGAAGATCCGGCGGGCGACCACGTCACGGTCCAGCCGGTGGAACGCGTTGCCGATCACCACGAGCTCGAAATACCCCTGCTCCGCTTCGAGGGTCTCGGCGCTGGCCAGCACCGGCCGCAGCTCCCCCGCGCCCGCGGCCTCCGCCTTGGCCCGGACCGCGGCCACGAAGTCCGGTTCCTGGTCCACCGCCCATATCTCGGAGAACCACGGGCGGAGCGGGAAGGCGAGCTGTCCGGTCCCGCAGGCCAGGTCGAGCAGGCGCCCGCTTCCGGTGACCCCGGCCTGCCGGCGAAGGTCGGTGAGCATCGTCTCCGGGTACGCCAGCCGGTACTGGTCGTAAAATCCCGCAGTTCCCTGGTACAGATCCGCGGCGAATCGCAGCTTGTCGTCCATCCGCCGGATCCTTTCAGACACGGCGACCCGTCGCCCACCCAGTTTTCCTGCACCGACGAGCCGTCAAGCCGACGGCATCGTCAGCAGAGCGGGCCGCCGGCTACGTAGATCACCTGCCCGGAGACGAAGCCAGCCTCCTCGCTCGCGAGGAACGAGATGGTGTGCGCGACGTCCGCGACCTGCCCGATCCGGCGGACCGGGGTTTGCTCGGCCACGCTCGCCTGGAACTCCTCGAAGCTCATCTTCAGCCGCGCGGCCGTCGCGGCGGTCATGTCGGTGGCGATGAAGCCGGGGGCCACGGCGTTCGCGGTGATGCCGAACCGGCCCAGCTCGATGGCCAGGGTCTTGGTGAACCCCTGGAGCCCGGCCTTGGCGGCGGCGTAGTTGACCTGGCCACGGCTGCCGAGCGCGGACGTCGAGGACAGGTTGATGATCCGTCCGTACCGTTCGCCGACCATGTACTTCTGCGCGGCCCGGACGGTGAGGAACGCGCCGCGCAGGTGGACGGCGAGCACCGTGTCCCAGTCGTCATCGGACATCTTGAACAGCAGGTTGTCGCGGATCACGCCGGCGTTGTTGACAAGCACGGCGGGCGGGCCGAGCTCGGCGGCCACTGTGGCTACCGCCGCCTCGACCTGGGCGGAGTCGCTGACGTCGGCGCCGACCGCGATCGCCCGGCCGCCGGCCGCGGTGATGGCGTCCACCGTCGCCGCGCATCCGCCCGCCGTCAGGTCGAGCGCGGCGACGGCCATCCCGTCCCTGGCCAGGCGGCAAGCGGCGGCCGCGCCGATGCCGCGGGCCGCTCCGGTGACGATCGCGACCCGGGGCGGGTTATGCGTCATGGTCTGCCTCCGTACTTTCGGTGTCTTCGGTACCTTCCGCGAGGACGCCGTGGGCGTCGAGGACGACGGCGCCGCCCGGATGCGCGAGGACGGGATTGACCTCAAGCTCGCTGTACTCGGGGTGCTCCGCGCCGGCCCGGGCGATCGCCACCAGAGCGGCGGCGGCCGCGTCGAGGTCAATGGCCTCGGCGCCGCGCCACCCCGTTAGCAGGGGCGCCTGGCGAAGCGATCGGAGCATCTGGCGCGCCCTTTCCACGGTCAGCGGAGCGAGGCCGATCGCGGTATCGGCAAGCAGCTCGGCGGTGATCCCGCCGAAGCCGACCATGGCGACCGGACCGAACGAAGCGTCCTGCCGGACACCCATGATCAGTTCGACGGAACCGGGCCTGCGCAGCATGGCCTCGACCGCGAACACGGCGGACCCGGTGCGCCGCCGCATGCCGTCGAGCGCCGCCAGCAGCGCGCGTTCGTCCCCGAGGTTGAGCGCGACCCCGCCCGCCTCGGTCTTGTGTGCGAGCCCCATCGCCTTGAGCACGACGGGGTAGCCGATCGCGGCCGCGGCCGCGGCGGCGGAGTCGGCGTCGGCGACGAAGGCGGCCGCGGGGAAGGACAGGCCGTACCCGGCCAGCAGTTCCCTGGTGCGCTGGTAACTTCCGTCCCCGGTTGGCGGTGCGACCGCGGACCGCGGCGGCTGCGCCGACGAGAGCGCGGTCCAGCGGGCCGCGTTGCCGATCGCCGCCGTGGCGTGCTCAATCCGGTCGAAGACGGGAACCCCGCGGCTGCGCAGCACTCGCAGCGCCGGAGTTTCCGTGGTCGCCATGCTGTGCACGACGACCGGACGGCCGGCGTCGACGGCCGCGTCCGCGAGGCGGCTGGCAACGGCCGCCTCGGCCTCCGCCAGCTCGGGGGAGCTGTCCGCGTAATCGCCGAAGTAACCGGACAGCAGCACCGCGTCGGCG
>Ga0335074_10006555_pt1 | contig 16158 bp, 15 predicted proteins | sample Lox_Sample_23_FD_206715 | JGI IMG/M metagenome (GOLD analysis project Ga0335074, IMG submission 206715) | Soil microbial communities from Loxahatchee National Wildlife Refuge, Florida, United States - Lox_Sample_2.3 | ecosystem: Environmental > Terrestrial > Soil > Wetlands | place: USA... | reverse complement strand
GGAGAAAGTTGAGGATCGTAGACCCCAGAAGCACAATTGCGAACCACCAGCCCCAGGTGAGATAAAGCGCATAGCTGAGGATCAGCAAAAATCCCTGTCGCGAGCTGCGGGAGCGAAGGCGGACGAGGCCAGCTATACCAACGATCAGGGCGAGAACGTAAAGCGAGACTCGAAACATTCAGAGAGTCCTTCTCGATAGGCCTGTTAGCCGCAACAATGAACCTCTATGGAGAGGATGGAAATCCAGCGAGGCGACGAATCGATGCAGGTGCTTTTCCGCGAAACGCATCCGAGATCACATCCCCGGCAAGTGCGGGGAAAAGAACATTAATTATTACTCGGCCTATGCCTTGGCCGCTTCCGTCACTTCAAATCCAGATCGCTGTACGATTGCCGGCGCCGGGTTAACGTGCGCAGCGTTGACATCGAGTTCCCAAACCGTTGTGCCGTCAGACTGCGAGGCAACGCGCTGAAATCCAAGCTTCTCGTAATGCTGCAGCACCACCTGATTGCGTTCGGTAGGGACGTGCTTGCCGACCAATTTGCGAATGCCGGCGCGCTTGGCGTGATCCAGAATCTCGCCCAGCACGCTGTTTTCCACTCGTCGGCCAATCACGCGGCAGCTCATTAACCAGGTGTCGATCTCCCAAATATCTTTGGCCGACTTGCGGCACATCACCACGCTGATCATCCCGTTATCGCCAAAAACGTCAGCCACGCGTACCTGCAAGGTGAAGCAATCCGGATCGGCCTCGGCGGCGGCGACCTCCGGCTCGGTGTAACGCTTGGTCGTCAAGTTGAACTGGTTGGACTTGTTGATCAGCTGCGTGATGCGCGCCCTCCCCGTCTCATCGAACGGCTGGAAGCTGATGACCATCTTCAGCGATGCCAGGTACTCCTCGACATCCGTAAACTGTTTTTGCAGATTCAGCCGGCGGGCATTGTCCTGATAATAGTCGGCGCGTTTCAGGTCCTCACCGGAAAAGGTTACGGCCTCGAAATATCCAGCCGCGTTGAGGACGCGCGCGTAAAAGGCCGGATCATCCGGCAGCTCAGGTACAGCGACTTGTGGCAGCAACTCGCGCACCAGGGCGCGTTCCGCCGGATTATCGTCCAGCAGCACCATGGCATCCAGGCCCAATTCCAGCTCATCCGAGATAGCCTTGATGTTGCTGGCCTTGTCGTTCCAATTCGCCTGGAAGACGGCAAAATGTTCCTCTCGCAGCAGCATCTCCGGATGTTTGCGGAACGGCAGTCGCGCGATCGCGTCGGTATTCTTCGACGACACCGCCAGCACCACACCACGTTGCCTCAACATCAACAGATAACGTTGCAGGCTAAGATAAGCTTCACCGGTGGCATCGCCCTGCGCCAGCAGAATGCCTTCCAAGCCGTCATCGCCAATAACTCCACCCCACAGGGTATTGTCCAGATCGGTTATGAGGCAGCGGCGGCTCTTGCCGCGCAAGGCCGCGAGAATGCGGGCGACATGCTCTCCATAAAGCGGCAAGTAAGTGCTGGAGAACGGCAGCTTTGCCAGGTTCCATTGATCGGGCGAATGCCATTCGGCCAGTCCAACGGTGCTGGCCAATCCCGCTACGTCGAACAAGACATCCTTGCTGCCGGCGATGCTCTGTGCGATTGCGCGGTTGAATTCCTGGATCAGAGAGCGGAGCGTTCCGGGAACCACTTCGTCCAGATTGCCGAACAGGTTCTCGGCTGGCAAAGCCAGGTTTTGCACGATGCAAAGCGTTCGGTTATTGGCGCTGATGGCTGATCGGACAGTGTGGAGTTGAGCCAGAGCCCGTTCTACGCTTTCACCGGCTGCGGCAATATCTCCAACTGTCGAAGTCAGAGGATATCCTCGATAGTCCACGGCAATCAGCACGGCGTCCAACTGCCTGCGATTGATCTCGGAATCGGCAGAAAGTGCTTCTTGCACCACCTGCCCGTAGGCGCAGGAAACGCATTCCACAGCAATGCCATGCCGTGCCGCGCTGGCGATCAAGGCAGGAATAACGAAGCTTGTAGTTGCATTGCTCAGAATCCCCAGCCGGAAGGGAACGAGTGGCAATAAAGAGCGGCCGCTGGCCTGAGCTTGCGTAATCAGCTGAGCTAGACGATGCAGATCATTCTCGTCAAGCGCGTGGGAGGCCAGGGACTGCAACTGTTTGCCTGATTCCGCTTCGGTGGTTAGAGCGACGCGGCAGCGAGCGGCGAAATCGCCGGGAGGGCGCGGCAGCCAACACAGCGACTGATACAGACGGAGACCCACTGCATCGATGCCGGAGTTCACACCTTGGCTCCAACCTTGTCTTGTATCAGCTTCGCCAACTGGCCCACGTTTCTGAGTTTGTTGACCTCGTAGGCAGAGAACTTGATGCCGAAGGCGCGCTCGACGGTGAGGATCAAACGAACATGACGAAGACTATCCCAGCCCTCCACCTCGTCAGCTGTCAGCTCAGGGGAGATCACCATGGGGTTGTCAAAAACGCTGGAAAAAACGTCGTTTAGCCTGCGGTATATCTCGTCACTCTCCATCCGACTCCTGCGCGGCGAACCGATACATAAAATCTAACACGCCCTAATCGTAAGTGAACCGGAAATTGGCTTCGCCAGTTCGCTCTTTGTTTGGGCGCTTAGTAAGGCCGCGCATCGGTCGATTTGCCCCAAACGTTGTATTGACAGCTTGGCCGCCGATTCGGTACTGTCGATCCAGCATGAACTCGCTGACCCACCGCCATCATCACCATCATCACGTGGCGAACGTGTCAGCGGGGATCAGCTCATAAACTTTTAAAAGCCAAGATCTCATGACCCCGCTGACAAGCTCAGCGGGGTTTTGTTTTGTGCGAAAGGAACGGTGCGATGATCGAAGTCGATTTTGAGAAAATGGGCGGGCTGGTTCCAGCGGTCGTGCAGGACGCTGCGAATGGGGAAGTCCTGATGCTCGGTTTCATGAGCCCGGCCGCCTACAACCAAACCCTGCAAACCGGCTACGTCACATTCTTCAGCCGCACTCGCCAGCAGCTCTGGACCAAGGGCGACAGCTCCGGCAATCGTCTCCGGCTGATCACTGCCGCAACCGATTGCGACTGCGACACCATTCTCTGCCGCGTCGAGGTCGAGGGCGAAGGCCTTGTCTGCCACACCGGAACCCGCAGCTGCTTTACCACGCCGCTGCCACTCGCCGAGCCGCTGGGAGATGGGTTATGAAGCTGCGCATCGGCATTCCTAAAGGCAGCCTGCAGGACGCCACCGTGGCCCTCCTGCAGCAAGCCGGCTTGCAGGTCTACGTCAATTCACGCTCCTACTCAGCCGCCACCGACGATCGGGAAATCGAGTGCATGCTGATTCGCGCTCAGGAAATGGCGCGCTACGTCGAGCACGGCGTTCTAGACGCGGGCCTGACCGGGCTCGATTGGGTGCTGGAGAGCGGCCTCGAGGTGGTCACCGTGGCTGACCTGATCTACGCCAAGCAAAGCCGCCGCAAGGTTCGCTGGGTACTCGCTGTGCCCCAGGATTCGCCTGCGCAATGTGCCGAGGATCTGCGCGGCGCCACCATCGCCACCGAGCTGGTTAACGTCACCGCGAAATACTTTGCCCAGCGTGGCATCGATGTGAGAGTCGAGTTCTCCTGGGGCGCAACGGAAGTCAAGCCGCCCACCTTGGCCGATGCCATCGTCGAAGTCACCGAGACTGGCAGCTCGCTCAAGGCCAATCAGCTGCGCATCATCGACACTGTTCTCGAATCCAACACCCAGATCATCGCCAATCGCACTGCCTGGGCCACTGCCTGCAAGCGCCAGAAGATTGAAAACTTCTCCCTCATGCTGCGCGGCGCCATGGAAGCGCAAGGCCGCGTCGGCCTCATGCTGAACGTGCAGGTCGGCGATTTACAAGCCGTCCTCGATGTTCTGCCCGCGCTGAACAGCCCAACCATTTCCACGTTGAGCGATCGCAACTGGGTCGCGGTAAACACGATTGTCGAGGAGTCGGCATCCTGGGAGGTGATTCCGCGTCTTAAGGCTGCCAACGCCCACGGCATTGTCGAGTATCCCCTCAACAAGGTGGTGCGGTGATGCGCATTCTTGCGGGCAAAGCGGCGGAGCGGGCGGTCCGAAAGCTGGAGCGTCGCAGCACGTCTCTGGATGAGGTCGAGCCGGCTGTACGTAAAATTATTCGCAACATCCGTGACGGCGGCGATCGCCAATTGCTTCAATATGCCACATTGTGGGATTCCATGCAGAAGTCCCACTCTGTCAGAGTGGCGGAAGAGGAGATCGCTCAGGCCTGGCGTGAGGCGCCGCAAGATGTTCGCAAAGCCCTGCGTCAGGCCGCGGCCAAGATCCGCCGCTTTTGCCGCTGGCAAATGCCGCGTGCGTGGCGCAGGCCGGTCGACGGCGGTGAAATCGGCCAGATCGTACGTCCCCTGGAATCGGTAGCCTGCTACGTTCCTGGCGGCCGTTATCCTCTGCCATCAACGCTGCTGATGACGGTCATCCCCGCGCAGATCGCGGGCGTTCCGCGTATCTGCGTGACCTCCCCGCGGCCGCATCCGGTGACTCTCGCAGCCGCGGCGATGCTCGGCATCACCGAGGTCTATCGTTGTGGGGGCGCACATGCCGTCGCCGCACTCGCCTATGGAACCGAGACGATTCCCCGTGTCGACAAGATCGTCGGCCCGGGCAATCGCTACGTAACTGCAGCCAAGAAGCTGGTCAGCTTCGACTGCGCTATCGATATGCTCGCCGGGCCTACCGAAGCCGTGCTCTATAGCGATGACTGCGACGCGCGATTTGTCGCCGCCGACATGGTGGCGCAAGCCGAACACGATGCTGATGCCGTCGTCGTCTTCATCACTACGCGCCCGCCGCTGGCGCTAGCCGTCAAAGACGAGATTGCGACTGCGGCCTGCAAGAATCCAGTGGCCCGGCAATCGCTTCGCTGTAATGCCGCACTCCTAATTGCCTCCTCGCGCCAGCAGGCGATGGAGTGGGTAAATCGCATCGTCGCCGAGCATCTCACCGTAGACGACGAAAGCGTCGTGTCTTTGATCCGCAACGCCGGCTCGATCTTTGTGGGGCCGTACTCCGCACAATCGGCCGGCGACTACGCAGCCGGTCCGAATCACGTCCTCCCGACTGGCGGTGCTGCGCGTTTTCGCGGAGGCCTGGGAGTTCACGACTTCGTCAAGCTCATTACCGTGCAGCGCTTCGACGCTCGCGGCCTGCGAACCCTCGCTCCGACCATCGTCACCCTGGCCGAAGCTGAAGGCCTGCGCGCGCACGCCGAATCAGTGCGCTTGCGCTGCCGCGAATCGGAGCTGAATCGCCGACGCCCGTCGAAAGAGGAAGCTGCTTATGCTTAGCCCGCGACCACGGATCCGGCAATTGCAGGAGTATCATCCGCCGCTGTCTCGCCGCACCGGGATGCGACTTGATTTCAACGAGAATACAGTCGGCTGCTCGCCGCGTGTCCTACAACGTCTGACACAGATCACGGCGGAAGATCTGGCGCGCTATCCCGAGCGGGAACCGGTGGAAACGCTGGCCGCGCAGCATCTCAACCTCGCGCCGGAGCAGGTGCTGCTCACCAATGGCGTTGACGAAGCCATTCATTTGCTGTGCGAGGCCTATCTCGAAGCCGGCGACGAAGTGCTGGTTGTTGCCCCCACCTTTAGCATGTATGAAATCTACGCGGCCGCGACCTGCGCGCAGGTTACGCGTGTGCAGTGCGAGAGCGATTTTGCTTTTCCCCTGACTAAGATTCTTTGCCGCCTCACACCCGCGACGCGCATGATCGCCATTGCCAGTCCCAACAACCCCACCGGCTCTGTCGCTGCGCGCGAGCAGTTGCTCCAGATCGCCAATACCGCGCCGGATGCGGCGGTACTGGTCGATGAAGCGTACTACGAATTCCACGGCCAGACCGTATTGCCCGAGATCGACGCCGCCGGCAACCTTTTCGTTGCGCGAACATTTTCCAAAGCCTATGGCCTCGCTGGACTGCGCATCGGCATGCTTTGCGGCTCACGCCAGCACATGCCTGCGCTGCGTCGCATCTCCTCACCGTATAACGTGAACGCCGTCGCCTTGATCGCCCTGCCCACCGCCCTTGCTGATCGCGAATACGTCGATGCCTACGCCGAACAAATCAAGCAGGGGCGCGAGCGCCTGGCCTGCGAGTTGCGGCAGCATGGCATTCCGTATTGGCCCAGCCAAGCCAATTTCCTGCTGGTGAAGGTGGGCGCTATGCACCGCGAGTTCGTAGCCGCTATCCGACAACGTGGGATATTGCTGCGCGACCGCTCCGCCGATCCTGGATGCGAGGGCTGCGTACGAATCACTATCGGGACGGGTGCGCAAATGGAGCAGCTGATCGGAGCGCTGCGCGAAGTCTGGGCTGAGACGAAACGGCAGGCAGGAGTGACCACATGAGACGCGCGCGCATTCAACGCCGCACCAACGAGACCGACATCGCCATCGTGCTGGTCATCGAAGGCCGCGGCCGCAGCCACGTTTCCACCGGTATTCGCTTCCTCGATCACATGCTCGAGCTCGCAGCGCGGCACGGCGCCTTTGATCTTGAGTTGAAGGCGGCCGGTGATCTCGATGTCGATCAGCACCACACGGTGGAAGACGTCGGCATCGCGCTGGGCGAGGCTTTCGCGCAGGCTTTGGGCAACAAGCGTGGTACTTGGCGGGCGGGGTACTTCGTCATGCCGATGGACGAGACGCTCGGCGTCGTCGCCATCGACTTTGGCGGACGTAGTGCAGCCGTTGTCGAGACGAAGGTTCGTAGCCGCCTGGTCGGCGATCTGCAGTCGGAGCTGGTCGTCGATTTCTTCGACGGCTTCGCGCGCGGCGCCAAAGCCAACGTCCACGCCAAGGTGCTCTACGGCCGCTCTAACCATCACAAAGTCGAATCGCTGTTCAAAGCTTTTGGCCGCGCGTTGCGGGTGGCCTGCTCCAAAGACGATCAGCTGGGACGAATGCTGCCCAGCACGAAAGGCTTGTTATGACTTGCGCCATCGTCGATTACGGTGCGGGCAATCTCACCTCGGTGGTCAAAGCGATCCGCCATTTGGGAGAGGAATGCGTCGTCACCGCCAGCGCTGATGACATCACGCGTGCGGGAAGAATCATCATCCCCGGCGTCGGCAACTTCGCAGCAACCGGAGCGCTGGCGCAGGGACCGCTGGCCGACGCCGTGCGCAGTGTTCTCGCAACCGAAAAGCCTGTGCTGGGAATCTGCCTCGGCCTGCAATGGATGTTCGAGGGCAGCGAAGAGGCCGGCGAGCTGCCGGGCCTGGGGGCGTTCGCCGGAATCTGCACACGCTTCTCCAATCGCGTGAAGTCGCCGCATGTGGGTTGGAATCGCATCGACGTCGCGCCGCACTCCACCCTGCTGCGCGGCGTGCCTTCGGGAACGTACGTTTACTTCACGCACTCCTATCGCGCTCCGCTGTGCGCAGGTACGGTCGCCACCTGCACCTACGAAGCGCCATTCGCCGCCGCGGTCGAGCGTGAAAACCTGTTCGCGGTGCAGTTTCACCCCGAGAAGTCCGGAGACGCCGGCCTCAAGATTCTGGAGAACTTCTGTGCTTTGTGAATCGCTCGCCAAACGCATCATCGCCTGCCTCGACGTTCACGACGGACGCGTGATGAAGGGCATTCAGTTCGTCCAGTTGCGCGATGCCGGTGACCCCTCCGAGCTGGCCGCCGCGCACAGCGCCGCCGGCGCCGACGAGATTGTGCTGCTCGACATTACGGCAACTGCCGAGTCACGCAACACGTTACTGGCAACCGTCCGCCGCACCGCCAATCAACTCTTCATTCCGTTCGCCGTTGGTGGCGGCATTCGCTCGTTGGCCGACGCAGCTGCGGTGCTCGATTGCGGCGCCGACAAGGTTACCATCAACTCCGCTGCCGTCGCCCATCCCGAGCTGATCACGGAAATTGCCGCCCGCTACGGCTCGCAGGCGGTGGTGGTCGCGGTCGATGCGCGGCGCTCGGGCAACGCGTGGGAGGTTTATGTCTGCGGCGGCCGCACGCCCACCGGACGAGACGCACGCGCCTGGGCAAGCGAGTCGGAAGCGCGCGGCGCCGGCGAGATCATGCTCACCTCGATGGATCGCGATGGCACACGCTCCGGCTTCGACTGCGAGCTGACGCGTACGATTGCCACCAGCGTGCGCATTCCGGTCATCGCCTCTGGCGGCGCAGGCGATCCCGCGCACTTTGTACAGGTTTTTCGGCAGGGCGCGGCGGACGCGGCGCTGGCCGCTTCGGTTTTCCACTTCGGATTGGAGTCGGTGCGTGCGATCAAGCGGCAGTTACTGTGCGCCGGCGTCCCAGTGAGGTTGCCATGCTGATTCCTTCCATCGATCTCATGGGCGGGAAGATCGTCCAGCTGGTACAGGGTGACAAAAAAGCATTGGAGTTTGACGACTTCGGTGTGTGGGTCGAGCGCTTCTTGCCGTATCCGCTGGTGCAGCTGGTCGATCTCGATGCCGCGATGGGCAAGGGCTCCAATCGTCCGCTCATCGCCGAGCTCTGCAGCAAGCTGCCCTGCCAGGTCGGCGGCGGCATTCGGACGGTGGAGGAAGCGCGAGAGATTCTCGCTGGCGGCGCGAAGAGGGTCGTCATCGGCTCGTCGCTCATCAAAGCCGACGCTACCGACACCACCTTCGCCAAGAAGCTCAGTGACCAATTCGGCATTGAGCGACTGGTCTTCGCAGCTGATGCGCGCGGTGGCCGCGTCGCTATTCACGGTTGGAAAACCATCACCCCGATCACGCCCGCCGAAATGATGCAGCAGCTCGAGCCGTTCTGCTCCGCGTTTCTCTACACCCACATCGACAGCGAAGGCCTGTTGCAGGGCATTCCGCTGGAAACGATCCGCCAACTGCGCCCGATAACCTCGCGGCATCTGATTGCCGCCGGGGGCATCAGCACACAGCGCGAGATCGATGAGCTTGACGCCATGAAGGTTGACGCGGTCGTGGGCATGGCTATTTACTCTGGGTTGCTCGTTCTACCTGGTTGAGCCGTCCTCTTAAATTCATGTCCTCACATCAAACAGGTAGCCGATCCCAGTAGAATTACCTCGAACATGCTCGAGAATCTGAACCTCAAGAAGAAGCTCTCGGCGGAACAGTACAAACGCATCGTTCCCGGCTTGCAGGCGCGGCTCTACGATCTGGAAAAAGCCTGCTGGGACAACAGCGTTGCTACGGTGATTGTCTTCGAAGGCTGGGACGCATCGGGCAAGGGGACGACCATCCGGGCGCTCACACAACGGCTCGACCCGCGCGGATTCAAACTCTATCCCATCACCGCGCCGCGCACCTACGAACAGCAGCGGCCCTGGCTCTGGCGCTTCTGGTTGAAGGTACCCAATCGCGGCGAGATGGTCATCTTCGATCATAGCTGGTACGGCCGCGTGCTGCAGGAACGCGTCGAGCGCATCATTCCGGACAGGGCTGTGCAGCAGGCGTTTCGCGACATCATCGAATTCGAGCGCATGCTGGCCGACGACGGCACGGTGATCCTGAAGTTCTTCCTGCACATCAGCAAGAAAGAGCAGCGGCGGCGTTTCGAAGCGCTCGCGTCCGACCCGCTGGAGGCGTGGCGCGTGAGCAAGGAGGATCGGGCGCGGCACAAGAAGTATGGCCAGTATCTGGCCGCGGCGGAGGAGATGCTGGAGCTGACCGAGTCGGAATACGCTCCCTGGACGATCGTGGAAGCGACCTCAAAATCGTATACGCGGAAGAGGGTCTTCGAGACCATTATCGGCGCGCTGGAGAAAAGTCTCGGGCCGAAAGCCCCGGCGAGGGATGGGGTTGCCGCAGATCTCTCGCGCGATGCCGAGTTGCGTAAAGCTATGGAGAACCTGACGCGAGGCGGCGCCTGATGCTGGAGACTGTCGACCTCAAGCGTAGCCTCGACCGTGCCATCTACGTTCGCGAAATCACGCGCCGCCAGATCCAGCTGCGCGAACTGGGCTACCAGGTGTATTTACAGAAGCGCCCGGTCGTAATCGTTTTCGAAGGCTGGGACGCGGCGGGCAAGGGTGGCGCCATCAAGCGCATCACCGAGAAGCTGGACCCGCGCGGTTATGTCGTCTATCCCATCAGCTCGCCGCATGGCGAAGACAAGACGCGGCATTACCTGTATCGCTTCTGGCGCCGCTTGCCGGAGTGCGGCCAGATCGCCATCTTCGATCGCTCCTGGTACGGCCGCGTGCTGGTCGAGCGGGTGGAAGGCTTCGCCAGCGAGGCCGAATGGAAACGGGGTTACAAGGAAATTAACTCCTTCGAGCGGCAGCTGCGCGAGTTCGGCACCATCCTGGTGAAGTTTTGGATCCACATCTCGCGCGAGGAACAACTGCGCCGTTTCGAAGAGCGCAAAGCCATCGGCTACAAGTCATGGAAACTGACAGAAGAAGACTGGCGCAACCGTGAGAAGTGGTCGGCTTACGAAGAAGCGGTGGAGCAGATGCTGGTGAAGACCAGTACCGCGACCGCTCCCTGGACGCTGGTGGAAGGCAACGACAAATATTGGGCGCGCACGAGAGTTCTGGCAAAGCTGGTGAAGATGCTCTCGGCGGAGGTGAAGTATCGGCCCGCCGATCCTCTGCACAAGGAAGAAGCAGCCAGCGCACGTCGGAAACGCAAGCGCGCGTAGCCGCAGGTGCAGGTATGGCCCGCCGCCGGGAGTTCGCACATGTCGAATCAACACGGAAAATCCGAGAATAACATCAGGCTGTTTGAAGCGATGTATACCGCGCGTGCGATGCGCTGGCTCAAACCCGATCCCATTCCTGCCGCGATCCTGGAGCAGCTTCTGGAAGCCGGGATTCAAGCGCCGAATGCCGGGAATCGCCAGAATTGGCTATTCATGGTTATACGCGACGCCGAGCAGCGAAGGCGTATCGGGGAAATCTATCGCAGAGTAAGCCTTTGGGTCTTACAGCGTTATCAGCACCAGAGCAGGCCGGCGTTCCAATCGGCGGGGGAATACGAGCGCATGATGCAGGGGGGCGCGCATCTCTACGAGCATATGGGGGACGCTCCGGTATTGTTGATCCCGTGTCTCAGAATTACTCCCTTCGAACTTCCGGATCAAATTCCGGCGGAGATCCAAACGGCGATGCGTCAAGCTGCTCCCTGGACCGCTGGGGCGAGCATTTATCCTGCGGTGCAAAATATCATTCTGGCATGTCGTGCCCTGGGACTAGGAACCGTACTGACCACCAATCACACGATTGCGGAGGATGAGATCAAGCAGGTCATCAATCTTCCAGCGGAATATAGGACCTTCGCGCTAATGCCGATTGGTTATCCCGAGCGCACCTTCGGCTCCCTGAAACGTCGCCCGGTATCCGAGGTTGCCATGCTCGATCGCTACGGAACGCGCTTCAGTAAAAGTTCTTGTTGATCGGCAACCTTCGGGCGCCGGGTCCACTCCGCTGTTCGCTAGGAAACCTTTTGAATGGGTTGCTCTTTGGGTTTGAGCTCTCGCAGCAGTTCGGCACGATGCAGTTCCAGCTGCTGATGCAGCGCTCGCGGCGACTTGCCATTCTCGGCCTCCGCCATCGCCAGTTCGCGGCCCTTGAGCAAGTAGAGTATGGGAGTAGTCGCCACGGTGGTTACCAGTGACATAATCACCAGCATCGCAAACACCCTGGGGTTGATGACTCGGATTTGCAGACCGATGTTGAGAACGATCAGCTCGGCCATGCCGCGCGTATTCATCAGCACGCCCAGCGCTGAAGCGTCGCGCCAGTTCATTCCGTTGAGCCGCGCCGCTACGAAGCTGCCGCCGAACTTGCCCACCGAGGCTACCAGGATGACCAGTCCGCATAGCAGCCAAGCCTCGGTTCCGCTGACCAGACCAATACGCGTGCGCAGACCGGTTAAGGCAAAGAACGTGGGCAGCAACAAAACCACCAGAACATCCTCAAGCTTTGCCGTCATCTCGCGCGCCAGCTTGCTGTCCGAAGGAATGATAGCGCCGAGTGCGAAGGCGCCGAACATGGCGTGAATGCCAATCAGCTCGGTGGTGAGCGCCGACGACAGTAAGAGAACGAAGGTCAGGGCGACGATTCCCTGGGTTAGCCGGTCGGCGCTCTCTTGCCGCATGGTGAACCGCAGCATCGGCGGGCGAACCAGCAGAATCATGAAGGCAATGTAGGCGACGGCCATGGCGACGGTAATCAGGCCATGGCTGCCGCCTTGCGCTTCCGCCACGCCGACCACGAAAGCCAGCAGGCACCAGGCGGTTACATCATCGACCGCAGCGCAAGTGAGAGCGGTAATCCCCAGCGGCGTTTTGCTCAGGCCCAGGTCGTTCAGCATCCGCGAAAGCACGGGGAAGGCGGTCACCGACATCGACAGGCCCATGAACAGCGAGAAGCCGGTAAACGGGATGCCGGTCGCACCCTCGTCGCGATAGAGCACCAGGGCCAGCCCAGTTCCGAGCAGGAACGGCGTAATGATGCTGGCGTGGGAGATCGCAACCGACTCGCGACCATGCTTGGCCACCAGTTTGGGATCCAGTTCGAGGCCGACCAGAAACATGTAGAGGATGACGCCGATCTGCGCCAGCACATCCAAAAGTGGGGCGACCGTGGGCGGAAGGATATAGGCAAAACCCGATGGCCAGACACGACCGAGCAGCGAAGGACCGAGGAGAATGCCGGCGATGATCTCGCCCACCACGGCGGGCTGGTGAATGAAGCGAAAGAGCATCCCGCCGATACGCGCTGCGGCAACGATCAGCGACAGGGCAATCAGAACATGCAGCATCACCCCGGCATCGTGTCCGCCGGGAGGGCCGCCAACGGCGCCCAGCTGCGCGGCTTCGCGCGTGGGCCCCGGCATGCGCATACCGTAGGCATGGATCAGCAGATAGAGCAGCACGGCCGCGGTCAACACCACCGCGTAGATGACTACTTCGCGTAGGACGCGATTAAGACGTCCTACCGGTCGGGCGCTCAGCTCAGTAGACATTCGCTGCAAAGTACCAAATACGAGCCGCCACGGCAAATAAAATTTTGCCAAACTGCCGCCGTATCGGTGGTCAAAGATAAGGCTTGGTTCCGTCCAGGATGTAACGGAATCTGCAGCAAGGTTGGCCGCAAGAACTGGAGTGTGTTGAGGTTGGGCCTGCCAGTAGACTGGAATCAGCTGTTTGCGCTAGTGCGAGAGGAATGTCGCAAGGAGCTGCAGGCAATCAGCCGCGACCTAAGCGAATGATGAGGGTAGAGATTTCCTGTGCACTCGTACCGCTTGCGTTTCAACTATTGCCTCGACTTATTCGCGCTTCCTGCCGGCTTGGGGGTTTTCGTCGCCGGCTTGGGATGGGCGTCATCCGAGACCTGCTGCGCGATCCTGGCCGACTCCTGCACGAAGGTCGCGTCTACCGCGTCTACTGCGAATTGCGGCGAATCGGCGGCTAGTGGCAGGTTGTCCAACTCCGGCTTTGGCTTGCCGACTTTGTAAAGGGTGACGGCGGTCAGCGCTTGATATTTGGCTGGATCGAGCGTCACTCCCCTGGGTAACGACCCGGTCGGAATGCCTCCAGCACCGGGCTCCTTCACTTGCGTCGCCACAGTGTAGATGACGTAGTCACATTGCTTCGAACGCGCTTCACTTTCCACGTCGGCCTGCGGGGATTCGGCATCCAGCGGAATCGCCTCGAATTGCTGACGACTGATTTCAGCTATCAGGTCCAGGCGCATGTTGTCGGTGGGAAGCGATGCGCCGGTCGTATCTTTGATTTTGACAACGCCAATGCGCACAACGCCGGCAGCCTTGGCAGCGACGGTGGGAGCGGCTGGCGCAGCAGGCTTCGGTGGCGGCGCAGCAGCAGCGGGAGCCGGTTGAGCCGCTGCCGGCGCTGCCGCCGCGGGTGCACCGCCGATCATGGCGGCCATGTCCATCACCTTGCAGCCCGGCGGCATCTCGAACAGCGCGTCATCCAGCGTGGTGTTGGTTAGCTCGACTACTTCCGTCGTGGTCGTGAACGTCCCCTGCTCCGAGGTGACCGTCGTCGTCTGCTTCAGCGGATACCCCAGCGGCACGCCGCCGCCTTTCACCACAATGCGATCGCTGCATCCGCCCCGTCCACCGCGGCACGCCATTGCCGAATACGACTCCCCGGCGCAGGAAAATCCCGCCGACAGGTCGGCGTACCAGCCATCCATCTCCATCTTCATGTGCGACTGATTGCAGGCGTCGGAACTCGATTCCATGACTATGGTCGACTTGATGTGCCGCGCCTTGTAGCCGAACATATCCTGGCGCTCACCGGTATCGGTTGAGGTACGCGTGATGGTCAGCACGCCGCCTTTGCGCGGAGCTTCCGGCTCGCCGCCATGCATCATCTGCCCCAGCGACCGCATGCTGGGCATTGCCGGACAGGCCGATTCGCCGCCGCCCATCGGGATGATCATGCATTGATTGCCGGTGACGGTGATCATGCGCTTCTGGTCGCACTGGATCAGGCTGACGCTGCCGCCATGGCCGCCAAAGCTCATCTCATTGCGCTCGCGTGCGCCTTTGATGTAGACGGTGCTCTCGCTGGCATGCCCCATGACGGTCGTGCGGGTCTTGATCTTGATGTCGGCGGACACTAGCGTGGAGAGAAAAACCAAAACTGCCAGGGAACACTGCAGCAGGCGCATCATAAGGAAGACCTCCTTATACAATGGCGAACATTTCCACCCACCTGTTCGTGCGCAATTCTAATAACCGTCTTCGAAATTGGCGAGTCTTAATTGGATATAAAAGAAATCGTCCGACCGCTTAAGACGATCGGACGACGAGTACAGGTCGGAAAATCTATCGCTACTGAGTTAAGGATTCACCTGGATCTTCTGCATCATGCCGCCATCCTCATGATCGATAATGTGGCAGTGATATACGAAGGTCCCCGCGATTTGCGGATCGCGGAAGTCCATGCGAACCGTGATGCTGGGATAGGGACCGCTGCCCGACCATGCGGGAATGGGGTAGGTGTCATACAGCTCAGGATTCTGGACGGGCTGGCCGTTGATATCCATCAGCAGGAAATGGAGCTGATGAATGTGGAAGGCGTGCGCCTCGCCGGCGTGGTTCTCGATCGTCCAGTCTTCCACGGCGCCAATCTGGGTAACGATGGCCGGCGGATCATTCGCGTTAAAGACCTTCGGCTTCTGACCGGCGACGGTAATGAAATATTGGGTTGGGCCATTGCTTCCGACCGTCTGCTCGGAGAAGTAGAGGCTGCGGGTGGTCGTCGGCTGTTGCGTGAGCAGGCCGGCAAAGCGCTGGCGCTCGGCAGGCGGCGTACGCTGACCGCGATCGGGAGGAGGCTCGACCTTGGGGTCCGAGGTGCCAAACATCTCCAAGAGATCCTGATGCGGATTCGGATTACCGACCGCACCGGTGGCATAACCAGTCGTCAGGAAAATGCCTTCTTCGTCAGTGGGCAGTCCCGGCACGATGAATTCGGCTCGCCCTGCCGGCGGGACGGTGATCAGGTTCTCGGTAAGCGGAGGATTCAAGGGAATACCGTCCAGTGCGACCACCTGCACGTTTTGCGGACTGGTCCCGTAAACCACCTGAAAGGTCATAAAGGACTGGCTGGTGGCATTGAGAACTCGCCAGAATTCCGGTTGGCCGTATTGCATGTTGATATACGGCGAAGGCGCATCGGGGTACAGAGCCGGCTGGAAGTTAATGGTGAGTTGGTTGGGACCGGGAATCCAGGAATTCGGGTTGTTGAATTGCTGACGGATGACAAAAACGCGTTCCGGCAGACCCTGGGTTCCATTGATGGTGCCTTCGATGAAAAGCGCGCCAGAAGCTCCACCATCGATCTGCGTGGTGGCTTGACCGTGGGGATGCGGATGGTACCAATACATTCCCGGATTGTCGTTGCTTGGAACTTGAAAACTATATTGAAAGGGAGGACTGCCCGACTGGATGAGAGTATAGATAACGTCATCTTGATGACAAACCGGCGGAATATTCATTCCGTGCCAGTGCACGTTGGTCGTGCTGGGCAATACGGTTCCGCCATTGCAGTCCGGATCGGGAGGCTTGCCGGCGTACTTTGGCGGAACATGCATGGTCATCTGCATCTTCCGCTTGTTGGGATACTTGTC
>Ga0335074_10006554_pt1 | contig 16158 bp, 22 predicted proteins | sample Lox_Sample_23_FD_206715 | JGI IMG/M metagenome (GOLD analysis project Ga0335074, IMG submission 206715) | Soil microbial communities from Loxahatchee National Wildlife Refuge, Florida, United States - Lox_Sample_2.3 | ecosystem: Environmental > Terrestrial > Soil > Wetlands | place: USA... | reverse complement strand
GGAACGGGTGCGTGGCGAGCGCCGACGTACTGACCTCCATCATGCGACCTCACCGCCTTAACGAGCCCCGAGAGGCTCAAGCGAAGCAGATGTCCCGGTCAATTCCAGCATGCGGCGGCGGTCCCGCCGTCAGCAGGGCCGAAAGGCCTGTGTGCGGGGGACATCCGGCCATGACGCCGCCGGGGGGGACGGCGGGAGACTCGCGAGTGTCGGAACTACAGCGGGCCGTCACTCCGGGGCCCGCGTCAGTCAGGAGGCTCACGATGCGCCGCAACTCATCCCGTACCCTGCTCGCCGCGGCGGGCGCCGCCGCCGCGGCGGTGCTGCTGATCGCCGGCGGGCTGCTGCTGTGGGGGTCGGCCTACGTGCACAACACCGTGCAGGGCCAGCTCGCCGCCCAGCAGATCACCTTCCCCCCGGCGGCCGCGTTCGCGCACGCCAGGGCCGGCACCGAGATCACCCCGTCGATGATCCCCAGCGTCTCCCAGTACGCCGGGCAGCAGCTGCTGACCGGGCAGCAGGCCGAGGCCTACGCCGACCACTTCATCGCCGTGCACATCGCCGAGATGGGCGGCGGCAAGACCTACTCCCAGCTGTCGGCCCTGTCCATCGCCCAGCCGGGCAACACCGCGCTGGCGGCCACCGTCAACACCGTGTTCAAGGGCGAGACGCTGCGGTCCATGCTGCTGAACGCCTACGGCTGGTGGAAGGTCTCCCAGATCACCTACATCATCGCGCTGGCCAGCTTCGGCCTCGCCGCCCTGGCCGCGGCCGGCTCGGCGTTCGTCCTGGTCACCGGCCGCCGCACCAAGACCGCCGCCGGCGTGCTGCCCCACACCAGCACCCCCGACCAGGCCAAGGCCGCATAACCCACAGCCAGCCCACCACCACCACAAGCACACCCCCGGCCGGGGCGGACACCGCACCAGCCGGGGGTGATTCCACGACAACATGGGGCTGCTTCAGCATTATCCGGAACGTACCCGGCCGACTCTCGACGGCCCGGGCCAACCGCACCGGCGCCTGTCAGCCGCCTGGGCTGATAGCGTCGATGCCGGCCGTCCGGGACGCGGCACGCAGCTCGACATCGTAGACAACCATCGCGCGGGCGTTCAGGCGCAGCGCCGTGGCGAGATGGATGGCGTCAGCTGAGCGCAACCGCCCTGGCAGCAGCGGCGCCGTCGTCAGGTCGCCGCTCTCGATGTCCACGAGCGCGATTGCCGACAGCACTTGGTAAACCTCCTCGTGTCCGATGTGCTCTGGCCGCCGATTCGCCGCGCAGTGCAACTCGGTGTGCAGCAACAGCGAAGCCACCAGCGTGTCCCCGTTCTGCGTGCGTTGCTGAAGATGGTCGGCGAGCACGGCCGACTCCTTCTCTTCCACCAGGAGCTTCATCGCCGCCGAGGTATCGACGTACACGATCACCGGTCGCCTCTGACGTCGGCGATGATCTCCGCGCTTGGCACGGGCACGGTCACGCGCCGGATGCTGCGCAAGTCAACCGGCGGCTCTTGCTGTGGCTCCCGGACTTTTCCCGCCGCCACCAGTCGCTCGTAAGGTGTCAGGGACGGCGGGACGAGCACCGCTGCCACCTCGCCGTGATTGGTCACCTCGATCGTTTCCCCCGCGCCTACCGCGCGGAGAACTTCCGCGCTGTTGTTGCGGAGTTCACGGTGGCTGATCGTACGCACGAGCCCTCCCTCGTCCGTAGCAATCGTAGCACACCGAATCTATGCGGGGCTGATGCGGCGCCCGGTGATGCGGGAAGGGACGATCCTGACGAACATCTCGCGGTCCCCGGGAGCCCAGGCTTCCACACCTGACTGGCGGACCGCTTCTTGCTCGGCCGCGACGACGTGATGGGCCGGCCCCTGGATCAGGACGCTCCAGCCCGTCTGGGCGGCCAGGTCGATGTCGTCGATCTCGAACGCCACCTTGTAGTCGGCGTCCGTGATCCCGGTCCGCAGGTCCTGGTCCAGCGGACTGTGCTCGGCGGTGCGGAACACGATCGCCCCGTCCCGAAGCTTGTAGTTCACCGGCAGCACGGCCGGGCCGAACCGGCTGGTGTAGGCGATGCGGCCAATCCCGCCCGGGGATATCAGCCGCAGGCACTCCTCCTCGCCGAGCTCTTCGATCACGCGGTCAGCCATCGCGACGCTCCTTCTGGCAGGGCCCCATAGCGCAACTCCGACGTTACCGTCACCGGGTGCCTCCGGTCCCGGTGACCTTCAGCCCATCTCGCGGGACCTTCGGCCCTGCGGCCCGCGTGGGGTCGGGGCGAGGCTTGAACTGAAGGCCAGCACATCACGGAGGCGGCCATGCGGGCGCTCGTCTACCAGGGTCCCGGCCAGAAGGCCTGGGAAGAAGTTCCCGACCCGGAGATCACCGACGACGGTGACGCCATCGTCCGGGTCGACGCGACCACGATCTGCGGTACTGACCTGCATATCCTGCGCGGCGACCTGCCGGAGGTGCACCCGGGCAGGATCCTCGGCCACGAGGCCGTGGGGACCGTCGACGAGGCGGGCGACGGCGTGCACCGGCTGACCGCGGGCGACCGCGTGCTCGTTTCCTGCATCAGCGCGTGCGGCACGTGCCGGTTCTGCCGCGAGGGACGGTACGGGCAGTGCGTGGAGGGCGGCGGCTGGGTGCTCGGTCACCGGATCGACGGCACTCAGGCCGAGTACGTCCGGGTGCCGTACGCCGACACTTCGACCTACCGGATCCCGGACGGCGTGCCCGACGAGGAGCTCCTGATGCTGGCCGACATCCTGCCGACCGGCTACGAGGTCGGCGTGCTGGCCGGCGGTGTCCGGCCGGGCGACGTGGTGGCCGTCATCGGGGCCGGGCCGGTCGGGCTGTCCGCCATCGCCTGCGCGCGGTTGTTCAGCCCCAGCCACGTGGTCGCCATCGATCTGTCCAGCGCCCGGCTGGAGGAAGCGCGGCGGTTCGGCGCCGACCTCACGATCAGCGACGCCCGCGAAGACCCGATGACCGTCATCAAGGACCTGACCGGTCGGCTGGGCGCGGACGTGGCGATCGAAGCGGTGGGCGAGCCGGCCACCTTCGAGATGGCGGTCCGGCTGGTCCGGCCGGGCGGCCGGATCGCCAACATCGGCGTGCACGGCAGGCCGGCCACGCTGCACCTGGAAGAGCAGTGGACCAGGGACATCACGATCACCACCGGCCTGGTGGACGCCTCGTCCACGCCGACGCTGATGCGCCTGGTCGCCACCGGCCAGCTCGACGCGAGCCGGTTCGTCACGCACGGCCTCGCCATGGACGAGTTCGACAAGGCTTATGACATCTTCGGCGACGCCGCCAGCACCGGCGCGCTGAAGGTCGTCCTGACCGCTGACAGGGGATGAGGACAATGAACGCCATCGTCAAGGACGTGATGACCAGCCATGTGATCTCGGTGAACCGGGACACCCCGTTCGCCGTGATCGCCGCCGCGCTGCGGGAGTACCACGTGAGCGCGTTCCCGGTGCTCGACAAGGATGACCGGGTGATCGGCGTCGTCTCCGAGTCCGACCTGCTGGCGAAGCTGGCCCTCGGCGGCGGTGACGAGGAGATGCCGGGGATGATCACCGGCATCCTGCGCCACAGGCAGCTGGAAAAGGCGCGCGGGATCACGGCTGGCGAGGTGATGACCGCCCCGCCGGTCACCGTCTCACCCAGCGACACGGTCGAGCACGCCGCCCGGCTGATGTACCTGCGCGGCGTCAAGCGCCTTCCGGTCGTGGACGCGGACAACCGCCTGGCCGGCATCGTCAGCCGGACCGACGTGCTGGCTGTCTACGATCGCGCGGACAGCGAGATCGCCACGGATATCAGGGCTGGCATCCTCGCCGACGAGACCGCCGCGGATTTCGGCACGTTCGACGTGTCGGTCGCCGATGGCGTGGCCACCCTGGTGGGTCAGCCGCGAACCCGCAAGCAGGGACACGACATCGTGCACCGGGCACGGTACGTCGAGGGTGTCGTCGCCGTCCGCGACCGCCTCGACTACCCGGCCGCCGGCCCGGACAGCTTCGACGCCATCGCCAACTTCCCCATCGACTGATCCGGCCGTCCAGCCGGTGCCGGGGGCGGGCAGGGAGCGCAGCGCCCGCCGCTCGTCCCAGGTAAGCTAGGGGTTCCGTAAGCCCCGATAGCTCAGTGGATAGAGCGACCGCCTCCTAAGCGGTAGGTCCCGCGTTCGAGTCGCGGTCGGGGCGCCCTCCGGAGTTTCAGTCGTTAGCCCTCCTGCCTGCGGGAACGCAGGAAGAGAGGGAACTGGCATGACGCAGGCACTGCCCGCGATTTTCAAGATCCCCACAAAATCCCCACAACCGGCCCGCGGCAAGGCCGCCCGGCCCGCCGGGCAGGCGAAGGCCGGCCGCTGCGCACCCGGCCGGGTCCTCGCTGCCGGGACCGGTCGGGTGGCCACCCGCGGCGGCGGTGAGGTCATCGTCTTCGACCAGTGGTTCAAGCCGATGAGCATGCGCCAGGGGGGGAGCTCGATCCGTTCCCCGGTCCGCCCTACCGGCTCAGCGCCGTAGGACCGACGCTACGCCGCGCACCGGCGGACATCGTGTCCAAGAACATCCTGTGAGGATGAAGCAGATGCACAGCGACACACCGACGCCCAACCGACTGCTGGCGGGGATCAAGGTGCTGGAGTTCGCCTTTGGCGGCGCCGCGCCGCTGGCCTCGAAGATGCTCGCGGACTTCGGCGCGGACGTAGTCAAGGTCGAGTCGAGGACACGGCCGGACTTCCCGCGACTGCTTCCGCCCTACCCGGCGAACCGGCCGGGTCTGGACCGAAGTGCGTACTTCACGAACCGCAACTCCAGCAAGCGCAGCATCGAGCTCGACCTTCACGTTCCGGAGGACAGTGCGCAGGCACGCGCGCTGGCCGACCGGTGCGATGTCCTGCTTACGAACTTCCGGCCGGGCGTGCTCGACAAGTTCGGCCTCGACTACGACGCGGTCGCGGCCCGCAATCGGAACGTAATTTACGTGCGCATGCCGATGCGCGGCACCGGGGCGCCAGGGTTTAGGGAGCGGGGGTCGGACGCAGCGTCTCGGCTATCACCGGGATCCTCAGTCTGACCGGCTACGACGCCGACCACGTCTGCGGTCCGGGCACGCACTTCCCCGATCATTCGGCCAACCCGGGCCACGCGGTCGTGGCGATCATGTCCGCGCTGCTGGCACGGGACCACTATCGAGCCGGGAACCTGGTCGAGGTCAGCCAGGTGGCGTCGTCCCTGCAGTTGCTCGGCCCGTGGCTGCTGCAGGCCGCAGCGGAGCCGGGGAGTGTCCGGCCGACCGGGAACCAGGACCCGTCGGCCGCACCGTACGGCGTGTACCGGTGCTGGGGCGAGGCGGAGAGCTGGCTTGTTCTCGCCGTGCGCGAAGACGAGCAGTGGACGCGGTTGTGCGCATGGGTCGATGATGCGGACGCCGCTGCTGACAGGCGTTTCGCGACGGCCGCGCTGCGGTGCGCTCATCGAGGTGACGTCGACGGCCTGGTCACCCGATGGCTCGCGTCGCATCCTCGACCCGACGGCCCCGATCCGGTGGGCACGCTGGCGGCGCAGTTGCAGCGCGTCGGGGTTCCCGCTGCTGCGTGCCGCGACGCGAGGGACCTGGTCAAATGGGAGCGATGGCTCCATGAAGAGAACTATCTGCGATCGCTCCCGCATCCGGAGATGGGCATGGTGACGTACAACGCCCCCCCGTTCCGCCTGTCCGACCATAGCGAGCCGGTCCTGTTCTCCGCTCCGCTGCTCGGCGAACACACCAAGGAAGTGTTGCAGGACTGGCTTTCGCACGACGGCGCCCCTTCCGGCACGGATGACTGAGCCGATGAACGACATCCGGCAGCTGCGCTCCTGGCTGTTCGTCCCCGGCGGCAACCAGAACTTCCTCGACAAGTCGCGCAGGGCGGACTGCGACTGCCTGATCTTCGACCTCGAGGACGGCGTCGTCGCGGAGCAGAAGCGGGCCGCGCGTGACTTGGTCGCAGTGCGGCTGCGGGAGCCGTCGGCCCGACAGCGGTACTTCGTCCGGGTCAACCATCGATCCAGCGGCTGGTATGAGGACGACCTGGCCGCGGTGGTTGTCGTCGGCCTCTCCGGTGTGTGCCTGCCCAAGTGCGCATCGGTCGAGGACGTCACGGACGCGGCGCGCCGGTTGGACGGCCTCGAACGCGAGCACGACCTGCCACGCGACTCTATCCGGATCGTAGCGACGATTGAGAGTGCGGTCGGCGTGCTGGCCGCGCCGCAGATCGCGCAGGCACACCCGCGGGTCGCGGGGTTGATGCTCGGCATGGAAGACCTCGCGACGGACATGGGCATCAACTCGATCCGTCCCGGCGACACCGGGCGGTTCCTCGCGGCGCGGTCCATGATGGCGCTAGCCGCCGCAGCGGCGGGCGTTGCCGGCATCGACGGGCTGTTCACCGATCTCACCGACCAGAAGGGTCTCGCCGCGGACATCCGAGTGGCACGAGGAGTAGGCCTCACGGCGAAATCGGCGTTCAGCCCCAGGCAGCTCGACACGATCAACCTTGCGTTCACCGACGACATGGACGAGGTGGCACGGGCCCGGACCATCGTCGCGGCATACGAGAGCGCGGTCGACCGCGGGGAAGGCGCCATCACGGTGTTTGGAGGTTTGGTGGACCGCCCGATCGCTGATCGGGCTAGGCAGGTACTGGCCAAGGCGGACATACGACGCGCTCAGGAAGCGGGATGACATGACGACGGTGAAAGCAGGCTGGCAAGGCCGGTACTTCGAGGACTTCGAAGTCGGTGACGTCTACCGATGCAGATACGGCCGGACAGTGACCGAAGCCGATAACATCCAGTTCACCCTACTGACGAACAACACCAACCAGATCCACTACAACCGGGTTTACGGCGAGCAGACCGAATGGGGCCAGTGCCTCGTCAACAGCGCGTTGACCCTCTCGATCATCGCCGGCATGTCCGTCGCCGACGTCAGCGAACACGGGTTCGCGTTGGGCTGGGACGCCATCACCCTGCCCAACCCGGTGTTCGCCGGTGACACGCTCTTCTCCGAGTCGGAGGTCGTCGAGAGGCGCGAGTCTAACAGCAGGCCGAGCCAGGGGATCATCAAGGTCGAAACCCGCGGCTACCAGCAGCACGGCAAGGAAGTGATCCGCTACCGGCGGTCGATCATGGTCTGGAAGTCTGGTCATGGTCCCGTAGACGCCGGCACCGTCTGGGGGCGGCTAGCGTGACCGAGCAGACGAGCCGCCCCACCGCGATGCTAGACGGGGTCCGGGTGGTCTCCGTCGAGCAGGCCGTCGCGATGCCGTTCTGTTCCTTCATGCTGGCTGAGCTGGGCGCCGAAGTGATCAAAGTGGAGCGCCCGGGAACCGGCGACGTCGTCCGCGGCTGGGATGACGTGGTGCGCGGGTTGTCGACGGGCTTCGTCTCGATGAACGCCGGCAAGTCCGACATCGTCTTGGACCTGCGCAGCGAGCAGGGAAAGAAGGCCATCCACCGCTTGTGCGAGGAGAGCGACGTCTTCCTCGAGAACTTCGCGCCCGGCGCGCTCGAGCGCCTCGGCCTCGGCCCGGACGACCTGCTGAAGGCCAACCCGCGCCTGGTGTACTGCTCTCTGTCAGGCTACGGGCAGAACGGTCCGTACCGCGAGGCCAAGGCCTACGACGTCCTGATCCAGGGCGAGGCGGGAATACTGCTCAGCAACGGCTTCCCCGACGCCCCGCCAAGGTGGGGCTGCCGATCACCGATCTCATCGGTGGCGCGACTGCAGCCCTAGGTGTGGTCTCGGCGCTCTATCGCCGCCAGCAGACGGGGAAGGGTGCCTATCTCGACTTGGCCATGCTCGACGCTGCCGCCAGCTGGCTGGGCTACTTCCCGCAGCACAAGTGGCACAATGGCAGCGAGCCGCCGCGCTCCGGACTGCGCCACCAGTATCTATGCCCGTGCGGGCCGTACCTGGCCGCGGACGGCCGCTACGTCAACGTCGCGCTCGGCAGCGCCCAGGACTGGGAGCGCTTCGCGGTCGACGTCCTGAGGCGGCCGGACTGGCTGCAGGACCCGATCATGATGACGACGAAATCGCGCTCGCTGCACCGCGACGAGGCAGAAGCGCGGATCGAACAGGAAATCGCGAAGCTGCCCAGCGCGGTCTGGTTCGAGCGACTTAGGAATGTGCACGTTCCCTTCGGTGAGGTCCGTGACATGACCGGCGTGCTGCACCATCCGCAGCTCGAGCACCGGCAGATGTTTGTCACCGTCGACTCACCGATCGGCGAGCTGCCGATTGTGCGCTCCCCGCTCGGCTCGCCGGACGCCGCGCGCCGCTTGCCAGGCCTGGGTGAGCACACCACGCGGATACTCGAATGGCTTGAGGTCGGCAGCGCTCCGACCGCCGACGCGGCGAGTGACCGTACCGGCCACGGTGGGGATGCCCGGTGACGTCATGGTGTTGCCTCCGGTGCGACCAGAGCGTCTTGAACCAACAATCGCGCGATCGTCGGATGAAGGTGTGACGTGGAGTTCCTTCGATATGGGCCGGTCGGCTCCGAGCGGCCTGCAGTGCGCCACGGCGACGTGTACTTCGATCTGCGCCGCCTGACGGCGGAGATCGGCGGGAAGTTCTTCGAGACCGACGGGATCGAGCGAACGGCCGAAGCGCTGGCTCGCGGCGACCTAGATGAGGTGTCTGTACGGGGCCAGCGGATCGGGGCTCCGATCGAACGCCCGGCCGCGGTCGTTTGCATCGGCCTGAACTACGCCGACCACGCCGCCGAGGCGCAGTCTGGGCCGCCCGACTACCCCGTGGTGTTCTTCAAGCACCCCGGGTGCGTGGTCGGCCCGACCGACGACGTAGTGCTGCCGCGCAACTCACAAGATGGACTGGGAAGCCGAGCTGGCGGTTGTGCTGAAGCGGACACCACGCTACCTCACCGATACCGCGAGCGTTCTCGACTACGTGGCCGGTGTTGCCATCGCGAACGACGTCTCCGAACGTGCGTTCCAAAACGAGATCTCCGGCGGGCAGTGGTCGAAGGGCAAATCGGCGGAGACATTCAACCCGCTCGGGCCGGTGCTCAGACCCATCGGGGATCTGGACTTCCACGACCTGCGCATCCGGTCCTGGGTCAACGGCGAGGTCCGCCAGGACTCGTCCACCTCCGAGATGATCTTCTCGGTCGAGGAGCTGATCGTCCACCTGAGCAACCACATGCTGTTGCTGGCCGGCGACGTCATCAACACAGGAACACCGGCAGGCGTGGCGATGTCCGGCCGCTTCCCGTATCTGCAGGTCGGTGATGTCGTCGCGACCGAAATCGAGGGGCTCGGTCGGCAGGAACAGAAGGTCGTCGCGTATGACAGCTAGGCCGCAGCGGCGCGCGCCGCGAGGCGCCGGATACAGCCGCAGGATCGGAGCACAGGGAACAGGATCGGAGCACAGGGATATGGCGGAAGAGTCGAGGATCAGGGTAGGTGTGATCGGGGCGAACCCGACGACGTTCGCGTCGCATTCCCATCTACCGGCTATCAAGGCGTTGCCTCACTACGAGCTGGTGGCGGTCGCGACCACACGAATGGAGACCGCACAGGCGAGTGCGCAAAAGTTCGGCGCCCCGTACGCCTTCGCTGACCCGGCCCGGCTGATCGAGCACCCGGACGTCGACCTCGTGGCCGTGGTGGTGAAGGTGCCTGCGCACTACGAACTGGTCCACGCGGCCTTGTCGGCGGGCAAGCATGTCTATTGCGAATGGCCGCTAGGTTTGAACGTGGACGAGGCTGAGGCGCTTGCCGAGCTGGCTCGCCGGAGCGGCCTCGCGCATCTGGTCGGCTTGCAGGGGATGAACTCGCCGGGTGCGGCCTATGTCGCCGAACTGGTCGCGAGCGGCCGCATCGGCTCGCCAGTTGCTGTCAGCTCGGTGACGAACGGAACGCCGTCTGGGCGGCAGATCCCAGAGCACCTGGTGTATGCCATGGATCGGGCGTCGGGAGCGAACTTGCTGACGGTGTCCACCGGCCACGCGCTATCTGCGGTGGGGCGGATCCTGGGCCCGTTCGCAAAGGTGTCGGCAGTCGTGGAGTCGCTCACACCCGAGGTCACCGTCCTTGAGACAGGTGCGACGACACGGATGAGTTCGCCGGACCAGGTTGCGATCGTCGGCACGTTGCAGTGCGGCGCGGTGGCGTCCGTGACGGTGCAGGGCGGTACCGCCGAGGTGCTCGCGCGACAGGGTGGTTCCGCGCGCCCGCCGGGACCCGGCTTTGAGGTCCGCATCGTCGGCACCGAGGCGACTCTCGCGATCCGGCCGTCCGTACCCGAGCGGATCCACATGGCCGAGTGGCAGATCACTATGACCAGATCGGACGGGTCGACGGAGCAACTCCCGGTTCCGGATCGGCTGGTCCCGATCCCGGACTCGCTGAAAGGCGGCCCTGCGCGCAACGTCGCGGCGATGTATTACCACCTTGCGGATGCGATCCTTGGCGGGAAACCTCTGTCTCCCGACTTCGACGTCGCGGTCAAATACCACCGGCTCATCGAGGCCGTCCAACGGGCGTCGGATCTCGGGACGGCCCAGATCCTGAACTGATACGTGCGCCGCGCGTTCCGACCACAGCGGCCGGGCGCGGCGTCGGGCGCGTCCGTCCTCCCGCGGAGCGACCGGCGGGGTGATCCACAATTGGAAGGTCAGCGAAACACATGAACATCGTGGTACTGGTCAAGCAGGTGCCCGACACCGCAGGTGACCGCAAGCTCAACCCGGCAGATAACACGGTCGATCGTGCCGCTGTCGACCCGGTAATCAACTACATCGACGAGTTCGCGCTCGAAGAGGGGCTGCAGCTCAAGGAGGCCCACGGCGGTGAGGTCACGGTCCTCACTGTGGGGCCTGAGAGCGCTACCGAGTCGATCCGCAGGGCGCTGTCGATGGGTGCCGACCAGGGCCTCCACGTCTCGGACGAGGCGCTGCACGGCTCGGACGCGATCGCGACCGCGAAGGTGATCGCGGGTGCGCTGGGCACGATCGAGTGGGACGTCGTGATCGCCGGTTCGGAGGCCACCGACTCGCGCTCGGCCATCGTCCCTGCGCTGGTGGCTGAAGTGCTCGGCGTGCCGCAGCTCACGCTGGCTCGAAAAGTCACCGTCGACGGCTCGAGCGTGACGATCGAGCGGGTCACTGACAGCGGCTACCAGACGGTGTCGGCCTCAACGCCGGCCGTGATCAGCGTGGTTGAGAAGATCAACGAACCGCGCTACCCGTCTTTCAAGGGCATCATGGCCGCTAAGCGCAAGCCGATCGACGTCAAGTCGCTGGCTGACCTGAACGTCGAAGTCGGCGCGGTCGGTCTCGCGAACGCGTGGACGCGGGTGGCCTCGTTCGAGGCAGCGCCCGCGCGCGGCGCGGGCCAAACGGTCAAGGACGAGGGTGACGGCGGCGTGAAGATCGCCGAGTACCTCGCGTCGAAGAAGCTCATCTGAGCCGGGTCATGGACAGGAAGAGGACAGATAGTCATGGCGGAAGTTCTCGTTCTGGTCGACTCGGCCGACGGCACCGTCAAGAGGGCGACCGTCGAGCTGCTGACGGTCGCGCGGTCCCTGGGTGAGCCGAGCGCGGTGGTGATCGGTGTGCCGGGCACCGCAGCCGCGCTGAAGGATCAGCTGGCCGAATACGGCGCGGCGAAGGTCTACGTGGCCGAGTCCGACGACCTGGTCGGGTACTCGGTCGCGCCCAAGGCCGAGGCCCTAGCGCAGATCGCCGGCGACGCCTCTCCAGCGTTGATCCTGGTGGCCTCTACTCCGGAGAACAAGGAGATCGCGGCGCGCACGGCCCTTAAGATCGGCTCGGGCGTGCTCACCGACGCCGTCGCGCTCGACGCAAACGCAACGGCCACGCAGCCGATCTTCGGTGGCGCGATCAGCGTGCAGTCGAATGTCAGCAAGGGTGCGCCGGTCATCACAGTCCGACCGAACTCCTTCGCCCCCGAGCCCGCCTCCGCCGCGGCTGAGGAGGTCACGGTGTTGGTGTCGGTCTCCGACGCTGCCAAGGGCGCGACGATCATCGACACCGTGGTCGAGGAGAAGGCCTCGCGCCCGCAGCTCTCCGACGCCTCCGTCGTCGTCTCCGGCGGTCGCGGCATCGGCAATGCTGCCAACTTCGCGGTCATCGAAAAACTCGCCGACTCCCTCGGCGCGGCAGTCGGCGCCTCGCGTGCCGTCGTCGACGCCGGCTGGGTGCCGCACACGATGCAGGTCGGGCAGACCGGTGTCACTGTGTCTCCGCAGCTCTATATCGCGGTCGGCATCTCAGGCGCCATCCAGCACCGCGCGGGGATGCAGACGTCCAAGACGATCATCGCGATCAACAATGATCCGGAGGCCCCGATCTTCGAGATCGCTGACTTCGGCGTGGTCTGCGACCTGTTCCAAGTCGCGCCGCAGCTCACCGAAGAGATCGGCAAGCGCAAGAGCTGAGCGAATGTAGGACACGGTCGCATCGACGTCATTCGAGCTGTTAACTGCTAGTGGTGTTGTCGGTGACAAAGACCGAGCAGGTGAGGCAGGCTTCCCTTGCTGCAGGCTTGTAGCGGCGGGAGCAGGCATGAGCCGTTTGGGAGGATCCGGTCGGCGCGGCCGAGCCAGTGCAGTGTGTCGTGGTCCTCGCGGGAGAAGGTGACGCGGGCGCCGTCGGCCTTCAGCTTGATGGTGGCCAGGAACGCCTGTTCGGCGTGTTCTTCCCGCTGGGCGATGTATTGCATGGTCATCGTCGGTGTCGCGTGTTTTATATGCGGGTGATCTAAAGCGCCTATCCATAAGTTCTGCGCGTAACCCCGCTGTGAAAGCGGCAGTTGCAGGGCGTTGACATCAGCCTCGCCGGGGGTTGGATCGAGGTTGCCTCCAACGTCCAACCACCCGGTGAGGTCGTGGTCAGTATGCGCCCGGTCAGCGTGTTCGCCATAGGCCCAGACAGTGAGATCGGGCAGTTGCGGGATGAGCTGCACGGCCGGTGGCGGAAGGCCACCCGGGCGGTGATGGTTCTGCTGTCGGCGCACGGGTTAACAGCGTCCCAGATCGCAGAGCTGCTGGACTGCCACCCGGCCACGGTGCGCCGCTGGATCGGCCGGTTCAACGCCGAGGGGCTGGCCGGGCTGGCAGACCGGCCGCGGTCCGGGCGCCCCCGGCTGACGACCCGGATCGCCGCGCTGCTGAAGCGCCCGGGCCCGTGGACGCTGCCGCGGATCCGCCGGTACCTGGGCTGGCCGCAGGTCAGCGCGCGGACGCTGTACCGGCGGGTGCGGCTGGTGGCGATCTGGCGGCGGCCGAAGCTGACCGCCCGCGGCGACCCCGATCACGACCACGTGGTGGCCGGCATCGTGGCCCGGCTGATCGAACTGCCCCGCCGGACGGTCGTGCTCGCCGAAGACGAGACGCACCTGAACCTGCTGCCGCACGTGCGGGCCAGCTGGACACTGCGCGCCGTCCGCCCGCAGGTCCCCACGCCGGGCAAGAACCGGCAGGTCACCGTGTTCGGCGCGCTCGAGGTGAGCACCGGTACCTGGGTGTACCGGCTGGGCCGCCGCTGCGCCGCCGGCTTCATCGCGCTGCTGGGCATGCTCGCCGAGGCGTTCCCGCTCGCTCCGCTGATCGTGGTGATCTGCGACAACGACAGCATCCATCACGCCCGCAAGGTCACCGCCTGGCTGGATGAGCATCCCCGGCTTGAGCTGCTGTACGGCGCCCGGTACAGCCCGCATGACAACCCGGTGGAGCGGATCTGGGCCGGGCTGAAGAACTACGTGGCCAACACCGCCGTCAGCTGGCCCGGACGGCTCCGGCAGATTCACTCCTTCTTCCGCAACCGCTCACCGGACCAGATGCTCGACACCGCCGCGCCCTGGACCAGCCCCTGGCTACCGCCACGTTACGAGCAGAACTTCTGGAATGCCGCTTAGAGGCAGTGACATGATCGCGTGGCGCGGCGTGTCATCCGGCCGGAAGGGGACCACCCGTTGGAATTCATGCCATGCCTTGTCCGCTCGACAGGAGACGACGGCATCCAGGTGATCAGGCTCGGGCATCCGCTGCTGGATGACTACCTGGCGTTCGTGGCGGCGCGTGCCCGGGCCAACACGTGGCTGGCGGTGGCCTTTGATCTGAAGGTCTTCTTCGGGGTGGTGGCCAAGCCGGACCGGCGGAGGTGACGGCTGCGGACGTGTTCGGGTTCCTGGCGGCTCAGCGCGCTTCCCGGCATGGCGGGAGGGTGGTGCGGCTGGCCGATGGTGGGGCGGGCCTGGCGGCCCGGAGGATCGCGCGGCGGCTGTCGAGCGTGCGAGGCCTGTATGCGTACTTGTGTGCCCGGGAGGACACCGGCGTGCACCGTAACCCGGTGCCAGGAAGCCTGGCTGCCCGGCGGCCAGGCGCGCGGCGTGGCCGGGGCGGGGTGCCGCTGATCCGCACCCTGCCGCGGGTGCTGGCGCCTGCCGAGGTCGATGCGCTGCGGGCGGCGTTGCGGACTCACCGCGACCGGGCCATGGTGGATGCGATTGTGCTGGGCGGCCTGCGCCGCTGCAAGGTGCTCGGCTTGCGGCTGGAGGACCTCAGCGCCGGCGAGCGGCGGCTGTTCGTGGCCGAGGGCAAGGGCGGCCGCCAGCGGGTAGTGCCGGTCTCGGCGTGTTACGCGTCGCTCAAGGTGAGCACGGTGGCGACACTCACGATGAGCACGTGGAAACGGTCATTTCGGGCGGCAGATGAGCTGGCGGCGCTCACGGTGTCGCCGGGATGCTCACCGTGTCGTGATGCGCGAGGCGGATGACGCCGGGATGGTCATGCCGGGCGTCGCGGGCTGCCTGAGGGCATGGGAGTGCCCCGGACGGGACAGCAGGATCAGCCTCCGGGCGCCGGAGCCAGGGCGGCGGCCAGGCCGAACCGGCCGAGCAGCACGTCCAGGTCAGCGTCCGCGCGGCCGTGCCACCTGATCGCGGCGTGCGCGCACGCGGCGACCGCGGCCAGCGCGTCGCCCAGAACGGACCCGGTCGGCCCGGGCGGGCAGGGATCGCGGCCGTCGGGCGTCTCGATGATCGCGACGAGGAACCCGAAGCCGGCCGTGGCCTCCTGCAGCAGCCAGGCGGCCCGGGCGCGCAGGCGGCGCAGCCAGCCGCGCACGGTCGCGGCCGGGACGCCGAGCTCCGCGCCGAGCCGGGCCGAACCCGTCCCGTGCAGCACGGACAAGGCGGCAGCCCGCGCGATTACCCCGACGGCGTCGGCGCGCCGGGGCGCTGCCCACGACGGCAGCAGGATGTGCGTCGCTCCGCACAACCGGCACCGGCTGCGCCGGGGCCGCAGCCGCTGCCGCCGCCCGCCGGCCATCCGGATCTCCCGCTCCCGGCCGTGCCCCCACGGCCGCAGCCGCCCGGCGTGGCAGGACGGGCAGGCCAGCTCGCCGGACGCCAGGGCCGCGGACGCGGTCTCCGCGTCGGTGCACAGCAGCATCAGGGCGGTCCTCCCCGGTCACGGCACCACGATTCCCGGCCGCCGGTACCGGCCGCCAGGGGCAGTTCGTGTTGCAGGTTCCCAGCCCGGGCCGTGCCGCGCAACCCCGATCCGGCATCGCCAGCGGAAACGACACGATGAGCAGCACGACGGCACCCCGCCGGGCCGGGACCTGCGCCAGAGCCGGCATGCTCACGGTGTCGTCGCGCACCAGACACGATCGGGGCCACCCCCTCAGGGATCGCGATGCTCACGGTGGACGACGCCAGACGGTCTTTTCATGTTCAAAAGGAACGCCGTCTAACACCCGGTCCGGTTCCGCTGCGCGGGATGCGACCACTTCCGCACCGACGTCTCGGACCTGCCCGACCTGGCCGGCTACCTCGACGACCTGCTGCGCACCCGCGAGCGCCTGGCCGCCGGCATCGACGGGGTCGATGAGTGGGCCCGCAAGGACGCGATGCCCGCCGAAGAAGAAATCCGCAAGGTCCGGCACCTCATCGCCCAGATCAGGGGCGACATCGCCCGGCTGGACGCCGGGCAGCGGGCCCATGGAATCGTGCCGGACATCCCCGACATCCGGGTCGAGAACCTGAGCGGCGGGAACCAGCAGAAGCTAGTCTTCGCCCGCGAGCTGGCGGGCTCCGA
>Ga0335074_10006553_pt1 | contig 16159 bp, 12 predicted proteins | sample Lox_Sample_23_FD_206715 | JGI IMG/M metagenome (GOLD analysis project Ga0335074, IMG submission 206715) | Soil microbial communities from Loxahatchee National Wildlife Refuge, Florida, United States - Lox_Sample_2.3 | ecosystem: Environmental > Terrestrial > Soil > Wetlands | place: USA... | reverse complement strand
CTTATTGCATTTATGTTCAAGGCCCGAATCGGTCGCCTTCGCCTGCCCAAGACGCGAAGAGGTTTTCGATCTTTCTCTTTGGCCGGTTCCGGTCGATTCCCGCCGACACCACCTCCGCACGATGGGCGGGCTACAAGGTGGTAGCCGGAGGAAACGAGTATGACCTGTGCTGGAGCGCGACCGCGCGCGCGATCTAATGCTGAAAGTGCCGGCAACTCTCGCATGATCCCGAGCACGTGCGTAACCCCTTTTGCCCGACGTGCCACGAAGATTTGACTTAGTACTGGATCGGCACCGGCCCGCCGTTCAACTGGACGACGTAGGTTCCGTGCGGCGTGTTGCGCGGTGCCGTAATCTGAAGCTGGGCGCCGGAGGGCGTGGAAGTCACGGAGCACGAGACCGGCGAACCGCTCGGGGTAAGGCAGGACAGCCCGGACTGAATCGCGGCGCGGGCGATGTCGTAGGTGAGGGTCACGGTGTTGCCATTGTTAAGGACGGGGGAACCCGCGGTCATGGTTGCGTTGGGAACGTCCACGGCCAGGGAAATGGTGGAGCTCGGGACCGTCTCGCTGTTGCAGGTGCTGGAATTGCCGCAGACCGTGACTGAGTAGGTTCCGGCTGGGGCCGTCGAGGGAGCGTTGATTGTCAGGGAGACCGGACTGGAGGCCGGCGGATTCTGTGTGAGGCTATACCAACCCCCGGGGGGAAGCCCGGCAACCGTCAAATCGACCGTCCCGTTGGAGGGCGTCACGTAGACTGGAACCGTGACACTGGCGCCGGCGACCAACGTGGCTGGGGACGGCAGGCCAAGCTGGATGGTGGCTGGGATTCCAGCGCTGGTAAGCTGAGCAAACACCGAGTGGACCACGTTTGGGGACTGGGGCGTACTCCCGGCGATCACGAAGCTGCCCGCCTCGCCGGTTGGGGCCTCGTTCATAAAAGTCACCGTCTGCGATTGATTCGCCTGCAATGCCGGAAGACCACCAACCAGCCCGACGAACGTGGGAGATTGGAGGGAGAGGTTGACCGGGCCGGTATAACCGGCCAAGCCCGTAGCCGTGATGGTGAAGGTGGTGGATTGGCCGGAAGGGACCTCGGCGAGGCTTGGCGAGATGCTCAGGGTGAAATCCGGACCGTAACTGATGGCGATCGCTCCGAGATCGATCATGCCGGTTGAGATGGTTTCGGAGTCCTCCGCCTGGCCCCACACTTCGAAGGTCCCCACCATAGAAGTCTGCGCAAAGGTTGTGGCCAGAGTCAAGGTCCAGGCCTTCGGATTGGCGGAGGATTTGCTCACGCTGCTATCCGCTACGTTTACGGAGCAACCACTGGTATCGTAGGGCGTGATCGTGCCGGAGGTATCCCAGCCCACATTGCAATCCGCATTGCTGTTCGTGATCCATACCTGGCCGCCGGATATGTCTCCCTGGCCACAGTAGTTCGCGAAGGTGAAGGTGAGTATCTGCTCAACACCCGCCGAGACGGTCGGCGAAGAGGCATACGCGACGCTGTTGGTGTATCCGGAGCAGTAGGTCGCGGCGTTGGGGGTGGGGCTGTTCAGGCCGTGTTTCGACGCGAACTCCGTAGACTGGATGAAGTCGGTCACCACCTGAACGCGGGTGAGGCCGGCCCCTTGCGGAGGCGGGGCGAGCTGATTCAGCCAGAAGGCATATCCGGTGGGGTCCTGGCTGGCCGAACGGTCCAAGGCATTCTCGTAAAGGAGCGTGATGAAATCGCCGTCGGATGGCGGATTAGAGCAGCCCGCGGGCTGGCTGAAAAAGCCGCAATATTCGCCGCTGCTGAGAAAAGAACTGGTTAGCTGCGAGATAGTGCCCAGCGGCTGGCCGGGCGCTTGGTTCACTCCTGTCAGAGTGTCGGTCCAGTAGATCCAGCCCCCTGCGTCCGGCATGCGGCCCAGCACTGCGATGTAGTTGGCTGTGACCCAGTAGCCCGCCGTACCCACCTGTGAGGTTTGCGCGTCAGCGACCGGGGCGCTTAGGACCAGTCCGACGACGGCTGGAAGTATGCCGCGGAATGCAGTGGCTCTCATCGGATTTCTTTGCCTCGAAAACGTGTTAGTTCCCCGGAGTGTGTAGCGTGAACGTCAGCAGTGGCAGCGCCGCGCCGGATACAGCCTGTGTGGGCAGATCGCCGCTGACCAGGGCGCCGGTTTGGTCGAACGCACTGGCTACTGAGCTTTGAATTCTAAGGTTTAGGGGCGTACTAAGGGGCACGATGGTCTGGTAACTTCGGCCCGCGCTGTTCTGCGAGGCGAAATGGAGATGGTGAACGATGCGATCCGAGCCCCGAATGGTGAGTTGGAGCTGCGGCTCCAGCAGCGGCGGACCCTTGACCGCCGTGACGGGCGGCAGGAGATGCTCCGGGTCCAAGACCTGCACCTGAAGCAGCGCGCCTTGAGGCGCCATGACAGTGAGGCCTGCCGTACCTTGGCCGGCGCTTAATTGAAGCGGCGTGGCCGCCGATGCCCATTCACACGTATCGAGGAAGTAGGAGTTCCGCTGGACCTCCGATGCTGGGATTTGAGTGCAAACTGAGTATTTCCCAGCTCGCAAGCCGCGAAGGATGAAGGTTCCATCCGCCAAAGCAAGGATTCGGAGGGGCCCGCCAGATGGAAAGCCGAGGGGTCCGGCAGGTTGGATCGACACAATGGCGCGGACGGGGTTGCCGGCTTGTGACGTCACTCGGCCCGACAGGAGGGACGCCACGGTCTGGGCGGCCAAATAGTGCGCCGGAATGGCACAGGCGAACATTAATCGATATCTTAAGAGACGATGAAGCACATATCCCCCGCAGGAGCCAGTTCTAATGCCCGAAGCTATTAGCTGTGACTCGTAGTTATTTAACTCGCTTAGGAAAAACTCAGTCCTAAACTAATTAATGGTTAGTATCCCCCCCCCCCTAGATTTCTAAGTCAACGCTAATTTGCATTACAGTTGAGTATCACGTGCGTTTCAACACACTTTCAGAATTTGCTCCGGTGCACATCGGAGGGGTAGTTTCAGGGGCACGCGGCGTGTGTTCCGAGGTTGCTCAACTGAACGAAACGATAGACCGCGCTTATGCCGCCAAGGATGAGACCGTCGTCTTCAATCTTGAGTGACTTCTTGTTCGTCCGCTCCGGGTCGAGTCCTGATGAACCTCGGTTCCCCAAAGAGGAACCGCATGCGGTCGATCTTCTCGAGTTCCGCCCTTCAGGGCTTCCCACGCCTAGAATCTAGATGGTGAAGTAGGCCGACACAGCCGAGAGGTCCGATCCATCACGAATCTTCTCGTGGAGGAATTCGGCCACGGAGCCGCGCGAATAGTTGCCGCGAATTCCAGAGACTGGCGCCGCCGTGGCTCTTCCACCCGTCTTTTCGTTGGTGTTAGTCTTGGTTGCCATGGGTCCTTTATCTGGTGCCAGGGGCTGTGAAGCAGATCCGCCTAAGAATGCCATTATTTCAAGATTGCGGTGTCGGATAGGGAGTTCCTCCTCCTTTCCGCACAACGAGTTGCAGCCATATAGTCGAAGCAGGCGGGAAGGAAAGAGCGGCCCTCTGCTTTCAATCTCCGTGGGCTATAAAGTCCTTCCTCAGTTCCGCCGATAAGAATAATGACATGTCGGCAAGACGGGCGATTGGCGAAGAGTTTCCGCTTTCCGAAGGCCTGTCAGCGTATCGGCCGGCAACATTGAGGACGGGCCGGACTCCGGTGATGGAGCGGCTAGGCCTTACCTACTGGGAACAGCCGAGGTGAAGGGCAAGGTGAAAATCCTTCTTGAGATCGACCCCGTTCTGACCAGCCGCAACCTGCCCGGATTGAGAGTGTTGGCGGAGCGAAGCTCCCCTCGCTTCCAGTGTTGCCCCCACGCACAGGAAAAAGCTGAAGCAGCGCTATCCCACATCGGGTTCGCGGGCTGCGCGAGCCGAGCTTCAGGCGCCCATTGGTGCGTATCGGTGACCCACAGATTTCTCCGACGAGGCAAAAATAGGATCCAGTTGGAGGGCTTGCCACACCGCATTGGAAGCATTTCTCAGATTTGGGCCCGCGTTTCCTGCGGAGGCGCACCTCCGCTATTCGAGCCGAAGCACGGTCATCGGATCGACGCGAGTTGCTCGATGCGCCGGAATCCAAACGGCGAAGAGCGCGACTGCGCCGAGAAGCAGCGGTGTGACCAGAAAAGCGATCGGATCCCTGGCTGTGACGCCAAAGAGGAAGCTGGCCAGGAAGCGGGTGAGCCAGAACGCCGCTCCAAGCCCCAGCACCAGACCGGCGCCGGCAACCGCCATGCCCTGCCCGATCACCATATTCCGGAGTTTCGAAGGCTCGGCTCCGAGCGCCATCCGAACGCCGAGTTCCCTGGTGCGTTGCTGAACGGAATAAGACATCACCCCGTAAACACCAATCGCCGCCATCAGCAATCCTGCCGCGCCGAAGATCGTGAGGAACAGCATGTTGAAACGCTGGCGCGCTGTGTTGCGCACCTGGACTTCGGCCATGGCCCGCACACGGGCCACCGGCAAGCCTCCGCTGGCATCCCGCAGCGCAACTTCGATGGGAGCGCGCAGCGTATACGGATCCATGCGGCTGCGCACGATCCACCAGAGGGGGACCACCCGGGAATTGAGCGCAGTCTGCGCATCCGGCATTTGCGCGATCGGAATGTACATCGTCGGGAAAGGATTGCGGCTGATACCTGCATCGCGTGTATCTCCCACGACACCAACGATCTGGCGGGGCGGGCCGGCAAACGCCGGCCCCCCGGCGCCGATTCGGATGCGGTCTTTCAGCGGGTCGCCGCCATTGCGCCAATACCGACGGGCCATCGCCTGGTTGATGATGACCACTCCAGGCGCGACGCTATCGTCCTGTTCGGTGAAGGCACGGCCGCGCAACAGAGGAATCTCAAAAGCTGAGAAATAGCTCCACGAGATCGAAAAATAGCCCGCGACGCCGGTGGACGATGCCTGCCCGATCGGGCGTCCCAAGACGTCGAAGCCCATGCCGAAACAGCCCTCTAGCGGCAGGCAACTGCTTACGGCGGCGTCGAGCACTCCCGGGAGAACCATGAGCCGCTCCCGGCCATCGCGAACGATTCGGGCCACAGGTGCCGTGGTCTGAAACCGGCTGGCGCTCATCGACATCGACGCGCTGAGCACGTTATGGGTGGTGAAACCGGGATTGACGTCCTCCAACTTCAAGAAAGTCCGGATGAGCAAAGCGGCCCCTACGACCAAAACCAGGGCAAGGGCAATCTCGCTCACCACCAGCAGGGAGCGGATTCGGCCGTGTCGAAGGCCCGTGCCGGAACGGCCTTCATTGAGCGAGGAGATGAGATCGGCGCGCGACGCGGAAATGGCGGGCGCCAGGCCGAAGAAGATGCCAGTAAGCACCGAGACGCCCAAGGTGAACAGCAAAACACGATAATCGAGTCCGACAGCCGAGCCATGTTCTCCGATTCGAGGAATATCGCCGGGGCTGATGCTCAACAACAGACGCACGCCGCCGAACCCGAGGGCCAGACCCAAGAGGCCGCCTGAAAACGAAAGCGCAACGCTCTCGGTCAGCAGTTGCCGAATAATCTGTCCGCGCCCGGCGCCCAGAGCGGCACGCGTGGCAAATTCGCGCTTTCGGACTGACGCTCGCGCAAGCAAAAGGTTGGCGACGTTGGCGCATGCGATTAGAAGCACGAACCCCACGGCGCCGAGCAAAATCATGAGCGGCAACCGGGTATCGCCAACCATAGACTCCTGGAGCGGAACTGCGCCGAAACCGCCATGGGGCGGCAGAGCATTGCTGCCATAGGTGCGCCGGAACTGTTCGGCCGCCAGCGCAAGCTGCGCGTTTGCCTGCTCCGTGGTGACGCCCGGCCTCAGCCGTGCTGCCACGTCGAAGTTGCGGGCCATCTCTCGCGAAGTCAGGTCAAACTGAAACGGTGTCCATAAGTCGGTGGGTGCCTCGGTGACGAACTCGGGTCCAATCACGCCGAGAACCACCCACGACTGATCGTCCACCAGGATGGTTGAGCCGACGATTCTGCGGTCCCCGCCGAAGCGCGTCTGCCACAGCCCGTAACTCAACACGGCAAAGTGACCGGAATTCGGGCGATCTTCCACCGCGGCGAAAGTGCGTCCGGCAGCGAGCCGGGCGCCGAACAGCGCGAAGTATCCGCTTGTGACATGCATCGCGTGCACCTGCTCGGGATGGTCTCCGCCGCTGAGGTTCATTCCGGCTCCGCCCCAATCGTAGGCGGCCACTTGCTGGAAGACGGCGGATTGCTGCTGCCAGATGCTGTACTCCGGGATGCTCGCCACCGGAATCGGACCCCGGCTGCTGGTGGTCACCAGTTGCACCAATGCCTGCGGTTCGGGATAGGTCAGGGGCTTGAGCAGTACGGCATTTACCACCGAGAAGACCGCGGTATTCGCGGCAATGCCCACGGCAATGACGACGAGCGCGATCGTCGTAAAACCGGGTGTTCGGGCCAGAGAACGCAGGACGAAGCGCAGGTCTCGCCATCCCTCTTCGCGCCAGGCCATGTTAGTGTACTCTCTCAGCCGCTATCGGCTTCATATTGGGCGGCGCTCCAACCGGCCGGATCTCGGCGTGGTTGTCGTCCTTGAGGCTCACCAGGAACTGAAACCCGTCGCTGACCGTGACGTGCAGCGCCGAACCGTCCAGCTTTACGCTGGTGATCGGCTTTGGAGTGGTGTCTTCGGAGGGATCGGCCCGGAGTAACCCTCCATCTTCGTCCAGCGCGATTCGAGATTCGGCAACGGATCCCGTAAGGCCGGATCGGCTCCGAACCAGAATCATGGTGGAGAAACTCCTTCCCCCGAACATCCAGTGCCAGGTGCCTGCAAACTTCCCGGGCGTGCTGGCAGGCTCGGCCCTCGCTTGTAGGCTCACCGCCTGCATGAGCACTGCCCCAACGCCGAACGTCGTGCTGGCTGCCAGGGCAAGCCCAATTAGACCCACCCGCGATAACGAAGGTATTTTTTCTGTCAGCATCATGATTCGAGTCTCCAGGTTGTCGCCATCGAAAATGCCGAGCGCAACAGCGCTGCGACGAGGAACGTGCAAACACAGCGACGCCAGGCGTACGAGCGTGTTGGCATACGAGTGGCGCTTTCCAACACGCGCCGCGGCATAGTCATCGCAGGCAAACTCCCGCGTCTGCGAGATCTTTGACATCAGGTAGCGGATGCCCGGGTGCCAGGCCACAGGCATTGAGATCAGTTCACACAGGATGTGGATCGGAAAATCCCTGCGCCGGATGTGGCCGTATTCGTGCGCGAGAATAGCCGAGAGATCCTGTTCCCCGAGTTCCGGCAGCATTTTACCAGGCAGCAGGATGGCGGGACGAAACGCCCCCACAGTAACCGGATCGTCGATCGCCGCAGATTCGAGGAGAGTGACCCGTGAGCCAACCCCGAGGATCTGGCCGGCCATTCCAACCCGGGCAGGAGAAATTACGGATGCGTCTCTCCGTAACCGGCGAACCCGATCAACAGCCAAGCTGAAACGGGCCAGCCGAAACAGAATAAACACGGCCCAAACGCCTGAGATCCAAACCTGGAACCCTGCAGGGATTATAGACTGGCTATGGTGCGCAGAGTGCCCTTGCCAAATCCAAGAAGGTTGATTCACCCCTCCCGCGCCCGAGAGAAACGGCCCTTGTGATTGCTCCGCAACGATGGCCGAGGGGAAATGCCAAAGGGTGTTCGTAATCGGAACAGCCACACAGAAGAGGAGCACTGCGAGATAGAAGGAGAATTGATGCCGAGCTCTCGCCTTCGCGACGAAACGCGAAAAGACCGCCGCCAGAATGGTGAGAAAGCCAATTTGAAGAAGCGCATTGAGTAGCAGATCGAATACCGTCTCTGGAATTGATCTCATTCCGGTTTCTCCTCCGATATCTCACTGGCCTGCAACTTCGCCTGTAACTCGGCAAGTTTACTCGCGTCGAGTTGTTTGCTCCGAACCAAACACAGGAGAAGGTCGTCCACCGACCCGCGAAAGACCTTCTTCAAGAGGTCTTTGATAGCAGTCGAGTCGGCTACCTCTTGAGAAACGCTGGCACTGTACTCGTATGCACGTCCCAGGAGCCTTCTCTTCACTTTTCCTTTGCGGTGCAGAACGTTCAACGTCGTCTGCACGGTCGTATACGCAAGGTGAGGGTCACCCGTCAGTCCATGCAAGACCTTCTGGACATTCCCTGCGCCACCATCCCAGAGCACTCGCATAATGCGCCGTTCTAGTGGGGTTAGGACCCAGGTTTTCTTCGCCATCGATTCGATCCCTCGCTCGCACCCCAACAACGCATGGAAGACCAAGGTGCTTCGTCAACTATAAGCCTAGGACAAGCTACCAGCGTTGTCAACTATGAATATAGGAGGAGCACTGGCGCACGTCGCGGCGCGTCGTCCTCTCGTTTGTGCGAACGGAGACTCGCGATCATTCTGGCGGCTTCAGGGCAACACAGTGTATACGGATAGAGCTCGGCAAGAGCGTCCGCATCCGTCGACAAGTGGAAGCCATCGTCGCCGTTCCGAACTCTGGCCCGGCCGATTCATCCAGATACGGCGCCTGTGCGGCAAGTCCCGTCTTGTCGCCCAGGGACGGCCGAACTGCGCTCCACACCTCGTCAGCGGTTCGCTTCCGGCTCGATCGAAAGAGCGTGCCTTCGGTGATGCCGCTCGCCTGCTTCCATGTGTCGATCGCTTCCTTCACCCACGCTGGAATGGGAACGGTACGAATGTGCCCGGCTTTTCCCAGGAGATCGGCGATGACCCAGTGCCCCTCTCGTAATTGAATGGCATCGACGGGGAGCGCGGCGAAAGCAGCAGCAATTCTTTGCCCTGGCCGAGCGTTTCCGCAACGATCAGGATCCGGAAGCGGCTAACCGCCTGGGCGATGAACTTGGTAATGGCAGGTCCCCTGCCCTACCGCAGCGCTATACCGGCTCGCTGCACGCCGGGGTTTCACGCTCGACTATCGGCCAAAATAAGCCTTTCTGTCGCGAGTTGGCCTGTGGCGAAGATGGTTCCTTGCGCCACGTTGCACAAGGGTTAAGGTTTGCAACACGACAGGCGCGGCCCAATGCTTCCAAGGCATTACCTGATGTGGATTGGATTCTGGAAAAACTACCATCACCGCCCTTGGATACCTTGATACACTTCAAGGGCAGAGCTGGGCAGCCAACCACATCCGAAGGCGGCTGATACCCAAGACTCGAGCTTCAGAAAACCCTGGTCGCAAAGTGCCCAAGTCGGAACTTTGGTTCCCGAGCCTGAAGTCCCGTCCCGTTGTGGGACACCTCGGTCGGATCACGGGTTTCGGCCTGCTACCTCCAAAGCCGCCTGATGTTGCGGCGAGTTGCGTCCATCGTGAAACACTGCCTGGCTAGCATTTATTCGGTGTAGGTGTCCCGCACTGTACTCAAGAGCATAGCCCCGTGGCACGTGTTGCCGTCAGCGTCCAAAATCTCGCAGTCGAAGCCGGGGTACGACTGTTTGAAGCGTTGATCGCGCCAAGAGCTTACATTCATTGACCCCTTGGCCGCCCGAGCGAACGAGTAGCTCGGTATATTTCCCTTGTCGGAGCGGACGTCGCTGCCATCCGGGTGATAGAAGCGGACATCGAAGCCCTCTAAGTTCCCAATTTGGCGTTCGACCGTCTTGACAGAAGCCACAGTTTCCTCCGGGCTGAGTGTAACAAATGGCACGCGAGATCGCTGTATAGCTGTTGGTCACCATATCTAGCCGAGGCAGCCAATGGACCAAGGCCGGTCGTGCGGCATCTCGGTCGGATAGCGGGTTTCGGCCAGGCACCTCCAAGGCCTCATGTTGCGAGTTGCGTAGATCTTGAAACACGACGCGGAGGCCCGTAAACAAGCGGGCTTGAATGTTTCAGGTTTGAGGTTTCATATCGTCTCCGTGAAACCCGCACATCGCCGCTGCGCCGCAGGCCCCGGCTTCGCCTTAGGCCCCCCTGCCGAGCGGTACGGGCACAATCCGAACAAACTACAATATGAGTACGCTTTGTTGGACCAGATGGATGCGCGGCGCTTGACCGTCCTGTTGGAGTCCGCGGCCAAGACCACCGCCTACGATTCCAATCCGAAACTCTGGGATGAAGTGCTTACAGGGTTGAACCTGGATCTCCGGTATCAACTCACGGTCGCGGAAGTGCTTCGACGCGGCACATGGAGAAAAGCCAAGAATGTCCGGGCGTATATAGCCAGTGCATCGGTCCGCTCAGCCCGCGGGAAAAAACTGCCGGACTACTCCGAAAAAGAATTCAGGCGGGTCGCATCAGGCAATCCAAATGACGACGTGGGTACGCATACGGATTCCGGAGCCGGATTTGATCTCGAAAACTGGGGCGGCGGGGGCGTCTACGAGCGGACTGCCTCCGGCGCGATACGGTACGTGGATTCCGATGATGACGGCTGCTATCGAGAAATCCCACGATGGTTGCAGCGGGGGGAGGAGCATGACGCTGTCGATTGGGAGACCGTCGCCGCCTATGCGGTTCTAAAGCCTCGGATGGCGTGCCTGCTTGCGCGCGTACTAATCACTCGGCTCGACCGGCGTCTGGGCCGGCCCGAAGCTATGGCCCGTGCGACGAGCGATAAAGAAGCCAAGGCGATCGAAGCCGCGTGGAAATGGATCGACCGCAATGCCGATGAACGAATAACGCCGCTCTTCAAAATGCACGCGCCGCCGCGGGCCCTCGCGGCGCAAGAGATCGCATCATTTCCGCTCTTCGCTTCCCGCGTAAGCCTTCGTCTTGATATCGAGCCGCGGTGGGACCGGAAGAAAAAGCAACTGGTTCTCGCAAGAGATGGCTTCCTGCCCGTCTTCAGCTTTAAGGCTGTTTCCAAGAGTGCCGCGATGGAATTTCTACGCGATCTCGCCAGTGACTGGCCTGACCCTGAAATCTTCCACTATTGGCCAATGCCGGAGAAGGTCGACACAGTGGAAATGCCGGAACGCTTACAGCCAGGCGCATTCGCCAAACCGTGGGAAGTGCTTTCGCGCATGGGCAGCAAGGCGTTCCGCCGCGGCTGAAGAATCAGTGGTTTGCGCCTGGTTTTCGAGAAAATGTCCCAAAATCGCCTCTTCGCCGCTACGTATATAAGTAGAGGGAAAAATTACCCCCACTCGGTCGCCAGCAAAATCTCCCCCATCCCACACTAAATCCGGTTCTAATTGCGTTAATAGGTGTGTGTTTGTATCGCCCGAAGTTTACACGCCTGGATCACGGTCTAGCTGGGGCGCGGGAGATCTTTCAACCAGTCGTGCACGGGGCGGCCTGTAGGTAGCGGTTTCCTCTAAAAAGCCCGGAGTTCAACCAACCCACGTCGTAGACTGCCACCTGTCCCGTTCACCTCTCTCAGCCACTCTGTAATCCGAGGTGTGCGCAGGTGCATCAGCGGCGGGATGACCACTTTCATTTCAACAAACGCTTAAGCAAGCCCGAAGACCCAAATGTCTTTTGTATATTCCGTCGATGCCAACGGTGTAGTGATGTTCTGCCGGCCAACCGCCGATGAGGACCGCAAAGTATTCGCGACCCTCAGAGCGCGTGCCGCCAGTATGAGCACATCGCGCCGGCCGACAGGCGCCCGCCAGGGCGCCAATTCGGCCGCGGCGCCGGCGTCGTCAAAGCCTAAAAGCCTAAACTAAGGTCCAACCGACTCAACCATGGGAGTTGCCGTGCGGAGCTATGCAACGACAACAGAGTGTGATAACGTCCTTTATAACACTCTATGGCTATTTTTGATGAACCCTCTCGTAAACCCCTCCCGGAACCGGAATTCGGTGACGTATCCCGCGCCGCCGCACGCGGACTCATGGCCATGGTCCCGTTTGGGAACGTGGCTTCGGAGCTGTGGGCGTTGCTCGGCCCGCCGGTGTCGCAACGCCGGGATGCCTGGTTGGAGGACCTGGCGCGCCGCCTTCATGATCTGGAAGGCAAGATCGAGGGCTTCCGGTTCGATGACCTGGGCCAAAACGAGCAGTTTGTTTCCGCGACCTTGCAGGCGACACAATCGGCTCTGCGAACTCACCAGAAGGAAAAACTGGAGGCACTGCGCAATGCCCTTCTGAACATCGCCATAGAGCGGTCACCCGACGAAGACGAGCAGACGATGTTTCTCGGCTATATTGATGAGCTCTCGACTTGGCATATCCGACTGCTCGTGTTCTTGCAGAATCCACTGAAACTGGTCAATGAACGAAAGGGCAGAACGGAATATTACATGGGGTCGATTTCGCAGCCTCTGGAAGAGGTGTATCCCGAACTCCGTGGAAAACGCGAGTTCTATGACCAAATCATGCGGGACCTTCGTTCGCGCGGATTTATCAACTCCAGTGCGGACGTGCTGCACACGACGATGACCGCCTCCACATCAGGCATGTTCGCAAAACGCACCACCGAGACAGCGGACCGCTTCTTAAGCTTTATCACCTCACCCACATAGGCAAACGGATGGCATCAGAACTTGTCCCCTTCCCTGCCCCCCCGCCAGTGTTCCAGGTGGCGCTGTTCACGCCGACGCCGAAGGCCGCCAAGCGGGTGCTAGAGTTTTTCACGGCGCAGATCAACAACGATCACACGCGTAAAGCGTATATGAACGCGGCGCGCCGTTTTGCGGAATGGTGCGAGGCCCACAAGATCAGCCAGCTTGCGGACGTGCATCCGTTTCACGTCGCCGCCTTTATCAAGTACCTGCAGGGAGAATTTGCACCGCCCACGGTGAAGCAGCACCTCGCCGGGCTGCGGATGCTGTTCGACTGGCTGGTGACAGGGCATGTGCTCGACGTAAACCCGGCCCACGCCGTGCGCGGCCCGAAATACGTCGTCAAGAAGGGCAAAACCCCGGTGCTCACCGCCGACGAGGCCCGCGAGCTGCTCGACCATATCAAGATCGTCAGGAACACTGGCCGGCGAGAGGACGGAACAGAAGCCGAGGAGCCGGACCTGGTCGGCTTGCGCGATCGCGCCCTGATCGGCGTCATGGTCTACAGCTTCGCCCGCATCAACGCTGTGTTGGAAATGAAGGTTCGGGACTACTTTGTCCAGGGCCGCCGCGGTTGGGTGCGCCTCCACGAAAAAGGCGGCAAGGAACACGAGCTGCCTTGCCATCACAACCTCGAACAATACCTCGACGAGTACATCGCCGCGGCCGGCATCGCCGGCGATCCGGAGGGACCCCTCTTCCGCACCACCGGCCGCAAGACCGGCGAACAACAGCCCATGTGGCAGCAGGACGCCTACCGGATGATCCAGCGCCGGGCGCGGGCGGCAGGAATAAAGACCAGGATCGGGAACCACACTTTCCGGGCAACCGGCATCACCACCTACCTGAAGAACGACGGCAAACTGGAATACGCCCAGACCATGGCGAACCATTCCTCCCCGCGGACGACGAAGCTCTACGACCGGCGGGATGAGGAGATTTCGCTTGACGAAGTTGAGCGGATTGTGATTTGAACCAGAAAAAAAGCTTTTATCTAGTAGTTCAAAATTCACTATGTGAATTGTCAGATGTTTAACAACGGCAGATTTTTGACAACGGCACTGGAGGGGGTCGAGTCTGTCAAACCAACCCCCCCAGCGCAGAGAGAAAGGCTTCGAAAAAATGAAGCCCCGTTCAATGCATAGCACGTTAGATGCCAAGTAGGTATCTAATTGTATATACATGGCTTAAGTAAAATTCACGTGATAGCTAAAAGTGCCATTTTGACGCCAGGTGGACAGCCTTTCGTCATTTTTGGGGAGTAGAACTTGCAGTCTTGAGGTCGGGCCGCGCGGTGAAGAAGTATCCGTTTAAGTTATTGATCTTCACAATCAGCGGATTGGCCGGAGACGTGCTTAGAAAGGTCTTTGGAAGGCACTGGGGGATCGAGTCTGTCAAACCAACCCCCCAGCGCAGAGAGGAAACCCAGATGAAGGAAAAGATCGTCGCAACGGCAATCATCCTGGCAACGGCTATTTCATTAGCAAAGTGGCTGGCTATAGAATTGGCTAGTTTATACAGGTTGATCAGAGGTCTGTCACACAACGACGGCAGCCAACATTCAACCAACGACTCCAGCGGCACAATTGAAACGCTGAAGTAACTGAAACCCGGATGGTCAAGGCCCGTCGCGAATCACGGCGGGCCGACCCACGCAACCACCGCAAACGACACCGTAGCGCTCGGGTGAGGTTGAGCGGTGGGGCGCCCGTTTCTGCTCAAAAATAGGAATGTGGATCAGAAATCGAATGAAATCGAATGAAACCAGGATTGAGTGCGTCCGCGCTCACAAGCTTACGTTGCCTTAGATTCGCCGAAGCCCGTATTTCGAGCTCCGTTACCGGGTCGGACTCGCGTGGAAGTTGGCAACGGCCCCGCCCTTAAAAGGGTCTGATCCGGCATTTCTACTGAACCAGACCACGTATCCTCGATCAGCTTACTTCTGCCGATTTCTGATCCACGCTTTGCAGCGAGGGACCAGACGTCGAAACAGCGCCCGCAACACTGCCTGAGTCAGGTAGGCTACGGTGCCTTGTACAGCAGTTCCGAGCGCGATTTGCACCACGCCGGTTTCGACGGACATACGTGGGCTCCCTTTTATTAATGCGCCCAAATCCTGGTTGTCAAAGAGCTCGTGAAGGCTTAACCAATTATACGCTCGAACGGCCGTTCAAGTTCCGGATCGATCCTGCTCCAGCCGCACCCGTCTATTCCGTCGCCCTTTCTGTGCGCTGTCTGGCTTCAGGGGAACGGTCCCAAGGCGCGGCCTGCTTGACCGAGGGGCGCGAATCGGTCTTTGGCAGACGGCAACATACTTTATCGTCTAGTAAAGTTAAACCGTTCCGCTTCGAGCCGCCACAAGAACCACCGTCATTTGTGCGCGGCCGATCCGCTTGCCCGAGCCTGGGACGGCAAGGCTTCCCGTCAGCATCGGTTGCGCACCCTCAGGGGGGATCTGACCAGGGGTAGCCCGATCAAGTTTCGGATAAGGCGTCATTCGTCCCGAGTCGGATACTTACGTCGACGGAGATGGCGACTATACGACCCTTGTTGTTGCGAGGCTGGGGGCGATGTGCCGTTGGTGTTACTTCTCCGCCGGGAAAGGCACCGCAACAGTGGTTTCCACTTCCACGGGGCGGCCATTCAGCAGGGTCGGCTGGTACTTCCAGCGTTTAACCGCATCTACAGCAGGAGAAATTAACGAGTCGGGTCCGGCCAATGGATCGGTCTCCAGTATGCTCCCGTCCTTTCCGATGACAATCGCCAACTTGACCACCGCCGGCGTGGAAGCCTCATCGCCGCCGTACGTGGGCATGGGTTTCTCGATCAACCGGCTGTTGTGTTCAGTGCCATCTTTCCGGATTCTCTGCGGCGGTATGGCACGATCCCAGATAACGACGTTCACACCTTGATCGATGGCCGGAGCTAGAAACGTTCTTCTCATTTCCGGTGCAGATTTGAGGTACTCCTCCTGTCGTAAGCTCTGTTTAACCAGAACCGCGAGCAATTCGTTATACGCTTTGGCTGTGTCACGTGCTTGTTGGAGAAGTTCGTTTGTGAGCATCGAACCCTCGTGTAGTTGCATCTTGGCGACAAGTTCCGTTTTGGTCTGTTCCGAGCATCGAAACACAATCCGCGAAATCGGTTGGGGGAGTTGGACATCCATAATCACCCAGGGACCTCCACTTCTTATCTTCAATTTTACGCCCTCGCTGCTGCCCCCCTGAGATCCGGCGATTCGTTTCGCTGGCGTTGGGTGAAATGGGCTCTGGGCGTGAAGCGCGCCACCCATGGAAATGGGCGGGCCGGCCAAAACTCAGAAAACTACGTTTTCTGATGACCGCCAACACTCCGCCAACCCTCGGGGAGCCGAGGGACGCGATTGCGGAGCCGTGGCGTCTACTCAAGCATAGCCTCAGGTCGAGGCGAGTTTGGATAGTCCCTTTAATCTGTTCGTTAGCTCAGATGCGAGGAAAGGCTTTTGGAGCACGGTGAAGTACTGCTCCTTGCATACGATTTCCTCTTCCGGCGGAAGAACGGACCCCGCGAGAACAATGACAAACATTTCTGGGACAGTGCGGAGGAGGTCAAGCGCCAGTTTCACGCCGTTTCCGTCAGGGAGGCTGCCGT
>Ga0335074_10006552_pt1 | contig 16160 bp, 11 predicted proteins | sample Lox_Sample_23_FD_206715 | JGI IMG/M metagenome (GOLD analysis project Ga0335074, IMG submission 206715) | Soil microbial communities from Loxahatchee National Wildlife Refuge, Florida, United States - Lox_Sample_2.3 | ecosystem: Environmental > Terrestrial > Soil > Wetlands | place: USA... | reverse complement strand
CGATCTCCGGCTCGCCCTCGAGGATTCGCAGCGCGCTGATGGCGGCGCCGACCGACGGGGGTGGCAGCGCGGTCGAGAAGATCAGCGTGCGAGCCCGGTTGATGAGGAACTCCGCGATCGTGTGGCTGCAGCATGCGAACGCCCCGTAGCTGCCGAGCGCCTTACCCAGCGTTCCGACGATCACGTCGACCTGGCGCTCGAGGCCGAGCGCCGCGACCAGACCCCGCCCGCCCGGGCCGACGACGCCGGTCGCGTGCGCCTCGTCGACTACCACTCGCGCGCCGTATCGTCGGGCGAGCTCCATGATTCCCTCCAGCGGGGCGAGATCGCCGTCCATCGAGAACACCGCCTCGGTGACGATCAAGACATCGCGGCCATCCGCCCCCTGTAGGCCGGCGGCGAGCGAGCCGAGATCGCAATGCCCATAGACGATCGTCTCGGCGCGGGATTGACGGCAACCGTCGACGATCGACGCGTGGTTGAGCGCATCTGACAGGACCACGTCGCCCCGGCCGGCGAGCGCCGAGATGACCCCGACGTTGGCCAAGAAGCCCGAGCCGAACAGAAGGCAGGCGTCGTAGCCCTTGAACTCCGCGAGCTGCTGCTCGAGCTGGCGGTGAAGCGCCATGTTGCCCGACACCAGGCGTGAGGCCCCGGCCCCCGCACCCCAGCGCTCGGCCGCATCGGCGGCAGCCGCGCGCACCAGTGGATGGGCGGCCAGACCGAGATAGTCGTTGGAGCACAGCAGCAGCACCTCGGTCCCATCGAGGACCACGCGCGGACCCTGAGCGCCGTCCAGAACCCGCATCTCGCGATACAGGCCGTCGCGGCGCAGCTGCTCGAGCGTTGCCTCGAGGTCGGTCATCGCCACTGAAGCTCAGCAGATTCCGGCAACGAGTTACGGCCCGACTCGCGTCGGGAACAGAAGCTCACACTCCTGCAGGGCGGGCGCCAGCCCGGCCCGGGCCACATCCAGGAACGCCGGTGGCGTCATCTGGCCAGCCCCTTCGGGCAGCCGGCCCAGCAGCGGCCTGGCCGTGTATCGAGGCAGGTCGACGAGATTGGATTCCGACGCCAGGTCGGGGTGGGCCGGCCAAGCGCCGATCACCAGACCTAGACATTCGATGCGTCGGGCAGCCAGCGCCTCGCAGGTAAGCGCGCTGGCGTTGAGCGCACCCAGGCCGGCACGAGTCACGACCACGACCGGAGCACCGAGTCGAGAGGCGAGATCCGCCAGCGTCCCACCACCGTCATCGAGATGCACCAGCAGACCACCTGAACCCTCGATCAGGACCAGCTCCCGGTCTCCCAGCTCGAGAATCGCCGTTGCGAGCTCCTCAACGGACGGCGCGATCAGCCCCGCGTGGCGAGCGGCGCTCGCCGGCGCGAGCGGCGCAGGGAAGCGCGCGAGCTCGTGCAGATCCACGACCCCGGACAGCCGGCGGACCTCGGCCAGATCGCCCGCCTCGCCGGGCCCCACGCCAGTCTGAGCCGGCTTGACGACGGCCACCCGCTGTCCGCTGGCCCCCGCCAGCGCCGCGAGCGCCGCAGTGACGACGGTCTTCCCCACACCCGTGTCCGTCCCGGCCACGACGACGATCCTCATTGGCTTGCGCCCCCGGCGTCCGCGGCGGCCACGACCGCGGCCGCGATCCGGGCCAGGTCGTCATCCTCGGTGATGTAGGGCGGCATCGTGTACACCAGATCCCGGAACGGGCGCAACCACACGCCACGCTCTGCCGCCGCCCGCGTCGCGGCCCCCACATCCACCGGGAACGCCAGCTGGACGACTCCGATAGCGCCCAGCACACGCACATCCCGGACGCCGGCCAGCCGCCGGGTCGGGGCGAGACCATCTCGCAGCCCACGCTCGATCCGGGCAACGTCCTCGCGCCATGACCCGTCGACCAGCAGCCCGATACTGGCCAGCGCCGCAGCGCACCCCAGCGGATTGCCCATGAACGTCGGCCCGTGCATCAGCGCGCCTCCCTCACCACCGGAGATCGCTTGTGCGATCCGCGATGAGCACAGAGTCGCGGCCAGCGGCAGATACCCGCCGGTCAGCGCCTTTCCCACACACATCACATCGGGCGAGACACCAGCATGCTCACATGCGAACAGCGCACCCGTGCGCCCGAACCCCGTCGCGATCTCATCCAGGATCAGCAACACGTCATGTCGATCGCACAGCTCACGTAGCAGTCGCACAACCTCAGGCGTGTAGAAATGCATACCACCGGCACCCTGCACGACCGGCTCGACGATCACCGCCGCAAGCTCGTGCGCGTGACGCTCCATCAAATCGGCCAGATGCGCCGCATAGCCATCTTCCAGCGGGGCATCAAACCCAGCCGGCGGCCGGTCGGCGAACACCTGGCGGGCGAGAGTGCCATCGAACAGGGCGTGCATGCCCCCCACCGGATCGCACACCGACATCGCGCCGAACGTATCCCCGTGGTAGCCGCCCCGCACCGTCATCAGGCGATGGCGCTCAGGGCAGCCCTGGGCTCGCCAGTGCTGCACGCACATCTTGATCGCCACCTCAACCGCGACCGACCCCGAATCTGCAAAGAACACGTGCTCCAGCGGCGCGGGGGTCAGCTCGACCAGCGCAGCGGCCAGAGACACCGCCGGCTCGTGGGTGAGCCCGCCGAACATCACGTGTGCCATGCGATCCAGCTGGTCACGAACCGCGCCATCCAGGGCCGGATGCCGGTAGCCATGGACCGCACACCACCACGACGCCATCCCGTCAACCAACTCGCGGCCATCCGCCAACCGCAAACGCACTCCACTCGCCGACACCACCGGCAGCGGCGGCGCACTCGCGGGCATCGGGCTATACGGATGCCAGACGTGCAGACGGTCGGCATCGAGCAGATTGGCGGCACCAGGGTCGATATCGCGATGATCACATCAAGCGTCCGCCTGTGACCGCACCACCCGCTTCGGCGAGCAGCGCCCCCAACTCTCCACGATGCGCCGGCAGCGTTTGAGAAGAATCCTCCCGGAACACTGCGTGCGGCCGTAGGCTCGCTGCGCTCGACGCACGGCGCCGGCGGGCGATCGGTCACACAGGGCCTCGGGTAATCGACGCGGAGGAAGTGCACATGAACAGGAATCTCGTGCGGATCGCGCTGGCGGTGGGCACTCTCGGCGCAACCTGCGCACTTGCTCCGGCGGGGGCCCTCGGCTCGGTGGACATCACCGGCACCTGGCACTGCTGCGGCGCCGGCGGTGCCGCCGAGCAGACGTTCAAGATCAAGGACTCGGGCGGGAACCTGAGCGGCAGCGCAACGGTGCCATCAGGTGAGGTGTTCGCCAGCATCAGCGGCGACGTCAGCGGCAGCAGCGTCACGATCGTCACCACCTACAACAGCTACGCAGCCGGTTACGTCGCCACGTTCTCCGGCAAAGTGGCATCGAGCGGCCGGTCGATGTCGGGAAGCTGGAAGAGCAACGCCGGGCAGTCCGGGACGTGGACGGCCATGCTGGCCGAAGCCCGCGTCGTGAAGCTCCCCAGCTTCGCGACGGTCGTCTGCAACGCGATGTCGAGCACGTCGTACACATGCACGGCCGATGTAGGAAAGGACACGCCGGGTCAAGGCACTCCGAGCGGGACCGTGTCGTTCAAGGCGAGCAGCGGTACGGTCAGCCCGAGCTGCACGCTTTCGCCGGCGGCCGGAGGAATCGCGAGTTGTAGCGTGACGTACTCCAGTTCGGTCGCGATACCCGAAGGCGACGAGCCGCCGGTGACCGCGGATTACTCCGGCGGTTCCGTGCTCGATGCCACGACCGGCGACGGCACGGTCCTGAATGCTTCGTTCGGGTCGCCGACGGACGGCACGAGCTCGGTCCTCGACGCCAACATCGGCGGCAGCCCAGCGACCGTTTCGAGCTACGAACAGGGTGGGACGGTGCCGGATGTCCTGCAGAGCGACGTCGTCAACACGAATCCGTTCCCGGTTAGCGCTGACGAGTATCTGACCGTCCCAGCCAGCGTGAACGTCGCCAACAGTGACGGGCTGTTCGGAGCGCATGCGGCGAGCAAGGGTCCGCAGGTGATCGCGAGCGTGAAGTACAGCCTAAAGGCGTTTTCAGCGACAGCCGCTCAACTCCGTCTCACCCGGGGCGCGGTCAAGGCGCTCGGTCGGCTCAAGCATCTGCATGTGACGCTCGTGCTCGTGACGAGCAGTCACGGACAGCGGAGCGTCACAAGCACGCACAAGTTCGTGATATCGACGAAGAAGCGCTGACCGACTAGGGATGAGCACGAGCGCGATCCAGATCTCGCCCTCGGAACGGCCAGCGACAGATCCGTTGGTCATGCCGACCGGCCCGGCATGAGCCGGGCCGGCGCTTTCGCGTGGTCCCTGGCGGCGGTGACGGCGCGTGGGTCGTCTAGTTGCCGGTGCTCGTCCTGATTGCCTTTATTTCGGGGTCGGCGAGCACAGATCGCTCGCAAGGTTCGCCGCGACCGGTGAGCCCAGTCCGGAGGCCATGTCGTAACCCGTCATGGCGTTGAAGTAGCCGCCGTTGCTCACGCCCTCGTCGTTGCTGCCCGAGGTGATGTCGTTGAAGTCGCTGCTGTAGCGGCTGGAGCTGGCGACCTTGTACAGGGCCGGGTTGGCGAAGCCGATTGGATGGGCCCGGCAGCTCGGCCTTGAGTCGGCATCGGCAAACAAGGCCGACCAGATAGGCGCTGCACCGGAGGTACCGCCGACGGAGGTCCAGGCGCCATCGTAGTAGACGGTGAAGCCGTAGTAGGGGTCGGCCGACGCGGTGACGTCGGGGACCTCGCGACAGTAGTAAGCGGGGGTCTCGATCACCGGCGGGTTGGTGTCGTCGACGGCACCCGAGCAGATCGCCCCGGCCGTGTCCGTCAGCCCCTCGGATTCGGAGTTGATGACCCCGAGCGACGCCGCCGCATTGGTCTGGTAGCTGGGCATCAGCCACAGCGTTGAGAGACCACCGCCGCCGGCGCCGCCCTGCGTGGCCGCGTCGAGCGCCGGTCCGTCGTTCCAGACGACCTCCGTCGGACGCGTGGTCGGCGGGTTGCCGGCCGCCTCGAGGGCCGTTCCACCGACACCGGTGACGAACGGATCTGCCGCGGGATCGTCGACTGCAGCGACCATCGTGTCCGTCTCGAGGCGGCATCCCTCGGCGCCGGAGTCGCCTGAGGACACTGAGAAGGTCTGGCCTTGGGTTGCTGCCTCCTGGAAGATTGTGATCTCGGCCTGGGGCTGACTGCCGACGAGCTCGCTCTCCAGCTGCTCGCAGGCACCGTAGGACACCGAAACGACCCGGTCATGGTCGTCGGAGACGATCGTGTTGAAGGTATCGAGCCAACCAGTGTCGGCGTCCTCGTTGCCCTGATAGACGGTGATGTTGGAATCAGGCGCGAGGGCCGAAATCGTCTCGATGTCCAGGGCCGTCTCCAGGCCGTCGTCATCGGAGGCGTCGGGAGCCGGCTCCGCCCCGTCGACGCTTACGTAGCTGACGGGCGTGTCGATGCCGTAGCACTTGTCGAAGGCGACCGGGTCGGTCGGGAAGTTCGGCTCGAGCTCGAAGATGCCGACGTTCACACCCTGGCCGAGGTACCCCTCCCGGTAGAGGGCGTTGAAGTCGTAGGCCTTGGAGAAGAGGTTGTAGTTGTAGGTGTCGATCGTGACACCCGGGTCGGAGCTGATCGGCGTGCCCGCGACCAGGGTCGAGGAGTTGCTCTGTGCGTAGCTGACGGCCGCCGCGCACGGCGTCGGGCCGTTGGCGTAACTGCTGGCGGTAGCCTGGGTCGTGGTCGTCGGCGCAGCCGCGGTGCCGCTCGTTGCCGTCGCCTCGGGCGCATGACCCACCGCCGAGTTCAGCGGCGTGGCGTCCAGGGGCTGAAGCTGGACCAGGGTGTTGAGACCGACCACCGCACTCACGTACTTGGCGGCGGAACGCGCGATCCGGGGCGCCACCGTATTGGCGATCGCCAGACGGCCGCTGGCGAGGCGGTAGCGACGAAGGGTGGTAGCGAAGGCCCGCTCGAACTCCTCGGCAGTGCCGGTCACTTTGATCTCGAGGCGATTGGCCGTCGGTGCCTGTGACTTGAGGCCGGCGGCGGTCATGGCCGCCCGGACCGCCGTGATCTCGGACGAGCTGGCGCCGAAGGTCTGCGCGAACTCGCGGGTCGTGATGTAGTGGCGGTAATCACCGCTGCCGGGGGTCGCTACCTCCGTGGCAAACTGCGCTAGAGCCGTCGGGTTACGCGGAACAAGCGCGAGATCGATCTCAAGCAGCTCGCTGCCAGGAACGGGTCCAACGAGCGTCGCGCCACTGGGCAGCGCCGGGGTCAGGCCGTCCCGCACGTAGCCATGGCCAGCGGGGGTGAGCCTCGGAAGCACGGCGGCTGCCTCCTGGGCGATCGCCGCGCGATCCTCGGCAGCGATCGAGCGCTTTGAGGTGACCGCAGCATGAGCGCCGCCGTCAGCCTGCGCGGACGCGCTGACCGTAACGGGCATCAGGACGCCAGTCACGGCCGCCAACCCGGCGAGAACCACGCGACGGTGGGTCAAGGTCGCGTGCTTACTCGCGACGAAGTCTCTGCGCACCCCGAAGCGGAGCAACCGTCCGCGACCAGTCTGTCGATCCATGTCATTCCCTTGCCTGTAGTTACGTGATGACCCATCCGGCGCAAGCACTTATCCGCCTTTCACAGCGCGATCGCCTGCCGTCAAAGCTGTAAACGACGCCGGAGACCAAAACTTGCTCCGCTGAAGTCGCGATCGAACCAGCCGTACTGACTGAGAGCGCCCCGGCAAGGAAAAGCAACGGGTCACGGCTACGAAAACGCCCCCACGCCCGTGATATCCCGGCCCACGATCAGCGTCTGCATCGTCTCCGTCCCTTCGTAGGTGTGGATCGCCTCGATGTCGGTCATGTGGCGGATCACATGGTTCTCGAGCAGGATCCCGTTCCCGCCGAGCAGGTCACGGGCCTCGGCGCAGATCTGACGTGCAGTGCGGGTGTTGTTGAGCTTGGCCAGCCCGGCGATCGTGTCGCTGAGCTGGTTGCTTCCAGCCAGCCGTCCGAGCTGTAGGCAGTAGAGCTGCATCGCGGTGACGTCGGCGAGCATCCGGACGAGGCGCTCCTGGACGATCTGGAAGCTGCCCAGTGGCCGGCCGAACTGCTCCCGGCGCTTGGCGTAGGTCAACGCCGTGTCGTAGGCGGCGACGGCGTGGCCCAGCGCCGCCCAGGCGCAGGTACTGCGCGTCCCGGCCAGCACGCGGGCCGTGTCCTTGAACGTCCGCGCTTGCGGCAGCGCGTTCTCCACCGGTACTCGGACGTCATGCAGCTCGATCTGGGCCTGCCAGATCGCCCGCAGCGAGCCCTTGCCCTCGATGACCGACGCCTCGTAGCCGGGCGATCCGCCCTCGACCAGGAAGCCGTGGACCTGTCCGTCCTCCCCTCGCGCCCAGACGACCACGACGTCGGCGAGGCTGCCGCACCCGATCCAGCGCTTGGACCCGTTGAGCACGTAGGCGTCACCTTCGCGGACGGCGCTCGTCTCCAGCCCGACCGAGTCAGATCCGTGATCTGGCTCGGTCAGCGCAAACGCCCCGAGCTTCTCGAGCCGCGCCATCGGCGGCAGCCAGCGTTGCTTCTGCTCCTCGGAGCCGAGTAACGCGATCGACTGCATGGCCAGCCCTGCCTGCACACCGAGGAAGGTGCCGAGGCTGCCGTCGCCGCGGTTCAGCTCCATGTGGACCAGCCCGGACGAGATCGGGTCCAGACCGGGGCAGCCGTAGCCGTGGATGTCCTCGCCGACGATGCCCAGCTCACCGAGCCGGCGAATCAGCGGCCACGGCATCTCCGCGCGTTCCCAGTAGCCGCCGATGACTGGCAGCACCTCGTCGTCGACGAAGACGCGCACGCGGCGCAGGACGTCGAGCTGCTTGGTGGTGAGCTGCTCGCGCAGGAAGAAGTAGTCCGTGGCCAGCGCATGGCCAAGGTCCTCGAACAGGGCAGGGACGGTCAGCATCAACTTCCTCCACTCGGTAGCTCTGGAGCGGCGAGCGCGGTGGCGATCGCCCGGTAGGTCTTGCGGTTGAAGATCAGTCCCACGTGGCTGCCGGTCACCTCGATGCACACGCCGTAGGGGACGAGCGCCGCTTGCCAGCGGACTACGCCGTCGCCCTTCGAATAGATGCTCGTCAGGCGGACGCGCTCCTCGGGGAACGGGCCGTCGAAATCTCGGGCGAAGCGACAGTCGCAGCCCTCGGTCAGGCATCCCGGCGCCCGGGCGCGGCCGCTATCCAGGACCACCCTCCGTGCAAGCGCGGCCGCACCCTGGGTCGGGTAACTCGTGGCCAGCATCCGCCGCAGCCCCGCTCCGACCGAGATGGTATGGGAGACGAGCTCCGGACGGCGGTGGGCAAGCGCGCGGGCATAGTGGCCCCCACGGCTGTGTCCGATCAGGGCGACCCGGCGCCCGGAGCGCTCACCCAGCCGCTCGAGCCGGCGCTCGATCCGCTCGACCGCGCGGTCCGAGCAACCCATGTTGACGACGAACCCGCACGTCGACGGGCGGTAGCCGATCCGGCGCAGCCAGCCGGCGAGCACAAGCAGCGTCTGGTCACCACCCCCGAAGCCCGGGAGTAGCACCACCTGGCGCGCGTCGCCGCGCGGCACGCCGCGACCGTGGAACACGGGATCGACGAGCAGCCGGTAGAGCTCCAGCTGCCAGCGAGTCTCGCGCAGGTGGTCGCCCCACCAGCGGTCGGCCGGCACCGGCGGAAGTTGGTCAGCTCGCCAGGACATATGTTCCCGGTGCCTTCGCCTGCGCTTTGTAGGTGCGATTGCCCAGCGTCTTCGGAGCGGCCTTCGACGAGCCCGAGCGCGCCGCCAGCCAGCCATCCCAGTCAGACCACCAGCTGCCCGGGACCTTGGGCGCACTGGACATGAAGGTCTCAGGGGCCTCCGGTAGCTCGTCGGCGACGCGGAAGCTCGAGCGGCTGTCCGGACTCGCCGGATTGACCAGCGCCTGGATGTGACCGCTGTTCGACAGGACGAACCTGTGCTCGCCGCCGAACAGCCGGGCGCCGCGGTAGGCGCTCTGCCACGGCACGATGTGGTCGCTCAGCCCGGCGACGAAGTAGGTGTCAATGTCGACCGCGGCGAGGTCGACGGGTTCACCGAGCACTTCGACGCCGCCCGGCCGCACGAATGAGTTCTCGAGCGCGATCCGGATGAAGTCGCGGTGGAGGCCCGCGGCCAGACGAACCGTGTCCTGGTTCCAGTAGAGGATGTCGAAGGCCGGCGGCGCCTTGCCAAGCAGGTAGTTGTTGACCACGTAGGACCACACGAGGTCGTTGGGACGCAGCCACGTGAACACGCCGGCGAGCGCCCTCCCGTCGAGGTAACCCTTGCGGGCGGACTCGGCGACCGCCGCGGCTGCGATGTCACGGCTGGCGAGGGCCGACACCGTTCCCTCGCTGTCGTTGTCCAGAGCGCACACCATCAGCGTGAGGCTTGCCACGCCGGACAGCTGACCGCCGGCGGCGAGCTGCCCGAGCAGTCCAGCGGTGATGATCCCGCCCGAGCACGCCGCCGCCAGGTGGACCTTGGGTGCAGAGGTGATCGACGCCACCGCGTCACGGGCCTCGGCCACCGCGCGCGCGTACGTATCGAGGTCGAAGTGGCCCTGGGCCTGCTCGGGATTGCGCCACGAGATCGCGAACACCTGCTGCCCGTGGGCGACGTAGTGCTCGATCATGCTCCGCCCCGGTGCGATGTCCAGGATGTAGAACTTGTTGATCGTCGGGGGAACGAACAGGAGCGGCACCTGCCGCACCTGCTCGGTCGTGGGCTTGTACTGGATCAGCTCGAACACGTCGGTGCGCAGCACGACTGATCCGGGCGACGTGGCCAGGTTGCCGCCGACCTCGAACTTGCTCGTATCGACTGTCGCCGGCAGGCGGGGCGGCGTCGACACGTCGCGTATCAACCGCCGAGCGCCGCGGACGAGGTTGGCGCCGCCGGTGTCGACGATCTCCTTGATCACCAGCGGGTTGGACCACGGGAAGTTGGTCGGCGCGAGCGCATCGATTACGTTCCCTGCCGCGAGCCTGGCCTGCCGCTCGGCGCGCCAATCGACGCCGGCGTCGGAGATCAGCCCGTCGACCGCCTCTCCGGCCGCGAGGTAGCCCTGGAGCAGCCGCCGGAGCGCCCAGTTGTGCTCCCAAGCCGGGTCACCGAAGCGGCGGTCACCCTTCGCCGGGGCGAGCTCGGAGCGTCCGCCGATGGTGCGCGCCAGCTCGCCTGACAGCGCGGTTGCCCGGGCGGCCACCCGGCGCGGGTGGCGCAACAGGCCGGCGGTCACCTTGACCCCCGCCCCGGGGGCGAGGAAGCGCGGCGGCCCGCCGGCGGCGGCCTCGGCCAGCATTACGTCAAGTCCGGAGCGAGCGGCGGCGCCGGCTCGGCTGATGCGGGAGTCGCCCGCTTGGGTGGTCACGGTGGTTGTCATCGGTCTCCTCCAGAGGATTGTTCAAGCGCACTAAGCCTCCCGCTGGCGGAGTCCGGCGGCATCGGCCGGTAGCCCTGAATTTCACGACAGCGAGTTGTGTGCCGCTTACAATCGGCTCGAGGAGAGAGGCCCATGGCCGTGGTTTCCGATCCCGCGATCGCCGGGCTCCAAAACGAGCTCCAGCAGCGCTTGGACGAACTCGCCGACGAGGCGACCCAGCTGATCGTCACCGAGCTGCCGTCATACCGAGGTGCCGATGAGAGCTTCCGCACCGACATTCGCGCGCACGTGATCTTGCATCTACAGGCGAGCCTCGACAGCCTCGGCGCCGACCGCGACGTTACGCCCGAGGACCTGCTGTTCGTCCGGCCGCACGCGGCCCGGCGCGCCAAGCGCGTACCGGTCGCCGAGTTCGTGCGCGCGTTCTATGTCGGCGAGCGCGTCCTCTGGAGGGCCGCGCTGGCGCTCGCCGTGGACGAGGACTCACGCCGCGCAGCACTGGCGTTCGCCTCGCACCTGCCTCGGTACTTCGAGGTCGCGACCACCCACGCGGCCGAGGTCTACGTCGAGGCGCAGGAGCAACTCGCCGCCACCGGCGAGCGAATCAGGCGTGACCTGCTCGAGGACCTGCTGGCCGGACGCGAGCTCGAGCCGGGTCCTCGGCTGGACGCCGCGCGAGCAGCGCGGCTGCACGAGGGCGCACCGTGTCACGTGCTCAGCGCGATCGCGTCGGCGAGCCCGGTGGACGAGCAGCTCCTGCGGGGCGCCGCGGCTTCGCTCGCGCGGGCTGCTGCCGTCGGCAGGACGACCCCGCTTGCGGTCGTCCGCCGGGACGAAATCGTCATCGTCTTCGCGGAGGACACCTCGGCGCCGGAGCGACTCGTGGAACGGCTGATGGGCGCCTGTGATCGTCTGAGCCGCGCCGGCCTGTCGCTGACGGTGGGCGTCAGCACAGCCGTCACCGGGCTCGCACTGATCCCGGACGCCTACCGCGAGGCATGGACCGCGCGGCTGACGGCGGGCCCGGGATCGCCGGTCGTATCGCTGTCGGGCATGAGCGCCTTCGACTATCTGACCCTGACCGGCGACCCAACAGTGAAGCGGATGATCACGCCGGCGATCCACGAGTTCATCGCCCAGGATGCCGCGGACGGAGGCCCGTTGATCGCCACACTGCGCGAGTACGTAAGCGCTGACCTCAACGTCAGGCTGGCCGCGGAGCGCCTGCACATCCACGTCAACACCGCTCACTACCGCCTCGCCAGGATCGCCGAGCGCTCCGGTTGCGACTTGCGCAGGGTCGGCGACCTGATCGAGATCCTGATCGCGGCCCGGCTCGCCGACGCGAGCGCCCCAGCCGCGGGCGCAGCGCAGTAGTTGGTGCCGTCACACAAGCGCGGCCAGTGAAGTTGGGTGGCCGATCCCATGGTCGCCGCGCTCGCGCTCGGCGATTCTCTCGCCACCGACGACCAAGGAGTGCGTGATGAGCGAGAGTCTTGCCTACAACCTGCTGGCGGCTGCCGCGCGGTACCCGCAGCGACCCGCGTTGCAGCTGAACGAGCTGACGGTCAGCTACGCGGAGTTCGACGAGGCCACAGCCCGAGTGGCCGGGTTGCTGCTCGGGCGCGGCCTCGAGCCCGGTGATCGCGTCGGCGTGATGCTGCCCAACGTCGTCGAGTTCGCCCTCGTCTACTACGGCGTGCTGCGGGCCGGGGGCGTGGTGGTGCCGATGAACATCCTGCTCAAGCAGCGTGAGGTCGAGTTCTATCTCGCAGACTCGGCGGCCAGCCTGCTCTTCGCCTGGGACGGGTTGGAGGCGGCGCACGACGGCGCCGCCGAGGTCGGCGTCGAGTGCATTTTCGTCGAGCCGGAGAGCTTCGCTGCGATGCTCGCAAGCAGCCAGCCGGCCGAGGCCGTCGTGGACAGAGTCGCGGACGACACGGCGGTCGTTCTCTACACCTCGGGGACGACCGGCAAACCCAAGGGGGCCCAGCTCACCCACTCCAACCTGTCGATCAACGCCGACGTCGCCAAGCAGTTGTTCTCGCTCGCACCCGACGACGTGGTCCTCGGTGCGCTCCCGCTGTTCCACGCCTTCGGGCAGACCTGTGGCCTGAACGCGGCGGTCAGTGCGGGAGCGTCGCTGGCGTTGCTCACGCGGTTCGATGCGGGCACGGCGCTGGCGATGATCGAGCGGGACGGGGTCACCGTGTTCGAGGGCGTGCCGACGATGTACGCAGCGCTGCTGCACCATCCCGACGGCGCCCGCTTCGATGTGGGCACGCTGCGCCTGTGCGTTTCCGGCGGCGCCGCGCTCCCCGTCGAGCTGCTGCGCGGATTCGAGCGGGCCTACGGCTGCGTGATCCTCGAGGGCTACGGGCTGTCCGAGACCTCGCCGATCGCCTGCTTCAACCATCCGCACCGCGAACGCAAGCCTGGCTCGATCGGCACGCCGGTCGAGGGCGTCGAGATGCGGCTGGTCAACGACCAGCGCCAACCGGCGGCGCCGGGCGAGGTGGGTGAGATCGCGATCCGCGGCCACAACGTGATGACGGGCTATTGGAATCGTCCGGACGCCACGGCCGAGGCGATCGACGGCGACGGCTGGTTCTACTCAGGCGATATCGCGAGAGTCGACGACGACGGCTACTTCTTCATCGTCGATCGCAAGAAGGAGCTGATCATCCGCGGCGGTTACAACGTCTACCCGCGCGAGATCGAGGAGGTGCTCTACGAGCACGCTGCGGTGCGGGAGGCGGCGGTAATCGGCATCCCCCACGACGAGCTCGGCGAGGAGGTCGGCGCAGCCGTCGCGCTGAAGCCGGGATCGGACATCACAGCGTCCGATCTGCGGGAGTTCGTAAAGGCGAACGTCGCCGCGTACAAATATCCGCGGCACGTCTGGTTCGTCGATGAGCTCCCCAAGGGTCCGACGGGAAAGATCCTGAAGCGAGCGATAGAGCCTCCGACGGTCGTTCGAACCCCCGCCGCCACGGCCTGAACCGGGCCCGGTCCTAGCCGGGCTGCAACACGGCCGCGCAAGCGCGCGGCCTAACTCGACAAACCGCGGGCCAGAGTGCCTCGCGGAGGAAGGAATACCCATGTCCAAGCTACTGAAGACAACGGGGCCGCTGGCGATCAGCATCGGCGTCATCGCGTTTCTGTGGTCTGAGTTCACGCTCAACTTCAACCTCCACTGGTTCACGGTGGCGGATGGCATCTTCGGCAAGTTCGGGCTGCCCGAGGACTTCCAGCTGGTGCTGCCAGCGACGTTCGTCACCTGGGGGCTCTACTTCGCGCTCGGCGCGAACAAGGCGGCCGTCCACAAGACCCTGATCGCATGCACCACCGGGACGATCGGGGCGATCGTGATCATGACGCTCGGACCGGCGCTGGCCGGGCTCCCCAACTTCTGGGGCGTGGCGTTGGCGATCGGAATCGTGGGCGCCGGACTGGAGCTGCTCTCGACCGTGTCCGAGGACGGATTGTTCGCGGCGGCGCCGGCGTTCGTCTGCGCCGCGTCGGTGCTCTTCTGGTGGTTCGTCACCGGCCTCGACAATTACGTGCCGGGCGGCGCAGGACCACACACGGTGACCGCCCTCGGGCTGGCGCTGACCAAGCATCCGCTGGCGGCCGGTACCGGCGCTTTGGGTGGCCTGCTCTCGACCCCCTGGGTCTGGGTCGCGCTCAGCTCGTTCGTGTCGCTGCTCTGCGGCCCGCTGCTCGGCGTCATCTCCCGCCAGCTGGCGACGGCACATGCTCGGATCGCCGCTCCCTCGGCCACGGGCGTCAGCCCCGGGGTGACGGCCTAGAGGAGTTGCTCGCGCCCGGCGCCATTGGGAATTGGCGCCGGGTGCCTCGAGCCGCTGCCAGCGACCGACATGCAAGAGCCCAGCATCGTCCTCACCGCCAACGGCATCCAACGGGTTGCCGCGATGCTCGCCAGCCGGCGAGCAGAGCTCGCCGACAAGACTCTCCACGCTATTCGTGCCGCGGTGCCCGCCTATGCGAACGTCGACGACCCCACGGTGCTCGCCGATGTGAGGCAGCATGTCGCCGAGAATCACGACGCATTGCGTGTCAGCCTCTTGGCTGGGCGTCCCGTGACTGCGGCGAACCTGATGTTCGTCCGGCCCCACGCCACCATGCGCGCCCGCCGCGGCGTGTCGCTCGAGGACTTTCTCCACGCCTTCCGGATCGGACACCGCGTGATCTGGGAAGCGATCCTGGAACTCGCCGACGCAGACCCGCAGGCGCGAGACGAAGCCCTGGTCGCCGCCGGGCTGGTGATGGAGTTCATCGATCACGCGAGCACACACGCCGCGGAGACCTACCTCGATGCCCAGCAGCTGTTGATCGCCGAGGGTGATCGCGTCCGCCGCGACCTGCTCGAGGACTTGCTCGGCGGGCGCGAGCCGGCACCAGGTCCGCGCCTTGCGGCGGCGAGATCCGCGGGCCTCGTCCCGCGAGCGCAGTGCGTCGCGGTCGTGGCCGTCCCGGTCACGTCGCTGGAGGACGAACTGGCGTTGCGATCGGCCGGGTCGGCGCTCGCGAGAGCCGCCGGCGGCGTCGTTCGGCCCCTCACCGTCGTGCGTCAGGACGAGATCGTGATCGTCTGCGCGCTCCAGGGACGGGACCCGTGTGGGTTGACGGCGCCGATCGCGCAGGCCCAGCGCGAACTCGCCTCCACGGGCGCCGAGCTGGCGATCGGCGTCAGCACTCTGTTCGAGGCACCGGCCGGGCTACCGGACGCCTACAGCGAGGCGTGCGCTGCGATCCAATCCCTGCTACCCAAGGCGGGAGTGATCGCGCTCCCCGGCCTGAGCGCGTTCGACTATCTGACGCTCCGCGGCGACGCGACCGCTCTGCGCCTCATCTCCCCAGCCGTACGACGGTTTGTCGAACGGGATCTGGACGGTGGTGGCACGCTCACCGGCACGCTGCAGGCCTATGCCGATGCGAACCTGAACGCCAAGGAGGCAGCACGGAACCTGTACATCCATGTCAACACCGCCCACCACCGGCTGGCTCGGATCGAGGAGAAGACCGGCTGTGACCTGCGCGACCTCGCGGACGTGCAAGAGCTGCTGATCGCGATCAAGCTCGCCAAGACGACCGATAGGTCCGAACCGTAGCCGCGGCCGGTGCCGCGATGTGCGGTAAGCCGCGCCGTCGAGCAGGCTCATGAACCTTCTCCCCGTCTCCGGCTTCCCTGAGTTCGACCTCGACATCCCCGACCAGTATCGGGTCGACATCTGGGAGCGGGACTTCGAGCAGATCCTTGGCCTGCCGGCGATGAACCAGAACGACGCCTCGGCGGTGCCGATGTACAACGCGTTCACCTCGACACCCGACTACGCGCCCTACAGCGTGGTGCAGAACGAGATCCCGCTGACGCTGGGGATCGTCGAGGGCCTGCTACCGGCGGAGCGCAGCGCGATGGACACGAAGGCGGCGCGGCGTCTCGAGCAGGAGTACGCAATGCCCGCAAACATGCGGGGGCGTCTACCACGCATGGGTCGTGTGGGGCCGCAGCCAGCACTTCGGCGGCAGCGATCTGATTTCGGACTACGGCTATCCGTAGCTGTTGAACCGCTTCGACTGGTACGCCGCGCACGGCTGGCGCGTCCCTTACCCAGGAGACCGCAAGATC
>Ga0335074_10006551_pt1 | contig 16162 bp, 21 predicted proteins | sample Lox_Sample_23_FD_206715 | JGI IMG/M metagenome (GOLD analysis project Ga0335074, IMG submission 206715) | Soil microbial communities from Loxahatchee National Wildlife Refuge, Florida, United States - Lox_Sample_2.3 | ecosystem: Environmental > Terrestrial > Soil > Wetlands | place: USA... | reverse complement strand
GCCGCCTGAATTCGCGGTGAGACGAACGAGGGATTGAGCCTGGATTGCCACTATGATGACATTCAATAAGGGTCAAGGTAGCTGGGGGGAAATATGACAAGCTGGCCATCGGACCCCGCGCCGGGAAGCGGCGACGCGGGACAGCAGGGCTGGGGTCAGGGAGCCCCGTACGGTGGTGCCCAGGACCAGGTGCAGCAACAGCCGCAGGGCTACGGCCCGCCGCAGGGTTACGGCGGACAGCAGGGGTACGGCGGACAGCAGGGGTACCCGCAGCCTTACGGGCAGCCGCAGGCCTATCAGCAGTACGGGTATCCGCAGTTCGGAGCCCCGCAGGTCGGCTACTCTCAGGTCGGCTACGGGCAGCAGCCCAGCCAGGGCAACAGCGCCGCCGGTCAATGGCTGGCGGTGTGCAGCCTTATCGGCGGGATCATCAGCATCCTGTTCTGCTGGCTGGGCCTGATCACCTTGTTCGAGGTGCTTCTCGGTGTCGTGCTCGGCGGCGTCTCGCTCGCGATCGGCACGCCGCTCAAGGGCGTCGCGATAGCCGGGATCATCTGCGCGGTCGTCGGGTTTATTTTCTACTTCTTCGTCGGGCTGTTCTCGTTCGGGCTCGGCTGGATCTTGTGACCTGGCGTAAGCTCAGCCGTTCATCATCCTCAGCATCCGCGCGCCCCCGGTCCTGATAAACCGCACCACTAGTGCCAGCGCCAGTAGCAAAAAGATGATGTTTAGCACCGTGGTGTAGTTCCAGTGCACGCCGGTATCCGCCACCTTCGCGGCTCGGGTCACGGGAACCAGCCCGAGCCCGCCGAACAAGAACTCGATCACATACCCCGTGACGACCATCGTCACGTAAAAGATCCCGAGAATCACCAGCATCATCCGGGTGCCGTAATACTTGCGGTAAATAAGCAGGATCGGCACGATGATGAGGTCCGCCAGGATAAAGGCGACGACACCGCCGAAGCTGATCCCTCCGTTCCACAGCACCCCGGCCAGCGGCACGTTGCCGATCGAGCAGACGAAGCTCAGCAAGGAGATCACCGGCCCGATCACCGGCCCCCAGAGCTTGGCCGCGAGCGGATGCCCGGTCAGGAACAAGTGCCGCCAGAAACTGTCGGGCACCCAGGCCCCGACGGCCCCGGCGATCAGCAGGCCCCCGGCCACGTCCTTGATCACAGCCGCCCACTCCATGACGAAGATGTGGCTGACCGAGGTGTACCCGTCGCCGCTGAACAGGCGCTGCCAGAAGCTTCCCTCGGATTTGATGCTCATGTCCATCGCCGCGTGGCCTTCCATGGACCCGGAAAGGCCACGGTTCGCCTGGGCGAGAGCGTCTTGGGTGAGCCGCTGGCTGACGAAAAGCCTGAACCCGAGCGCGACCAGCACGATCATGATGGGGCCGCCGACGAGTTCAGCGACCGTGAACTGCCAGGCGATGAGCAGAGCGAGGATTATCCCGAGTTCGATGACCAGGTTCGTGCTCGCGATCTCGAAGGCCATGGCCGCGACGAAGCTGGCTCCTCGCCTGAACAAGGTCCTGGCCAGCGCCACAGCCGCGTAGGAACATGAGGACGAGGCGGCGCCGAGGCCGGCGGCGAGCGCCAGCGTCTTCGGCCCTTCACCGCCGAGCAGCCTGGTCACGGTCTCGCGGCGCACGACCGCCTGCACGATCGCGGACAGCGTGAAACCGAGTATCAGCGACCACGCGATTTCCCACGTCATCGACCCGGCCAGGGCCAGTGCACGGCCGACGTCGGCTAGCACGCGCGCTGCCCGTCGATGTCCCCAGAAGCCAGCCGGCTGTACAGGCTGGCCTTGATAGCCGGCCGTGAACCGAAGACCAGCAGGAACATGGCTTCCCTGGCCAGCCGCTGCGGGTCGGACCCTGACAGGACAGAGGAACTGCCCTTGGCCACGACCAGTGCGGTCGCCGCTCGCATCGCCAGTTCGGAAGCCGCGGCCCTGGCGTCCGGCATCGCCCGCGGCGTCGCCGTGTCAAGGCGCTCGCGCGCCCTGACCAGTTCGTCATCGAGCGGGCTCGGGCCGATCAGCGTGCAGCACCGCGCCGCCACGCCGAGCGCGAGCGACCCGTTGCTCCGCAAGGACCCCGCGTCCACCTGCTGCCACTCCGTGAGGCGCATCTGGTGCACGATACGGTCAGAAGGCACAAACATTTTCTGCCAATAAGCTTGCACCGTACGGCTCGCCATGACGGCGGCGAGCTCAAGCGGCTCGACAGAAAGCTCGTCGGCGTCCGCGTCGAGCAGTGCCCAGATGACGTTGTCGTCCTCGTCCCTGGCCGCCGTGTACAGCGTGTCGATCATGCCCCAGCCGGTCACCCACGGGGAGAACCCGTCAAATACATAACCACCTGTGATCGGCATGGCCCGCAGCATGGGCGGTCCAGGTACCGCGCCCGCCAGGGCAAGCCCGGCACGGCGCTCGCCCGCGCAGAGCGGTCGCAGCCACCTGTCGCGTATCTTCTCATTGCCGTAACCGGCGATCGACCGCACGGCGCCGGCATGCTGCAGGAGCACGAAGCTGGTCGAAAGGCACCCGCTGGCCAGTATCTCAAGCACCAGATGCGAGGTCGCCGGGTCGGCTCCGACGCCGCCGTACTCCGACGGGCCGGTGAGGCCGTAAAAGCCCATGGCGGCGAGGGCGTCGAGTTGGGCGGAAGGGATCCGCCCGTTGCGTTCGGTCTCCATCGCACCGGGCACAAGCACCTCGTCGGCGAACCGCCTCGCCAGGTCGGTTACCTTCAACCCCGTGCTCTGCAAGCGAAGAAAATCCTCTCAGCCTCGTCGCCGACCAGGTGGCCGTCCTGGTCATCCTCTTCAAGTACATCGAAGTACGGCTCAAGCGCGGCCCTTATCTGCGCGAGCGGCACTCCAAGCTGAAGTATCGTCTCGTGGTGCAGCCGGAAAACGTCCTCTTGCAGGTGCTCGAAGATCTTGACTTCCCAGATGAACACCTCGGTGTCGGTCGGCGTGATATCCATGATGAGCGTGTTGCCGCCGAACTCCTCGACGTAAGGATGCTGCCTGCCAAGCCCGCGCAGGCGGCCGATCGTGTTGACGTCGAAGATAAACAGCCCGCCTTCGACCAGATGTTCATGCGCGCGCTTGAACACCTCAGTCCAGTCCTCGAACCTGGGTACGTGGTTAAGCGTGTCGAACATGCAAATCACTACGTCAAACCGCTGGCCGAGAGAGAATCTGGTCATGTCGCCAGGGACCAGCGTGGCGTCAGGCACCCGCTTCGCCGCGAACGCGAGCATCTCAGGTGACTGATCGATCCCGGTCAAGCTCAGGTGGCCCGCGAACCCGGCGAGCAGTGCACCGGTGCCGCAGCCGAGTTCAAGCAGCGATGTCGCGGTGGGCAAGTGCTTGGTCAGGTACTTGCGGATCTGATCGATCGTGTCCGACCGATCACCCATCAACTCATCATAAAACGCCGCAAATTTCGTATAAATTCTCACGTGAAAATTCTAGGGGAGCGGCTGGCCACGGTGCCGTGGGGTGGTGGCGGTGGGGGTGGCGCGCGGCCCCCGGCGTCTTTCGCGCAGGCAAGGTTGGCGCGCGGGCAAAAAGCGATATATCTTGAGAGTGTCTACCTGATCTAGTACGGGAGTCGAGATGTCGGCGAATGACAGCCTGAGCACGAGGGACGGTCTCACCGTCTCTACCGCGGCCATGTCTGAGGTGCCCTGGAAGACCGCGGCCGCGGCCGGGGTCATCGTGGGCGGCGCTGATCTCGTGCTGCACCTCACCACGTTCCACTGGGGCCTTTCCGCCATCGGCAACTCCGCGTCCGCGGCGATCGTCGCGCTGTTCGCGGTAGCCGGTGCCGGGCTCATGCTGCGTCATGACCGCGCGAGTCGTGCCGTCCGCTGGGCGCGTCAGCATCCATGGCAATTCGCCCTGGTTCCGGGCGTCGCGACCGCCGCGGTCGTGTTCGTGCTCTCGGTGATCTTTGGCAGCGGACTGTTCGGCGACGTTTTCACCGCGCTCTGGCATGGTGCGATCGCATACGGCATCACCGGAGGCGTAGGTACCGTCTTCGGCCGCGACAAGAACTCGCGCTAGGTTCCGGCAACAGCAACGTCCCGCGTCGGCGCACCCGCTCCGGCGGTCCCGTAACAGCATCGCGGAGCCACCGATGCCGCAACCCGGTCCGGCGCGAACAACATCGGTGGCCCCGCGATGTTGCAGGAACAACATCAGGTGGCCACCGATGTCCCCGGCTCCGGCCCTCCAACGACAACAGGAAGCCAGCGATGCTGTATGCCCAGGCGGAGTGCCCGGCTGGAACCTGAGCGCGCCGACAGCGGCCTACTGTCCGTCGGCGCAGGGCTAACCAAACGCACGTGCGGCGCTCGCGGGGTGAGCGGCCGCGGGGTGGCGGGTCGCTCGGCTCAGCGCGGCCCGGAGCGAGGACTCACGCGTCGGCGGCTTCGGCATCGACGAACCTGCGGATCAACTCAGGTACTTCCTCGACGACATGCAGGATGAGGGCGACCTCGCCGTCAGGGCCTGTGACCGGTATGTTCATCGGGCACCAGTAGCGCTCCTTGTACTCACCGCGATCGCCAGGGGTCCTGACGTCATAGCGCTGGAGAGGCAGCGTCTCGGCCCGCCCGGTCCTGATGACCCGGTCCAGAGAGTCCCTGAGCAGAACAGGTCCTGAAATGCCCGGTTCAGCGGGATTGCTGGGAAACGCAGCAAAGATGCTTTTGTTTATGAGATCTCCGCGTCGCCGGCCAGTTATCCGCTCATAAGCCTGGTTGACATCCAGGATGACGAAATCGCAAGTCATGATCAGCGCCGGCGTAGGAAGGTGCTGAAAAACCGAGACGTAATCAATCTGGCCCGCCGTCATTCGGCCACATTACCAACCGCCAGCACCCAGTTGCACCACCGACTGAACCGGCTGCCGAATCGCGTTATGAGCGAAGGCCGGACGTGTTTGGGCTGGTAGGCGGTCCTGGTCCAGCCCTCGGACAGGCGCTCAGAGTTGGCGTCGGGCAGCAACCATGCCAGAAGCATCAAAGATCCCCCCGAATCTCCGCCTGACCAGGCAGCTTCCCCGTACCCCCACGCCGATGCTGCCAGCCGCGAACCGGTTAGTCCAGCCCGGTCAGGCGGCGTTTCGCGCCAGATTCACCGCTTCGACCCGACTTGGATGGCAGGATGGCGCCATGAAGATTGTCATCCATGTGATCATCACCGCGCTCGCCGTCTGGGTGGCGACGGTGTTCATTCACGGTATTGGCGTTACCGCGCACACGACTGCCGGTAAAGTTGGCACCCTGCTCGCCGTTGCGGTAATTTTCGGAATCGTTAACGCGGTCTTGAAGCCGATTATCAAGGCGATCGGCTGTGCCTTTTATATCCTTACCCTTGGCTTGATCGCGCTTGTGGTCAATGCCTTGCTATTTCTGCTTGTCGGCTACCTGGCCCACCGCATCGACCTGCCGTTCCACGTGCACGGCTTCGTGGCCGCACTGCTCGGGGCGCTGCTCGTCGGCATCGTGAGCTGGCTGCTCGGCCTCATTACCGGTGACAACAAGCAGAACTGAACGGTGCGCTCGTACTCGTCTGGGAATCGGCTGGGAATACCAAGCGGACCTTCGCGCCCATCCTGACCTGCGCGGTTAGCTGCACCCAGTGGTAAGCGGTCACGAAGGCAGTGGCCAGAAAGGGGCGTCCATGAGCGCGTCCGCAAGCATCACCAGACGATTGGCCGCGGCGGCTACCGTGATCGGCGTCGCCGCCGGCCTTGTCAGCGCGACCGCAGGAGTCGCGCAAGCCGCCGTACCAAACAAGTGGGGCTTCGCTTTCGTCAGCAAGCCGGCCGTCGCGGGTGTACCTGACCTGGGTCATCAGGCCGGTAGCTGGGCGGCGCCTTTGCATGCCCACACAACGCCGGGTGCCACCGGTCAGGTTTTCGTGGTGTTCCCGCAACTAGCATCCAAGAACGGCGTGGTTCACGTCACGGCCGTCAATCAGTCACCGATCTGGTGCCAGGCACAGAAATGGGCACCCGCAGGCGCCAGCGAGGTCGTCGCGGTCCGCTGCTACAAACCAGGAGGCGTGCCGGTCTTCTCGCCGTTCACTGTCTTGTACACAGAAAGCACCGCCAGCCCGATCCCGGCGGGCCGTGCTTACGGCTACGTGCACCTGCAGCCGCCGTCTGGGATTGTGGCCAGCTTCAACTCGAGCGGCGCGGCCAACACCGTAACCGCCGGGCCGACCGGCCAGTGGGTCGTGCGGCTGCCTGGTCTTGGCACGCCGGCCTTGTCTGGCAACGTGCAGGTCACCGCCGCCGACCCGAGCGGTGCGGCCAAGTGCGAGATCGCGGCCTGGTCACCGGGCCCGGCGGCACAGAAGTTCCTGGTCCGCTGCTATAACGGCGGGACCACACCGGTCAAGACCGGATGGTCGCTCAGCTACGAGCGTGGCCGCTCGATCACCGGCGGCCAGCCGAAGCTGTTCGCTTACACCTTTAACAACCAGCCAGCGAACCCAGGACCCTACGTCCCGGTTCCGCCGCCGGTCAACTTCAACTCGGCGGGAGGGGTCAACAAGATACAAAACGGCGGCCCGTTCGCACTGATCCAGTTCCCCAAGGTCGGCCTGATGCCGAACACCGTGCAGGTCAGCGCGGCCAAGATCGGGGCCGGCTTCTGTAACCTGAACACGCTTTGGGCGACTCCGGCCTCCGGGGTCAGCACCGTCATCGTCAGGGATGTCGTCTGCTGGAGTCCGGCAGGCAAGCCCAAGGTCAACGCGTCGTTCGTCACCTACACCGACGCGCACTAGGCAGAGCGGAGCGGGGCCGGGCCTAAGGCCCGGCCCCGCTCAAGCCGGTCTAGCTAATGGCTTCCTGCAGTACCCGGTCGACGTCCTTCGGGCTGACGTCTAGTTCCTTCGCCGTCTGCTTCTCTGCCCGCCTGACGGCCTTCTTGATCGGCTCTTCGAGCTTGGTCTCCCCGACGACCACGAGCCCGGCCTCACCAGGATCGATGAAGTCCCCGAGTTCCTTGGCATCCGAGCGGGACATGCCCTTGGCGAGGTGACCGCTTACTCCGCCGATGACGCCGCCGGCCGCTGCCGCGCCGATGATCGACGGCGGGAACAGCACGCCAACCGCCGCGCCCGCGGCGATGCCCCACCAGGCGCCGTGCCTGGTAGCGGTCTCGTGCTTGCTCTCGTGTACCTTGCCGCTCGCGTCCTTCGTGACCACGGCAGCGTCATACGAGCCGACGAGGCCCATCGAGTGCGCGTCCTTGACCGACTGGTAGTCGTCCCTGGCCGCCATCTCATCCGGGTAAGTCGCGACGAGAATGAAGGTGCCATCGGACCTGGACATGGAGCCATCCCCTCCTTGACTGGTCCTGCTGATTCGCGAACCAGCCATCAGCCTGCCCGCCCGGATAACCCGTGGGCATCACCCGGTCAGAGTGATTCAATGTGCCCATGCGGATCGCCCCGATGACCCCAGCGTCCGCCGCCAGCATCGTGACCTGGCGCTACCCGGTGCCGTACGAGCAGTACGACATGACCGGCGTCAACGAGGCTTTCCTGCTTGACCAGGCCAACGGCTACCACGTACTGCTAGAAGGTGACGAGCTCATCGGATACCGTCTCTTCGGTCCCGATGGCCAGGTGCCCGGTGGCCAGTACGACGACTCAGCGCTTGACACCGGCGGCGGCCTGCGGCCCGACCTCACCGGCCGCGGTCTCGGCAAGCGGGCCATCGCGACAGGCCTGGCGTTCGGACGGGAAACCTTGCGGCCAGCGGCCTTCAGGGTGACGGTCGCCGAGTTCAACCTCAGGGCGCAGCGAGTGCTGCTGAGCCTTGGCTTTGCCCACCTGGAAACCTTCGCGGCGACCACCAACGGCCAGAACTACCAGATCCTGCTGCGCCCCGAGCGGACCGATCGCGCTATTTCCATCTGAGTCGGCAACCCGCTGCCAGTACCGCAGCCAACCCCAAAACCGGCGGCCACGTGTTTTTCCGCTGGTACCACCCCGATCTGTTTTTTTGGGGTGTGGCAAAAGCGCCTACGGCAGGCTGCCAGGCAGCGCTACCGTAAAGGCTCTCCCTCACCGCTTGGAGCTCTAGGGCGATGCCCGATTTCGACTACGTGCTGCTCGCCGACTACGTACGGCAGGATGCCGGGACGATCCACATCATGGCCGCCGGCCTCGACACGATCGCGCTACCCGCAGCCGCGCTCCCGGCCGCGATTCCCCTCGGCCTGGCGGCACGCATCACCTTCTCGTCGCAAGATGAAGTCGGCACGGCTAACCTTCTCAGCCTGGTGTTCACGGGACCGGCAGGCGGGGAACTGCTGACAGCCAGTCAGCACTTCCTGACGCCACCGCCGGTACCGGGGGTTCCGGCGCACTGGCGAACGGCCATAGGCCTCGCCGTCCGGATGCCGCTGCCGATACCGGCGCACGGCAATTACGCGATTCAGGTGATGCTCAACGACGACCCGCGGCTGTCGCGAACGCTGTACCTGCGCGCGATCGAGCCGCCCGGCTGACCCCCATGGTCAAGTACAGCACCCATGCCCGGCGGCGCATGGTGCAGCGCCAGATCACCGAGGCCGACGTAGAGAATGCGCTGAAGCGCAAGACCGGCCGGCCGTCGCCGGGTGACAACGGCAACCTCGTTGTGTTTGGATATGCGTCTGGCCAGCGCATACTGAAAGTAGTGCTGAGCGCTGACGGGCAGACCGTCGTCAGCGTCATGGCGGTCGGGGAATAGGGGCGAGCGTGGCTATGACACTCGAATACGACCTGGACGTCGGTGCCCTCTACATCAGCATCGGCTCAGCGAGCGTTGCGCGGACGGTCGAGTTCGGCGGCAACGCCAACGTCGATCTGGACGAGGCTGGGCGTGTTGTCGGGATCGAGGTCATCTCGGCCGCGCATCAGTGGCCGCTGGCCGAGATCCTTGACGCCTGTGAGCTGGACCCTGCCGACGCCGTTGCGCTCAGGGCGTACTTCTTCCCGCCGACCGGCCGGCCGGAGACCGTCCCGCCAGTGCGCGAACGTCTTCCGGTCATGTCGGCAGAACCAACCCCGCCCGTCCTCGTAGCCGCCTGATCTGCGGTCGGATCGAGAGCGGATCCGCAGCCAACGGCAGGGCCACCCGCGCTCGCTTTCGCCGTGCCGTGGGCGACGGCAGGAGTCTAATCACACTATTTCCATCTAAAGTGGACAAAGACCCGGCCGAAGTTCTTGGAGTCCTTCTCGACGCGGTGGTACAAGGCTTTGATGTCCTTGCGCTCGAGGAAACGGAGCACGTGCTTCTTGAGCTGACCTGAGCCCTTGCCAGGGATGATCTCGACCAGCGGCGCCTTGGTCCTGACCGCTTCGTCGATGATGTCCTGCAATGCCTTGTCTATGTCGCGGCCGCGGTTGTAGATGTCGTGCAGGTCAAGCTTCAGCTTCATGGGCCGCCTCTTCGATGGTCCGCGCTCGCTCCAGGTTACGCTGCGGCGATGATCTGCGTGCTCGGCGATGCTCACCTTGACCTGGTGGTGAGCGTGTCCGGGCAACTCGCCGCCGATACGGACACTCCGGCGAGCACCAGGCTGGCGGTCGGCGGCCAGGGAGCCAACGTGGCGGCCTGGGTCGTGTCACTCGGCGGGCGCAGCAGGCTGATCACTGCCCGCGGTACCGACCTGGCGGCCGCGCTGGTCGCTGGTGAGCTGACGGACCGGGGCGTGGAAGTCGTGGGGCCGGTGCTCGAGGGGCACACCGGCGTGATCGTCTCGCTGTCCGACGGCGGAAGGCACCGGTCGATGCTGACCGATCGCGGCGTCGGGCCAAGGCTCAGCGCTGACGCCTTCGACGAGGCCTGGCTCGATGACTGCTCCTGGCTGCACCTGCCCGCCTACAGCCTGACCGAGACGCCGGTCAGCGGCACCGCGCTGGCGGCAGCGGCGGCGGCAAGGCTACGGTCGGCCAGGATCAGCGTGGACTTGTCCTCCACCGCCGCGATCAGCGGTTACGGCGTCGGCCCGTTCCGCGAACTGCTCGCAGGCCTGCGACCCGACGTGGTGTTCGGAAACCAGGCGGAAACCGAGCTTGTCGGGAAGCTGGACGGGGTCACTGTCGTCAGCAAGCACGGTGCCGACGGCGTCGTGATAGACGAGAGGCACTATCCGGCGGCAAGAACCGAGCCGGCCGACGCGACCGGTGCGGGTGATGCTTTCGCGGCCGGCTATCTTGTCGGCGGTGTCAGCCTGGGCCTTTCCGCCGCGGCCAGGGCAGTTGCGACGATTGGGGCGATGCCGTGAGTCCTGCTTTGCGCGCTAGCCGGGAAGTCGCCGCCGCGCTCGAAGATCGCCGGCCAGTGGTGGCGCTTGAGACGACGCTCGTATCGCACGGGTTCTCAGGCGGCCGCGGCCTGGTCGTCGCCAGGCAGTCAGAGGAGCGGGTGCGAGCGGCCGGCGCGACGCCGGCCACGATCGGCGTTCTCGACGGCGAGATCAAGGTCGGCCTGTCGGAACCCGAGCTTGAGCGCATCTCTGAGGCGGGCCTGACCGCACGCAAGGTCGGGGCCAGGGATCTCGCCGCGTGCGTGGTGCAAGGCGCCCTGGGATCAACCACGGTCGGCGGTACTCTCGCGGTCTGCCGCCTGGCCGGAATCTCGTTCATGGCGACCGGCGGCATCGGCGGCGTGCACCGCGGGTTCGCCGAGACCCTGGATATCTCGGCCGACTTGCTGCAGATTGCCCGCACTCAGGCGCTGGTCGTCAGCTCGGGTGCCAAGTCGATACTTGACGTGCCCGCGACCAGTGAACTGCTCGAGACGCTTGCCGTGCCAGTGCTCGGCTGGCGTACCCCTACGCTGCCGCTGTTCTACACGGCAGCGGGAGGGCCGCCGGTCGCCGCTGTCGTCAGCACCAGCGAAGAAGCCGCGCGGGTGGCGCACGCGCACTGGGCGGTCAATCCTGGCGGCGGGCTGCTGCTCGGCCGGCCGCCGTCGGAAGGCCTTGACCTGGAGGACCTCATTGCGGACGCCGTACGTCAGGTCAGCGAACACGGCGTTACCGGCCAGGCCATAACGCCCGCCGTTCTCACGTTGATCGAGGAACTAAGCGACGGCCGCAGCGTTGAAGTCAACCGGCGTCTCATCGTCGACAACGCGGGCCTGGCGGCCGAGGTCGCGGTTGCTTACGCCGTGGCCGGGGCAGGCTCGTAGTACTTGATGCCGTCGACCAGGGAGACTCTGGCCTGGCCGCGGGCAACGAGCAGGTCAAGGTGGGCCTCGGTTTCGCCGACGGCGAGAGTCTGGTTCATCAGGTCAAGGTCAAGTAGCCGGCGGTCCCTTGAGGTCCAGCGGATCGCGAGCGCCACCTCGTAGGCCGTGACAGGACCGTCGTTCAGTTCGGCGGCCATGATCATGAGGCGCTTGTCGTGATGATCGATCAGCTCGTCGACCCTTGCGTGGACGCTCGGGGCGACGGGGCCGTGGGCAGGCAGCAACCTCAGGTCGGGGAGCTGGCGTACCAATCGGAGCGACTGGAGGAAGTCGCCAAGCGGCAGTTCCTGCAGGGCAGGCTCCAGGCTGATCGAGGGCGTGATGTGGGGAAGCACGTGGTCCCCTGCGAACAGCAGGCCGGTACCGAAGTCGGCGAAGACGACGTGGCCGTGAGTGTGCCCTGGTGTAGCGATGGCCTCGAGCGTGCGAGTGCCAAGCTCGTATTTCTGTCCTGAACTGATCCACTCATCAGGTACTTCGTAGTCGTCATCGCCCGGCGGTCGCTGCATTCCTGCCTCGGCCATCTTGGCGAGCAGCGGCTGCGCCCCGGCCATGACCAGCTTGGCGCCCCGCGCGGCAAGCAGCGAAGGATCGCGGCTGAGCAGCACGTCAAGCGACGGCTTCTCGTCGAGGCCGAGCGCCACCTTGGTGCCGAATACCCGGCGGAGCGCGATCGCCTGCGTGTAGTGATCGCGGTGCATGTGAGTGACGAGGAACTTGCGAATGTCGCCGAGGCCAGCGCCGATCTTGGCCAGCGAGCGCTCGAGCTGCTCCCTGGTTTCCTCGAGCACCCAGCCCGAGTCGATCATGACGAGCCCGCCGTCCGACTCGACCGCGTAGGTGTTCACCGCTCGCAGCCCGTCCATGGGCAGCGGCAGCGGTATCCGGTAAACGCCAGGCGCTACCTCGTGCGCACCCTCGTCGATCCACCCGTGCCGGTCGCTGTCGTATGGCGGCTGCATGGGACCATTCTGGCATACCAGTCAGAAGTCCCAGGTCACGGCGTCGGGCGCGATTACTCGAGTGCGGTAATAGCGCGCTCGACGTTCTCCCGCGGAATCCGCTCGAGCATCGCGACCCTGCCACGGTGCTCGGCGACCGCGGAGGCGAACCGCGCGGCCCAGCTATTTTCCCAGACGATGACCATAGCGGCCGACGCGGGCTCGAGGCCGTTGGCGATGTCAGTGAGGTCGGCTTCGCTCAGCAAATCGAACTGCGAGTCGATGATCTGATCGAAGTCGGCGGCCACGCCGTCGTCGGCCAGTTCCATGATCGACGTGCTGCCGTCAGCGTCCTTGCGCACGAACGCCAGATCAATGAACTGCACTGTCCCGCTGGCCTGCAGTTCGCTCAGAGCCGGAGCGACACTGGCATCGAGATCGTGGCCATCGAAGGCGATAACCGCTACGTCGACTGGACCTATCTTTTCCGACTGCAGCGTTCCGGACATTTGGGCGCACCTCCCTATCACCATGTGTGACAGCGAAGTCACACCGCGTTCTTTGGCGTCATGCCCCGTGACAGGCCAGCCAATGCCACGGGCGGGGAGGTTTGTCTTCAGGTGTCGGCCGGCGACCATGAAACAATGATCGTGGCTCGCCCGCCCCTGGGTCAGCCACGACACCTACAGATCGCGGAGTTAATTCTGTGCCCGACCCAGCGTTGCAAATCGTCATCGCGAGCACGCGGCCCGGCCGTGTTGGCCCTTCGGTCGCGCACTGGATCTACGAGCGGGCCGTGAGCCGCGGCGGCTTCAGCGTCGAGCTCGTTGACCTCGCCGAGGTGAATCTCCCGATCTTCGACGAGCCTAAGCATCCGAGATTCCATGACTACGCTCATGATCACACCAAGGCATGGAGCGCGACGGTCGAGAGAGCCGACGCCTTCATCTTCGTGGTTCCCGAGTACAACCACGGTTTTAACGCCGCGCTGAAGAACGCGCTCGACTACCTCAGCGCTGAATGGCAGTACAAGCCGGCCGGCCTGGTCAGCTACGGCGGAGTGGCGGCAGGCACCAGGGCGGTGCAGATGCTCAAGCCTGTCCTTTCCGCGCTCAAGATGGTTCCGCTGATGGAGGCCGTCAACGTTCCTTTCGTGCACGGCCTGATCGACGCCGAGGGCAATTTGCGGCCCAACGACGCCATGGAGGTCGCGGCGGCCGGCATGCTCGCTGAACTGGCACGGTGGACGACGGCGCTGCACGAGCTGCGCAAGCCGGCCGATGAGCCTTGATGTCATCGTGCGGGGCATTACGATCCCGCCAGACGAGCTGAGCTGGCGCTTCTCCCGGTCACCTGGGCCTGGCGGTCAGTCGGTCAATACCGCGGACACCAGGGTCGAGCTCGGCTACGACCTCGCGGCCTCGAACGCCTTGCCTGAGCGCCTGAAGGAACGGGCACTCAGGGCCCTTAGCGGCGGCCGGGTCACTGTCACCGCGTCGGAATTCCGGTCGCAGCTCAGGAACAGGGAAGCGGCCGCCGCCAGGCTGTCGGCGTTGCTGACCGAGGCCACCGCCCCGCCACCCAAGGCGAGGCGCCCGACGAAGCCGACGAAAGCCTCAGTCGAACGCAGGCTGGCAAGCAAGCAACGCCGGGCGACAACCAAGCGCCTGCGAAGATCGACCGAAAACGAGTAGTTCACGATCGGGCAATGCTGTGCGACGCTCGATCAGGGGGGAGATTGGCGGGCGGCATGACAGGCGGCAAAGTCTTGGCTACGGGGGCTGCGCTTACGCTCTCCCTGGCCGGCGTGACAGTTCCCGTGACGGCACTCGCGGCGGCGGCTCGGCCCAGCCCGAGCGACCGCGTCATCGTGGTCATGCGAAACCAGCCGCCGGCCGCCAGGCCAGGAACTGCCGCCTCGGCGGCGAGGGCAGCCGCGATCGCCAGCCAGCAAAAACCTCTGCTGCACGAGCTCAGGGCGGGCGGCGCGACGCACCTTACCGCGTACCGGCTGGTTGACGCTTTCGCTGCGACGGTGACTGACGCACAGGCCGCCAGCTTGAAAGCCGATCAGGCCGTCGCCCTGGTTGTACCTGACGTTGAGCTACGCGAGGCGCAAGTTCCCGCGCCGCCGCCTGAACCACGGAGCAGGCCGGCGAGCACAACGTCTCACGGTCCGACCGCCCACGTCATCCCTGACGCCTGCCCGGCCAGCGGCAAGGTCATGCTCGAACCCGAGGCGCTGCAAACCACCAGCACGGACTCTGAAGGCAAAGGCGCGCAAACCGCGAGGTCTCTGGGCATCACCGGGGCTGGGGTCAGGGTGGCGTTCATCGCCGACGGCCTTGACCCTGGCAACGTGAACTTCATCAGGCCAGATGGCCGTTCGGTGTTCAACCGCGCCTTCGGCGGCGACTACCAGGACTTCTCAGGTGACGGTCCCAGGCAGCTCACGGTCGGCGCCGAGGCCTTCCTCGATGCCAACTCGATCGCCGGACAGGGCAGGCACGTCTACAGCCTGAAGAACTTCTCCGCCCAGCCTGAGCCGACCGCCTGCGACATCAGGATCGAAGGCGTAGCGCCAGGAGCGGCGCTCATCGGGCTCGACGTGTTCGGCACGTTCGAGATGACGCTCGAGTCCAATTTCCTCCAGGCGATCAGCTATGCCGTCGAGACCGACCGCGCCAACGTGCTCAACGAGTCGTTCGGCGCCTACCCGATTCCCGACCAGCCCTCCCTGGACGTCCTCGACCAGTTCAACGACGCCGCGGTAGCGGCGGGCACCACGGTCACGGTCTCGGCAGGCGACTCTGGCAGCACCAACACGATCGCCTCCCCCGCTAGCGACCCGCACGTGATCTCGGTCGGCGCCTCGACCACGTTCGGCTTCTACGCCCAGACCAACTACGCTGCCGCGCGGTACTTCGCGACCAGGGGCTGGCTCGATGACAACATCAGCGCGCTGAGTTCTGGCGGGTTCACCGCACGAGGGGGAACCGTCAGCCTCGTGGCCCCTGGCGATCTCGGCTTCGCCTCGTGCAGCAGGGACGACGTCACCTACACCGGCTGCGTGAACCTCAAAGGGGCTGCGTCGCCGGTCGAGCTCAGCGGCGGCACGAGCGAGGCAGCACCTCTCACCGCGGGCGCCGCCGCTCTCGTCATCCAGGCTTACCGGCAGACGCACGCGGGGGCGTCTCCGTCTCCGGCGCTGATCAAGCAGATCCTGACCAGCACCGCGACCGACCTCGGGCTCCCGGCCAACGAGCAGGGGTCTGGCCTGCTCAACACCTACAAGGCCGTCCTGGCGGCCGAGTCGGTCAAGACGGCGGCCGGTGCTCCTGCGCCCGTCGGGGACTCGCTCCTGTTCTCGCGAAGCGAGCTCAGCGCGACAGCGAAGCCCGGCGCGACGGAAAATTGGCGGCTGAAGGTGTTGAATACCGGCAGCACAACCCAGTTCGTTAGCGCGGCCGGGCGTGCCTTCGGTCCTGACGAGGACGTGCAGACCGGCACAGTGGACCTCAAGGACGGCAAGAGCCCTGAGTTCACCGACGCGTACGGGTACCCGAACAACTACGAGACATTCCACTTCACCGTCAAGCCAGGTGCGGCCAGGCTGGACGCGTCGATCGCGTACCGCAGCCCAGGCGAGCTCGATCCTTACGGGACGGTCTGGCTGACGCTGATCGATCCCGATGGGCGGTTCGCGGCCGACTCGCTGCCGCAGGGCCCGAGCGACTACGGCAACGTCGACGTGCGGGCGCCTGCTCCCGGCACGTGGACCGGCGTGGTCTTCGGGATCACGGCCGCCGGGTACGGCACCAACGGGACCATTCCCTGGCGAGTCGCAACGCAGCGGTTTACCAGTTTCGGGTCGGTCACTCCTAAGACCTTCTTCCTCCCGCCAGGAAGCACCCAGGTGCTGCACGTTA
>Ga0335074_10006550_pt1 | contig 16162 bp, 11 predicted proteins | sample Lox_Sample_23_FD_206715 | JGI IMG/M metagenome (GOLD analysis project Ga0335074, IMG submission 206715) | Soil microbial communities from Loxahatchee National Wildlife Refuge, Florida, United States - Lox_Sample_2.3 | ecosystem: Environmental > Terrestrial > Soil > Wetlands | place: USA... | reverse complement strand
TTCGGCGAGTGGCGCGAGCGCTCCTTCGAGGAGCGCCGCGGCGCCATCCAGCGCATGGCGCAGGTGCTGCGGGAGCATCAAGCCGAGCTCGCAGAGCTCCTGACGCTCGAGCAGGGGAAGCCCCTCCCCCAAGCGCGCGATGAGATCACGCGCGCTGCCACTCAATCGGAGGGCATGGCGCAGATTCCCATCGAGCCCGAAGTGCTGGCCGAGGATGCAACGAAGCACATCGAGCTCAGATACGTTCCGCTCGGTGTCGCCGGCATCATCACGCCGTGGAATGCGCCGATCAATCTCGCCGCAGGACCGCTCACCTCGGCGCTCTATACCGGCAACACCGCGGTCCTGAAGCCCTCCCCCTACACCCCGCTCACGACCTTGAAGATGGGAGAGCTGCTGCGCGAGGTGTTCCCGCGCGGCGTGCTCAACGTGCTCGCAGGCGGCGATGAGCTCGGGGTGAGGATGACGGAGCATCCGGGCATCGACAAGATCTCCTTCACGGGCTCGGTCGAGGCCGGCAAGCAGGTGATGGCGAGCGCCGCGGGAACGCTCAAACGCGTGACGCTCGAGCTGGGCGGCAACGATGCCGCGATCGTGCTCGATGATGTGGACCCGCGGGCGGTTGCGCCGAAGCTGTTCTTCGCCGCCTTCGTGAACAGCGGCCAGGTCTGCATGGCGATCAAGCGCATCTATGCCCACGAGCGCATCTACGATGCACTGTGCAGCGCGCTCGCCGAGGAGGCGCGCAAGGCCAAGGTCGGAAACGGCCTCGACCCCGCGACCCAGCTCGGACCCATCCAGAACGAGGTTCAATTCCAGCGCGTGGTCGGCATCCTGCAGGAGACGCGCCAGAGCGGCGCGCGCATTCTCGCAGGTGGGGAGCTGCCTCGCGGCCCTGGATTTTTCTTCCCACCGACGATCGTCGCCGACGTGGACGAGAAGAGCCGCTTGGTGAGCGAGGAGCAGTTCGGACCCATCCTGCCGGTGCTCAAGTTCACAGACGTGGACGAGGCGGTGCGGCGCGCGAACGACACGCGCTACGGATTGTCGGGATCGGTCTGGAGCCGCAACGCCGCGCGCGCCGCCGCCATCGCGGCCCGTCTCGAGGTCGGCACCGCCTGGGTCAATCAGCATCGCGCCACCTCGGCGACGGTGCCCTTCGGGGGCGCCAAGGAGTCGGGACTCGGGCGGCAATACTCGGTGATCGGGTTGAAGTCGTACATGGAGCCGCGCGTCATCAGCGTGCTCAAGCAGCCGCTCTGAGCGCCCGAGCAGCGCTCGCGGCGCTGCTCAGCGGGCGCGCGCGAGCAGCCCGAGTGTGATGCTCGCGAGCAGCGCGGTCGGAAGCCAGGCGAGCACGATCGGATTGAGGCCGAAGACCACGGTGCCGCTTTCGATCAGCCGCTGCAGAAAGAAAAACCCGAGGCCGATCAGGACGCCGATGAGCATGCGCGAGCCGGCTGCGGCCGAGCGCAGCACGCCGAGCACGAAAGGTATGGCGAGCAGCACCGCGAAGACGATCGCTATGGTCCGGGCGATGCGCGACCAGAAGGCGAAGACATAGGGAGTCGCATCGAGCGAGTTGGCGCGATCGTATTCGATCAGGGTCCACAGCGCCCGCGCCGCGAGATCCTGCGGCGAGGCCGCAGCGAGGCTCAGGAACTCCGAGGTGATGTGCGAGACCAGGGTCCGCGTGCCGGCGGAGCTTGCGACCACGCCGTGCGCGCCGAAGCGCGACTCGCGATAGCGCGAGAGCATCCAGCGCCCATTGGCCCCGATTCGAGCCCGCGCGGCCGCCCCGATCGCGAGCAGGCGATGATCCGGGGAAAGCTCGAAGACCAGCATGCCGTTCGACTGCTGAGTGGCCGTCAGGCCCTCGACATCGAGGATCAGGTCGCCGTCGCGGACCCAGGCGCCGCCGCCACCGAAACTCACGTTGGAGAAGCGCTCGAAGGCCTTCTCCTGCTTCGCAGTCTGCTCGAGCGGCGGAGCGAGCAGCTCGCCGAGCACGATCTCGGCCGCGAGCAGCACGAAGCCCGCGATGAGGACCGAGCCCGCGATCCTCGCGACCGACACTCCGGAGGCGCGCAGGACGATGAGCTCGCTGCCGCGGGCGAGCTGTCCGAGGCCGAGGAGCGAGCCGATGAGCGCCGCGATCGGCAGCATCGCCCACGCCTGCCCGGGCAGATTGAGGAGTGCGTACCAGAAGGCACTGAGCGTCGTGTAGCGTCCCTGCCCCACATCTCCCTGCTCGCCGATGAAGGTGACGAGCACGGCGATGATGAGCAGCACCGCGAGCGTGAGCGCGGTGGCGAGCAGCACGGCACGCACGATGTAGCGATCGATGGTGTTCATGTCGCGTCGGTCAAGCCCGCCGCCGCAGCAACTACCACGTCACGGTGTCTGAGCCGTGCGAACCAGCGTGGTCCCCCCACGATGAGCAGCACGGCGAGCACCACGGCGGCATGTGTCCACCACAAACCGAACGTGGGCGGGAGCGAGCCGTGCTCGATCCAGCTCCTGCCGAGCGCGATGAGATTCGAATAGATGAGGTACACGATGCCCGCGAGCCACACCCGCGCGTAGCGGCCCTGCCGGGGGCTCAGGCGGCTCAGGGGCACCGCGACGAGCGTGAGCACGACGCCCATCACCGGCAGTGCGAGCCGCCATTGCAGCTCGGCCTCGCGTGCCCGATCGGGCGAGCCGACCAGCTCGCGCGTGGGCGTTGCATCGAGATCGGAAACGGCAATCACGGGCGGGGGCATCTGCACGGGCACGGTGTGCTCGGTGAAATACATGATGCGGAACTGAGGGCTCCCGGGCTCCCCCTCGATGCGCTCCCCGTCGTAGAGGGTGATCGTCAGAGAGCGGCCATCGGGCGAGATGGCGTGTCGCGCGCGGGCCGCGATGGCCACGGAAAGGCTGGGACCGCGTCCGTGCTCGACGAAGACATTCGACAGGGTCCCGTCGGCTGTCTCACCCTCGGCATACACGACGGTCGCGCCGCCGCCGAAGGTGCGGAAACGCCCCGGCGCGACGGGCGCGAACTGCCCCGCACGCAGGGCGATGCTGCGCAGGTTGAGGACCCGCAGCATCGCATCCGGGGCCACATCGAGCGAGAGCCATGCAAGGAGCGCCGTCGTCACGAGGGCGAGGATGCTCACCGGCAGGTAGATCCGGGAGGGTCCTGCGCCGCATGCGATGAGCGCGGTCATCTCGCTGTCGTGGTACAGCCTGCCGAAAGCAAGCACGATCCCGAGCAGCAGCCCGATCGGCACGAGGATATTGAGGTTGTGGACGGCCCCGAGCCCGATGAGCTCGAGAACCATGCTGCGCGGATACTGATTGTCGGCCGCGCGGGACAGAACGCGCGCCAGCTCGTTCGTGACCAGGATCACGAGCAGCACGCCCGTGACGGCGAGCCAGCTCGTGACGACCTCTCTCAGAATGTAACGTTCGAGTATCCGCCCCAAAAGCGCCACCGGGCCGAATTCGGTTAGACTTCCGCGCTCAAGACCTCTCGAGGCCTTGCGATTCCGCACGAATGACATCAACGCAGGAGCGGGACGGAGCGCGGTCAGTAAGTTAAATCAGTCTGATCCGCTCTACAACAGCCACCCCGGAGGGACGCGCAGCCGCAAGTTCGATCTTGCGGCCGCCGGCGGGCATACGAGGAACATCGATGGAACTTGAAGTCTGGTCGAAAGGGCTCGCGCAGCTGCCCGTCGATTGCCTGGTGGCCGGGGTGTTCGACGACCCTGCGCTCACTCCGGAGGCCCGCGCGCTCGATGCCGCCGCCGGCGGCAGGCTCAAGGCGCTCATCGAGCGTGGCGATTTCAGCGGCCGAGCCGGCGAGACATTGCTCGTGACCGATGTCTCCGGGATCGCCGCCGGTCGCGTGCTGCTCGTCGGGCTCGGTGCGGCAAAGAGCTTCGGCCGCAAGGCCTGGCGTCGAGCTGCAAGCGCAGCCGTAGCCGCCCTGGCCCGCACCCGCATGCGCAGCGCAGGCTTCGGCATCGAGCGTCCGCCCGCGCGGCAGCTCGATGACTACTACTTCGGGCGCTCGATCGCGGAGATCGTGGGCGCAACGCTCTACCGGATCAACGACCTCAAGACGGGGAAAAAGCCGCCCCCTCCTGCGCTCGAGCGGATCGTCGCAGGACCCGTGCGGGGGGCGGGGCTGCCCGCCGCGCGGCGCGGATTGGCGCACGGCGCCGCCCTTGCCGTTGCGCTCAGCGTGCAGCGCGATCTCGCCAATCTGCCCGCGAACGTCTGCACGCCGGAGTACCTCGGCGCGCAGGCGCGCTCCATCGCGAAGCGCTATCCGGCGGTGCGCGCTCAGGTGCTCGACGAGGCCGCCATCCGGCGCCTGAAGATGGGCTGCTTTCTCGCCGTAACGCAGGGAAGCGAGCAGCCGCCGCGGTTCATCGTGCTCGACTACCGCGGCGGAAGAGCCGCGCGGCCGCCGATCGTGCTCGTCGGCAAAGGCATCACGTTCGACTCGGGGGGCATCTCGCTCAAGGAGCCGCCCTCCATGGATGAGATGAAGTTCGACATGAGCGGGGCCGCCGCGGTGCTCGCGGCGATCACCTTCGCGGCCGAGGCGCGCCTGCCTCTGCGGGTGGTCGGACTCGTCGCGGCCTGCGAGAACATGCCCAGCGGACGGGCGACCAAGCCGGGTGACATCGTGACCAGCGCGTCCGGCCAGACGGTCGAGGTCCTCAACACCGACGCCGAAGGCCGGCTCATCCTGAGCGATGCCCTGCATTATGCGCGCCGGTTCGAGCCGGCCGCCGTCATCGACATCGCAACGCTGACCGGTGCGTGCGTCGTTGCGCTCGGTGCCCATCATTCCGGAGTCATGTCCAATGACGAGGCTCTCGCCCGCGAGCTGGTCGCAGCCGGCGTGCGCGCCGACGACCGCGCCTGGCAGCTGCCGCTCACCGAGGAGTATGCCGAGCAGCTCAAGAGCAATTTCGCCGATTTCGCGAACATCGGCGGTCGCGAGGGTGGGGCCATCACCGCGGCGGCGTTCCTCTCGAAGTTCACCCAAGGGATGACCTGGGCACACCTCGATATCGCCGGCACGGCGTACCTGGGCGGCTCGCAGAAGGGCAGCACCGGCCGCCCGACGCCACTTCTCACCGACTTCCTCGTCCACCGCGCGGGGCTGCGCTCTGCGTGAGCCTGGAAGCAGCACCGGGGGTCACCTTCTACGTGCTCGATGAGCCCTCGAGCACGGCGCGACTGCGGCTCGCCTGCCGCCTCACCGAGAAGGCCTTTCGCGCGGGCCACAACGTGCTCATCTGGCACAGCGATGCATCCGAGCTCGCAGCGCTCGATGAGCTGCTGTGGACCTGCGGTGACGATCGCACCTTCATTCCCCACGAGCGGGTGACCCCCGGGCAAGCCTGCGAGGCGCCCGTGCTGCTCACGACGAGCACGGCTCCGGAGGCGGGCATCGACGTGCTGATCAATCTTGCAGCCGACGTGCCGCAGCTTGCGGGCCGCGCCGCGCGCATCCTCGAGATCATCGACGGCGATGCCGCCCGTCGCGAAGCCGGTCGCTCGCGCTTCAAGGCCTATCGCGAGCGCGGCTGGCAGCCGGTCTCCCATAGCATTCGCGACGCGTAGCCGCGAGCCTTTCGACCTCTCGGCAGCTCGCTCGAGCCGGCCGGCTATAATCACCCGTTCTGCCCCACGGCTCTTGACCCATGGACAAGGTTTACGCCCCGCAGGAGATCGAGCGGCGCATCTACGAGCGCTGGGAAGCGCACGGCTGGTTCGCGCCGCGCGGGCAGGGCAAGCCTTTCTGCATCATGATCCCGCCGCCGAACGTGACGGGCACGCTGCACATGGGGCACGCATTCAATCACACGTTGATGGATGCGCTCACCCGCTATCACCGCATGCGCGGCGACGACACCCTCTGGCAGCCGGGCACCGATCACGCCGGCATCGCAACGCAGATGGTGGTCGAGCGCCAACTCGAGGCGCAGGGCGGCAAACGCGCCGACCTCGGGCGCGAGGCCTTCGTCGAGCGCGTCTGGAGATGGAAGGAACACTCGGGCGGCATCATGGCGGCGCAGATGCGCCGTCTCGGGGATTCCGTGGACTGGTCGCGCGACCGCTTCACGATGGACCCCGGGCTTTCGCGCGCGGTCGTCGAGGTCTTCGTGCGCCTCCACGAGGACGGGCTCATCTACCGCGGCAAGCGCCTGGTCAACTGGGACCCCGTGCTGCTCACGGCACTCTCGGATCTCGAGGTGCAGAGCGAGGAAGAGGACGGTCAGCTCTGGCATCTACGCTATCCGCTCGCGGACGGCTCGGGACACCTCATCGTCGCTACCACGCGTCCCGAAACGATGCTCGGGGACACGGCCGTCGCGGTGAATCCCGACGATGAGCGCTACCAAGGTCTCGTTGGCACCTCGGTGCGGCTGCCACTCGCGGAGCGCTCCATTCCGATCATCGCCGACGCTTACGTCGACCCCGAGTTCGGGTCGGGTTGCGTCAAGATCACTCCCGCCCACGATTTCAACGACTACGAGGTCGCACTGCGCCACGGCCTCGCCCTGATCAACATCTTCACCCCGCGCGCCACGCTCAACGACAACGTGCCCGATCGCTTCCGTGGCCTCGAGCGTTTCGAGGCGCGCAGGCGCATCGTGGCGGAGCTCGAGGGGTCGGGCTTGCTCGAGCGCGTCGAGCCACACCGCCTCGCCGTGCCTCGCGGCGACCGAAGCGGCGCCGTGCTCGAGCCGTACCTCACCGATCAGTGGTACGTGCGGATCGCGCCGCTCGCCGCGCCCGCCCTCGCCGCCGTCGAGCAGGGGCGCACGCGCATCATCCCGGAGAGCTGGGCGAAGACTTACTTCGAGTGGATGCGCAACATCAAGGACTGGTGCATCAGCCGGCAGCTCTGGTGGGGTCATCGCATTCCGGCGTGGTACGGGCCCGATGGCGCGATCTACGTCGGCCGCAGCGAGGCGGAGGTGCGCAGCGCGCACCGCATCCCCGCGCACGTCCCCCTGCGTCAGGACGACGACGTGCTCGACACCTGGTTCTCCTCGGCGCTCTGGCCGTTCTCGACGCTCGGCTGGCCGGCCGAGACCTCCGAGCTCGCGAAGTACTATCCGACGAGTGTCCTGCTCACCGGCTTCGACATCATCTTTTTCTGGGTGGCGCGGATGATGATGATGGGCCTCAAGTTCATGGGCGAGGTGCCGTTCAAGGACGTCTACGTGCACGGACTCATCCGCGACGAGCATGGCGAGAAGATGTCCAAATCGAAGGGTAACGTCATCGACCCCCTCGACATCGTGGACGGCATCGATCTCGATGCGCTCATCGCGAAGCGCACGAGCGGCCTCATGCAGCCGCAGCGGGCACCGGCGATCGAGCGGGCGACTCGCAAGCAATACCCCAAGGGCATCCCGCCCCATGGGACCGACGCGCTGCGCTTCACGTTTGCCGCGCTCGCAGCCCCCACGCGCGATATCCGCTTCGACCTTGCGCGGGTCGCCGGCTACCGGGACTTCTGCAACAAGCTGTGGAACGCGGCGCGCTTCGTGACGCTCGCAGTCGGGGAAGGCCTCCCCGCGCAGCGCTCCGCATCCGCTGAAGAGCCTCACCCGCTCGAGGTGGCGCATCGCTGGATTCGCTCACGCTTCGGGCGCACGGTCGGGACGGTCGAGGCCGCCTTCGGGGAATACCGGTTCGATTACGCCGCGGCCGCGCTCTACGAGTTCACCTGGTACGAGTTCTGCGACTGGTACCTCGAGCTCGTGAAGTGCGTGCTCCAGTCGCAAAGCGCATCCACCGCGGCGAAGCAGCTCGCGCGCCGGGAGCTCGTCGAGATGCTGGAGGCCCTGCAGCGCGCACTTCATCCCTTCATGCCCTTCATCACGGAGGAGATCTGGCAAAGGGCTGCGCCTCTCGCCGGTCGCAGGGCTGCGACCATCATGCTCGAGCACTATCCGCGCGCCGAGGAGTTCCCCGCCGCCGAGGCCGCCGAGCACGAGATCGGCTGGATCCAGGCCATCGTGCGCGCCGCCCGGCAGATCCGTGGCGAGATGGGCATCAATCCCGCGAAGCGCATCCCGGTCGTGCTGCAGGGAGCCTCCGCACGCGATCGGGAACTCCTCGAGCGTCACCGCGCAGCGCTCGAGCGCCTCGCGGGAGCGGAGTCGGTCACGATCCTCGAGCCCGGTCGCCCCGCGCCGGAGGCTGCGACAGCGATCGTGGGGGAGCTCTCGGTTCTGGTCCCGATGGCGGGACTGATCGATGCGGCCGCCGAGGCCGAGCGGCTCGGTAAGCAGCTCGCGCGGGCGCGAAACGATCTCGGCAAGACCCGCGGCAAGCTCTCCGACGAGAGCTTCGTGAGGCACGCCCCGGGCAACGTCGTGGCGAGCGAGCGGCAGCGGGAAGCAGAGCTCGAACGCACCGTCACGGGACTCGAGCGGCAGCTCGAGCGCGTGCGCGGCCTGCTCCCGCCCGGGGCATCATGAGCGACAGCGATTCGGGACCCGCGGCACTTGCGCGTGCGCTTGCCTCGCTCGAGACCGTGATCCTCGGCAAGCCGCAGCAGGTTCGCCTGTGCCTCGCCTGCCTCCTCGCGCGTGGGCATCTGCTCATCGAGGATGTGCCCGGGGTGGGCAAGACCACACTTGCGCATGCGCTCGCGCACGTGCTCGGACTTGCGTGGCAGCGGGTGCAATTCACGAGCGACCTGCTCCCGGCCGACATCATCGGCGTTGCGGTGTTCGATCGCGGCGCGCAGCAGTTTCGCTTCCGGCAGGGGCCCATCTTCACGCAGCTGCTGCTCGCGGACGAGGTGAACCGAGCGAGCCCGCGCACACAGAGTGCGCTGCTCGAGGCCATGGAGGAGCGCCAGGTGAGCGTCGACCTCACGACGTACCGGCTGCCGGAGCCGTTCTTCGTCGTCGCAACGCAAAACCCTCACGAGGAGCTCGGTACGTTCGCACTTCCCGAGTCGCAGCTCGATCGCTTCCTCATGCGCATCACGCTCGGCTATCCGGACTCGCGCTCGGAGCGCGAGCTGCTGCGCAAGGGCGAGCGACGCGACCTGCTCGCGGACATGCCCCCTGCGCTCGATGCCGCCGCGGTCGTGCGCTTTCAGCAGGCGGTGCGCTCCGTGCACGTCTCCGATGCGCTGCTTGATTACGTGCAGGCGCTCATCGAGCGCACGCGCGAGCGCTCGGACCTGAAGCTCGGGCTCTCTCCGCGGGCCGGCCAGGGCCTCATCCACGCCGCGCAGGCGTGGGCCCTGCTCGGCGGGCGCTCAGGCGTAGTGCCCGAGGATGTGCAGGCGGTGCTGCCGTCCGTCGCGGCGCATCGGCTCGAGCAGCGCGAGACCGCAAGTGCGGTCGATGGCGCAAGCCTTGCGGAAGAGCTCGTCAGGCACGTGCCCGTGCCGCTATAACCGGCCCTCTCCCGTGTCGGTCCGCTCGGCCCTCAAGCGCAGGATGGCGGCCTGGTTCCTGAGACGCCAGGGGCTCGACCGATTCCCCGTCACGCTGCGCCGGCGCCGCCTCTACATCCTGCCCACGCGAGCGGGACTCGGCTTCAGCCTGGTCCTCCTCGGGATGCTGGTCGCCGCGCTCAATTACGGCAACAGCATGGCGCTCCTGCTCACCTGTCTGCTCGGCGGCTTCGTGCTCGTCGCCATGCATCAGTGCCATCGCAATCTCAACGAGCTGAAACTCACCGCGGTGATCGCCAATCCGGCCTTTGCGGGTGAGCGCGGCACGCTCACCCTCCGTCTCGGCAACGACTCAGCGCTCGCACGCTTCCGCATCGAGATCGACACCTCAGGGATCGCAGCGGCCGTCACGGACCTTCCACCGCAATGCACGCGCCACGTCGATCTTCGCGTGCCGACGGCGCGGCGCGGCCTCGTTCGCCTCGATCGGCTGCGCCTCTCGACGACGCATCCCTTCGGGCTCTTTCGCGCGTGGAGCTGGGTGCACGCCCCGCTCACACTCATCGTGTACCCCCGCCCCCGGGGTGCGCGCCCGGTTCCTCCCCAGCCGGGCGGGCAGGAAGGACGGACCCGCGAGCCGGCTGCACAGCGGGACGAATGGCTGGGGCTGCGTCCCTTTCGTGAAGGGGACTCCCCGCGCCAGGTCGCCTGGAAGGCTTACGCCCGCGGGGCTCCGCTCCTTGCGAAGGAGTACTCGGCCTCGGGCTCCGAGCAGCACATCTTCGACTTCGACCGCATCGCGGGACTCGAGACCGAGGACCGCCTGGAGCAGCTCGCGCGCTGGATCGTCGATGCAGAGGCGCGCGGTGAGCGCTACGGTCTCGTGCTGCGCGGGCTGCGCCTGCTCCCGCAGCATGGGCCCGACCACCGGCGCCGTGCGCTCACGGCGCTCGCCCTGCATGGGATGGACGCTCCATGAGCGTGCTTGGACGGCCAGACCTGCGACCACTCCTGTGGAGCGCGGCAGCCTTTCTCGCCGGCGTGCTGCTGCACCTCGAGCGCGTGCCGCTGTGGGTCATCGCCGCCGCATGCCTGTGCGCGGCATGGTCGGTGAGTGTCTGCGCGCGGCGCATGCGTCCTCCGGGTCGCATCGTCAAAGGGGCGTTGGCCCTCGCGCTCGTCGGCGCGGTACTCCTCGCCTTTCACACGCTGAACGGACTCAGCGCGGGAACGACGATGCTCGCGGGAATGGGCGCACTCAAGCTCCTCGAGGCCTACCGGCGACGCGACCGCTACATCGTGATCGGCGCGTCGCTCTTTCTGTTGCTCGCCGCCTGTTTGAGTCAGCAGGACCTTGCCCACGCGCCGCTCTACGCCGCGCACGCCTGGCTCTGCTGTGCGGCGCTCGTGATCGTCGCGCATCCGAGGAGCCCGATCGGCGACCGCGCGGCCGGCATGCTCGCCGCCCGCAGCCTGCTGCTGGCAGTGCCACTCGCCGTGCTCGCCTTCCTGCTCTTCCCGCGCCTCGCGGGTGCACTCTGGTCGGTACCGAGTCCGGGCGCGGCACTGACGGGACTCGCCGATACGATGAGTCCAGGGTCCATCTCGGATCTGAGCGAATCGACCGATCCGGCGTTCCGGGTCTGGTTCTCGGGAACGCCGCCTCCCCCCGCGCAGCGCTACTGGCGCGGTCCCGTCCTGCACGATTTCGATGGGCTCACGTGGTCGCGCTCGGCGCTCCCGGAGCACGGCGCCGACGGGCGAACGAGACCGCTCGGGCCCGCTTACGATTACCGCATCACGCTCGAGCCGACCGAGCAGCATTGGTGGTTTGCGCTCGACACGGTGGACGAGGCACCGAGCCCCGCCGTGCAGCTGACCACGGACCACGTGCTCGTCAGCGCGCGTTCCGTCAGCGATCCCGTCACCTACCGCGCGATCTCTCACACCCTCGTCAGCGATTCGGCGCCCCTGCCGCGCGTTGCACGCGAGCGCGACACCCGCCTGCCCCCCGGCCGCAATCCCCGCTCCCTCGCCCTCGCTGAGCGGCTGCAGGCGCGGTCCGGGTCCGATGCGGCATTCGTCGGCGCCGTGCTCGAGTTTCTGCGTACGGGCGGCTTTCAATACACGCTCAACCCGCCTGCGCTCGGCGCGGATTCGGTGGACGATTTCCTCTTCGGAACGCGGCGCGGCTTTTGCGGCCACTTCGCCTCCGCGTTCGTCACGCTCATGCGCGCGGGAGGCATTCCGGCGCGCGTGGTGACGGGATACCTCGGCGGTGAGTGGAACCCGATCGGCGGCTACCTGCTCGTGCGGCAGTCGGATGCGCACGCGTGGGCGGAGGTGTGGCTCGCAGGGCGCGGCTGGACCCGAGTGGATCCCACCGCGGTCGTCGCGCCGGAGCGCTTGACGCGGGGCATACTCGATTTTCTGCCGAATGCCGCCTCCGTGCCCGAGCGGTTGCTGCTCGAGATCCCCTGGCTCGCGTCCATTCGCCAGACCTGGGACGCCGCCAATGCCTGGTGGACCAACCGGGTGATCGGTTTCAACCTCAACACCCAGCTCAATCTGTTGCGGCACATCGGGTTTGCAGCGCCACGCCCCATCGAGCTCGTCTGGGTCCTCGCGCTCGCCATGGCAGGATGGCTCGCGGTGACTGCCTGGCAACTCGGGCGGCTCCCGCGTGCGCCGCGTCCCGATCGCCTGGCGCGGGCGTATCGCCGCCTTTGCACCAAGCTTGCGCGTGCGGGGGTGCCGCGCGCCCCGCACGTGGGGCCGCTTGCGTATGCCGAGGCCATCGCACGCAAGCGCGCGGACCTTGCGCCGATCGTGGGCCCGCTGCTCGCGGCGTATGCGCAGCTACGCTACGGCTCCCGAGAGACCTCCGGCGAGCTCGCCGGCAGCCGCGTGGCGGCGTTCGAGCGTGGCGTCTCGCGGTTGCGCGCCTCAGCCGCGCCTAGCCGTGCTCCCGCGTCTCCCGAAAGACGATCTCGGGCCAGCGCTCGAGAGTGAGCTCGAGATTGACTCGCGAGGGGGCGAGGTAGACGAGTGCTCCGCTGTGATCGAGCGCCAGGTGCTCGAAGGCGCGCGTGCGAAACTCTTCCAGTTTCTTCGGATCCCCGCCCGCGACCCAGCGTGCCGTGTGCACGCCGACCGGGTCGAACACGCACTGCACCCCGTACTCGTCCTGCAGCCGGAAGGCGACCACCTCGAACTGCAACTGGCCGACGGCGCCGAGGACGAGGTCATTGCTGCGCAGCGGCTTGAACAGCTGTGTCGCGCCTTCCTCACAGAGCTGCGACAGTCCCTTCTGCAGCGCCTTCATGCGAAGCGGATCCTTGAGCACCGCCCGGCGGAAGAGCTCCGGCGCGAAGTTCGGGATGCCCGTGAAGGCAAGTCGCTCGCCCTCGGTGAAGGTGTCGCCGATGTTGATGGTGCCGTGATTGTGCAGGCCGATGATGTCGCCGGCGTAGGCCTCCTCCGCCTGCTCGCGCTCGGCAGCCATGAACGTGAGCGCATCGGCGATGCGCACCTCCTTTCCGAGGCGCACGTGATAGAGCCGCATTCCCCGCGCGTACCTCCCCGAGCACAGGCGCAGGAAGGCGATCCGGTCGCGGTGCCCGGGATCCATGTTCGCCTGGATCTTGAACACGAACCCGCTCAGGGCGGGCTCGAGCGGCTTGACGGTGCGTTCGGCGGCATGCCGCTCGAGGGGCGGCGGAGCGTACCGCACGAAGGCGGCGAGCAGCTCCTCGACACCGAAGTTGTTGATCGCCGAGCCGAAGAATACCGGGCTCTGCCGTGCCGCGCGGTAGGCGTGCTCGTCGAACCGCTCGGTCGCACCCTTCACGAGCGCGATCTCCTCTGCGAAATGGGTGGCGAGCTCGCCAAGGAGCTCGCGCGCTGCGGCGCTGGCGAGCCCGTCGATGACGCGATTCTCGCCGACGCGGCCCCGCTCGCCCGCCGTGTAGACGTAGATCCGATCCTCGAGCAGGTGATAGATGCCGCGCAGCTCGCGCCCCATGCCGATCGGCCAGGTGACCGGGGCCGTGCGGATCCGCAGCACCTTCTCGATCTCATCGAGCAGCTCGATCGGCGAGCGGCCGTCGCGATCGAGCTTGTTGATGAAGGTCATGATCGGGGTGTCGCGCAGCCTGCAGACCTCCATGAGCTTGATCGTGCGCTCCTCGACGCCCTTCGCAGCATCGATGACCATGAGCGCCGAGTCCACGGCGGTGAGCGTGCGGTAGGTGTCCTCCGAGAAGTCCTCGTGGCCCGGCGTGTCGAGCAGGTTCACGATGCAGTCCCGATAGGGAAACTGCATGACGGATGAGGTGACCGAGATGCCGCGCTGCTGCTCGAGGCGCATCCAGTCGGAGGTCGCATGCCGCGCGGCCTTGCGGCCCTTGACGGTGCCGGCCATCTGGATGGCTCCGCCGAAGAGGAGCAGCTTCTCCGTGAGCGTCGTCTTGCCGGCGTCCGGATGCGAGATGATCGCAAAGGTACGTCGCCGGCCAATCTCGGCAGCGAGGTCGGTCATCGTGGCGGGAGCTTAGCTCTCGTGAGCGCGACGGCTGCGCAGAGGCAGCCTCAGCACGGCAGCATCCTCGCGCCCGCCGACCGCCTGGTAGTAGCCTCGCCGCACGCCGATCGGCTCGAAGCCGAGGGTCTGATAAAGGCGGATGGCCGCGGTATTGCTGGGGCGCACCTCGAGATAAGCCTCGCTCGAGCCGCCGGCGCCCGCACGGCTCAGCAGATGCTCGAGCAGGGTTCTGCCGATGCCGCGGCAGCGGTAGCTGTCGCGCACGCAGAGGTTGAGGATGTGCGCCTCGCCAGCTCCGGTGCTCATGATTCCGTAGCCGATGAGCTCCTCGCCCGAGAGCACGACACGGCAGACGTACCCGACGCGCAGGCAGTCGCGGAAGATCCCCTCGCTCCAAGGAAACTGATACGAGGTGCGCTCGATCTCGACGACGGCCCGCACATCATTGTCCGTCATGGCGCGGATCTCGACGTGCGGCATGCCTGCGAGCCGATCTGGAGCGGTCGCCATCAAACCTCCGTCAGGAGCTCTCGAAAAACGCTCCGCGCGAACTTCAGATCCTCCCACGCCTTGCGCTTGTCGGAGGGCGTGCGCAGCAGGTATGCGGGATGATATGTCACGATCACGGGAGTCTTGAGCTCCCCGAAATGATGCACGCGACCGCGCAGACGTCCAAGCGGCAGATCGCTCTCGAGCAGGTTCTGCGCTGCGATGCGTCCCACCGCGAGGATCAGCACCGGCCGAATGAGGGCGATCTGGCGCTTGAGGTACGGCAGGCAGCTTGCGACCTCCTCGGGCTTCGGATCCCGGTTACCCGGAGGCCTCGACTTTAGGATGTTCGCGATATAGACATTGTTCCCGCGCGCCAAGCCGATAGCCCGCAGCATGGCATCGAGCAGCTGCCCCGCGCGTCCGACGAAAGGTTGGCCTTGGCGGTCCTCCTCTGCCCCGGGCGCCTCCCCGACGACCAGCCACTCCGCCCGCGGGTCGCCCACCCCGAAGACAGCCTGGGTACGCGAGCCGTGCAGCGCGCAGCGCGTGCACCCCCGCACCTCGGCCTCGAGCTCCCGCCAGGCGAGCTCGGAACCGGTGAGCTCTGCCCGCCGGGCAACGAGCGGGCCCGGCGCCCCCGCGCGGGCCCTCCACAGGTCGATGCCGAGCGCCTCGAGGTACTGAGCACGTCGCGCGGCATCCATGGGCTCACCCTCGCGCGGGGCCGCGGAACAGGCGCCGCAGACGCCTGCCGACCCACAGCACGGGTGCCGAGAGGGCATAGGTTGCGAACATCGACAGCAGCATCGTCGGCGGATCCCACGCGACCAGCACGAAGAACAACGGAACGATCAGCATGTACGCGAACTTGATGCGCCGGTCGAGCTGGAATTGCTTGAAGCTCGGGTAGCTGAACCGGCTCACCATGAGCGCACCCGCAGCCGCCGTGATGCTGAATGCAGCGATGAGCCCCGTGAGGCCCGGCTCGTGCCACTCGCTCGAGAACCACACGAAGGCCGCGACGATGGCCGCACCCGAGGGAATCGGGAGCCCCTCGAAGTAGCGCTTGTCGGTGGTCGCGGCCCGGGCGTTGAAGCGCGCGAGACGCAGGGCACCCGCGGCGGCATAGAAGAAGGCGGCGAGCCATCCGAAGCGGCCCCAGGCGCGACCATATTCGGCGATGCGTACGACGCCCCACTGGTACGCGACGATTGCCGGAGCAAGCCCGAAGGCGACCATGTCGGCGAGGCTGTCGTACTCCTTGCCGAAGGCGCTTTCGGTATGCGTCCAGCGTGCGATGCGCCCGTCGAGCGCATCGAACAGCGCCGCGACGAACACCGCGATGCCGGCCGCGGCGAAGTGCTTGTCGATGGCCGCGACGATCGCGTAGAAGCCCGAGAACAGGCACCCGGTCGTGAAGAGATTCGGAAGGAGATAAATGCCCTTGCGGCGGGGCCTTTGCTCCGATTGGCCGGACTGCAGGTCGGTTTGCATCAGATAGACGGCGGCTATGACAGTGCGGATTGTAAGATTTCTAGGCGGCGATTCGAACAGGGTCGACCCTGCACCGCAATGCGGCCGGGAAAGACCCCCAACAGTGACGGAGGTCGCAGTAATCGTCCCGTGAAGTGCAACAGGATCGCCGCCGCAGGGTAGCCTTCGATGGAAACTGCTGGGGGTCG
>Ga0335074_10006549_pt1 | contig 16164 bp, 15 predicted proteins | sample Lox_Sample_23_FD_206715 | JGI IMG/M metagenome (GOLD analysis project Ga0335074, IMG submission 206715) | Soil microbial communities from Loxahatchee National Wildlife Refuge, Florida, United States - Lox_Sample_2.3 | ecosystem: Environmental > Terrestrial > Soil > Wetlands | place: USA... | reverse complement strand
GCACCGAGCCGGGGCGACCGGGACTCCGCCGCGCGTTCCTGTGCGCTGGGCGAGGGAGCGCTTCGAATCCCGCGCGTCCCGTGGGGCGGGTCTCCCGCCGCCCGCTAGTAGGCCGGGGGTTGCGGTCCCCGGCGACGTTCCAAAAGCGCCGTGCAGCGTCCCAGCCGTTTCCCGAGCACCTTCCAGGCGAGCGGGTCTCCCGACGCATACCGCTGGACCTCCCGGAACACGAACCACGGCTCGAACGCGGCGACGACCTCCGCGAGGGCCGGGCGATGGGGCGGCCCCAGCGCCGTGCGCACCTCCCGGGGGATCCAGGTGAGCAGGAAACGGCCGTCCGGGCGAAGGACGCGCGCGAGCTCGCGCGCGTAGCCGCCGCGGAGCCGCAACGGGATCGAATGAAAGCATCCCGTGTCCAGCGCGAGGTCGTAGCCCCGAGCCGGACCGGGCAGTCGCTCGACGCTTCCGACGCGGAGGTCGACCGACACGCCCGCCCGACGGGCCCGGGCCGCGGCGACCGCGATCGCGGTCGGCGAGACGTCGACGCCGGTGACCCGGAAGCCCTGCCGGCTCAACCACACGGCGTTCGTCCCGGTCCCACAGCCGACGTCCAGGAGCGTCCCGGGCGGCCGGAACTGGCGGGCCCGGACGGCACGGACCAGCCAGGGGGACGGCCGCGCGGAGTACCACGGCATGCGCCGATGGTCCTGGCGTCGGTACCACGCCTCCCAGGACTCGAACTCGGCTCCCGAGGGGGTTTCGGATGCGACCGCGTGCCGAGAGCCGGCCATGGGACGTGCCGCCGTCGGAGGGCTGGCCGATTATCAGCCCATCGCCGCCGTCGACGGCCCCCGACGGCCCCACCGAGGCGGCTCAACGCCTCGGGCAATAAGTCAATATACTTGACTGTCTATGGTCTTGACCGATGAAGGCGACCCGAGAGGTCCACGACCGCTACGACGACGTGCCGCTGTCCGCCCTGCTGTACGCGACCCGGGGGACGTACACCCACGCGGTCCGTCAGGCCCAGGCTCGGATCGGGTGCACCGACGTGCCGCCGTCGGGGGAGGTCCTGCTCAACGCGATGGAGTGGAGCGGGGCCTCGCTCGAGGCGGTCATCCGGTTCCTGGGCGTCAGCAAGCAAGCGCTGAGCCAGTCCGTCGACATGCTGGTCGATCGGGGGTACCTCGAGCGCGGCCGGGACCCCCGCGACCGGCGGCGGGTCACGCTGGCGCTCACCGCGCGCGGCCACGCGGCCGGGAAGGCCGGCCGGGGCGCGATCGAGCAGGTCGACCGGGAGCTACACGCGCGGGTCGGTCCAAGTGCGCTCGCCCATGCGCGGGCGACCCTGGTCGCGCTGCTCGAGATCAAGCGCCGGACCCGGGCCCCGACCGTGCCGGGGGCGGTATGAGCGCGGGCCCGCTCGCCCGGCTCGCCGGCCGGGACGAAGATTACGCCCGGCTCGGGCTGAAGCGAGGCCACGTCGAGCCGTGGGAGGACGGGATGCGCACCACCGGGGGGCGGGGGAGCTACGAGTGGTGGTACTTCGACTCCCACCTGGACGACGGCACCTCGCTCGTGATCACGTTCTATACGAAGTGGATCCTGCAACCCAAGGGCCCCGAAGCCCCGATGGTCCTCGTCAATCTCGACCGACCGGGCAAGCCGACCCAGCAAGTGACCGTCCGTGGCACGCCGGAAGAGTTCCGGGCGAGCCGGGACGGCTGCGATGTCCGCCTCAAGGACTGCTCCTTCCGGGGCGACCTGCACACCTACCACATCCAAGTCGTGGGCGAGGGCCTCACGGTCGAGGCCGAGCTCGTCGGGCAGGTGCCTTCGTGGCGTCCGGCGACCGGCTTCACCTACTTCGGAGCGCACGACGAACACACGTTCGCCTGGATGCCGGCCGTGCCCCAAGGGAAGGTCACGGTGACGCTCACGGAGAAGGACTCCGCGCCCCAGACCCTCACCGGCATCGGCTACCACGACCACAACTGGGGCGACGTGGTCATGTCGAAGCTCCTCAACCACTGGTACTGGGGTCGGGCCCAGGCTGGGCCGTATTCGGTGATCGCGGCGTACCTGTACGCCACCGACGAGTACGGACGAACCGAGCTGCCTCAGATCCTGATCGCGAAGGACGGCCAGGTCGTCGCCGACGAGGCCTCCAAGGTGCGGCTCATCCTCGAGGACGTTTCGACCGACCCCAAGAGCCAGAAGCCGGTGGCCAACCGCGTGATCTACGACTACACGCAGGACGAGCGGATCCGATACCGCGTGATCTTTCAGCGCCGCGAGACCATCCTCGACTACCAGCTCGCGGACACGGTCACGGGGATCAAGCACGTCCTCGCCCGGATGGCGCGGGTGGACGGGGCCTACCTGCGGTTCAGCGGCTCGGTGACGGTCGAGAAGTACGACGCCGGGAAGCTGGTCGAGCAGGCGAGCGACCCGGGGATCTGGGAATTGATGTATCTTGGCCACGTGGAGTGAAGAACGATGGAGAAGCACGCACGGAGCGAGCGCCATACCCGAACGCCCCGGACCGGAGGAGCCGCGAAGACCTCGGCGCCCCGGACCTCGGGTCCGCGATCCGCGGACCTCGACTTTTCGAAGGAACTGGAGCGTCTGCTCGCGGGGACCGGGGTCCGGCCCTCCGACACGGGAGGGAAGATCACCTTCGTGGGGCAGGACCCGATCTTCCCGAGCGCGATCCGCCTGGGCTCCGTCTTCGCGCTCTCGGCGATGGCCGCCGCCGTCGGGGCCGCGTCCATCTGGAAGCTGCGCTCCGGCCGGGGTCAGGACCTCTCGATCGACCTGCGTCGGTCCTCCCACGGGATCGACCCGGAGCTGACCTTTGGGCCGACGATCAACGGGTGGCCCTATCCGAATCCGATCGGGAACTCGCACCCGTTCTCGGTCTTCCCGTTCGAGACCAAGGACGGTCGATGGGTCTATCCGTCGGCCGTGTACCCGGCCCAGCAGTTCGCCTGGACGCGGTTCTTCCACTGCGGCGCCGACCATGCCGGCGTCGCCGCCGCGATCAGCAAGTGGGACTCGCTCGAGCTCGAGAACGCGGCGAACGAAGGCGGCCACACCCTCTGCATCGCGCGCACGGCCGACGAGTGGGCGAAGCACCCGCAGGGCCGGTATCTCGCCCAGGAGCCCGTGATCGCGGTGCGAAAGATCGCCGAGGGCGATCCTCAGCCGTTCGGCCCCGGGGACCGGCCGCTCAGCGGAGTGCGGGTCCTCTCGGCCACGCACGCGGTCGCCGGGCCCGTGGTCGGGCGCACGCTGGCGGAGCAGGGCGCCGAGGTGCTCCAGTTCAACCGGGTCGATGACTTCGAGCATCCCTGGGTGTACGACGACGCGAACGTCGGGTTCCGGTCCACCTACCTCGACCTGCGCCGGCCGGACAACGTGGCGAAGGGCCTCGCGCTCGCGAAGCAGGCGGACGTCTTCGTCGACAACTTCCGGGGCCGCAAGCTCGCGAACTTCGGCTTCGCCCCCGAGCAGCTCGCCGCGGACCACCGAGGGATCGTGACCGTCAGCGTTCGGTGCTACGGATGGGGGGGCCCGTGGTCGGAACGCGGGGGCTTCGACATGCTCGGCTCTTCCGCGTCGGGGGTCGCGATGGCGGAAGGAGAGAACGGGAAGCCGTCGATGCCTCCGACCGCGCTGATCAACGACTACGTGACGGGCTACATGGGCGCCGCCGGCGCCGCGGCCGCGCTCTACCGCCGGGCCCAGGAGGGGGGGAGCTACCACGTCACGGTGAGCCTCACCCGGAACGCGATGTGGTACCTGTCGCTCGGCCTCATCCCGCCCGAAGCGCGCACCTTCGCCACGAATCCGTTCCGCCAGTACGAGTCGCTCGTGACGAAGCCGGTGGAGCTGGTGCCGATCGTGCTCAAGCTGCGACAGCGGTTGCTGCCGCCCGAGGTCATCGAGCGCGACACTCCGCTCGGACGGGTCCGGCGCCTGGCGCCCGCGGTGCACTTCTCGCGCACGCCGGGCGGGTGGGCCGATCCGATCCTCTCGCCGATGGGGGCGTCGCCGCCGGCCTGGGTCGGCCCCGGCCCGCGGTAGGGCACCGGCGGCCGCCCGGCGGACCGGTGCGACCCCGCGGCGACCGGGACGTCACGCGATCGTGAAGACGATCCGGCGGGACCCGCCGGTCGCGCCCCAGCGCTCGGCGATCTCGGCGAGCGGAACGACCTGGGAGTCGAACCGGAACCGGGCGCTCGCGGCGGCCTGGAAGAACTCGCCGATGCCGGCCCGGAGCTCCGCGTCCGGGAGGCTGCCGAGGCCGGAGCCCCGGAGCTCCAGGCCCGAGCCCCGAAGGAGCGCGCCGGAAAGACGGACCGTCTCGCCGGTCGCCGCCCCCACCTCCACGTACCGGAGGCGTGCCGCGCCCCGCGGGGGATCGCGCCCTCCGAGCGCGCCGAGGATCGCCTCCGCCGAGGGGCCCCAGAGGTAGTCCAGGACGACCGAGAGGGAGGTCGCGCGGGCCGCGGCGCGCAGGGCCTCCTGGAACGCGCCCCACGGGTCCGTGTGCGGAATCGCCCGGGTCGCGCCGAGCACCGACAGGGCTTCGAGGCCGGCGGCATCGCGTCCGGCGACGAGCACGTGCGCCGCCCCGAGGAACCGGGCAGCCTGGACGGCCGCGTGTCCCGCGGCCCCGGTCGCCCCGTTGATGAGGACCGAGCCGCCGGGCCCGACGGGCGCGATCCGCGTGAGCGGCACCCAGCTCGCCATCCCGGCGAGGGCGGCCGCCGCAGCGGTCGCGTCGTCAAGCCCCTCGGGGAGCGGGACGAGCGCGTCGACGGGCACCGGCACGCGTTCGGCGAGCGCTCCGAACGGCGGCCGCGGTCGCGCGAAGTAGACCCGCTGGCCCGCCGGGGTCGTGCCCACGCCGTCGACCCCGGCTACGAACGGAGGGCGGGCGTTCGCGCTGTAGTGCTGGCCGGACGACCGGGAGAGCGTGAGCCACGAGAGGGCGGCGGCCGTGACGGACACGATCGTCTCGCCCGCCTGGGCCGTCGGCTCCTCGAACTCCTGGACCTGCGGGGGGGCGTCGAAGGCGCGAACGACCGCGGCGCGCATGGACCCCGGAGCGAGCCCGCGCACAAGCCCCTTACGCCCGCGCCGGCTGGGCCGGGTCGTGGTGCGGATCCTGCGGGACGCGGACCTCGAGGGCCTGCTGCCGCTCGAGCGCGTCGTGGCGCTCATGGAGGAAGGCTACGCCCTCGACGCGCGCCGCGACGTCGTGCCGTTCCCGCGGCGTCGGCTCGACGCCCGGGGCGCGCACCTCGCCTGGCAGGGGGCGGCCGTGCCGCCCGCCGACGCGCTCGGGTTCCGGGCGTACCTCTACGGCGACGCGGGCGGCGACCGCGGCGAGCAGCTCACGGCGCTCTGGGACCACCGCTCGATGGCGCTCCGGGCGTTGTTCGTCGGGCGGCGCGTGGGGGACCTCCGCACCGGCGCGGCGCTGGCGGCGGCGGTCCGTCTCGCCGAACCCGGGGTCCGGTCGATCGGGCTCCTCGGCACGGGAGGCACGGCACGGAGCGCGCTCGCCAGCCTGCGTGCGGCCCTGCCCCTCGACCACGTCACGGTCTGGAGCCCGACCGCCGCCCACCGACGGGCGTTCGTCGCGGCCGGGCGCTCGGGACCGGGGCCCGCGATCGAGGAGGCGGACTCCGTCGCGGCCGTGCTCCGGGCCGCCCCGGTGGTCGTGCTTGCCACGGCGGCCGATCAACCCGTGGTGACCCGCTCGCTCGCCCCCGAGCCGCGCCTGTTCGCAAGCATCCGCGCCTACCGGTTCCCCGAGATCGACCTGCCCCTGCTCGATGCGGCGCCCGCGATCTGGACGGACAGCGTAGAGCAAGCGACCGGCCCGGAGACGCTCCTCGCGTCGGACGCCCGGCGCGCGAAGGTCCGCCCGCTCGGCCACGGGCTCGAGGACGGCGCGCTCCGCGACCGGTCCGGCCACCGGTTCGTCATCAACACCGGGGCGGCGTGGCAGGAGGTCCTGCTGGGGCGCGCCCTTGCGGACGCGGCGGCCGCCGAGGACCGGGGGGTCGAGCTCGAGCTGCCGGCGGGCCCCGACGAGGCGCCGCCCCGGTAAGCCCGCGCCCTAGCGGGCCCGCGGACCGACGATCTCCGTCAGGAACCAGGTCCGGCGTTCCGTCTCGTCGATCCAGGTCTCGAGGAGGCTCGCCGTGGCCACGTCGCCGTGGTCGTCGCAGACCCCGTGCGTCGCGCGCATCGAGCGCGTGAGCGCGAGGTTGTCGTCCCGCAGCTCCGCGAGCATCGCCTCCGGCCCGACGAACTCCTGGTCGTTGTCCCGGAGCCGCTGGTGGGCCGCGATGTCGCCGATCGAGTGGAGCGTCGTGGCGCCGAGCTTGCGGGCCCGCTCGGCGACCGGGTCCGTCATCGCGAAGATCTGGTCCGCGTGCTCGTCGAGCAGGAGGTGGTAGTCGCGGTAGTGGGGGCCCGACATGTGCCAGTGGAAGTTCTTCGTCTTCACGTACAGGGCGAACGAGTCCGCGAGCAGCTTGCGGAGCTCCTCTGCGATCTCCCGGATCCCGTCCGCCGAGAGGTCGGACGGGACGCCCAGCGCCGGCGCGGTCATCGCCTTCGTCGACACGGTCAAACTCTTCGCCATCGGAACCACCCGCCTTCGAAGCCCGTAACCGGCACCGGCATTATAGGCCTGCCCGCCCGCCCCTGGGGGCCCCACCCGTCCTCCCCCGCACGCCCGATCACCGGCGCGCCCGGCGCCGGGCCGGGCTCCGGACCGCTCGCGCATAGTCGGCCTCGAGCGCCGTCCGGTAGTGGCGCCAGAGGGTCCGGAGCCCCCGCTCGAAGGGCCCGCGGGCCGGCTGCCCCGGATGGTCCGGGACCGGCCGTCGACGCATGCGCAGCGCGAGCCGGGTCCGCCCGCGCGGGAGTTCGGTGAGCCGATACTCGATCCGCGCGTCCCGATAGTTCCCGCGAGACTCGGCGAGCCACTGGTCCGGGGGGCGAAGGGCGACTCGGGTGCGGCGCCACCGCCATCCGTCCGGCTCCCACCAGAGGTCCTCGTAGAGCACCTCGCGAGCGGTGCGCTGCAGGATCCGTCGGTCGTAGTGCTCCCCCGCCCGCGCGGCGTCGTCCGTACGGTAGTCGGTGCACCAGTCGAACACGAAGGCGAGCGGGGCGTCGAAGTCGGCGGTGATGCGATACTCGGGCGGGGGCCAGCGGGCCATGCGCCCGGCACGCTTCGCCCCGATAATCGCTTCCGCCCCGTCCGCGCGCCAAACGTTCAATAGCGAGACCGGCTCCGGCCGCGGCGGAGCACGGACGTTCGTGACCGAGCACGCAGGGTCCCCGTACCGGGTCGCGCTCGTCCAGATGGCGTGCGGGCCGGTCCCGGAGGAGAACGTGGCCCGGGCCGCGGACCGGGTCGCCGAGGCGGCCCGGGCCGGAGCGCAGCTCGTCTGCCTCCCCGAGCTGTTCGAGAGCCAGTACTTCTGCCAGCGGGAGGACCACGCGCTGTTCGCCCTCGCCGAGCCGATCCCCGGCCCCACGACCGAGCGGCTCGCCGCCGTCGCGCGGGAGCACCGGGTCGCGGTCGTGGTGCCGCTGTTCGAACGGCGGGCCCCGGGGCTCTACCACAACTCGGCCGTGGTGCTGGAGCGCGACGGATCGATCGCGGGCCGGTATCGGAAGATGCACATCCCCGACGACCCGCTCTACTACGAGAAGTTCTACTTCGCGCCGGGCGACCTCGGGTTCCCGGCGTTCCCGACGTCGGTCGGCCGGCTGGCCGTGCTCATCTGCTGGGACCAGTGGTACCCCGAGGCGGCCCGCCTCGCCGCGCTCGCGGGGGCGGAGCTCCTCGTCTACCCGACCGCGATCGGATGGCACCCGGAGGAACGGGCAGAGCACGGACCCGCGCAGTACGAGGCGTGGCAGACGATCCAGCGGGCCCACGCGATCGCGAACGGGGTCTACGTCGCCGTGCCGAACCGCGTGGGCCACGAGAACGGCGACGTCCGGGGCGATCGGGTCGACGGCCCGGGGATCGACTTCTGGGGCGGATCGTTCGTGGCGGACCCGTTCGGTCGCATCCTGGTCCAGGGCGGCCCCGATCGCGAGGAACTCCTCTACGCGACGATCGACCCCGCGGCGATCGCCACCACGCGGCAGCACTGGCCGTTCCTGCGCGACCGTCGCATCGACGCGTACGGTCCGCTCACCGAGCGGTTCCGGGACCGGCCGTGAGCCCGGGGCAGGGCAACCGGCCGCCGGCGGACTCTCCCCGGGCCCGGGGGTTCCGGATGCCCGGAGAGTGGGCGCCCCACCGGGCCACCTGGATCGCGTGGCCGCACGAACGCTCGGACTGGCCCGGACGGTTCGCCCGCATCCCCCCGGTCTACGTCGAGATCGTGCGCGCGCTCGGCCGCGGCGAGGCGGTCGAGCTCGTCGTGGAGCCGGGCCAGGAGTCCGTCGTGCGTCGCCGGCTCGAACGGGCCGACGTCCCGCTCGCGCCAGTGCGATTTCACGCCTGGCCGACGGACCGGTCGTGGGTGCGCGACGCGGGACCCACGTGCGTCACGGCTCCGGCCGCGGGCGGGCGTCCCGGGGACCGCGGCTGGATCACCTGGCGGTTCAACGCGTGGGCGAAGTACGCCAACTGGCACCAGGACGTCCGGCTCGCCGGCCGGATCGCGCGCGCCGCGGGGGGCCCGTCGTGGGCTCCCCGGCTCGGACGACGGCGGATCGTCCTCGAGGGCGGCGCGATCGACGCGAACGGGTCCGGGCTCCTCCTCACGACCGAGGAGTGCCTGCTGAGCCCCGTGCAGGCCCGCAATCCGGGCGTCGGGCGCACGGCCCTCGAGCGGGTCTTCGCCCGGTACCTCGGCGTCGAGCGGGTCCTCTGGCTGCCCCGGGGGATCGCCGGGGACGATACGCACGGGCACGTCGACGACGCGGCGCGGTTCGTGGCGCCCACGACCGTCGTGGCTGCGGTCGAGCCGGATCGTCGGGACCCGAACTACGGGCCCCTGGCGGAAAACCGGTCCGCGCTCGACCCGGGCCCGCACGGGGGGGCGCCGCGGCTCCGCGTCGTGGAGCTGCCGATGCCTCCGCCGATCCGGTTCCGCGGGGAGCGGTTGCCGGCGAGCTACGCCAACTTCTACATCGCGAACGCCTCCGTGCTGGTGCCGACGTTCGACGTGCCGACCGACGAGGAGGCGCTCGCGATCCTCCGCCGCGAGTTCCCGGGCCGGCGGGTGGTCGGGGTGCCGTGCCGGGATCTCGTGCTCGGCCTGGGGACCCTCCACTGCCTCACGCAGCCCGAGTTCGCCGTCCCGGGCCGCTGAGCGTTGCACCGGGCCCGGCCGGCCGGACCGCGCCGACAAGGTCAAGTGGGCCGCCCAGTTCGCGGAGCGTTCTCTCTCGTTCCATGTCGACGAACTCTCGTCGGTCGCTGACCCACCGGCCCCCGCGACGGGGCCGCGACGGGCCCGCGACCGGGCACCGACGTGCGATCGGTCGCCGCGGACCGCGCACGCGATGAGCGAGGGCGCCGCGCCGGCGCCGGAGCCCCCGGCTCGCACGGGGCTCGGCTCGTTCGTGGCGTGGGTGCGCCGTCCCGACCTGAGCGGGGCGCGGAGCCTCTACCGGTGGGCGCTCATCGGCATCACGGTCGGGGTGATCGCGGGCCTCGTTGCGGTCGCCTTCTACGAGGCGCTCTCCTATTCGTCCAACTCCCTGCTCGGGGGCCTCCTCGGCATCCAGCTGCCGTCGAGCGGCAGTCCGCCGGGAAGCCCGTACTCCTGGTCGACGAACCCCGGCCGATTCTTCCTGCTCCCGATCCTCATGGCCGCGGGCGGCGTCGCGGCGGGCATCCTGATCCACTTCGCCCCCGAGGTCGAGGGCCACGGGACCGACCAGGCGATCCGCGCGTTCCATCGCGGGCGCGGGTCGGTGCGCTACCGGGTCCCGCCCCTCAAGTTCCTCGCGTCGGTCCTGACGATCGGTACCGGCGGGAGCGGCGGACGCGAGGGACCCACCGCCCAGATCGGTTCGGGGATCGGGAGCTTCGCCGCCCGGCCGCTCGGACTGTCCACCCAGGAGCGTCGGGTCGCCATGATGTGCGGCGTCGGCGCCGGGATCGGGGCGATCTTCAAGGCCCCGTTCGGAGCCGCGCTGCTCTCGAGCGAGGTGCTGTACCTCTCCGACTTCGAGCCGGAGGTGATCATGCCGTCGATCATCGCGTCGGTGATCTCGTACTCCATCTTCGGGTCGTTCGAGGGGTTCGGCCCGGAGTTCGCGAGCCCGGGGGTCGGCTGGATCCCGAGCGAGCTCCCGCTGTTCGCGCTGCTCGGGGCGGTCGCCGGTCTCCTCGGGGTGCTCTACGTCATCACGTTCTACCGGACGCGGGACTTCTTCCACTCGAGCCGGATCCCGGGGTGGCTGCGTCCGGGGGCCGGCGTGCTGATCGCCGGCGGGCTCTTCCTCGGGCTCTACTACCTCGTCCCGCAGGAGAACCACCTCCTCGCCGTCGGCGGGATCGGCATCGGCTACGGCATCGTGCAATGGCTGCTCTACCAGGGCCACCTCGGCCTGTTCGTCCTCCTGCTCGTGGTCGGGCTCATCTTCGTCAAGATCCTCGCGACGTCGCTCACCGTCGGCTCGGGGGGCAGCGCCGGGCTCTTCGGTCCCGCGATCGTGATCGGTGCGGTCGTCGGTTTCTCGGTCGTCTCCTTCGTCGACCTCGCCTTTCCCTCCGTCGCGAGTCCCGGGGACGTGACGGCGTTCACGATCATCGGCATGATGGCGTTCTTTGGCAGCGTCTCGAAGGCGCCGATCGCGACGATCCTGATGGTCGTCGAGATGACCGGGTCCGAGACGCTGCTCGTCCCCGCCATGGTCGCGATCTTCATCGGCTACTACGTCGCGGGACGCTACCACCTCTACTCGGAGCAGGTCGAGAACCGTCTCGCCTCGCCCGCCCACACGACCGAGTACTTCGCGGAGTTCCTCCGCCGGATGCCGGTCGGCTACGCGATCGACCGGAACGTGACCGCCATCGCGCCCACGACCTCGGTCGCCGACGCCGGCTTCGCCCTCGCGCGCTCGCCCTACCCCGTCCTCGCGGTCGTGCAGGGCGGCAAGCTCGTGGGCGAGGTGCGGCTCGCGGACATCCTGGGCGTTCCGCCACCGGCCCGCGCGCACGACACCGTGGGCTCGATCCTGCAGGAGTCGTTCCCGCGGATCGGGGCGCAAGGGAACCTCCTCGAGGCGATCGGTCTCATGGACGGCGAGGGGGTCGATGCCCTGCTCGTCGTCTCCGCGACCGACCCGACCCGCCTCGAGGGGATCGTCACCCGGGAGCTGGTCGCGAAGTTCCAGCGGACCCCGCACTCCGAGACGTGAGCCGGTGGGCTGCCGCCCGCGCCGCTCGGGCAGAAGGCGCTTAACCGCCCTCGACGCTCGCCCTCGGGGATGAGCCCCGTCCTGCCGCTCGTCGGCGTCCTGTTCTTCGTGTTCCTGCTCGCCCGCGGGCTGGGCGAGCTCGCCGAGCGCCTCGGGGCCCCGGCCCTCGTGGGAGAGATCGCGGCCGGGATCGTGATCGCGAACCTGGTGGTCGGCAACTTCCACCTGCTCGCCGCGCTCGAGCTCGACCCGTCCACGGGCGCCGGGGCGCTCAACCGAGAGGTGCTGGAGGCGCTCGTCGAGATCGGCGTCGTCTTCCTCGTCTTCGCCGTCGGCCTCGAGCTGCCGGCCTCCGACCTCGTGCGCTCGTTCCGGATCTCGTCCCGGACCGCCGCCTTCGGCGTCGTCGTCCCGTTCGCGCTCGGGGCGCTGTTCCTCGTCGCGCTCGAGGGGCCCGCGAACGTGCTGCCCGCGCTGTTCGGCGGCACGGCGCTGATGGTCACGAGCCTCACCGTGACCGCCCGCTTCCTCCGGGAGCGCGATCTCCTGGGGACGGTCGAGGCCCGGGTCATCCTCGGCGCCGCGGTGATCGAGGATGTGGTGGGCGTCGTGCTCCTGACGGTCCTGCTCGGCATCGCCGCCGGGCGGATCCACGGGCCGGTCGACCTCCTCGTCCAGGTCGGGGTCGTCCTCGCGTTCGCGGGGATCTTCGCGGTCGCCGTGCTGCGCTACGGCCCGCGGCTCGTCCGTCGGTACGTGGACCCGGCGGACCGGACCGACGGCGTCTCCCGGTTTCGGACCCGGAACGCCGTGCTCGTCGGGGCGCTCCTCCTCTGCCTCGGCGCGAGCGCCCTCGCGCAGTCGTTCCAGCTCGCCAGCATCCTCGGCGCCTTCTTCGTCGGGATGGCGCTGGCCGAGTACCGGGACCGCCTGGAGCTCCGCTCGGCGTTCGAGGCCCTCAACACGTTCTTCGTGCCGTTCTTCTTCGTCGGGATCGGGCTCCTCGTCTCGGTCGGCGACCTCGCGGCGACCTGGCCGCTCGCGATCGCCCTCACGGTCCTCGCGGTCGTCGGGAAGCTCGCGGCGTACGCCTTCGAGTCGAAGGCGCTGCCGCGTCGTACCGCGCTGCGGGTCAGCGTCGGCATGGTGCCGCGCGGCGAGGTCGGGATCATCGCCGCCCTGGCCGCCTTTTCCGCGGGGTTCATCAACGGGGACCTCTACACCGCCCTCGTCCTCACCTCGGCAGCGACCGCGATCATCGGGCCGCTGTGGCTCGCCCGGCTGTTCGCCCGGGCGGAGCCGCCCGCGTCGCCCCCGGCCGAGGCCTCGGGGACGGCCCCCTGACGCGGACCGAGCGCCGCGACAAACGTTCAAGTAAGCGTGACCGGGTTCGGGGGCACCGATGTCCGCGGAGAAGCCGGGCGAACGCGCCGAGGCGCCGGGCGACGACGGCCCGTCCGCCGCGCAGCTCGTCGACCGGATCGAGGAGGAGCTCGAGCTGCTCGCCCGCAACGTGGACATCCTCGAGAAGCTCGCGAAGAGCCCGCCCATCGGGATCATCCGGCTGAGCGAGGCGCTCCACCTCCCGATCCACAAGACGCGCTACTCGCTCCACCTCCTGGAGCGCGAGGGCGTCATCCAGCCGTCCGCGGACGGCGCCGTCGTGACCGATCAAGCGAAGGCGTTCTGGAGCCAGCTCCACCGCGCGCTCGGTCGGATGCAGGCGACGATCCAGCATCTCCAGGAGCGGGCCGCCGAGCACGAGCCCCGGCCTCCGGCGGGCCGGAAAGGCTATTAGAGCCACCACGGCTCGCCGCCCTCGGTGCCGCCGTAGCTCAGTGGCAGAGCGCTCGGCTGTTAACCGAAGGGTCAGCGGTTCAAACGACGGGCGGCCCGTCGCCGTCCACCGGAAACTCCGCTCGGCGGCGCCCCCGCTCCCCGCGCCCGTCCCGTCGGGACCCGTCCCGTACGACCTTATCCTCGCACGCCTCGCGGTACGCGGTAGGGGGCCCGTAGCTTAGCGGCCTAGAGCGTCCGGCTCATAACCGGTCGATCGGCGGTTCAAATCCGTCCGGGCCCAGCCCTCCCGCTGCCGGCCGTTCCGCTGCCCCGGCCACCCCATGGCCCTCACTCCCAACCGGCCCCTACCCCCTCGAGGGAGGGCGCACGCCCCGAGCGTTCCCCCAGGCGCCCTGCCGGGAGGTGGCCGTCCACACCGCGCTCTACAACTCGCATTTTTAGTAATCTAATTGCTTGATAATTTCAGCAATTAGAGTACTAATTTTACAACCGATTAAGTAGGTGCCCTGCTCTTCCCTGGACCATGTGCGCCACCGTGACCGGCCCCTTCGGACCCGAGACGTCGATGATCGCTCAGCGGACCGCGGCCTTCCGGGACAACGCGTCCGTCCTCCGCCTCCTCGATGAGGAGTTCGCGGGGGACGCTGCCTGGATCCTCGCGCGGGACCCGCTCCCCTCCCCCGGTCGGCCGGTGAAGCGCCGGGGCCTGCGGGGACTCTGGCGCCGCCTCACCGCGCGCGACCCGATGGCTGGCGCCCCCGGACCGCTCGGTACGGAGGCGACCCGCACCGCAGGACGAGGCTCCGGGCGTCGGGCACCCATTCTACCGGGCGAGGCTCTTCCGCTGGACCGTCTCCTCGAGGTCGCCGACGGGCCGGTCGCGCCGGGCCGGTCGGGGGCGCAGCGAGGGTTGGACCCACAGGCTCGAGCCCCGCACCTCGACCTCGAGCGGCTGGCCGTCGACCCAACCGAGCTCCCGGATCCGCTTCGGGGGGATCGAGAGGACCCAGCGGTAGTAGGTGGTCCCTTCGTAGACGCGGTTGACGACCTTGTGGAGGCGCATGGTCCGGACTCCTCGGCGGCCACGGTTGTGGCCAAATTTAGAAGGCTAAACGAGGCTTGAGTTAAATAGTTGGTCCCCCGATGGCCCGCTCGATGCTCCCGGAATACCCGGAGGCGAAGCGCCGGGCGTTCGCGCGGACGATCCTCTCGAAGACCTTGCGCATGCGCCGCGGGGAGAGCCTCCTCGTGGAGACGTGGAGCGAGACCCTGCCCTGGGCCGAGAGCGTCGTGCTCGAGGCGCGGATCCTCGGCGCGCGCCCGATGCTGGTCCTCGAGGACGAGCCGACCTACTGGAAGAGCGTCGCCGAGGCCCCGACCGCCAACGTCGGCCACACCGGGAGCCACGACTGGGCCGCGCTCAAGGCGTCGAACGCCCACCTCTACTTCTGGGGCCCGATGGACACCGCCCGGGAGGACGCCCGACCGGCCAGTCTGCGGCGGCGGATCGACGCCAACGACCACGAGTGGTTCCGGCTCGTCCAAAAGTTCGGGATCCGGTCGGTGCGCTTTGATCTCGGCCGGACCAGCGAGATCTCCGCCCGCCGCTACGGGGTGGACGTGAACGCGTGGCGCAACGAGCTCATCGCGGCGGCGACGGAGGACCCCACGACGCTGCGGCGCGACGGCCTGCGCCTCGGCGAGGCGTTGCGGCGGGGCCGCGAGGTCCGGATCGTGCACCCGAACGGCACCGACCTCTCGCTGCGCCTCGCGGGCCGGACGCCGCGGATCGACGACGGGGTGATCGACGACGCGGACGTCCGGGCAGGCAATGTCGTGACCGTGGTGCCGTCGGGCGTGGTGACGGTCGCGGTCGCCGAGACCGTCGCGGACGGCACGTTCGTCTCCAACGCCACGGGCGCGTTCTTCGTTCAGGGGCGCGAGGCCCCGATCAAGCAGGGCACCCTCACGTTCCGGCGCGGCCGCCTCGAAGACTACGCGTTCGCGGCCGGCGGCGAGGCCTTCCGGCGGGAGTTCTCCCGGCTCGGGCCGGGCGGGGACCGACCGGGGTTCCTCTCCGTCGGGCTCCACCCCGGGATCTCGTCGATCCCGCTGCTCTTCGATCAGGAGCGCGGCACGGTCACCCTCGCGATCGGGCGGAACGCGCCGTTCGGGGGGGCCACGCGGACCCCCCGTTTCGTGGCATTCCAGTCGCTCCGCCAGGCGACCCTCGAGATCGACGGCCGGCCGGTGGTCGACTCGGGCGCGATCACGTAGGTCCGGGGAGCCCGGCGATCCCGGGGGCGGGCGCGGGGGCCGCGGGCACGCGGTGCCGGTGGAACGGCTGCAGCAGCACGAGCGCGAGCACGATGAGCCCGAGCGCGACCGCCTCGATCGGCTGAAAGCCCTCGCCGAACGCGACCCCACCGACGAGGAGCGCGACGACCGGGTTGAGGAACGTCACCTGGTTGGCCCGCACCGCCCCGGACGTCGCGATCAGGCGGAAGAACAACGTGTAGCCGACGGCCATCGAGACGACCCCCACGTACGCGACGGAGCCCAGCGTGCCGACCGAGAGCGGGAAGGCGGGGGCCCGGTAAAGGAACGGCAGGACGGCGAACGAGGCGGCCGCCCCGCCGAGGAACTGGAAGGTGAGCCCCCACGGCCCCTCGCCGTGCGGCCGGGCGCGGCCCACGAGGACCGCGCCCACGCCCTGGCAGGAGGCCCCGAGCACGAAGGCGAGGAGGGCGGCGACCCCCACCGCGAGCGCCGCGTTCGAGGGACCGACCCCGAGGACGACGACGCCCGCGAGCCCGATGGCGAGCGCGAGGAGCTGCCGGGCGTGCAGCCCGGTCCGGCTCCCGAACCCCCACAGAGCGAGCAGGCTGAGGATCGGGGAGGTGGCGTACACGATCGAGGCCGCCCCGCCCGTGGCGT
>Ga0335074_10006548_pt1 | contig 16165 bp, 11 predicted proteins | sample Lox_Sample_23_FD_206715 | JGI IMG/M metagenome (GOLD analysis project Ga0335074, IMG submission 206715) | Soil microbial communities from Loxahatchee National Wildlife Refuge, Florida, United States - Lox_Sample_2.3 | ecosystem: Environmental > Terrestrial > Soil > Wetlands | place: USA... | reverse complement strand
CACGACCTGTTCCGTGCCGACCGGACCCGCGTGACGTTCCGGACCCGGGCCGACCGCGCGGAAATCGTCCGGCGCGGTGCGGATAGCGCGGCAATGACCTCCTGAACGCATTTCCCTGGAGGCCACCGCCGTGTTCGCTCACAGCTAACTCCGGCCGTTCTTCACGCCGTTTCCGCAGGTCATTAGGCAGTCTAGGCGCACGACATCACCCAGCGTGCGTGATGGTTACCTGCGGTAATCACGACGCCCTGAGCCTGCGTCACATCCGCGCGCCGCTGCCCTCCCGCCGGGCACGCGCCATGGGTGGAAGCCGAGCACGCGAGGCGTGCCCGACGGGGAGGGTTCATCATGTCCTTGATCAGGACTGCTCGCCCGAAGTCCGTGACGTTCATCACCACTGTCATCGCGCGCATGGCCCTGGGCGGAGCCATCGTCGCGACCTCACTGGCGCCGGGCCGGGTCCAGGCCGCGACGGCGCCGGACCGCCCGGCCGCCCATGCCCGGCTGGCCAGCTCGCTGATGCCGGCCGCCGCCACGGCCGCCAGCGCGGCCCGCGCGCGCAGCATCGCCCGGGGCATGCTGCGCTCCTTCGACTGGAGGCGGCGGCAATTCAAGTACCTCAACCGGCTGTGGGACCGAGAAAGCGGCTGGAACGTGTTCGCGCAGAACCCGTTCTCGGGGGCGTACGGGATCCCGCAGGCCCTCCCGCCAGGAAAGATGGCCGCCGCCGGCGCGAACTGGCGGACCAGCGCGCGGACCCAGATCCGCTGGGGCCTGGGCTACATCAAGGAGGCCTACCGCAGCCCCCGCCGGGCCTGGGACCACGAGCTCGCCACCGGCTGGTACTAGGGGAAGTCCTGCCGTGAGGCCCGGTCACCGGGGGCGAGTGACCGGGCTCCGCGGCCGCCGCAGCCGTCGCGCCGTGTTGCTCGCGCTCGGCGGCAGCTGCCGTTCGCCTGCTGTTTCCGCTGGTCGTGGCCCTGACGGTCGCCACTATCGCAACCGGCGTCCGATATGCATACGATGTCCATGCGCGATGCCTACGATGTGCATACGATGTGCGGCTCAGCGACCAGTGAGCTGCAGATTATTCACCCAGCGGCTGCGGCGACAGGAGGACTTCGCGTGGAATCGATCATCACCGCCCAGCCCCAGGGCGGGACCGTGACCGAGTCGGCCTCGGCCGCCGCGGTGCCTCCGGACCGGGTCCACGAGGTGCTCGGCCGGCACGTCCTCACCGACGGGTTCCGGCTGGTCTACGACACCGCGGCCAGCCACGGATCCTGGCTGGTGGACGCCCGGACCGGCGAGGAGTACCTGGACCTCTACACGTTCTTCGCGTCCGCGCCGCTCGGGTCGAACCCGGCCGGGCTGGCCGACGACCCGGCGTTCCTGGCCGAGCTCGGCCAGGCGGCGGCGAACAAGCCGGCCAACCCGGACATGTACACCACGCACTACGCGCGGTTTGTCGAGACCTTCGCCAGGGTGCTGGGCGACCCGGCGCTGCCCCACCTGTTCTTCGTCGAGGGCGGCGCGCTCGCGGTCGAGAACGCGCTGAAGACCGCGTTCGACTGGAAGAGCCAGCGCAACGAGGCGGCGGGGCGGTCGCCCGAACTCGGCACCAAGGTGATGCACCTCACCCACGCGTTCCACGGGCGGTCCGGGTACACGCTGTCGCTGACCAACACCGAGCCGGCCAAGACCGCGCGGTTCCCCAAGTTCGACTGGCCCCGGATCGACGTGCCGGCGGTTCGGTTCCCGCTGGCCGCGCACCTGGCCGAGACCGAGCAGGCCGAGGCCCGGGCCCTGGCCCAGGCCCGGGCGTCCTTCGAGGCCAACCCGCACGACATCGCCTGCTTCCTCGCCGAGCCGATCCAGGGCGAGGGTGGCGACAATCACCTGCGGCCGGAGTTCCTGCGGGCCATGCAGGACCTGTGCCACGCCCATGACGCGCTGTTCGTGCTCGACGAGGTGCAGACCGGGGTCGGGCTGACCGGAACGGCCTGGGCCTACCAGCAGCTTGGCCTCGAGCCCGACATCGTCGCCTTCGCCAAGAAGGTGCAGCTCGGCGGCATCATGGCCGGCCGGCGCGTGGACGACGTCGCCGAGAACGTGTTCGCGGTCTCCGGCCGGATCAACTCGACCTGGGGCGGCGGGCTGGCCGATATGGTCCGCTCCCGCCGGCTGCTGGAGATCATCGAGCGGGACGGGCTGATCGAGCGGGCGGCCACCACCGGCGACTGGCTGCTTCGCGAGCTCGTCGCGCTGGGCGAGCGGCACCCGGGCGTGGCGTCGAACGTCCGCGGCCGCGGGCTCATGTGCGCGCTCGACCTGCCGTCGGCCGCGGACCGCGACACCGCCGTGCGGCTGCTGCGCGAGCAGCACGTGATCGTGCTGCCGTGCGGGGAGCGTACGATCCGGGTCCGGCCGACGCTCGACGTGACCGAGCAGGAGCTCGGGTTCGGCCTGGCCGCGCTGGATCGCGTGCTCGCCTCGCTGCATAGCCTTGCTGACAACTAGGTACTACGAGGTAAGGACGCCGCTGATGGCTTACCCCAACGACGAGGGCCACCCCGGGGTGCGCACCGTCACCTCCGTCACCTCCGTCACCTCCGTCATCGACGGACGGCCGAGCGGGTCCGGGTCAGGGTGGGGGGGCGCGGGTACGTTCGTGTCCGCCAACCCGGCGCGCCTGGACGACGTGGTGGCCGAGGTGGCGCTGGCCGAGCCGTCGGTGCTGGTGAGCGCGGCTCGATCGGCGCGGGCCGCCCAGCGGGCCTGGGCGGACGTGCCGGCGCCGGTCCGCGGCCGGGCGATCGCCACCATCGGCCGGCTCATCGAGGCCAACAAGGAGGCGCTGGCCCGCCTGGTCACCCGGGAGATCGGCAAGCCGTACCCGGAGGCGCTGGGCGAGGTACAGGAGATCATCGACACCTGCGACTTCTTCCTCGGCGAGGGCCGCAGGCTGTACGGCCAGACGGTGCCGAGCGAGATGCCGGACAAGCAGCTCTTCACGTTCCGCAACCCGGTCGGCGTGGTCACGGTGATCACCGCAGGGAACTTCCCGGTCGCGGTCCCGTCCTGGTACATCGTGCCGGCGCTGCTGTGCGGCAACACCGTGGTGTGGAAGCCGGCCGAGTACTCGGCGGCCGCGTCGGCCGCGTTCCATGAGCTGTTCTGCCGCGGCGGCGGGCTGCCGCCGGGCGTGTTCAACGTGGTCTACGCCGACGGGGCGGCGACCTTCGCCGGGCTGGAGCAGGCGCTGGACGCCGGCCTGGTCGACAAGGTCGGCTTCACCGGCTCCAGCGAGGTCGGCGCGCGGATCGGCGAGCTGACCGGCCGGCACCTGCAATCGGCCTGCCTTGAGCTGGGCGGGAAGAACCCCATGGTGGTCACCGCGAACGCGGACCTGGACCTGGCCGTCGAGGGCGCGCTGTTCGCGGGCTTCGGAACCGCCGGACAGCGGTGCACCTCGCTCGGCACCGTGATCTGCCACGAGTCGGTGCACGACGAGTTCCTGACCCGGTTCGCCGAGGCGACGGCCGCGGCCGCGGTCGGCGACCCGTTCGGGGACGTCCTGTACGGCCCGATGCTGGACGCGAAGTTCGCCGAGCGCTTCGACACCTTCCTGGGCTGGATCGGACCGCAGCACAAGGTGCTCGGGTCCACCGGGGTCGGCCGGATCACCGCGGCCAACCCGCGGACCGGGTTCGTCGGCGACCCCGAGGCCGGGATCTTCTACCACCCGACGATCGTCGACGGCGTCCGCCCGGGCGACGAGATCTTCGCCCGGGAGACGTTCGGGCCGATGGTCGGGGTGACCACGTACCGGTCGATGGACCAGGCGATCGAGCTGGCCAACGCCCCCGGGTACGGGCTCTCCTCGTCGATCTACACCAACGACGCCCGGGAGGCGTTCGCGTTCCGGCGCGGGGTGTCGGCCGGGATGCTCAGCGTGAACAACTCGACGTCCGGGGCCGAGGCGCACCTGCCGTTCGGCGGCAACGGCAAGTCGGGCAACGGGTCCCGCCAGTCCGGGGTGTGGGTGCTCGACCAGTTCACCCGCTGGCAGGCGGTCAACTGGGACTACTCCGGCCGGCTGCAGAAAGCACAGATGGATGTGGCGGAGCTGACAGCGGACCTAGAGTTTCGTTTGTGAGCCCTGACGCCGCTTTTGTCACCCGCGCATGACCACCGCGATCGAGCTTGACGAGAACTTCCGGGAGGTGGTGGGCGGCCTGCCGGGCGGGCCGGCCCGCCCGGACCCGTCGGCCCCGGTGCGCCCGGACAGCCGCCTGTCCGGTGCCACCCTGCTGGCGGTCTTCGACGCCCAGGCGCAGAGCCGGCAGCTGGACTTCGCCGCGCGGTGGATGCAGCAGGAGGGCCGCGGCTACTACACGATCAGCTCGGCCGGCCACGAGGGCAACGCCGCGGTGGCCGCCGCGCTGCGGCCGAACGACCCGGCGCTGCTGCACTACCGGTCCGGCGGGTTCTACTGCGCGCGGGCCCAGCAGGTGACCGGCGTCGACCCGATCCAGGACATCCTGCTCGGCATGGCCGCGTCGGCCGACGAGCCGATCGCGGGCGGGCGGCACAAGGTCTTCGGCCGGGCCGAGCTTTCCATCGTCCCGACGACCTCGACGATCGCCTCGCACCTGCCCCGCGCGGTGGGGGTCGCGCTGGGCATCGGCCGGGCGGCCAAGCTCGGGGTGCCCTGCCCGTGGCCGCGCGACGCGGTGACGGTGGCCTCGTTCGGCGACGCCTCGGCCAACCACTCCACCGCCGTCGGCGCGATCAACGCCGCCTGCCACACCTCCTACCAGGGCCTGCCGGTCCCGCTGCTGCTCGTCTGCGAGGACAACGGGATCGGGATCAGCGTGCCGACCCCGCGCGGGTGGATCGCGGCCGCGTACGGCGACCGGGCCGGCCTGCGCTATGTGGCCGCCGACGGCTGCGACCCGGTGGCCGCCTATGACGCGGCCGTGACGGCGGTTTCGCTGGCCAGGTCCCGGCGGTGCCCGGTGTTCCTGCACCTGTCCGTGGTGCGCTACCTCGGCCACGCGGGCAGCGACGCCGAGGCGGCGTACCGTTCGGCCGCCGACCTGGCCGCCGAGCTGGACCGGGATCCGCTGGTGGCGACCGCCGCCGAGCTGGTCCGGTGCGGGATGCTGACCCCGGGCGAGGCGGTGACCCGCTACGTGGCGCTCGGCGGGCTGGTCCGCGGGGCCGCCGAGCAGGCGCTGGCCAGCAGGCCGCTGTCCAGCGCCACCGAGGTGATGGACTCGCTGGCGCCGCGCCATCCGGACCAGGTGGCCCAGCTGGCGCGGCAGGGGCCGCCGGTGGTCAGCGCGGGGAGCGAGCCGGTCACCCTGGCCCAGGGAATCAACCTGGCCCTCGGCGAACTGCTCGAGACCCACCCCGGAATGTGCGTGTTCGGCGAGGACGTCGGCCGCAAGGGCGGGGTGTACGGCCTGACCAAGGGGCTGCAGCGCCGGTTCGGCGCGGCCCGGGTGTTCGACACCCTCCTCGATGAGCAGTCGATTCTCGGCGTCGGGCTCGGCGGCGGGCTGGCCGGCCTGCTGCCCGTGCCCGAGGTGCAGTACCTGGCCTACCTGCACAACGCCGAGGATCAGCTCCGCGGCGAGGCCGCCACCCAGCAGTTCTTCTCCTCGGGCCAGTTCCGCAACCCGATGGTGCTGCGGGTGGCCGGCTACGGCTACCAGAAGGGCTTCGGCGGCCACTTCCACAACGACAACGCGGTCGGCGCGCTGCGCGACATCCCCGGCCTGGTGATCGCCTCGCCGTCCCGGCCGGACGATGCGGCCGCGATGCTGCGCACCTGCCTGGCCGCCGCCGCCGTGGACGGATCGGTGTGCGTCTTCCTCGAGCCGATCGCGCTCTATCACACCCGTGACCTGTACGAAGAGGGCGACACCGGCTGGCTGGCCCGGTACCCGCGGCCGGACCTGCACGTGCCGCTGGGGCAGGCTCGCAACTACGGCGACGGCGCCGACCTGACGATGGTCACGTTCGGGAACGGGCTGCGGATGAGCCTGCGGGTGGCCCGGAGGCTGGCGGCGCGGGGGATCGGGGTGACGGTCGTCGACCTGCGCTGGCTCGCGCCGCTGCCGATCGCTGACGTGCTGCGCGAGGCGGACCAAAGCGGGCGGGTTTTGGTGGTGGACGAGACCAGGCGGACCGGCGGAGTCTCCGAGGGCGTGGTCGCGGGGCTCGTCGACGCCGGGTACCCGGGGATGATCGCGCGGGTGACCAGCGAAGACAGCTTCATACCGCTCGGCCAGGCGGCCAACGCGGTGCTGCTGGACGAGCTCACGATCGAGAAGGCCGCCGTCGACCTGCTGCACGCCTCCTGACCGTCCGCAGCCGGGTTCCGCTGAAGCAGGTTCGGACGGGTAGCCGGTTTCGGGTCACCCCCTATCCGGTCGAGGCGCAGGCCGAATTAGAACTGGCTGTCCAAAATTCTCCTTGACATGCATGGATGTACCAATAGGCGTGGTGTGGGCCGCCCATCGGTACATCCACGCCCGGCTGGCGCGGGGAGCCGGCGGTCAGGTGGAGGCCAGTGGCGCCTGGAGTCTGCATGCTAGCTTTACAAGCGTTAGCTCATATGCTTATGCTTACGATTGTAAGTGTAACGGCGGTGAGGAGGGGCTGATGAGCGCGATGGCCAGCAGGCGGCGGTGGACTCCGGGACCAGGCGGCACGCGGGAGGCCGGGCGGGCTGCGGACGGGCAGGACGGGCAGGACGGCCAGGACGGGCCGGGCGGGGTGGCGGACTCGCGGTGGCCGGGCGGGCATCCGAGGAGGCGGCGGATCCTGCTCATCCTGTGCCTGAGCCTGATGGTGGTCGTGATCGACAACACGATCCTGAACACCGCCCTGCCCACCCTGGCCCGGGTCCTGAACGCGGGCACCAGCTCCCTCCAGTGGATCACCGACGCGTACACGCTGTGCTTCGCGGCGCTGCTCATCCCGGCCGGGGCGCTCGGCGACCGGTTCGGCCGCAGGCGCTCGCTGGTCGGCGGGCTGATCGTGTTCGCCCTGGGCAGCCTGGGCGCGGCCGTCGCGCCCGGCACCGGCATGCTGATCGCGGCGCGCGTCGTCATGGGGTTCGGCGCGGCGTTCGTGATGCCGGCCACGCTGTCCATCCTGAACGCGGTCTTCCCGCCCCGGGAGCGGCCGCAGGCGATCGCCGCGTGGTCGGCCGTGGCCGGCGTCGGCATCGTGATCGGCCCGACGCTCGGCGGCCTGTTGCTCTCGCACTTCTGGTGGGGCAGCGTGTTCCTGATCAACGTGCCGCTGGTCGCGATCGCGCTGGCCGGCGTGTTCCTGGCCGTGCCCGAGACCGCCGAGCCCGGCGGGCACCGCCTCGACCTCGTCGGCACGCTGCTCGTGGCCGGCTCGCTGGTCGCCATCGTGGACGCGATCATCGAGGCGCCCGGCCGCGGCTGGATCGGCTCAACCACGCTGGCGGAACTGGCGGCGGGCCTGGTCGCGCTCGGCGCGTTCTGCTGGTGGGAGCTGCGCGTCGCGCATCCGCTGATCGACCTGCGGATCTTCACCTCGCGGGCGTTCACGACCGCGGCGGCCTCGGTGACCGTGATCTTCTTCGCCCTGTTCGGCAGCCTGTTCCTGCTCACCCAGTACCTGCAGCTGGTGCACGGCTACAGCCCGCTGTCGGCCGGGGTGCGCGCGCTGCCGTTCGCCGCCGCCATGGGCGCGCTGTCGCCGCTGTCGCCGGTCCTGGCCGGGCGGTTCGGCCCGCGCGTGGTGATCCCGGCCGGGCTGGCGCTGATGGGGCTGGGCCTGCTCGACCTGTCCACGGCCGGCGTGCACACCGGCTACCCGGCCCTGGCCATCGCGGTCGCGATCATGGGCGCGGGCATGGGCCTGGTCATGGCCCCGGCCAGCTCGGTCATCATGACCACCGTGCCGGCCCGCCAGGCCGGGGCGGGCAGCGCCATCAACGACACGATCCGCGAGGTCGGCGGGGCGCTCGGGGTCGCGATCGTCGGCAGCCTGGCCGCGGCCGCCTACCGGTCGCGCCTGGACGGGGCGCTGGCCGGGCATCATGTTCCCGGCCCGGTTTCCCGCGCGGCCGCGGACTCGGTCGCCGCGGCGGACATGGCGGGCCGGCAGATCGGCGGGCGCCCGGGCGGCGAGCTCATCGGCGCCGCGCACGACGCGTTCGTCGGTGCGATGGGCCTGGGCATCCGGCTCGCCGCCGTGGTCGCGCTGGTGTCGGCGCTCGCCGCGGTCTTCGCGCTGCCACGCCGCCCGCGGCCGCGGGCGATCGAGCTGATCAGCCCCGAACGATCCGCAGCGGCCGAGCGGCCGGCCGGCGCCGAGCTCGCCCGGGTCATGTGAGCCACAAGCACGTGAGCGGCCCGTCACACGGTGGCGGGCCGCTCCTCGCCCGGGGCAGGCTCACCCAGACACGCCGGGGCGGGCCCGGCGGCCAGCGAAGACTTATCGAACGCCAGCCCGGGCGTCTCGTCCCAGCCGAGAACGTCGAGGATCTTCCGCAGGCGCGGCGGCACCGCGTGCAGGCAGACGCGCCGGCCAGGGCCTGCTTCCTCGTCGGGCCGGCCCGACGACACGATGGCCCGCAGGCCGGCCAGATCGCAGAACTCGACGCCGCCGAGGTCGATGTGCACCTCGCCGTGCGTGCGCAGGGTGGCCAGGCAGTCCAGCAGGACGGGATAGCCGGACTCGTCGACCTCGCCCGCGATGACGAGCCCGGGCCGGTCGTCGGCCTTGCTGATCCGCAGCGCTTCGTCAGCCACCGTGCGGCGCCCGTTCCGGGTGTCCGCGCCAGCAGCGCGGCCTGCGGCTCATGGCGGGGTGCACCGAGCCGCTCAGACGCTCGCCGAGCTAGTTGAAGAACTCTTGAAGAGCATATGTCGATCCTACTCCGAGGTTCTATGCTAGGTACTCGCGAGTAGAGGATATTTTGCAGAACTTCTGCCGAGATAATTTCGTCAGGTCTTCGGCGGCCTTTCGGCACCGGGCGAGCCGGAGGTCAGCCAGACGTTAGGATGTAGCCGTGGAGTCAGCAGAACGGCCGGTACTCAGTATCAGCGCCGTGGCGCGCATACTGGGTGTCCCCCCGGCTACGATCCGCAGCTGGGAGGACCGGTACCGGCTCGTCATCCCGGCCCGCACCGCCACCGGGCACCGGCTCTACCGTCGCGACCAGGTGGAGCAGCTCAGGTTCGTCCGGGCTCGCATGGCCGAGGGCCTGAGCGCGGCCGACGCTCACCGCCTGCTCGCGGAGCGGCTCGACGCGGGCTCGCTCCCGCGAGCGCAGTTCCCCGGCCCAGCCGGCCCAGCCGGCCCGGCCGCGGCCGGGCCGGACACGCTCGCCACGCGAACCTCGGCCGCCATCCTGCTGGCCGAGTCCGACCCGTACGCCGCCGAGATGCAGGAGAACTTCCTGACCTCGGCCGGCTTCGAGGTCGACATCGTGCTCACCGAGGCGCAGGCCCGCCGCGCGCTGACCGGCCATCGCCCGGCCGTCGCGGTCATCGAGCCGCTGATCTCGGGCGGCAGGGGGCTAGATCTGTGCCTGTCGTTCAAGCGCAGCGGCGTGCCAGTGATCGTGGCTTCCGTGCTCCAGGTCCGCGAGCGGGCCCTGGCGGCCGGGGCTGACGCGTTCCTCGGCAAGCCGCTGCAGCCGCAACGCCTGCTGTCCGCGATAAGGGATCTCCTCGCCGAGAGCCCGTACTCACGCCCCCGCGCCGAAGCCGTGCCGTGAGCGACCGCCTGCTGAGCGGGCACGCCCCGCTGGACGCCGTACTCGACGGCGGGCTGCCGGCCAACGCGATCAGCCTGATCATGGGACTGCCGGGGACCGGCAAGACGATCGTCGCCCAGCAGTACGCGTTCTACAACGCAAGCCCGGAGAGTCCGGCCGTCTACTTCTCCACGGTCTCCGAGCCGCTGGAGAAGATCGTGCGCTTCGCCCAGAGCCTGGATTTCTTCGACGAGTCCGCGATCGGCACGTCGGTGTTCTACGAGGATCTGGGCGCGGTGCTGAGCAGCGAGGGCCTCGCCGGCGTCGGCCGTCAGGTGGCCACGGTGCTGCGAGAGCGACGGCCGGGGCTGGTGGTCATCGACAGCTTCAAGGCGCTGCATGCCTTCGAGGACAGCGACGGCCACTTCCGCCGGTTCCTGCACGATCTCGCCGGCCGGCTCACCGCGTACCCGGCGGCGTCGCTGTGGCTGGGCGAGTATGAGGAGGCCGAGGTCGGAGCCTTGCCCGAGTTCGCGGTGGCCGATGCGATCCTGGACCTGGCGACCGAGCGGCTCGGGCAGCGCGAGATCCGGTTCCTGCAGGTCAGGAAGCTGCGCGGCAGCGGCTTTCGGTCGGGGCGGCACGCCTACCGGCTCAGCAGCACCGGCGTCCACGTCTTCCCGCGGCTCGCCGACCTGCCCGACGAGACCTCCTACGGGCTGAGCGACGTCCGGGTGTCGTCGGGCATCCCGGCCCTGGATGGCCTGCTCGCCGACGGGTACTGGCCGGGGGCCTCGACGCTGATCGCCGGGCCATCCGGGTCCGGCAAGACGCTGATGGGGCTGCACTTCATCTTCAATGGCGCGCGGTCCGGCGAGCCGGGGGTCATCGCCAGCCTGCAGGAGAACCGGACACAACTGCGCCGCATCGTCGCGGGTTTCGGGTGGTCGCTGGACGAACCGCTGGTCGAGGTCATGTACCGCTCTCCGGTCGACATCTACATCGACGAATGGGCCGACGACCTGTTCCGGGCGGTCGAGCGGACCGGCGCCACCCGCGTGGTCATCGACAGCCTGAGCGACCTCAGGCTGGCGGCGCCGGACGAGGTCCGGTTCCGTGAGTTCATCTACTCGCTGGTCCAGCGCTTCTCGCGGCAGGGCGTGAGCTGCCTGATGACGCTGGAGATCCACGATCTATTCGGCACCGCACGCCTGTCCGAGGGCGCGATCTCTCACCTGTCCGACAACGTGGTGCTGCTCCGCTACGTGCAGCAGCAGGCCTCGACCAGCCGTGGGATATCGGTCATCAAGACGCGCGCCAGCCGTCACGTGCCGGTGACCTTCCAGTTTGAGATCGGCCCGGACGGCATCACGCTCGGAGCCGCGCTAAAGCCGGGCGCCGAGTCAGCAGAGCGCGGTCTGGCCCCCGCCGGGCCGGCGGCCAGCTAGCGCCAGCCGCCGGGCTCGACGCCGCCCGGCACCGGCGCGGCCGCGTCGTAGGGCAGCCGGGTGTAGGTGTGCGACGCGAGGTCAAGCGCCACGACCCGGCCATCAGGGCCGAGTTTTTTACGCACCGGCTCGCCCGCAAAGTAGCCGTCAAGCCCGATCCAGGCACCGGCTGTGTCCCGTCCGAAGCGGAAAACGTGCTCGCCCGAGCCGGCCAGCCGGAACTCAAGCTGGTCGCCGACCACGCTGACCAGGACCGCGAGCGGCCCCCAGTACCAGGTCCCGACCAGATCGAGCGCGTCGGCCGCCACCCGGGCCGGTGTCCACTCGGGCCGGACGTGCGGATGGCGCCCGGCGAATATCCGCAGCAGGTCGGCCGCGAGCGCGGGCCCGTCCAGGCCGGAGGTGCCGTTGGACAGCGCGATCGCGGCGTCGCCCGTGTCCGCGTCGATCCGGACGATGCCGATGAACCCGGGCATCGAGCCGGTATGCCCGTAGCTGCGGCGGCCGCCCTCGTTCCAGAGCTGCAGCCCGAGGCCGTAGCCGAGCGCCCACGGCTGGCCCGCCACGTCGTTGATCCCGATCGGCTCGCGCATCTCGGCCAGGCTCGCTTCCGCCAGCAGCCCGGCCGGGCCCGCCCCGGCCAGGAACCCCGCCCACCGGGCCAGGTCGGCGACGGTGGTCCAGAGCTGGCCCGCGGGCGCCATCGCGACCGCGTCGTGTTCCGGCTCGGGCAGCAGCAGGTCCGCGTGCGGGTGCACCGCGAACCCGGTGGCATGCGGCGCCCGCGGCCGCGGCGTGGTCCTGGTCATGCCCAGCGGGGCGAGCAGCTCACCGGCGACCACGTCGTGCCAGGGCCGGCCGCGCAGCCGGGCCACGAGCTCGCCGAGCAGCGCGTACCCGACGTTCGAGTAGTGGTGCCAGCGGCCGGGCCGGGCCCGGAGGGCGTCCGGGCCGAGCGAGGAACGCGCCAGCGCCTCGAACGAGGACCCGGCGGTCCGCTCCCACCACGGCCCGGCGGTCTCCGCGCGCAGGCCGGAGGTGTGCCCGAGCAGCTGGCCCACGGTCAGGCCGGCGACGCCGGTGCTGGCGACGCCGGCGCTTGCGACGTCCGTGCCCGCGGCGCCCAGGTGGCGGCCGACCGGGTCGGACAGGTCGAGCAGGCCCTCGTCGCGCAGCCGGAGCACCGCGACCGCGATGAACGTCTTGGTGATCGATCCGGCCCGGTACTGGACGTCCGCGTCCGGGGCCGGGCCCCCGGTGCCGTGGATCCGCCCGCGGCCGCCCGCCCAGACCAGCCGGGCGTCGCGCACCAGGCCGGCCGCGACCGAGGGAATCCGGTGGTCAGACTGCTCCTGTGCGAGCCGGGCCGTGAGGAGACGGAGCGTAACGTCATCTATCACGGCCGCCAACGCTATCCAGTCCGCGTGCTGACGACCGGCTCGGGTGCGTCAGACTGGCCATGGGCGCCCGGCCACGGCGCCGGGGCGCAGACATGGCGCCCGCGCACCGAGAGGATCACCTGTGCCTTACAAGACCCCGGAACGCGATGTCGTCGCGATCATCGACGCGCCGCCGACCCCCGTGGCGCTGCTCGCCCCGGGCGGACGGCACCTCGCGCTGGTGCACTACGAGTCGCATCCGCCCGTCTCCCTGCTGGCCCGGCCGTACCGGGCGCTGGCCGGGGTCCGGGTCGACCCGGCGCTGGCCGGGCGGCAGCGGGTGCGGCGGCTGACGGGGCTTTCGGTGCTGCGGCTGCCGGGGGGCGCGGAGCGGCCGGTGCCGCTGCCGGAGGGCGCGCAGCCGAGCGTGCCCGCGTGGGCGCCGGACGGGCGCATGTTCGCGTTCACGGTGGACGAGGCGGACGGGATCGGCGTCTGGGTCGGCGACGCGCAGACCGCGACCGCGTGGCAGGTGCCGGGACTGCGGGTGCGTGACGTGCTCGGCGGCGACCCGCTCACGATCGGCGCGGCGGTCCGGTGGTCGCGGGACGGGAGCTCGCTGCTGGCGCTGGGCGCGCCCGGCGGGCCGCCCGCGCTGCCCGAGGCGCCGGAGGAGCCGCACACCGAGGAGACGGCGGGCAAGCGCTCGCAGATGGCGACCTACCAGGACCTGCTGCGCACCGAGGCCGACGAGGACGCGTTCGAGGCGCTGGCGACCACGGTGCCGCTGCGGGTCGACCCCCGGACCGGGGACGCCAAGGAGCTCGGGCCGCCCGGGCTCTACCACCGGCTGGCCGACTCGCCGGACGGCGAGCATCTGCTGGTGCTGCGGCTCCGGCGGCCGTTCTCGTTCCGGGTCCCGTACCAGTACTTCTCGCGGACGGTCGAGGTGTGGTCGGCCGCGGGCGACCCCGAGCACGTGGTGGCCGAGTTCGGGGTCAGCGACGAGGTGCCGCGGCAGGGGGTGCCGACCGGCCCGCGCCAGGTGTTCTGGGAGGAACGGGCCCCGGCCAGCCTGGTCTGGACCGAGGCGCTGGACGGCGGCGACCCGGTCGCCCCGGCCGAGCACCGCGACCGCCTGATGCGGCTGGCCGCCCCGTTCACCGGGGACCCGGAGCACCTGTTCGACGTCCAGCACCGCTGCCTCGGCTGGATCGACCTGGACGAGCCGCACCGGGTGCTGCTGACCGAGCACGACCGTGACCGGCGGTGGCTGACCACCTGGATCTGCGATCTGGACGGCGGCGAGGAGCGGCGCGTCCTGTTCGACCACTCGATGGACGACGCCTACGCCGACCCCGGGTCGCCGCTGATGGCCACGGGCCCCGACGGCCGGCGGACCGTGCTGCAGGACGGCTCGCTGATCTACCTGCGCGGCGACGGGGCGACGCCGGACGGCGACCGGCCCTTCCTGGACCGGCTGGACCTGCGGACCCTGGAGAAGGAGCGGCTGTACACCAGCCCGGCGGACGGGCTGGACCACGTGCTCGGGTTCCCGGCGGCCGGCGACGGCGCCGCGGGCCGCCGCGAGGTGGTGCTGTGGCATGAGAGCCCGGCCGAGCCGCCGAACCTGTACCTGGCCGCGCTGGACGGCTCCGGCTCGCGCGCCCTGTCCGCCTGGCCGGACCCGCACCCGCAGCTGACCGGCATGGAGAAGCGGCTGATCGTGCACGACCGCGGCGACGGGGTGCAGCTGTCCGGCATGCTGCACCTGCCGCCGGGCTACGACCCGGCCACCGGCGGGCGGCTGCCGCTGGTGATCTGGGCCTACCCGCTCGACTACGGCGATGCCTCGACCGCGGGCCAGGTGCGGGGCAGCACCCAGCGGTTCACCCGGCTGAACGCGCTGGAGCCCAGCTGGTTCGTGCTGCGCGGGTACGCGGTCCTGTCCGCCGCGACCATGCCGGTGATCGGCGACCCGGAGACGATGAACGACACGTTCATCGAGCAGGTGACGGCGGCGGCGCGGGCGCACGTGCGGGCCCTGGACGAGATGGGCATCGCCGACCCGGCCCGGGTGGTCGTGGGCGGGCACAGCTACGGCGGGTTCATGACCGCGAACCTGCTGGCGCACACCGACCTGTTCACCGCCGGCATCGCCCGCAGCGGGGCGTACAACCGGACGCTGACGCCGTTCGGCTTCCAGACCGAGCGGCGCAGCTTCTGGGAGGCGCCCGGCGTCTATGACCAGGTGTCGCCGTTCCGCTACGCCGACCGGATCACGTCGCCGATCCTGCTCATTCACGGCGAGCAGGACAACAACTCCGGCACGTTCCCGATCCAGTCCGAGCGGCTCTACCAGGCGATCCAGGGCACCGGCGGGACCGCGCGGCTGGTGTTGCTGCCGCGGGAGAGCCACGGCTACCTGGCCCGTGAGTCGGTGCTGCACGTGCTCGCCGAGCAGTTCGACTGGCTGCGGCGCTGGGCCGGCTGACGGGGCCGACCGGTGGTGGGCGCGGGCTGACGGTGGTGGGTACGGGCTGGCCATGCCGGGTGCGGGACGTCCAGCCGATCCGCAGATCCTTTTCAGCCTGCCTGCACATTGACCTGATGTCCTTATCTCAGAGCGCGGCAAGAGGGCTCGCCGGAGCGGTACCTGCTCCCACATTCCGGCGTCGCCGCGCCACGTCACCCGGAAGGGCCCGGCCGTGACCCCCGGGCCACCGGGTGACTCTTTTGCCTCCTCGTTCCTCCCCGCTCGAAGTTGACGGGCGTTCACATTTGTCAGCCCGCGGCCGGTGCTGCACTATGAAGCGATGACCACCACTCACGTCGGCCGGGCCGCCTACCACCACGGCGACCTGCCCAACGCGCTGGCCGACGCCGCGACCGACCTGGCCCGCGGCGGCGGGCCCGAGGCGGTCGTGCTCCGTGAGGCCGCGCGCCGGGTGGGCGTCTCGGCCGCCGCCGCCTACCGGCACTACGGCGGCCACGGCGAGCTGCTGCAGGCGGTGAAGCGCCGGGCCCTGGAGGCGCTGGCCGATGCCATGCAGGCCGGCCTGGACGGCGGCGAGCGGCCGGACGACCCGGTCGACGACGCGGCCGGCGACGGGGGCCGCGCGGTTCGCCGGTTCCGCGACCTGGGCCGCTCCTACGTCGGATTCGCGCTGGACAATCCCGGGCTGTTCCACACCGCGTTCTGCCGGGGCGAGCCGGGCCGGACCGCACCGGGCGACGTCACGGCGCGGATCGAGAGCTCGCGACCGTACCAGATCCTGTCGTTGTCCCTCGACGAACTGGTCGCCGCGGGGCTGCTCGACAAGGCCCGGCGGCCGGTGGCGCCGATCGCGTTCTGGGCGGCGGTGCACGGGCTGGCGACGCTGCTGGTCGACGGCCCGCTGGCGCCGCTGGCCGCGCCGGATCAGGAAGCCGTGATCCAGCGCACGCTGGACATCCTCATCGACGGCATCCGGACCCCGCCGCGGGCGTAGCTGTCCGGCCGGCCGTCGCTGTCCGGCCGGCCGTCGCTGTCCGCGGGCCGTCGCTGTCCGGCCGGCCGGCGCTGTCCGGCGCTGTCCGTC
>Ga0335074_10006547_pt1 | contig 16166 bp, 11 predicted proteins | sample Lox_Sample_23_FD_206715 | JGI IMG/M metagenome (GOLD analysis project Ga0335074, IMG submission 206715) | Soil microbial communities from Loxahatchee National Wildlife Refuge, Florida, United States - Lox_Sample_2.3 | ecosystem: Environmental > Terrestrial > Soil > Wetlands | place: USA... | reverse complement strand
TCGCCCGCCGCTTTGCCACCTACAAGCGCGCCAATCTGCTGCTTGGCGATATGGAGCGCCTGGCCGCGATGGTAAACGACGCCAAGCGCCCCGTGCAGTTCGTATTTGCCGGCAAAGCCCACCCCCACGATGAGCCGGGCAAGCGCGTGCTGCAGCAGATCGCCGGCATGATGCGCAATTCGGAGTTTGCCGACAAATTCGTCTTCATTGAAGACTACGACATCAACGTTGGCCGGTATCTGGTGCAGGGCGTGGATGTGTGGCTGAATAATCCGCGCCGCCCGCTTGAAGCTTCAGGCACCAGCGGCATGAAGGTGGTTCTGAACGGCGGATTGAACTTGTCAATCTTGGACGGCTGGTGGGCCGAAGCCTATGACGGGTTGAACGGCTTCGCGATAGGAACCGGCAGAACCCACTCCAATATGGATGTGCACGACGGCCGCGACGGCGAAGCACTGTATCGAGCGCTGATCGACGAAGTGATTCCGCTTTATTACGATCGCGACCGCGACGGCCTGCCGCGGGAATGGATCAAGCGCATGAAGCGAACGATTCGCACGCTGGGCTGGCGGTTCAACGCCGACCGCATGGTGATGGATTACACGCAGAAATGCTATGTTCCGGCCGCCGGTGGTACTTCGAGCGAAGTGCGCACGCCGGCGTAGGGCCCCCGGGCGCCTCAGTTTGGGCTAAGGTTGTGAAATGGATATCGCTGACATAATTAACGAGCTGAAGACGCTATATGACGATCAGCTCGGCTTCCCGGATTGCCGTGCACCTGGGCTGACGGAGGCGAACGTCGAGCGCTGGAGCGCGTCTTTTGGCCAGTCGAGGTCAACCCTCTACGACCAAATCGCGCTGCATCTGGCGTGCGGATTTCACAGCTCCGAGTTAACGTACTCCTTCTGTGACATCGTCATGGTTGATCTGTCTGGTGTGATCACTTCAGCGAACGAAAGTAACCCGGATCTTTTCTGGGAGATATACCTCGCCTTTGACGAAGGCGAGTATTATCACGGCGACAAGCGCGACGAAGACCCCGTGGAGGTTTACACTCGGCCCATGATCGCTCGCATCGTGGGCAGTGCTCAGTCAGCTAGCTCACTAGTTCCATCTCTTTGAGCGATTCCGCGTATGGCGCGCGCAGGATGCCGCGCTCAGTGATAATCGCCGTGACATACTTTGCCGGCGTTACGTCGAAGGCCGGGTTGCAGATGCCGACGCCATTCGGCGTCACCTGCTTGCCCGCGTGGTGCGTGACTTCTTTTTGAGGCCGCTCCTCGATTGGGATGGCATCGCCGCTGGCCGTAGCGAGGTCAATCGTCGACCACGGCGCGGCGACGTAGAACGGGATGCCGTGCACACGCGCCAGAATCGCCAGATTGTAGGTCCCGATCTTGTTGGCGACGTCGCCATTGGCGGCGATGCGATCCGCGCCCACTACAACAGCCTGAATGCGCTCCTGCTTCATCAGGCTCGCGGCCATGTTGTCGCAGATGACCGTAGTGGGAATGTGGTCGGCCATCAGCTCCCACGCCGTAAGCCGCGCGCCTTGCAGAAATGGCCGGGTCTCATCGGCATATACCATGATGCGTTTGCCCCGCTCCACTGCCGAACGGATGACGCCCAGCGCCATCCCGTACCCGCACGAAGCCAGGGCGCCGGCGTTGCAGTGCGTCAAAACTCCGCCATCCTCAGGCATCAACTCCGCCCCCAGCGCGCCCATCGCCTTGCAGGCGGCGATGTCTGCCTCGTACATGGCATTCGCTTCGGCCAAAATCTTTTCCTGGATTTGCGAAAGAGAGGCGCCGGAGGCCAACAGCTTCGCAAACAGCTCTTTCATGCGGTCGATGGCCCAGAAAAGATTCACCGCCGTGGGCCGGGTTGAGGCCAGCCGAGCGCAGATCTTCTCGAACTGCGGCTCAAACTCCTCCGGGGTCTTTGCTTTGGTTTGCATTGCACCCAAAGCTATGCCATACGCCGCGGAAACGCCGATGGCCGGCGCGCCGCGCACCACCATGGTGACAATCACGTCGGCCACCTGCTCGTAGGTGGTAGCCAACACGTAGCTCTCCTCAAGCGGGAGTTTAGTCTGATCGATAAATCGGACGCCCTCTGGGGTCCAGGTGAGGGTGGGGATCATGCAGTTCCAGTCTAAATCGCCTCAGCCCCCAGTCCAAAAGCCCACTGCACGCACTGCTTTCCGCTGGACTTGAGGCCGCACCGCTGCGTAGAGTGGTTCCGGTACTTCACGACCATTTTTTCTGCATTTCAGTGGGGGAAGGCTATTTATGGCAACTCGATCAACAACCGCGAATGCGCCCGGCGCGCCCAATTACACAGTTCCGTTCATCATCGTTACCGGTCTGTTCCTGATCTTCGGGTTTCTGACCAATCTGAACAGCAATCTCTCGCCGAAGCTCGAGGACATTTTCCATCTGGACCACGCATGGTCAAACCTGGTGACTTCGTCGTGGTTCTTTGCCTACCTGGTCTTCTCGGTTCCTGCCGCCAAGGTAATCGAGATGGTGGGGTACAAGCGAACCATGGTGATTTCCCTGTTCGTGATGGTGGTTGGCGCGTTGCTTTTTGTGCCTGCGGCCGGAATGGTCAGCTTTCCGTTTTTCCTCACCGCCAGTTTCGTCCTGGCGACGGGCGTATGCGGGCTTCAGACTTCGGCGAATCCCTATGTGTCGATTCTCGGCCCTGAGCACAGCGCACCGGCACGGCTCACTCTGGCGCAGGCGTTTAATTCGCTGGGCACTGCCCTGGCTCCGCTGGTGGTGGGTGCTTTCATCCTCACCAGCTCCACAAAAGACATGGATCAAGCGGCCATCGCGCATACGGTTCGTGGGCCTTACATCGCAATCGCGATTGCGTTGCTGGTGTTGGGCTTCGCGGTCATGATGATGCATTTGCCCAGCATCAACCTCACGCGTCAATTTCGGCCCGTCGGAGATCCAGGCGCGCCAGTTGGAGACGCGGATGCCCGGGCGGAGCGCAGCATCTGGGCTCACAAGCACACTGTGCTGGCGATGGTGGGCATATTTCTTTATGTGGGGCTGGAGATCTCGCTGGCCGCCAATGCGATCCGGTTCTTCAACACACAAGGGGTCGAAGATAAAGATCGGGCGGCCTTGCTGGCGTCGTTTTATCCTTTCGCCATGATGTTCGGGCGCTTTGCCGGCACCGTGGTCATGAAGGCCATCAGGGCCGAGAAACTGCTGGCCTTTCTGGGCGCGCTGGGCGTGATGCTGCTGGTGGTGGGAATGTTCACGACGGGCCAGCCTGCCATCTGGTGCCTGATTCTGTGCGGACTCGCCAACTCCATCATGTATCCGACGATCTTCGCTCTCGGCATTGCGGAGCTGGGACCGCTGACCAGCAAGGGATCGGGCGTGATCACCATCGGCAACGTAGGCGGAGGTGTACTGCCGCCGCTGTTCGGGTTGCTCGCCGACAAGATGGGCTATCAGCACGCATTCATGCTGCCTATCGCCTGTTATCTGTTCATGATCTATTACGGGCTATCGGGGTACAAGCCCGAGCGGGATTGATGGGAGCGGCGAGTCGGCAAGTCAGCGTCCCGACAAGCCAGCGCGCCAGCAATGTCAACGAGCCCTCCGGCGCACGCCGGAGGGCTTTTCATTTTGCGTCTGGTGCATAGAAAAGGCGGGAAAACCGAGCTAAAATCGCATGCTGCGCGCCGGCAATCCCGCGGTGGCTGCCCCAGGCTGCGACAATCCGCTGCACCGCACCGGGACAGTGAATGCAGCGCTTTCCGACAGCGTTTGCTCCCATCTCCGACACTTTGAATCGCACCGCAACAACAGCAACCGAAAAAATCTTAAAAAATATGACTAAAGTTATTCTGCGCCGGTCCGATGAAACGGTTGGATGCGAACAGACCCATCCGGAAGACGCGGCAGTTGGAATCGATGAAGGCCCCGCACGGTTGGCAGGCCACACGGCATCCGAGAAGGAGTTGATTCCTATGGCCCTCGGTGTTTTGAACAATCTGTCGGCGATCTACGCTGAAAACAATCTGAACAACACGAACGCCAGCTTGCAGACGGTTCTGCAGCAGCTGTCGTCGGGGTCGCGCATCAACTCCGGGGCGGACGACGCGGCCGGTCTTTCGCTGGTGAACGGTCTTTCGGCCAACTCCGCAGCCCTCACGCAGTCCGAGACCAACGCAACGGAAGGCGTGGGCCTGCTGCAAGTGGCCGATGGCGCGCTGTCGCAGGTGACGAGCCTGCTGAACCGTGCCATCACGCTCGCGACCGAGGCCTCGAACGGTACGCTGAATTCTACGCAGGAGAGCGCGGCCAACCAGGAGTATCAGTCGATCCTGGCCGAAATCAACAATATTGGATCGACGACTACCTATAACCAGCAGCAGGTTTTTAACAATTCCACGACCGCCATTTACACCGGCGACTCCTCGCAGGCCGGCTCTTCGGTCGACGACCTGTTCATCCGCACGCTGTCTTCAGCGAGCGTGGGCGACACGGGCGGGGAAATGTCCTACTCGAGCGGCCAGAACAACGTGTTCATCGATCTCTCCAAAGGTGGAATCAACGCATCGGCTTCTGACAGCCTGAATGCCAGCGGCTCGACCACCATTACGGTGAGTTATCTTGCCAAGGGCACCAGCGGAACGGTTTCGCCCGCGACAGCCAACATTACGGTGGGAACAGGCACCACCTTTTCCAACACTGCGCAGGGCTTGATCGACGCCATCGACGACTCGGGCCTGGGATTGAGCGCCAGCTTCGGCACCGCCGAGCAGGCCGGAACCGTAGGGCTGAATGCGGCCACGGCCGCCAATACCTCGGGCGGCAGCAGCTCCGACACCGGCATCATTATTTCCGGAGTCGGCCTGGGCACGGGAACCAATGGAGCCGGCGAAGTGGGCACGCTCACGGTTGGCGCGGCCGCAGACACCCTCACCGGCGGCACGATCGCGATCGTCGGTATCGACGGCAAAACGCATAACCTCGCCCTCGGTACTCCCAACTCGACCGACACGCTTGCCGACCTGGCAGCCACCATCAATGCCGCCGGCTATGGCGTGACGGCTACGGTAAACACCTCCGGTTATCTCGACGGCCACGCCGCGAGCACGGTCCTCACCCTCACCACCGCCAGTCCGAGTGTGACCGTGTCTGGCAGCAATCTGACTGCTTCGGCGGGCGCGCTCACCCTCTCTGGCGTCCCCATCACCAGTGGCTCGTTCGCAAACCTGATCGGCACCATCTCCACCACCAACGCCAACGCGGCGTACACCGGCGGCACGCTGAGCATCGGCTCGAATGCTGCAATTCAACTGGGGACGCCCGGAAAGACCGATGATGCCGCCGATCTTGCGGCGACCATCAACGCCGGAGACTACGGGGTGACGGCATCACTCGACAGCACAGGGAAAATCCTCACCTTCTACTCGGCGAACGCGTCCGACACCTTCAGCTCATCAGTGATCGCAGCCGGCGGTGGAGCTGCAACCACGAACGTCGCCAACCAGAACCAGATCGGCACAGTGACCATTGCCGGCGACATCGGAGACGCCGACCTCCTCGGGGCCGGCAGCGGCCTGGTCATCGACGGCACGCTGTTCAATGCTGTCGGCGATACCCTGACGCAGCTCGCGACCGCTATCTCGCAGTCCGGCTTGGGCATTAATGCGTATGAGACCGCGTCGGGTGGAAGCACAACTCTGACTCTGGTTTCCGACGGCGCGGCTTCACAAGGCTCCACGTTCGCACAGACGTTCCTTGATGGCGCAAAGGTGATCACCCAGGTTCAGGACACTCCAGCCGCCAGCCAGTCCGCATACTACAGCGTCGGCGTCACCGGTTCGATTGCCGATTCAACCACCGGCGGCGGCGCGCTCAACACGGGCATGGTTACCGACAACAATGGCTCCGGGGGCGTAGCCACCACAAGCTACACCGACGGCGCCGGCACAAACCTGAGCACCACCGACCTCACCTCGCAGGGAGACGCCGAGGCCGCCCTGAATGAGCTGAACGTAGCCATCATCGACGTGAGTTCGCAAGACGGCTACATCGGCGCGCAGATCAACACCCTGAACGCCATCAGCCAGGTGATGAGCACGCAGCAGGAAAATATTGTTTCGGCGCAGAACGCCGTCCAGGCCACCGATTACGCCGCGGCCACTTCGAACATGTCGAAGTACGAGATTTTGAGCCAGACCGGCATCGCTGCATTAGCGCAGGCTAATAGTGTGCAGCAGGAAGTGACCAAGCTATTGCAGTAAAAGTTTCAGCAGGATTGCAGTAACTTAAAGACAACCCAGGGACAGGGCGGCGGCAGGGCCAAAAACCTTGCCGCCCATTTTTTGGTACGGGGATCGGTCCTGCTCGTTTGACTTTGCGGGTACGGAACCCGGATTTAACGATGAATGTTCGCTGTTCAAAGAACTCATATCCAGTTCCATTTGCTTTGCGCTATACTTAGCGCCTATATTCCCCGGCTCCCGGTTTCGCTTATTCCTCATCTCTGGCGTTCATCAATCAGGGAGGTTGAATCCATGAATGCGAGATCCCCCGTCTCAGGTTTTGTCTCAGATGTCATCTCCGGCTTTGAGCCGTTTCTGGCGCGCGCGCTGCGAGGCGTGATGGTCGTCCTCCTGATCGCGCTGGCCGCGAGTTCAGCCGTTGCACCGGCCAAAGCACAGGCCTCTGCCGAGATCATTCCGTGGAAACCGTCGGGAAGCGTCGTCTACATTAACGGGCCCCTGCGCTTCAACCTGGGCTTCTTCGATCAGAAAGGCACGCCGCGCGTGGCCCAAGTTGGGTCGCTGCAGCCGGATCAGCTTGCCGGTCTGCCCGGCGGCGTAACGCAGGCGAAAGACAACCAGGTGTTCCGCACCGGCTATTTCGACTCGCTGTGGAGCGCGATGCAGGCCGGCGTATGCCAGGATGTGACCAATCAAATCTTGCAGAAAGTAAACTCCAACGGCAACACCGCGTACGACACGCAGCCCTGCATCATGAACAAGAAGGGCTGGCTGAGCGCCAACTTCCAGGAGACCTGGGAAGACAGCTCGATGCAGACAGTAAACGGGCGGCGGGTTCGCTTCATTTACGAGGCGCCGATGAATGGAATCATCTTCTGGGTGACTTCGGCGCACACCTGCCACCATGGCGGACCCTGCTCGCCGTTCCAGCCGGAAGATCCGGTCTACTCCTATGTCTTCGATGTCACGATCGTCGTCACCTGCACGTCGATGCAACCCAACGCTACCGAATTTACTCTGCCGGTTACGTGCACAAACGACTCGCAGCTTACTGGCGAGGGGCTGTTGGGCGGCGACGTGACCGGCGCGTTGAACGCCGCCTTGGCACAATGGGCGACACAGACGGTTGGCGAAGCCGCAAGTGTGGGAGTGAGCGGAGGCGGCTCGTTGCCTGAAGCCGCGGCAGCTTTCATTGCCAAAGGCATCGATGTCGGGTTGGTAAGCATCGGTACTGCAATTGCGGCCATAGGCGACGAGCATTTGCGCGACCAGGTGTCGGCCGAGCTGATGGGTTTTGTGGGATCTCAAACGCTGGCTTCAAACAGCACCAATGTGACCAACAATTTCAACTCGTTGTTCACCAATCTTTACCCGGCATATCTGGGCGGGTTGCGGCCATTCGTGATCGCTATTGGCGTTGAAAAACCGTCCATCGATCTTGATTTCGGGCTGGTGTATCCGCTGCCCGCCAGGCCGCAGATCGAAAACAAAACGGCTGCCAACAACGTGAGCCTGTTTTCGCCCACCATTGCAGTGTCGCAGCCCGAAGTTGTGGCCGGGCAGATGCTGCCGGTGACCGCGACTTATTTCAAGGGCAACTACGTGAATACGCTCACCATCGCCTGGAACAAGACTGTGCTGGGCGCCACGACTTCGCATCTCGGATGGGGCCCTCCGCAGCAGGCCATCACAACCAGCGCGCTTACGTTTGACGCGACGAACCTGAAGCCGGGCACGGGGTACCAATTCCAGGTGCAGGAGTGCGACGCGATCACATGCGCGCCGCCCAGCGAATTACTGAAGACGGCTACTGAAGCGGCGGGCAGCGGCGATATTGCTTTCTGGCTCGACAACAACATCGCGCAGAAACTGGGAGGCACGGTTGTTCCCGCGGCCGGCGGATCGTTTCAGGCCAGCGTGCTGATCCCTGCCACGACCACGCCGGGGGTGCATCTGCTCCACGCCGGCGGACTGAACAGTCCAGTGGCAACGGCGACGATTACCGTTTGCCAGGTAGGCGGATGCGGACCGACGGTCGCAGTGCTCAACACTTCCAACAACACGTACTATCCGCCGGGCTCGATTGTCGGGGTGGGACTGCCGGTGGTGTTGCGTGGATCGAAGTTCGCCCCCGGCGGCTCGGTGTGGATCTGGGTTGATAGTGCGCAGGGGACGAAGGCCGGCACCGCGCCGGTTGGTCCGTTGGGTAACTTCCAAGCCAGTTTCACCATGCCGATGATCGCGTGGGGACCGCACAAACTGGTCGCCATCGAGCTAAAGCCAGGTGTGAAGCTACCGCCCACGCTGAAAGGCAAGATGCCGGTGATCCCACCGCAGGATCTTGTCTCAGCCAGCGTCGCCGTCTACGTGCAGGCGCAGGCGCAGTAGGGTTGCGGGGGCCCTGCGGCCTAGGATCGGCGGTTTGGGGAAATCATCCGCGACGAAAATGACCTCTCGAATGCGAGAGGCCATGCGGTGAGCTGAATCTTGGACCGGAATATGGAGCCGACGGTCAGACTTGAACTGACGACCTGCTGATTACGAATCAGCTGCTCTACCAACTGAGCTACGTCGGCGTCTCTTCGATTGTATCGTTGCGCTGAATCGAGGTAAAGCAGTGCGCGGATGCCTGAGGGCGGGTCTATACTTCTGCTGATGCAAGACGACCCAAATCTTGAATGGCAACGGCTCAGCGAGCATTACCGCCAGATGAGCGATGAGGAACTGCGCGAGCTGGCTGCTGATTTTGCCGATCTGACAGACCTCGCGCAACAGACGTTGCGCAGCGAGATGCGCAGCCGCGGTCTGGGCAATCCGGAAGATGTGAATCGCGCGCCGGAAGGTTGGAGACCGGCGACGATTGGAGTTCCGCAGGCGAGCAACGCGCCATTGGAATCTAATTCGAGCTTTGTCAATGCGGGGACGATGGCGCTGGGAGCTCGGCCGCCCCAGCTGGTTCCGGATGGCAACGACACGCAAGGCGATGAGAATCAGCCGCACGAGTACACGTGGAAGACGCTGCTGTGCGAGTGTGAAACTACGGAACAGGTGTCGGAGCTGCGCGAAGCGTTGAGACGTGCGGGGATTGAAAGTTGGATTGAGGGGCCAAGGACCTATTCACGTTACGTCGGAACCGAATTTGAGAATCCTCGCGTCATGGTCGCCGCCGATCAGCTCGACCAGGCGCGCGCGATTGCCGCGCGGCCGATTCCTCAAGAGATTGTCGAGGCATCTAAGGTCGAATTGCCGGAATTCGTCGAGCCTAAATGTCCCCGGTGCGGGTTAGATGACGTCGTGCTCGAAGGTGTTGACGCAGAAAACCGGTGGCGATGCGAGCAATGCGGCGAGCGATGGGCCGATTCGGGCGTTGCTGGGGACGAGACGGCGCCGAAGGAGGACTGAATTTGGGTTGTAGACGGAAAGAGCCGCCCGGCAACAGGCAGCTCTTTCCTCAGGGAGAATAGTTCCAACGGAGGCAAACCCATTAGAACTTTCTGGCTGCATGTTAGGTTCGGGCGGAAGCAGTGTCAAGGGAAATGTCTTTGAAAAATAAAACTCATTTTATCAATCATTTAACAATAGATGTCTGGGAGGATAAACCGCTGAGGGTTCGTGATCCATTCGCCATAAATTTTCCGTCATTTCCCGGGATTTCGTGGTGTTTCTTTGGGTTTAGGACCAATTTTCCACAGGGCGGTACCAGCATTAACCCTTTGGATGCGGCCTCCGGATTGCTTCGTTTTTCTCGATAATTTCCTCACCAACCCCTCCCGGAAGCTCGACCCATTCCTCCCTGAGATTGAGATGGATGAACTCCTCATCCCAGACGGAGGAGGCGGGTTTGCCCCGCGCGATGCGGTAGAGCGCCCTGCCGCCGCCAAAGAATCCACCGAGGAGGATTGCGGCGCCTGCGCCGATCACGCACAGCGCAGCGATCCCGAGCAGCAGCTTGCCGGTCTTTTCAATCTCCGACTCCACCGGCTGCGGGATGGCAGTCAGATCGGCCTCGTAGTGCACCGACTCAAGTAGACGGTGGCTGTCGTCGGGAATGGCGTCGCCGCTGACCACCACCACCAGTGGGCCGCTGTGACGCACTTCGAGCGAGGCCACGTCAGAGTCAGTGAGCGGCTTGGGCCATGGTGGCTGGGCCTGGCTGCCGGCTTTCAGGTAGGCGCGAATGGCGTTCTCCTGCGCCTGGGCCATCTGCGGCGTGGGGTAGTCGATGATGGTGAGCGTGGCCGGGCCAGAGGTGAGAGAGTAATCGGCAGTCACCGTCTCTGCGCCCTTGTCAAAGCCCACGAGCGATGGCGGCAGAACGCCGGTGACGGTTCCCGCGGGACCTGCGTAGCCGGCTGGGCCCAGCGCGTAGTGCGTGGTCTGGGGATCTAACGAGGCCTTGGGCAAGTTGACCAGGATCGGCGGCGCCAGCGCGAGGGTTCCAGGCGGAATGGGCAACCGACGTGCGATTTCGCGCAACTCCCCGGCCGACATGGGCCCGATATGCGAAAAGGTCGCGTCCACCATCGTGTCGCCCTGCCAGAAAAGCACGCGATTGTGATTCGACGCCGCTCCCGTGCCGATAGCTTCCTTGGGCCAGCCATCCTGACGGTAAAAGGTGTAGGCTCCGTAAGCTCCGCTTGCGTCGTCGAAGTGCAGCGCGCGCAAGCTCAGGGTCTCGCCCTCGCGTTTGTAGTTGGAAACAAGGCCCGATCTGAATCCAAATTCCTTGAGGGCCGCGGCATTGGCCGGATCGGCCTGCGCGGGATCGGTGAGGACCTTTGCAGGCTCTGCCGGGACCCATCCATCAAACGTCTCGGGCAACAGCGCTTTGGGCGATGGCGGCAGCACGATGGTGGTCGCCGATTTCTTTTCCGCGGCGGTTGGCTGCTCCGCCTGGGCACACGCCATTGCCGCGGCGCTGCTCAGCGCCGCCATACCCACCAGAATTACCAAACATCGCATCGAAAACTTCTCACTCCCCGCGGGCACGCGCAGCGCAAGGTCCCAACCTTCAGGGTACACGTCCGCACTCCGCCGCCGCGCGCAAAGCATACTCTGTTGGACACAGGAGAATGCGGAAAGGTTCCCGGCGGCTACTCGTCGGCGCCGTGCCGCGGCTTCAGCTGAGGCAACCAGCACGGCACATTCTGCTTGAAACGCAGGTTCGGGTTTCACTCAACGGCAGCAACGTGCCCTGCCGCCGCCTGCCACGCATCAAATGCCGCCAGCGCACGCTCACACACCATCCGATGGCGCTCCTTCTTGTCACGGACCTTCTTCCGCACTTCTTCCTCCAGCGGCTCCAGCAAGTCGAAAGTGATGTTGGCCGGCTGAAAGTTCTTTTGATCCGCGTGCGTGATGTAGTACACCAGCGAGCCCAGCGCCGTGGCGCGCGGAACTGGTTGAGGTTCCTGGCCGCGCGCGATTGCCGCGGCATAAGTCCCTGCCAGCATGCCCGTCGCAATGGATTCCGTGTAGCCTTCGACGCCGCAGATCTGGCCGGCGAAGAGGATGGTGTGATTCGAGGCAGCGCTGCTCTCCTCGGGGGCTAAAGGCCGCATGTCATTCCGGAATGTGTGCGGCACGCGACCCACCCACTGGGCGGGTTCCCCCGTCGTGCCCTGACACTTCGTGCCTTCCATTAAATGCGGCTTCAGACGCAATGTTTCATCCAGCAGCGCCGGTGCGCAAATGTAGGTGTTGCGGTGAATCTGCCCGTAGCGCAGGAAGCGCGCGTTTTCGAGCCCCGGAATGAGGCGCAGAATGCGGGCCTGTTCGCCAAACTTCAGGTGATTCTGGAAACCGACGAGGTTGTAGCTGTCGGCGCGCAAATTCTCCTTGCGCAACTGCACCACGGCCCAGGGCGTTTTTCCGGTGCGCGGATCGCGCAGGCCTACCGGCTTCATGGGACCAAAGCGCAGCGTGTCGCGGCCGCGGCGCGCGAGCACTTCAATGGGCAAACAGCCCTCAAAATACTCGAGCTTCTCCCACTCTTTCTGCTCGGCTGTTTCGGCCGCCAGCAGAGCATCAAGAAAGCGATCGTACTCGGTCCGGTCCATGGGGCAGTTGATGTAATCGGCCGTCCCCTTGTCCCAGCGCGCGGCAAAGTAGACGCGGCTCATGTCGATGGATTCGGCGTCGGCGATGGGTGAGATGGAGTCGTAAAAGGCCAGATGGCCCGCGCCGGTAAGCCGCTCGATTTCGCGGCTGAGTGCGTCGGAGGTGAGCGGCCCAGTGGCAACGACAATCGCCGCGGTATCTGAACCAGCCGACTCCAAGCTGGTTACTTCTTCGCGAATCACGCGAATCAGGGGCTCGGCCTCGATGGCCTGCGAGATGCGGCGCGAAAACTCCACGCGATCGACGGCCAGCGCGTGGCCTGCTGGCACCGCTGTTTCATCTGCTAGACGCAAAAGAGCGGAAGCTCCTCGCCGCATTTCTTGTTTCAAAAGCCAGGGCGCGGTGTTAGGGGACTCGCTCTTGAGCGAGTTGGAGCAGACCAGCTCGCCGAAGTCCGTAGTTTGGTGAGCGGGGGTGAGGCGCGGTTTTCCGTCGACCACTGCGCGCATCTCATAGAGATCGACTGCGCATCCGAGGCGCGCGGCTGTGAGCGCGGCCTCAGGTCCGGCCAGCCCTCCGCCGATGATGCGAATTCTCACGAAGCGGGCTCCGTATGGCTGGCGGCAATTGCGGGTGCTTCCGCGATGCTGCCCGCGCCCTCGGCCAGCCGCGCAATTGCTTCGCCGCTGAGGCGCACATTGCGCCACTCGTCAAGGAACTCGGCGCCCATGGCGCGATAGAAGTCGATGGCCGGGGTATTCCAGTCCAGGACCTCCCACTGCAGGCGCTGGCAGCCCCGCTCCACCGCGATTGCAGCCACCTGCTGGAGCAGTGCCTTGCCAATGCCCAGGCCGCGAAACTCCGGCTGCACAAACAAGTCCTCAACATAAATGCCGGGGCGGCCCACCCAAGTTGAGTAATTGAAGAAATAGAAGGCGAAACCAGCGGGCTTGCAGTCATGCTCGGCGATGAGGCAGTAGTAGAACGGGTTGGGGCCGAAGCCATCGCGGATCAGGCCCTCCTCGGTTGCCGTCACAGCGTCTGGCGCGCGCTCAAAAGCAGCAAGAGCGCGAATAAACTCCAAAATCTGCGTGGCATCGGCCACAGTAGCCCTGCGAATCGTCGTTCCCATACTTCCAATTCTAGAGTCTGGCCGCATGCGCGGGCTCTGTTGCCAAATCCCTGAGGCTTTGGGGTGTGATCGAGGCCACACATGGCCGGGCGGCAGACCCACTACCATGACGTTCGTGTGCCCGATGCCGGCGAAGGCAAAGCACGGCGCTATCGCCGGGGGAACAGGCAACTTGCGGGCGAGTTTCCCCGTCCACAGGGCAGGTTCGCGCTTTGCTGAGGCGTAAACTGTTTTGGCCAGCCATCGCCCCTTGTGCAGAGTGACGGGTTGGATTTAACTTGGGTTTTGCTGGAAATACGCCTCGCCGGGCGGTTTTGCGGTATTCGCACCGGCAGGTGGCTGCAAATTTGAGTTTTTTGAGCTGCGGGCAGCACTTTTCCCGCCGCTCCCGAGGAGAAAACATGAAACGCAATTTTTCGTTGTGGTTGAACCTGACCGTGGCTGCGGGCCTGCTGGCATTTGCATTCGCGCCCGCTTCTGCGCAGGCTCAGGCCGCACCCGCTGGAAACATGGGCAAGATTCACGGCCACGTCATCAATCCAACGGGACAACCGCAAGGGGGCGGCACGGTGAGCCTCTCCACTGACGGCGGCCTGACATTGAAGTACACATTCCCCGTCTCCGACACGGGCGATTACTCCGGCGAAGCGCCTGCGGGAACCTACATGGTCGTCTACCGCCAGATCGATACGCCGGCCGGGAAAATGGTCGACGAATTCCGCGGCGTCAAAATCGTTGCCGGACAGGATATCGAGCAGAATATCGACATGTCGCGCCAGGAATACATCGACAAGATGACGCCGGAGGAGAAGAAGGCGCTTGAGGAGCTAAAGAAGTCCAATGCCGAAGCTCTTAAGGCGAATGTGTTGATCAATCAGCTCAATACCGACCTGAAGGCCGTAGGCGAAGACCAGAGAGCCATCGACAGCGCTACTGCGACCGCAACGCAGGATCTGGGCGCGAATGCGGCCAAGAAGGATATTGCCGACAAGGCGGCTGAGATCAAGACGGCCAAGTACACCGATATCGTGAGCATGATGACCAAGGATACGGGACTCAAGCCGGATGAAGCCCTGCTGTGGACGAAGCTGGGCTATGGCCAAGCCGGCCTGTTGAAGTACGACGATGCCATTGTGTCGTATAAAAAGGCCGTTGAACTGGAGACAGCTTCAAAGAAACCGCGGACGCCGATCATCGGCCTCGACGAGGCCGGGCTGGGCGAGATTTACGCGCGCCAGGGCAAAGTTCCCGAGGCAAATGCGGCCTACGATGCCGCAGCCAAGGCCGATCCCGCCAATGCAGGCCTTCACCTGCGGAATGAGGCGGTGATCTTTTACCAGATGAACAACAATGCTGCCGAAGCAGCGGCTGCTCAGGAAGCGATCAAGGTCGATCCCACTCAGCCCATCCTTTACTACATCCTGGGCCAGGGATTGATCGCGAACGCCACCGTCGATCCCAAAACAAATCGGATTGTCTTGCCACCCGATTGCACGGCAGCGTACCAGAAGTACTTGGAGTTGGCCCCGAACGGCCCTTACGCTGCTGAAGTTGCCGGAATCCTGCAGCAGGCGGGAGAAAAGATCAACTCGTCGTACAAGGCTCCCAAGTCCCATTAAACTGCCCCGCCGGGTTTGGTTATGGAGGGCGTCTGCCACGGCAGGCGCCCTTCCTATTTCACCTCGCTTTCAGATCGGATCCGATTCTCGCCGCGACCCGCAACCTTCTACAATTCATGGCATGAGTTCTGCTCTGCGGCTACGTCTTTCCGCCGTCACTGGCCTGCTCGCACTGGTCCTCGCGCCCGCGCTTACTGGGCAGCAGTCTGCCGCCGAAATGGGCAGGATTCATGGCCGCGTCATCAACCCCACCGGACTGCCGCAGAGTGGCGGCACGGTGAGCCTCTCTACCGACGGCGGGGCAACACTCAGCTATACCTTTCCGGTTTCTGCCACGGGAGAATATTCCGGCCAGGCTCCTGAGGGAGAGTACACCGTGATTTACCGCGCGCCCGATACGCCGGAAGGCAAGGTTGCCGACTTCATTCGCGAAGTTGAAGTCACGGCCGGGCAGAACACAGCGCAGGATGTCGATATGTCGCGCCAGGAGTTCATCGATCGGCTGACGCCGGAGCAGCAACAGCAACTGCGGGCGATGACGGAAGCCAATGCCGCGTTGCAGCCTGCGAATGAGGCCGCTGGCATCGATGCCGACCTCGCGGTCGTGAATCAGGACTTCAGAGATGCGCTGAATGCGCGCGCAACGGCAACCACGAATTTGGGGTCAGCAGCCACCAAGGCGGATCTTGACGAAATGAGCACTCAGATCGAGAGCGCGAAATACAGCGAGATCGAAACGCTCATGACGAAGGACACCGCGGCCAATCCCGATGAACCCGTGTTGTGGATCGAATTGGCGCAGGCCGAGCTCCGCCAGAAGAATTACCTGGACGCGGAGAGCAACTACAAGAAGGCGCTGGGTCTTGAATTAAAGACCGGGACACCGCAGCCTGCGGTCGTGGGCGCAGCCGATGCCGGCCTGGGTGAAGTTTACGCGCGCACGCTCATGGTTGACGATGCGAATGCGGTATTCGCTGCTGCCGCCAAGGCCGACCCCGCGAACGCTCCTTTGTACCTCCGGAACCAGGCCGTCATCTTCTTCCAGGAGAAAAATGCCGCAGCGCAGGTGGATGCTGCTGACGAAGCCATCAGG
>Ga0335074_10006546_pt1 | contig 16167 bp, 16 predicted proteins | sample Lox_Sample_23_FD_206715 | JGI IMG/M metagenome (GOLD analysis project Ga0335074, IMG submission 206715) | Soil microbial communities from Loxahatchee National Wildlife Refuge, Florida, United States - Lox_Sample_2.3 | ecosystem: Environmental > Terrestrial > Soil > Wetlands | place: USA... | reverse complement strand
ACGCCGGGAAATCGAAGACTATTCACGGCGAAGTGAAATGAAGCCGTGGGCATTCATTCGATCTGCCCAATCATTTATGAATGAACCCGAGCTATCCCTTGCCAGCGATATTAAAGAGAAACTCTTACCCTGTCTCACCACAATTGACCCTGCGGTCATTTGGAAGGGACCGTGGCGAAGCGCAGAAGATCTGCGTTTCGACGAGATTGAACGGGTGTTTCTGCGAATAGATCCTTTCATAATTGCAGACTTGATCCGAGCGATGTGCCTGAATGTCGCAGATCGCTGTGCTCGGGCTCTTCTTTCTTTTGGATATCAGCTCGATGAATATGATCTCTTGCTGGATGACGCGAGCCGGGAGGCATTGCATCAGCTGCTCCTATCTCGTGCAGCCGAGTTCAATCCATCCGATCACACGGAGAATCAGATAGAGTATCAATTCTTTGAGCCGGTTTTGTGGCTTTGGGAGGGGCGTGAACAACTCGACCACATTCTTTCGCGCTCAGAGGATGCGTTCGATAATCGTGACTTTACGCATTCGTATCGAGGAACGATATCGGAACCGATTCCAACACCTGCCAGTGAAAGAGAATGGTTCCGGGCTCTCTACTATCTCGGAACGACCGGATCCGCTGCGCTCAGTTCGAAACAGCTGAACGACGCCTGCTCTTCGCTCTCAAGTCTGGTGCGAGGTGCTGCATTCAGATACGTTTGCCTATGTTCTATTGAGTCTCAACTCCCGGTTGAATTCGAACGACGGTGGCAATGGGCCGCCGATCAACATGATTTTGAGCAGTACTACGGCAGTTTACTGCTGATCACGAAAATGGCGGCCAGTGGCCCAGGAGAGTGGATTGGTCGGGTTGATCCAAGTCAACGATCGGCGGCCCTGAAGGCGGCGAGCGCCTCAGAGGAAGAGTGGGGGCTCTATCTTAAATGGCTTGACACATCGCTGCAGGCGATGCGGAACTTTACCACTTCCACAGACGCGCCTCGGCGGCGAGTTGAGTGTGGCAACTCTGAGAGGACTCTTTCAGGAGATGTTCGTCTGGATCCCGAACGATCCCAGTCAATTCGATTCGTAGCGCCAGAATCAGTTTGGGGAGGACGATTCTCCGAATGGCCACCGAAGTGGCCCGCAGACCCGGAGACAGAGCGTCTACAACGTGCGACCCGCTACGCTCAAATTCAAGAAGAGAATCAAAAGGCGATAGCCGCGGGCCACTTCTGGCTCCAGCGCTGTTTCCCTAAGATCGGCCTCGATAGAGCGATTACACTTCAACCCGGCCTTGTGAACATCTGGATAGATCAACTGGAGCATGATCGCGGTTTAGCAGCTCTTGCAGGTTCTCTTTACGTATCGTTGATTGAGATCCTGGCCGAACGAGAAGATTGGCACGCCGCAGTTCAGCGTATCTATCGAGCGTTGAAATCGGCCGAGGCGTCGATCCATTTTGTAGATGGGGAGACTCAATTGGGCCTGCTGGAAATCGCAATATTTGGTGCCCGCGAGACGGATGCCATACGGCCGCTTTGGATTGAGCAGTACGATAATTGCAACCGCGACGAGGATCTACTGCAACTTGCGATGCTTATCAGGAAAGGTGGCGCACGTGGGTCTTTGGACTGGCTCAAGCGGCACATTGACGGCGAGCTTGCTTCGGAGATTCCGTATGGACGCGCGAAGGCGATCGCATTGCAGGGCTTCCTAGAGCATGACGACCGTGTTCTTGGCTTGGCAAACGACTCAGAGGATGATGTGGCGTGGATTGATGAGGTACGCCTCACAGCGAGACGACGAATGCGTGCTGAGGCATTCGCACAACACTGGTTTAGGCGCTTTTGTACTGCGGAAGATTTAGTAGATGCGTGGGCGGCATATCGCCTATTCCTCCTTTCAGCCGATCGTCGTTGCCTTCTCTGGTGCTATGGCGAAATGCGAGACCTCCATGCTGGCATTCGTAAAGAAGCATTCTTCGCGACAAATGTTCAGAGACTTCACAAAATCATGCGCGAGAATGAGAAGATACTCGCTGAAGAATTCCTGAACTGCAAAGTGGACGAAAGCCTCGCGCCCTGGATGCATATCAGCGCTTGAATCCTATTTTTGGACGCCTGAGGCTGTGCTGTCGGATGAGAGGACGACCAGACGCCGTTCGTACAACACAGAAGGGACGAAAAAGATGGGTACAATGGCCGGAGTCGTTCAGCCAAATGGTGTTCTTATCACATTGAGCGAGGCGGAGCTTGCAGTGTTCTGGAGCGACCTTGAGAACTGCAACAGAACTTTTCTTGTGCCAGTCATCAATCAAAGCCCTGCTCAATTGCCGGGCCTAGCAGCTCAAGTCCAGTTCAACGGATTATCGCTTCTACTCGACATCGGACTTGCTTGCACCACGCCACACCACAGCGGTCTGCACAGCATGTTCTCTATCCTCAAGTATCCATCGTTGATTTCTGAAATGCCTGGGCTCAGATTTCGCAACGCGACTACACAGATTGATACGCATAAGAAGAAGGTCATTTCAGATGAATTCGGATGTGGGGCGGCATTCATGGTCGCCCGATCCCTGTTCCAGAAAACGCAATTCTTGGATTTTCGAACTGCGGTCGCAATCGGTCTGGTAAAGACAAATGCACCACAATCAAGAGAACCTGACTATCTAGCTTGGGGACCGCAAAATTCTTCTTCGGTCATGCTCCTGGAAGCAAAAGGCACACAAACATCTCTCACATACGCTACTAGCCAGATCATTGACGCGTGTGATCAACTCGTGCAAGCAACAGTCATCGCACCTGGGTACTCACAGGCTCGAGTTGCAGTTGCCCTATCATTGATGCGCCAGAATTCAGGCAACGACACGACAATTTACGTGGGAGATCCTGATCCTCGGCCGATATACACTTACATCCCTACAGGGGAGCTCGTCGAGATTGTTCAGCGTTCCCACTTTCTGAGGACTGCGCTCTTTACGAATGACGTTGAGCTTGCGACCCATCTCAGGTCTCGAAACGGGGGCACCCCGAACCGGCTGGAGACGCGTCAAGTTCAAGGAAGCGCATATATGGGGAGTTCCATGGTGCTGAGATCTGAAAACTCAATTCTCAGCGTCTTCGTTGGCCTCGACATAACAATCAGACGAGCTCTGCTACACAATGAACTGGTGGAATTTCGATCAAGTACTAGTGCGATCAGCCAGGCACACAGCGACACCACAAATCGGATGACAATCATTCAAAGTGATGGCGTGTGCCTTGACTTGATGAAAGGAAAAGTAAATCAATGATTTGTTGGGGGAATACATGTCCAAGTTAACCTTAGACAGGACACCGGGACATCCGGTCGTCTTAATTGTCGATATCACGCGCGACCGCGAAGGTTTCGAATACCGCATGACCCAGAGCATTTCCGACGAACTTAGGAAGCGTGCTGTTGACCTCACACAGAACAGCCCTGTGTTCGCCGCGGATGTAAGCGAGTACCTTGGGGCTTTCAATTCCGCGCCTACTTTCAATTGCCTCCTCCTTGTTGCGCATGGCGGCAGAGAACCGAAGGGCGGTAGGGCAAGCGAGGTCGCCGGGGCTCTAGGACGAATAGACTGGTATTCATTGTCGGCGCTAACAGGGAATTTACGAGACAAGTTTGTGATGCTCGCCGTCTGCCATGGATACTGCCAGGATGCAATCAGTGCTTTCTTGACTGACGATTCCTGGGCGCTAAGTTTGTTGGCATCTAAAGTGCCACTGAACAGCAAGGAGGCGATCGCCTTTTTCCCTCCCTTTCTCGAAACGCTGGCGCGTGTTTGTCCGGAGAGCATTGATCCAATTCAAATTCGATATGCGCTTGAAACGAATAACTCCCACTCCGGAAACAAGATGGAAATGTTCTCTCAAGGCCTTCCAAGTTAAGTGCTCCGCAGCTACCGTTTAGGCGCGTCAGATTCAATAATCTCACCTCTGTTTGCTCCCCCAATTCCTACTTCCGGAGTCACCGCGCCATAACGCCGCTTTGCGCACCGAGCTACAAACGATGCGAGAGAGCACGAGTCCGCTTGGTCTCTAACCTTAGTTTGATGACGCTGTGAAAGCCCCAAAGCCGAATCCGCCGAAACCGGGTATATACGACCTCTGCCAGGTGCCTGGGGAGAATCCTTCGCCCGGGACTCAGCTGTGGCGGTCGCGGCGGGGCGGCCAACTAGTTTTAGGCTTCGGTTGTAGTAGTGATCGCTCTGTTGATAAGGCCCTTCCCCGGCAAAAGACGCAAAGCCCAGATCAACTTTCGGACGGTCGCCTCTCACTTCTCCTCTTAAATTGACGCTCCGGCAAACCCGCCGAACAACGAAGCTGCAGTTTAACGCAACGCCAGTTGCATGGTTCCGGCGCGCCGAGCAGACGGTCCCCGCGAGCCGGCCCCCCCCAATGGAGTTTTGACATCGATCATGAACTTCTTCCATTTCCCGCGCCATCTTCCGGCCTTCAGCCTCTCATCGAAAAAGCCCAGACCTACATCTCCAATGTCCGCTCCGAGGCGACGACGCGCCAGTACGATGCTTCGTGGACCGATTTCAGTGCATGGGCGGAAGCCCATTCCCTGACGGCTCTGCCGGCGGAACCGGCCACAGTGGCCCTGTTCATCGCGGACCGATCAAGCCTGGCGGCGTCAACTCTAGCCGGGCGTCTTTCGGCGATCAATTACATGCACCGTACGCACGGCTATCCCGATTCGCCGGCCTCGCGGCGGCACGTTGTGGTGCGCGAGACGCTCAAGGACGTTCTTCGCGCCATCGGCGCCACGCGGCAACAGCACGGCAAGGATCCGCTCCTGAGCGATGACGTTCGGCGCGTCCTCGCGGTCTGCGGGCAGAACGTGGCTGGCGTGCGCAGCCGATGTCTTTTGCTGGTTCTGTTCGGCGGGGCGTTGCGGCGGTCGGAGGCCGCCGCCCTCGAAATCAGGGACGTGACGTTTGTGCCGGAAGGGGCAGTCCTCGAGATCCTGCAATCGAAGGCCCAGGAGCCCGGAACCGGCTACCAGATTCCGCTGCCCTGGGGAGCGAAAGAAGAAGACACCTGCGTGGTCACTGTGCTTCGCCGGTGGCTGGATGCACTGCGCAGCCAGTTCGGGCCGCAGGTCTCGGGGCCGCTTTTCCGCGCTGTTTCGGCGCCAGGGCGGATCTCGCGGCGCGAACTCAACAAGGACTCCATAGGCTGGCTCATCAAAAACCTGACGCGGAAGGCCGGCCTTGGTCCCGCACCTCTCGGGGCTCACAGTTGCCGCTCCGGGCACATCACGCAGGCGATCCGTTCCGGAGTTCCGGAGCGATCGTGATGTTGCAGTCGCGGCACAAGAATGTGGCCGTTTTCCGGAAGTATGTGCGCAGGGGCAAGCTGTTCACGCACACCTCGGCGGCCGCGCTCGGGATGTAGAGGGGTGTTTGTGATCGGTCACACCCTGCTTCTGAAAAAAACACCTTCTCAGTTACTGGGCCTCAATCCTCCACGGCGAAGCGGAGCGGAACCTTCAAGCCTGTGAATGCTCCCCACAAAAGACCTGCTCCCCTGGGGTTAAGGTGGGCACGCGCGTCGCGCAGACCGCCGCAGATCGAATTGCCGATGTAGACGCGGACAGCCCACATTTGCGGTCCGCGGCGGATGATCTGGCAGTTTCTCGAACCAAATTGTCTCCAAAAACAAAAAGGCGGCGCACGCTTGGCACACGTGGCCGCTGTTGAGAGTTAATTTTATTAGGGGTCTAGCCACGGGGAGACTGACCAGGGTTCAGCCGCCCAAATCTCAGTCGGACCGCTGCTGTTCGGCTTTCGGAAGGTTTGGCTTCTCAGGCCCAGATTCTCCTGCCCTCCAACCATTCTCAACTTAATCCTCGCCGTCCGGGGCCCGTCGCGTCCAAGTTCGATCATCCATAAATCCAACTTCAACCCTCAGTTCCTTGGGGGTAGCTGTGTCTCGCGAGCAGTCCGCGTTGTTGTCATCAACGACAAGTTGGCTGTCAGCAGAAAGGAACAAAATGAATCGCGCAGTAAGAAACCTGATCGCTGTGGCAGAACGGAACTGTGACTACAGGGCAAGGGGGTACGTCGATCTTCCGCCCGGCTCAATTACCGACGAGGCTGAGAGCGAGCTCGCCGTATGGGGATACGCCGTCGCTTCCAGCGATCGGCTCTGGGTTGGGGGGTACCGTCTCCACAGTCCGGAGTCTATTCGCGCGGGGAACTTTCGACTCTACGTCCCTCCTTCGGTTTTCACTTGCGCCTCGTCCGGATCCGCGCTGGTTCCGGATGCTGACGATCTCGACGTCGAGGCCATCCTTGAGGAACGTGGCGAGATCCCCTCGAATTGAACGCATCATAGATCCTGCTCCTCCTACCAGCCAGGGAGTTGCACGCCAGTCCGCAAATTTCTGCGCTTCTTGCCGGACATGCATCGCCGGACAAGAACGACCATCGCCCCAATTCCAACCCCTACCGATTAGCGCCTTTCCTCACTCCAAGCAATTTCTCAACCCCGCAGCCCAAAGGAGAAGCATGCCTATTCCACAATTCCTTCCGTCAATCCGCGACACCGAAACTGTGATCTGTCCGCGCTGCAATACACCTCAGTACCCGAAGAACGGCAGCTGCGTTCGTTGCAAGTTCAGCCTCGGGGTTGACTACCTGACGATCCCAATCGTCGCTCTGTCCGATGCGTGTACCGAAATTCACGCCGGCCAATTGGCTCGCTGCATCGGCCATGTACTCCGAAACCTGCGTAACCGCCGCGGCATTTGTCAGGAACGGATGGCAAAGCTCGCCAGCGGGATCGACCGCAGCTACCTGTCGAAAGCGGAGAACGGTCTCGCGTTGCTCCCCTTAACTAAGCTCCTTCAACTTGCACGGGCTATGGGTTTGACCGAGGTGATCCTTCGATTTGAGGGAACCAAACTGCGCGCAGTTTTGAAGGAAGGACACCGGCGTTAGGGCCGGCAGGTGTCAATCCGAAGATGTGCCAAGCAGGAACAACCCAAAGTACTCAAGTGTGTTTCCGGGCGTCCTTCCTCTCCGACAATCAAAGGTGCGGTCCGGATCGATGAAGGTCACGGTCCCGAAGGAGCCATCAAGTGGAAACGAACAGCAACGAAATGCCGGAGGAAGACGAGCGAGAGGAGGAAGGAGACGCGACGTTTGACCCTTGGTCTGACGAGGGAGCGCGGCTCTTCAACGCGATTGCGGACGAAGGACGGGACTACATTTCGGCAAATACCCTGACCGCTTACGATTTCGAAGAACCGCCCGATGCCCAGCCGTCCGAATACCGGGACCCCGAACTGATTGATCCGGACGAAGACACTTTGCCCCCCGACGACATGAGGTTGATCGACGAGAACACCGATATCTTGTAATGCTCCGCTGTGATTTCGAGCCGCACCCTCGCGCAAAGTCACGGCATGGCATCTTGCCTGAATGCCATCGTTAGCAGATAATCCCGCGCACGCGATGCACGACGATGTCGGAACACAACCACAGGAGAGACATCTAATGAAAGTTTTGATCCTCCGCATAACCATCATCTGCCTGCTCGCTGCGGCCGCACTCACCGGGTGCCGATCGAGTGGGTCAGAGTTTTTGGGGAGCTGGGTAAACACAAACAACCCGAGCGAGACTTTCCGGATTGTTCGGAACGGCGACGGGTTTCTGATTATGGGTTCGGACCAAAGGCCGGGAGTCGGCGCCATCTATAAGGATGGAACTCTCCAAGTCCAAGGAGGACTCCTGTCCACCAGCCTCACTTATCTCAAGCAGACTGACACCATTTCGACGCCTGGATATTTCGGGCAGGTGGAATTCAAGAGGCGCAAATGACCGCGCAGTGCAATTTCCGACTCGGCACAAGTCTCAAAGACCAGAGCAGTCCAAGAACACTGCGCAAGTTCGGGCGCGTCCAGAATTCGCCGAGTTCAACTCAAGAAAGGAATGCCGATGAATGATGTCGACATGTTTCTCGAACTGCCAATCGGAGCGCAGGCCGCTGTCGTTTGCTTCGTCGCCTGCGCAACTTGTCTTCTGGCGCTGCTTCTTCTCGCGCCGCAACGGGATTGCTTCTTTCTTCGTTGGAGCCCGGAGCGCAGGTTTCTGGCGTTGTTGATCTCGCCGACGCTGGTCCTCATTTGGCCCCTCATGTTGTACGCCTTGTTCCTCCAATCTCGCGGAATCGGGCCGAACGACTTAGACTTTGACGACTGAGGCTCTGTCCGGCTCTCGCCGATGGAATGCAATGACCGCCACGGTCTCTGACTGCCGACTGCCAGATCCCAGGGCCGCTGATATTGGTCATTTTCGACCTCACTTGAAAGTGCGCCATGCCTCTCGTGGTTTGCGGCAGAAGGGCCGAATCCGGCGCAATCCCCCTGTTACTGACCCCGATCTGGGCTCCCGTATAAATTTCGGGTGATCATCGGTCCTGCGGAACATGCCGTCTTTCAAGGGTGATCCGCAGATTTCGGCCTGGAGCGGCTGCGCCGTTAACGTTACCTGTCCACAGTGGACAGTTTCCGGAAAATGGCCAAATTATTTCCGAAATGTCCCTGGCCTGTCCATACCTCAGCGCTCTCGTTCAGCTCTGCAATCAGCGCCCGGGAGGTATGGACACTCAACGTCAGCCTGTCCATATGGACAGGCGAAAAAGCGCTAGGCTTGCGCGCTCACCTGTCGCTATGGACAGGTGAGCCCTTTAGCACTGCATTCCATGGCGGGATCCTGCCTCTTCCCGCCTCCATCGCATAGCTGTTTCCCGCTGAAAGGAGTTCTCTGTGCATCCTTATATATGTCCCTCGCTCGCTCGGGCCCCTGAACTCGATGCCTTAATTGAAAAGGCGAGAGGCCTGATTGCTCGCGCCAAATCGCCCGCGACCCTCAAGGCGTACCGAAATGACTGGCACGACTTTGAGTCCTGGTGCCGCGCTCACAACCTTGTTTCGCTTCCTTCAACGCCGGGAATTGTTTGTCTATATGCAACAGATCTCGCGTCATACCGCGCGGTCGGGACCATCACCCGGCGCCTGACTTCGATCACAAAGGCGCATCAAGCTGCTGGGTTTAAGGATTCACCTGCATCGTCCCGTCACTTTTTGGTCGGCGAAACCATGAAGGGAATTCGCCGCGTGCTCGGCACGGAGCAGCATGGTAAGGCACCTCTCCTGACCGCAGACATCCGCAGGATCGTCGCTTCCAGTCCGAACTCCGTCCTCGGAGGTCGTGATGTCGCCCTCGTTCTCGTGGCCTTTGCCGGCGCGTTCCGCCGCTCGGAGGTCGCACAATTGCGCGTCTCTGATCTCTTGTTTAATGACGACGGTGTGGTCATTCGTCTCCGTTATTCGAAGACTGACCAGGAAGGTGCTACTCGTCAGGTCGGAATTCCGTACTCCAACAATCCGCAAACTTGCGCAGTCCGCGCGCTTCAGGCCTGGCTTTCAGCGGCAAAGATCACGGACGGGTTCGTGTTCTGCCGCGTTGATCGGTCCGGTTTTGTCTCCCGCCGCGGCCTACACAGCGACTCAATTGGCAAGCTTCTGAAGCGAGCCGCTGCGCGAAGCGGTATGGACGTCGCGCCACTCGGCGCACACTCTTTGCGTGTTGGCTGCGTTACCCAGGCGGCCATGAACGGCGTCCCCGAGTACATCATCCAGAAGCAAACTCATCATAAGACCCTCGCAACGCTGCGAAAGTACATCCGCTCTGGCGAGATCTTCCGCGACAATGCCGCCGCCGGCCTCGGGATTTAGCGCGCGGAAGTTTCGCGATTGGGACGTCACTGCCCGGGAAAATTCATTTCTCGGGCAGTGACGTTTCCGCTGATTGGCTTCACGGAGACCTCGGATAGCAACCCAATTCCCACTCCGCTTCCCGTCTTGATTGCACTCTAAGCCGCGCACCTGCTCTCGCAACCCAGGGTCGCTCCGTGACATCTTCCGCGAACCGGATCGGGTCTATGGGTCCCGTCCGCACTCCTTCCTGCGTCAAGCCCACTCCAAAACTTCGAACCAATGCTGGCGCCGCAGCCATTACCTAATCCCACATGCCTCGCGCTTTCGCTCACGCGCGACAGGAAATAACCCGGTCGGATGCGTAACGAAGCCGCCGCATTTCGCCCACTGCCGTTCAGTCACCTGCCAAAGAGGAACGTTCCAATGATCTATTCCATACGCATTTACGAAGTCGATCCGGTCCATGTTGGGCCCTTCGTTGCTTCCCTTCGCCGGGGCGGACTCTACCGGGAGCTCGCTCAGCAGCTTCGTTCCGGATTCATTGGATGCGATCTCCTGTCGAGCAATGCCTCTTTCAGCAGGTTTCTGCTGCTTGAGTTCTGGCTTTCGGAAGCCGCCTTTGACGCCGCACAGCAACGCCCTGAAGCAAAAGTGCTGTCGTCTTTTCTGCGCAACCTTGCAACCGGATGTGTCGACCTCGGCACATTTGGATTCCTCCCGCCGCGGATTCTAGGTCTCGGCTCAGGTTTTGAAAACACGCCGGCGTGGGTCGGCGATGACGTGCGAACAGTCCGGTGAGTAGACCTTCAGTCCCGTCAGCATCGTGGCACCGAACGCAGAACTGAAGATGTCAGCGGGCGACTTCGAAGGTTCCACTCCGCTTGGACCGAGCATATTTGCGATCATCCTTCTGCATCTGGTCAGCTGTCTCATTCGCAAATTGTTGACATCGGCAAACCCTTAAGGTGATCCACCTCACGTCTTGGGCGTCGATGTCAGTGGCCAAGGTCTGATTCATTCGATCGCGGTCAGTGACGGCTGGATGCTTTTGCTTCACCTGCCGATAGGTTATTTATGGACAAGTCGGAACCGGGTAGCGGGTTTGCATCCGACCCAGACGGAGCAGAGCAATTACGGGACTACGATCGCAGATGGATTCTTCGTTTGCTTGCCGCAGCGGAAAGGGACAAAAAGGACCCTGCAATTCTCGAACAGATGCTGTGGCTGCTGAATACTCACCACAGACTGCCAGGGCTCGTACAGATATTCCGTCACCTCTCGGAGATCGGCAAGGTCCTTCACGAAAGTGCTGAAACGGGGTCACTGCGTGCACAGATTTCGACTTGGGCACCGCTCCTCGAATGGCTTGCCATGGACAACGAGGAACTAAAGAAACTGGCGATCCGGTTATTTCCCGACACAGAGCCCGACTGGGATAAGGACAGGAAGAGGTTTATTTCTGCCAAATCTAATCCATTGTTCAGACTTGGCTACCTTCATTTCGGGCTTCCTGGAGCCCTCTGGGCCTCTCACCCCAGGCCGCACCTACAGAAACAATACCGCTTTCTCCAAGGCCAAGTCCTGAATGCGCACATAATTATCGCTCAGCGCGAATTCACCTTCAGCGACTGGCAAGCGGGTCTCAAACCGAACGAAAGCTTTAGGGCTGGGCAGTACGACGCGACATGGGCAGTCCGGCGTTTCGCGACCGATGAGCAGATGTGGCACCACCGTCTCGCCGAGATCAAGTTCGAATGCTCGCAATCGGATCTGATCGAGAAACTTGCCGCGATGGCTGATTCGTTCATCTATCCAAAGCTGCCCGATGCCTTGGAAATCAACAAATGGCGGATGCAACAATTTGAGCACCTGGAGCATGAGAAAGAAGCCTGCGAGTCTGCGTTGCGCTCCATCGCAAGCTTCCTTGATTGGTCAGTCCATCCCGACGCTCGGAAGAAGCGGCCGGGCGGCGGAGGAGGAGGCCAGCACTCTGGCACATCGGCGCCACATGTTGTGGAGGGAGGCGCCGGTGATGACGATGAAGACGGCGATACAGACCCCGTCATCGAGACACCCCATGTTCGCGAAGGGCATCCAATTCGCCGATCGGGGGTGCATCTCCCCAACCGTTGGCGTAATCGCTCGGAACGGTATCGCGCGACAATCAAGGCCGGAGATCATCCTGCAGAGGCCTTCGCGTCTCAGCCTCAGGCATTGTCGGACGATGCGGCGGGGGCCGCATTCGCCAGAGGCGGCGGAATCGAGATATCGAACCAGCTCCTTCCCTGGGCGTTCTCGGAGATGTCAGTCGCCGAGATGGGCGAAGTCCTTGTTGAGTTACATCGTCTAGCCAAGTCGGGAGATCCTGAATTGGTTGAGGTCCTCGCTCTCGTGGAGACGGTGCTGTGGACGGGGTCATCACTCAAACGCGCCTTGTCGCTCGCGATTGGTGACAGCATTTCGTTGGCAGGCAGCGCCGCGATCTTCCTTCAAACCAATCCGGCAACGGCCCTGCCCAGCCTGGCCAGCGCTGAGTGGAAGATACGTCCCCTGGAACTCGAGTTCAAAAGGAATGACTTCGATCGCAGAAGGGTTCGTCGGCTGGCAGATCCGAACTTGATTACGCTTCCTGTTCCCCAGAGGGTTGCACAGTCCCTAGAGCAATTCCTGCACCTTCGTCCCGGACTCAATGGCGGTAGCGTCGTGCAATCTAAAACGCCAGGTAACGCAGTTCAACCGTTCGAGCGGGCGTCCAAAACCTACGAAGCCATCCTTGCCCGATGCTTTGCCGATTCCGATGTGAATGTCAGCTTCGGACGAATCGGCAAGATTCTTTTCCGCCAGATTTACCAGCAGACTGGCGGCGATGTCGTCGCAGCAAGTCTCCTCACGGGAACGGATCATTACCTGGCTTCGGTTCGGCGACACTACTGCACACCGAGAGTTGGCGATCTGCAGGGAATCTACGACCGTGCGATCACATCGATCGCAACGGAGCTATCCGCGCATACTTCCTCCCTAGGCGCGACGACCATTCCGATTGTGACCTCTGACGAGTCTTCCATCGGCAGTCCGATTTGCCCGACCGATAAGTCTTTGGAAAATGCTTTCAACGAAATCAGAAAGAGCATTCGTCGTCTAAAGAATGCGCCCCGTGACCGAAGGAAAAGGCAATTCCAGCGTCGCCACAATCTCTACACCCTTTACTCAGTGCTCGCCTTCGGTGTTGCGGCAGCGATGAGAGGGGTCAGCACGCCGTACTTGCATCTTTCTGATGTGGACGACAAGACAGGCTTTGCAGTCGTCACCGACAAAGACTCGGGCTCAGGCTACAAGTCCAGACTCGTATGGTTGCCGGAGGTCGTGCAGAAACAGATGAGGTACTACGAGAAGTACCTCTCTGCGACCTCAAAATATCTGAACCTCAAAGCTACCAAGAAAAAGATGCCGTGCTGCTACTTTCTCGACAAATCCGGTGCTATTGAGGAAGTTCGTCCGAAAAGTCTTGCGCCCCTCCTCAAGCGATACCTTGATCTCCCGGCGAACGCGGCGCGCCATTGGACCTGTACCCATCTCAGGGAGAGAGGCGGCGGGCTCTCAAGGGAAACGATCGATGCCCTTATGGGGCACTGGTGGCGAGGCGAGGAACCGTGGGGGCCGTTCTCGTCATTCTCCTACGCCGCATTCCGCAAGGAAATTGCGGATCCGATCTCACAGATATACACGGATCTGAAGTTCCGCCCACTGCAAGTCAGTGGAAGGCGAGGTGGCGAACGATGAACTCCACAGATATTCCCAGGCATGGAGTTTTAAGCGATCCAACGGTGTTGAATCTCACTCACCGCCAGGCGACCGTGGTCCTTCCGTCTCTCTTAACCTTCCTCGAGAAACATCCGACGAAGATCGGAGAGATTCTCAACGGCGGGTCAGGAAAGTGGTCCGCCAAAGATCTGCGCGAACTGGAGAGTGTTGTCCTGCAGGACGCAACGAGCAGCGCACGAGCTGCCGACTACCTTCGCGTGTTAAGAAAAGCGTGTGCGTTTTGGGCCGGAAGGGAGCAGCAAAACGTTGGATATCCCCGTATTCCGACGCATCTAGCTCATCCCCTCAATCCTTTCCGCAGCAACTTCGCGAAACTGCTCCGCACTTACGACTCATGGAAGGAGGTGCTTGCTCACTGGCTCGACGCCATGGATAAAGCCAGCTCAGAACCCAACGAGTCCGCAGCGGGATTGGCGATCGACGTTCTTGTGCTGTCGTCTATCCTCTATGGCGGTCTGCACACGAGGACATCGGTTGCAGCGATGCTACGTGCTCTCGCGGATGCCCAGAATCGAACTCTGTGTGTCGACGGACGCATGCATATCGAGTTATCGCTCTCCTGGCACGGAATGCAGGACGTCGAATTCCGGAGGTGGCAGCCGGATGCACTGACAGCGACACTGTGGGCCACCATGCCGGAAGGAGCGATTCGAGTTCTTCTTGATCCCGGGATCGAGCAAGTGCAATTGAGCTTGCTAACCGACGTCGAACTTGGAAGAAAAGTTAAAGAAAGGATCGACGCGCGCCTGCCGGAGTCGTCGGCGCTCGAGAATGTTCCCCGAGGAGGACTTGATCGCCTCCTGCAGGCAGCCAGCCTCGCGGCCTATACCGAGATTCCCGCGATCCTCGCGGCCTACGCTCGGCGAAAGATCATCTCGCACTCGCTGAAGCGACGCGCGTTTGAGCGTCTTACATCGGAGGGGAAGAAGCCATCCAGGGACGCGGCCGCAACGGTCCAAGCGGTCAATGAGTTGAACGTAGCCGACCCTACAATCCTTGAGACGCCTCGGGATCTCGAACCCGAATGGTTACAAGCCGTCCGTTCCGCGCTATCCGCGGCAACAGGTCCTGAAGTGAAAGACGCGATGAATCAGCTGGCCGCGTCGACGTCAGGGCCGTGCTTTGTGGGCAGGCTTGCCGATTTTCTAGACTGGCTCCTAATTGTCCGAACTGGATCCGGAAAAACTCGAACACTGAGCTCGGTCAAGAGGACTGTCATGGAATTGGCGCGATCGATGGGACCTCTGTTGGAGGTGCCTGATCCTCTGGACCTCGATTCAGGCTTACGTGAAGAACTTTACTCCAAGATGATTGAGAGTACGGGATCGCTTCCATCTGAGGCCGATACCAGCAGAATCCACAAGGTGCCGGCGGTTTCGAAACGGAGACGCAATCTGAGCAGCGCGCTTTATGAATTCGAGCGATATTTGAACTCCAAAGGGAAGGAGCGAGTAGAAGATGAAAGCGTCTTCGGCGGACGCTTTGGACTTTCGGCGGTCGATGCAAATATCGTGACGTTCGAAGAATACGACGCGGCACTGAAAGAAGTGGATACAGTTTGGCCGCCCCACGAGCATCCCGAACGTAATCGAATTGCTAAGATCCTGCTTTGTTTGGGCTTCCGCGCTGGTCTGCGCCGCCGTGAAGCATTATTTTGCCTTACGTCCGATATCGGCCCGGCCCCGGATTACGAGTTCATTGTGCGGCCGTCGGAGTATCGCGGGCTGAAGAGCCGAAGCGCCAGGAGGCGTGTCCCGCTGCGCCACATTCTGCCGAGTGAAGAAGAACGAAATGAGCTCGGTCTGGTGCTCGATTGGCAGAAACAGCGAAGAAGCGATCCGGACGCGTCTCCGCTCTTGCTGGGGATGAAGGACGGTCCTCAGGTCGTCCCGGAGACAATCATTGAGGATCTGAATAAGATTCTTCGCAAAGTCACCGGCGACGACGGGATCCATTACCACCATCTCCGTCATAGTCAAGCGGGATGGAACTGGCTCCGATTGACGATTGCCGACCAGCCTCGCCCTGATCTGTTTTCACATCTCGAGCAGACTTCCGAGTGGCTGAGAGAGGGACCCGAGTTCCGGAAACAACTTTATGGACATGCTGGACCAACACGCAAGCACGCATATTTCGCTGCGCAGCAGTTGGGGCACTTGAGCCCTTCGACGAGCATGCAAACGTACATTCATTTTGCCGATTACGCCCTTGCACTTTCTCTAAGCCGGTCGAGCCGCATGCGCCCGTCAAATGATCGAATCCGTGAGGTCCGTGCAAAGTCGCGCCAGATTGCGGAGCGAAAGGGATTTGATGAAGCAAACCCATTGGCATTGGCGGTTGCGCTATGGAATGATCGATGCGCCAAGAATGACCATGATCACCAGACTGCGGACGACGCCCCTGAGGCCAACACTAACTGGACCAGGTGCGTGTACGAATTTCTGCATGACATCGAACTCGGCGAATCAATTGAGAAATCGGCGGAACAACACCATCTGGATAGTGCGAGTGCCGACAAGATCTATCGAGGCATGGCTGGTTTGGGCTACGTGCAATCGAAAGAAGGGCGATGGGTTCGAAAGAAGGGCTAT
>Ga0335074_10006545_pt1 | contig 16169 bp, 18 predicted proteins | sample Lox_Sample_23_FD_206715 | JGI IMG/M metagenome (GOLD analysis project Ga0335074, IMG submission 206715) | Soil microbial communities from Loxahatchee National Wildlife Refuge, Florida, United States - Lox_Sample_2.3 | ecosystem: Environmental > Terrestrial > Soil > Wetlands | place: USA... | reverse complement strand
AACCGGTCGCTTCCATGTCGCTCGGGCCGGTCGTGACGGCGCTCTCCGCAGCGGTCGGCCGCCCGGTTTCATTCGCCGAAGACTGCGTTGGGCCCAAAGCGGAGCAAGCTGCTTCGAAATTGAAAGACGGCGATGTGCTGCTGCTCGAGAACACGCGTTTCCACGCCGGCGAGGAAGCCAATGATTCCGATTTCGCAAGAGCGGTCGCCGCGCTCGGCGACACCTACGTCAATGATGCGTTTTCCGCCGCGCATCGGGCCCATGCGACAATCGAGGCGCTGGCGCAGCTCTTGCCATGCGCCGCAGGCCGGTCGATGGAGGAGGAGCTCACCCATTTGCATCGCGCGCTCGACCGTCCCGAACGTCCGGTGATGGCGGTAATCGGCGGCGCCAAGATTTCGACCAAGCTCGAACTGCTGGGCAACCTCATCCGTCGCGTTGACGTGCTCGTCATTGGCGGTGCGATGGCGAATACGTTCCTGGCGGCTCAGGGTCTGGAGATTGGCAAATCGCTTTGCGAATCGGACCAGCTGGAAACAGCCCGCAGCATTTTGCGGTCGACGCAGGGCATAGCACTCGTGCTGCCCTCGGATGTCGTTGTGGCAAAGGAATTCAAACCCAAAGCGGATTGTCGCGTTGTGGCAGTAGGAAATGTCGGGCCTGACGACATGATTCTCGATGTGGGGCCGGATACCATTGACGGCTTCTCTGCGCGGCTCGAGCAGGCGCGCACGCTGGTGTGGAACGGGCCGCTTGGGGCCTTCGAGACGCCGCCTTTCGAAACCGGTACGGTCGCGGCGGCAAAGCTCGTTGCGGCGCGGACCAGAGCCGGCAAATTGCTCTCGGTCGCGGGTGGCGGAGATACCGTGGCTGCCCTCAATTTGGCGGGCGTAGCGGATCAGTTCACCTATGTATCGACGGCTGGCGGCGCCTTTCTCGAATGGCTCGAGGGACGCGAACTGCCCGGCGTCGCGGCACTCATGCAAAACGGAGGGACGGGAGCATGAACAGGGCTGAACTTTCGCGCACAGCGCAGGCGATGGTAACAAAGGGCAAGGGTATTCTTGCCGCCGATGAAAGCACAGGCACGATCAAGAAACGCTTCGACGCGATCGGTGTTGAATCGACCGAAACGAACCGCCGCGACTATCGCGAGCTTTTGTTCCGCACTTCGGACGCCATGCGGAACTGCATTTCGGGCGTCATTCTCTATGACGAGACGATACGCCAGAAAGCGGCGGATGGCACACCGCTCGTGAAGCTGATCGAGCAAGCCGGCTCGATCCCGGGAATCAAGGTCGATCTCGGCGCCAAGCCGCTGGCGCTCTGTCCTGGTGAAACGATCACCGAAGGCCTCGATGGCCTGCGGGAGCGGCTCGTCGAATACCGGGGGCTGGGCGCGCGTTTCGCCAAATGGCGCGCAGTGATCGATATCGCGCCGGGCGTTCCGACTTATACCGGCATCAGCGTGAATGCGCATGCGCTCGCGCGTTATGCAGCGCTCTGCCAGGAGGAAACAATCGTTCCGATCGTCGAGCCGGAGGTGTTGATGGATGGCGATCACGACATCGACACTTGCGCGCGCGTGACCGAATGGGCGTTGAAGGAAGTCTTCTATGCCCTTTTCAATCAGCGCGTGGATCTCGAAGGCATGATTCTTAAACCCAATATGATCGTACCCGGGATGAAATGTGCGAAGCAGGCGAGCGTCGAGGAAGTGGCGGAACGCACGATCAAATGCCTCAAGGAATGCGCACCTGCTGCGGTGCCGGGTATAGCATTCCTCTCCGGCGGCCAGTCCGATGAAGAAGCGACCGCGCATCTGAACGCGATGAACAAACACCCAGACCTGCCCTGGCCGCTCACCTTCTCCTATGGCCGCGCATTGCAGGCGGCGCCGCAGAAAGCGTGGAGCGGGAAGGCGGCCAATGTGCCCGCGGCGCAGCATGCGTTCGCCCACCGCGCCCGCATGAACGGTCTTGCCACCCGCGGCGAATGGAATCCGGACCTGGAAAAGCAGGCGGCGTGAGCGAACGCTGCCGGCTTTATCTGATCACGCCGCCTTCACTGGAGCCGCGCTCGTTTGCGGAAACGCTGAAATTCGCGCTCGCAGCGGGAGACGTCGCCACGCTTCAGCTGCGCTTGAAGGATGTCACAGACGACGAAATCCGGCGCGCCGCCGAACTGCTTTTGCCGGTCGTGCAGAACGCAGGCGTCGCGTTCGTCCTGAACGACAGGCCTGACATCGCCGCCGAACTGGGCGCGGATGGCGTTCACGTCGGCCAGGACGACATGTCTTACAAAGAAGCGCGAGCGCTGGTCGGTGCGAAGGCGATCGTGGGCGTCACGTGCCACGCTTCGCGCCACCTCGCCATCGAGGCGGCGGAGGCGGGTGCCGACTATGTTGCTTTTGGCGCGTTCTTCCCAACCGCGACCAAGGAACCGAAAGCGCGCGCAGACATCGAATTGTTGCGTTGGTGGTCGGAGCTGATGACGACCCCTTCGGTCGCCATCGGGGGTGTTACGGTCGAAACTGCGCCGCTGCTGGTCGACGCCGGCGCCGACTTTCTCGCCGTTTGCGCAGGCGTCTGGTGTTATCCGGACGGGCCAGCCGCCGCCGTCAGGCGTTTGAACGGGCTGCTCTGAACAGGCTCTCCTAACCGCCCCCAAGGCTGTTCCATATCGAAAAAGAAACTTCGCACTACGCACGGGGCGTCGTGGAATTCCGTCTGGCCAACTGGACGGCCGCCCTCACGGAATTCAACACTGTTCTTTCAACGCATCCCAATGCCGCGGCATCGCTCTTCATGAAAGGAGTGGTCGAACACCGCATGGGGAACGTCCCGGCCGGAGACATAGATATCGCGGCCGCAAAAACGATTGATCCACGCGTGCCGAACGGCTTCGCGCAATATGGGATTTTGCCGTAAAATCGCGGCGCAGCTTATTTCTTCCCTGACGGCGTTGGCTTGGTGCCGCGTTGTTCGGCAAAGGGCGAAGTTGAAGTCGTTGGCTTTGCCTTGTTCTTGTCCGATTTGGGCTTCTTCTTTTCCTTGTTGCTGCGCTGTTCCCGGTTCGCCATTTTGGCCTTCCCGATCTCCCGAATTCTGTTCGGATCATAGGCGGGATCGCCGGCGTTCGAAAGGGTACGGGGAGCCATCGTTTGCGCTCCCGCGTTTCCTTTGCATGCGCAACGCCCTCGCTATCCTTGCAGTCCTTTTGGCCCAGAGTCTTGCGCCGCATGCGCTGGCACAGTCGGACATTGGCGCCGCGCCAGGTCTGCCCCCACCCGGCCGCTCCGGGCCCGCTGGTGTCCAGACCGGCACGATTGCCCGGCTTGACCTGGCAACGATGAACTTCGTCTGCCGGAGTGGAAGGGCCGCCCGCCAGTACTGGATCACGCGCGCCACCCGCTTCGCCGCGGGCCGGCCGAACGCTTCATTTTTCGATCTCGCGCCCGGCCAGCGGGTCCAGGTGCTGTTTCACCCGGCCGGCGGGCTCGATGTTGCCGACCAGGTCGTTGTGCTGAAGTGACCGCTATGTTTCTTACAGCTTGCGGACGGATCGGGGCCGAAACCGGCCACGCCGAACCCCCTGCCGCACCGATCGTTTATGCCGCACAGGAGAATCACATGACCCGAATCCTGAGTAACATAGCGCTCGGATTGGCGCTTCTCTGGCCGTGCGCAGCCTGGAGTTGCGACGGAACGGCAGGCCGCAATGTCGCGGTCACTTTCGATGGGCACAAATACACGGTCTCGAATATGGGCCGCCAATGGCTCCAGGTCACCTTCACGGCCTGGAACACCACCTACAATCTGCAGCTCGCGCCGGGCCAGGCCGCTTCGCCCCGCTCGCCCGGCACCTTTGGTCAATTCATGTCCGGCTATCAATCCTGCACGGCCACGCCCATCCGCTACCGTTAGAGCGGAACCGGTTCACCTGGAATCAACAAAAGTTGTCATCCCCGCGAAAGCGGGGACCCAGAGCGCCACGTAACGACGGTAATTCCGGCTGCTGGGTCCCCGCTTTCGCGGGGATGACATCTCCTGATTTGATCTGTTCGGATACCTCTCTCTGGATAGAGGTTTTTCCGCCTACTGGGCCGGTGCGGGCGTGGACGGGGCGCTCTCTGGGGCTTGCAGCGACGCTGTGGCGGCAGGCTGCATCGGAAGCTGGACGGAATGCGGATATCCGTCGATGGCCCCGGTATACGAGTCCACGCCGAAGCCGATGCCCAGATTGGCGACGTTTGCAAACGTCATCGGATTGGTATGGGAAGCAAGTCTCGTCCAAGCCTCCTGAAAGCCGGGCTTGTTGCACTTGACAAGCATGTCGTCATTGCCGCGCTGGACGTGCGCGACAGTCGGTGTGACAACCGCCCAGCTCCCCTCGTTATTCGAAAGCACGCAGGAGGCGCCTGATTCCGGCGGCGTCAATACAGCAATGTCTTCGGAGCTGCCGGATACCATCGTTGCGCAGCTGCCAAGACCGAGCGCTCCCGCAACGACTGCGCAAGTCAAGAACTTCATGAAATTGCCCTCAGGCGGTGAGGGGGCAAGTTAGCGAACCTGCGCGGTGATGTGCAATGTTCAAGAAATCGTCATGCGCGGGGCTGTACGTCCTGGGCGCGCATGCCGACCTTCGCACCTTGCGAAAGGGCGGCGGCTCCGCGAAAGTGCCGCAGTCTCAGGGGCAGGGTGCACAGGTGAGCGACATGGCGGCCTCGTCGCCGACGGCGGAACTGGACGGCGGCAGCAGGCGTGGAAGAACCTTCATGGGTCATCCCGTGGGGCTCGCCTGGCTTTCAGGCTCCGAGTTCTGGGAGCGCTTCGCCTATTACGGCATGCAAACGCTGCTGGTGCTCTACCTCACGCATTATCTGCTGCAGCCGGGGCATATCGAACAGGTGTGGGGCTTCGGCGCCTTCCGCCATTTCATCGGTGCGGTGTACGGCTCGCAATCGCAGATGGCGCTCGCCTCCAACACGGCGCAGCTCTATGCGGCGCTGGTCTACGTGACCCCACTCGCCGGTGGTTATATCGCCGACCGTCTGATCGGCCGCACCGCCACAGTCAGTATCGGCGCGATCATCATGGTGATCGGTACATTCCTGCTGGCGCTGAATTCAACCTTCCTGATCGCGCTGGCGCTTTTGCTCGCAGGCGTGGGCTGCTTCAAAGGCAATATCGCGAGCCAGGTCGGCGCGCTCTACCGGATCGACGATCCGCGCCGCGCAGACGGCTTTCAGATTTATTTTCTAGGCATTCAGCTGGCGGTGATCATCTCGCCCTTTATCTGCGGCACGCTCGGACAGCGCGTGGACTGGCATCTGGGCTTCGTCGCCGCCGGTGTCGGCATGGTGTTTGGTCTTGCCATCTATCTGACCGGCCGGCGCAATTATCCGCCGGAGCCCATCAAGACCAAAGGCGATCATGTCGAACGGCCGCCACTCACGGCGCATGACTGGAAGGCGGTTATTCTGCTGGTGGCGCTGCTGCCGGTGCTCGCGGTGTCGATCGTCGGCAATCAGGAGATTTTCGACGCCTATTTCGTCTGGGGCGAAAAAACGTTCCAGACCGTGTTCTTCGGCTTCAACATGCCGATCACTTATCTTGCCTCGCTGGATGCGTTCGTCAGTGCGGTCACCATGGTCGGCGTCATTGCTTTCTGGCGCTGGTACGGCCAGCGCTGGCGGGAGCCGGCCGAAATCACCAAGATGGTCATCGGCGTGGCGATCAGCGCGACCGGGCCTCTGGTACTGGCAGGATGCGCGCTCGTGGCCGACACCCAGCATGTTCGTGTTCCGCTTTACTGGGCGCTCGGGTTCCACATCCTGAACGATATCGGTTTCGCCAATGTGCTGCCCGTGGGTCTCGCACTTTATTCGCGCGCGGCGCCAAAGGGCCTGGGCGGCGTAATGATCGCCATCTATTACATCCATCTCTTCATGGGCAATTTGCTGACCGGCTATCTCGGCGGGCTGCTCGGCACCATGCCCAACACGACGTTCTGGCTCATGCACGTCATACTGATGGCCATTGCCGGCGCGGTTCTGCTGGTTGCGCGGGTGCTATTTGGTTCTTTCCTCGTTCCCAAAACGGAGAAGCCTTGAGGCGAAGTTGAAGCTGATCGGCTGGTCACAATTCATGGGCGAATTTCGAGAAAATGATCAATCGGAGCGTCGGCCCGGAAGGGATTGTCATGCAAAGCGCGCGCGGAATTTCAGTGGTCGCCATCTGCCTGGTGCTTGCCGCCTGCGATCAGAATTCGAACGACGTGACCGTCAAGGGCGGACATGGCAGCGTCACGATCTCCGCCAACGGCCAGCATTTCGCGATCAACGCCAATGGCGACAGGAACGGCAGTTTCGCCATGTCCGGCAGCGACGGGCATTTCACGATGAAGGCGTCGGATGGCAAGCAGACGGTGGAGATCAATTCCACCGGCGGTTCGACGAATTTTCACGTACCGGATTTCGTTGTCAATTATCCGGGCGCCCGGCTGCAAACGACGACCATCGGCACGAGCGTGAACGGTGCGACCGGCACGTTTACCTTCGAAACCGCCGACCCGCCCGCGGCGGTGATTTCGTACTACAAGCGGAAATCCGGCACCGCTGGCCTCTCCCAGGCCATGAATATGAACATGGGGCCTGCGACCATGTTCACGGCGAATGCCAATGGCGGCAAAAAAGTCCTGCAGGTCATTGCCTCGGCGTCCGGCAACGGTGCACATGTGCAGGTGACATGGACCGACAAGTAATTCCATCGAAAGACAGGTCATGACGGATGCGCTGCCCGACCGGCTCTGCGTCAATCCCAGGAGCCCCTGGTACAATGAATCGCTGCTCGTCCGCGGCGTCGGCGTGCGCTTCAACGGCGTCGAAAAGACCAATGTCGAAGAGTATTGCGTCAGCGAAGGCTGGGTCCGCCTCGCGGTGGGCCGCACGGTGGATCGCGCCGGCAATCCGATGACCGTGAAGTACAAAGGAAAGGTCGAACCTTATTTCAAAGAGGCGCCTGAACCGTCCGCATGAGATAGCGCACCCGTTTGCCGCGATCCGGCAGCCACGCGCTGCCAATTTCGAGAAAACCAAGCGGCGTGTGGAACGCATCGGATCCCGGATTGGGCGGATCGATATTCACCTCGCAACACACATGCGCATATCCGGCCTGCGCTGCCGCTGCGAACAGATCGTCATAAAGCAGGCGGGCCAGGCCTTTCCGGCGCGCATGCTCCGCCACGACAACGCGATCGATGTAAACGAACCGCTCGAAGCGCTCAGCGAACCAGCGATAATTGGGTGCGTCCTGCGGAGCCTTCTCGGCGAGCGCGATCAGGAAAGCATCGCGCGCCGGCGTCATCCGCGTGCGGAACGACAGGCCGACCAATTCCTCAAACGCAGCTCTGGTAACGACCCCAATCTCGCGCTCCTGCGCATTGCTGAGGGCAAACAACGCCCCGAGATCATCGGGACCGGGTTCGCAAAGCGTCATATCCTGGGACCGCGGGCGTCCTCGCCCGCATGCCTGCCACAAGTCACGGAGTGAGAAAAGATTGCACCGAAGAGGTCCGGGCGGGACGCAAGCGGTCCCAGGGGTGGAAACCGTCATTTGCGCGGCCGAGACCTCTGCTGCTACACCCGCTGCGATTTCGGCAACGACACATTGCATGAGCTTGCGCGCGTCAGCCCCGGGACCGCTTGCGTCCCGCCCGCATCGGGCGTGGCACAGTCGTGGATACCTTCCCCATTTCGACAACGGTGCCGTTGTGCAGGCGATCACATTCCGGCTGGCCGACAGTTTGCCCAGCGCAATCTATGGCAGGCTGATCGCTGAAACAGCCGATGAAGCTGACAGACGCCGGAAACTTGATGCGATGATCGACGAGGGCCGCGGCGCGTGCATTCTTCGCAATGACGCGTATGCGATTGTCGTTCGGACCGCCCTTGAGCATTTCGACGGTGAGCGTTACCGGTTGATTGCCTGGGTCATCATGCCGAATCATGTACATGTGCTGATAGAGCAGCTGGAAGGATTTCCGCTGGGCGATATTGTACGCGGATGGAAATCGTTCTCGGCGAAAGAAATCAACAAGGTACGGGGCTTAAGAGACGCGGTGTGGGCACCAGACTATCATGATCGGTATATCCGTGATGGACGGCATTTGGGCGATGCTGTTGCTTATATCGAAAATAAGCCGATTAACGCTCGCCTTGTAAAGCAGGCACGGGACTGGCCTTATTCGTCCGCGGCTGTAACAAATGCGGGCGTGGACGCCCGCGGTCCCGGGAACTGAACATGTCCAAAATAGCAGGAAATGAAATTCGTCCGGGGGCGCTCATCGCCTTCGAAGGCGGTCTTTGGCTGGTGGTGAAGACGCAAGCCGTCAAGCCCGGCAAGGGCGGCGCCTACAACCAGGTCGAGCTCAAGAACATCGTCACCGGCACCAAGCTCAATCAGCGGTTCAGGGCCGACGAGGCCGTGGAAGAAACCTGGCTGGAAAAGAAGGACTACCAGTTTCTCTATGCCAGCGGCGACGCGCTGACGTTCATGGATCTGGAAAGCTACGACCAGATCGAATTGCCGCGCGACTTCGTGGGCGAGCAATCCGCCTTCCTGCAGGACGGAATGAAAGTCCTGCTCCAGCTGCATGAAGGCAAGCCGATCTCGATTGCGCTGCCGGTACATGTGGTGCTCACCGTGACGGAAGCCGATCCCGTCGTGCGCAACCAGACCGCCGCGCCCGGCTACAAATCCGCGATGCTCGAAAACGGCGTGCGCACGCAGGTGCCGCCCTTCATCGAGCCGGGCACGAAGATCGTGGTGGCAACGGCCGACGGCACCTACGTCCGCCGCGGGGAATAGACACCGAACCGTCGAAGCGTCGACTTGGGCGGGCCGGCTCGCCACCAGAAAAAGACGACCTCACGCCGAACTTGTCGAAGCGTCCCCCATCGCCCGCACCAGATTGCGCGTCGACCAGCTGGCGACGCCGCTTCCGGCAAAATCGCGATCCGCGCTCCACACATCGGCGCCGGTACACCACGCCAGCGCCAGAACATGCGCGTCGCGCGTCGAGCCGTTTCCGCTCGCCGCGGCGTCGCGAAGCACAGTCCCGGCGTCGGCCAGGAGCGGTTCCAGCTCGGCCAGCGGCACGACGAGAAGCGGGGCCGCAATCGCGTCGAGCAGCGGCAAAAGCTCGGGCGCCTTGAGCCCCAGTTCGATCTTTCGCCGCCCCTCCTCGACCGCGCGATCCGTGGTGATGAGCGTGGCGATCCGTTGCACGCGTTCGATGACCGCTCCCGTACGGCCGAGCACGGCGGAAATGAGAACGGTCGTGTCGATGACGATGGTCGAGGGCAGCGGCTTCATCGCCGGCCGCGCCAATCCTTCTGGATCGCGCGCACGGTTTCGTCGGAGTAATCCGTCGGGTCGATGCCCATGGCGGTCAGCGCGGCGTCGTCGCTCGCGCGGTCGCGCTTTTTCGCGGCTTCGCGCGCCCGCTTCAGCGCGGCCGAAAGACGTTTCGGATCCGGCTTCTTCAGCGGAAACAGCAGCGCCACGGTCCGCTCACCGGATTTGACGGCCGTCGGCCCCGCCAGGCGCCGGATTTTTTCGCCGGACAGTTTCTGAAGATCGCGAATGCTGATGTAACCCATGGCGTTTACATGCACCTGCATGTAAAGTTGGTCAAGCAGCTCGGAGCGACGTGAAGCAATCGTTTCCCTGGGACCGCGGGCGTCCCGCCCGCATCCCACCTGTGGGCTAATGCGATTGTTGCTCCCACCACGCAACTGCGCCCCCTCACGGCTCAAGCCAGCCATGCCGCTCGCTCGGCGGCTTTCTTCAAAAACAGGCTATCCGCAAGCTTTCCGGGCCAGCAACGGAAATCCGCGTTCTATCGCCACCCTGAACGTCGCGCGGCCAAGCTTTACCGGGCTGACCTCCATGTGCAGGGCGAACCCTCCTCGACTTCAGTCGCGGAAAGCTGGCGGGATTATCTCGATCCACGGGAGCGGATAGAGAACACACTCTGTCGGTCCTGGGCAACTACCGCTCCTCCAAAAAAGTGCTTCCCCTTCGAGACGCAAAAGCCGGTTATTAATCCGGCAAACCGCGTTACCCGCGTCTTCGCGCGTTTCCGGTATTACGAATCATGTCGCTGAATTCCGCGTCGCTGAATTCCGACTCACATCCGCGCTAACGTGGGTGCCGGAGGCAACCGTGCCGACGACCCTTGGTTCAACTCGCGCAGAGTGAATTCGCACAGAATGCTGTGGAGAAGTCGCCGACGAACTGAAAAGGAGGGACCCGTCGGTTGATATCCTCGGATGCAGTGAGATACTTAACCGGTGATTCCGCAGACTGTGCGGCATGAATGTCGCCCTGATTGGCAGCTTTAAGCAGCACTATGAAGAGGTCCTTGCCGTTGGTGAAACACTCATCGCCGCGGGACACAGGATAGTTTCGCCGGCACTATCGGACATTTCGGTGCAGGCAGCCTTCGTGCGCTTTACGACGGACCACGCCAGCGACTCTGATCCAGAAGTTCAGAGCAAAACGCTGAGAAATATCTTTGGCGCCGACTGCGTCTACGTCGTGAATCCCAACGGCTACGTGGGCCGAACGACTTGCTATGAGATTGGCAGGATAATTCAACGAAGACAACCCCTTTACTTTCTTGCGATCCCCGTCGATCTGCCGGTCGGTATACCGCCTTGGGCCGTTTGCTCTCCTGACGATTTTGCGCAACGGTTACATCTCGATTCGATTTGTTGGCTCTACTCGGATGAACGCGACGCTTTTGCCATTGAAAGAGGGCTGCGGTAGCGATCCGCATCCGCCCCGATCAGCCCGGCAAAGGCCCAGGGTGGCAATCGCCGGAAGCATGGATTTCTATATAGAGATGGTGCGGATGCGGGAGCGGCTTGGCACCATGGGCATTCGTACGCTCATCCCTGACGGCCACGAATTCTACGCGTCCTTCGACTCGGCAAAAGTATTTGAAGCCTACAAGCGTCAAATTTCAATGCATTATCTCGATCAGATTCGTCACTGGATAACCTCGAGCCTTTTTGTTCTCAATTTTGACCGACACGGAATTCGATCATATATTGGTCCAAGCACCTTTGCCGAGATAGCTGTGGCCGCAGTACATCGAAAAAGGATCTACGTAATTTCTGACTACCCAGATCAGTACGAGGATGAACTACGAGCATGGGAAGTTGTTCCATTGTACGGCCGCCTAGATCAACTCGTGCATGACTACGAAGAAACAATTGGGGGATGGCAACCCTGCCAGAAACAGCTAATATTTCCGGGGTTCTGAGGCCGGCGCAATATCGGCGTAGGCCACTATTTCTCCATTTCTTCGACCTCCACTTCCTGGAGGAGCGCGGCATTTCGCGGTTGTCCCAGCACATTCGGTCCGAGGCTTCACTCGCGCTCAGAATATCAATCGTCTTAGGTTCCGAAGTATATGTGCCCGCCGCGTCGTACTATGAAAGCCCGTTAGCCCGAAGTCTTCTGAATCAATTCCGAGGGACAGACGCGGAGGCGGCCATCCTTCTCATCGGCAGCGGGGGAACCATATGGGAATTCGCCGAGGAGAAGCGTCCACAATACGCTGCCGGTTCAACGCAAGCATCTATTTACTCTCAGGTGCAGGATCAACCCTTTCCGTGGAGACGTCGCCTGCGAAGCGCGTCCGCGGACATTTCATCCTCGTGGGTGACGAGCACCGAAACGCAAGATGCATTAGATATAGCACGAATAAAAGACCCAAATCTACCCAAAGATATATTGGAACGCTGGAAAACGGTGCCGGAACGGCTCGGTCGATCCGCATTCGTATTAGATTATGTGAAGCCGATCCTTTTCGGCACGGCACAGAATGCTGTAGCCGATTTTCGCACGTCACGGCTCATCAACAGAATGTACTTTTCAAGCTTCGCCCAAGAACTCGGGGCGGGTGTGTTTCAAGATTTACGTTACCTCTCTGATGGTACAATCACACCTTCTGGTAGTCCCGAAGATGACATCAATTATTTTTCGCTTGTCGAAGGCATGAGGCACGAAAATATTCTGTCCCTAATCCGCGACGTCAACCCATCTAGTGTCCGGTCAATTTTCTTTGACCAACGGTTTCGCGCTGCATTCCATTCGACGCAAGCAATCTATAACGTCATTTCTGATCACCGTCTCAGTGTGGATACTATCGTAATAAATGCGCTTCCAAAGGAAAAGGATGCAGCCCTCGCCGTCTTTGGAAAATCGGCATCGTTAACGTTTGGCGATGATCGGTATATATACTACAAGGCAGAGTTCAAGAAGGTCAGTGGATCGCTTGCTACCATCATAGTGGTTCATCCATCGGCAATGGGCAAGGCAAGAGCCGCTGCGGCGGCGCGAGCGGCCTTAAGCCACTTTGCTGCAAAGCGGCTCTTCGTCATCGGAATCGCGGGCGCTTGCCCTCGACCAACTGTGCCAAGCAACCACGTCAGGCTTGGCGACGTAGTAATCGCAACATTTGTTGTCGAGCACGATCACATAAAATTACAAGAAGATGAAAAGATCTATCGCGATCACCCGCAGAGAACGTCACACGAGGTGCAGCAGATGGCATCGCTATTGGGAATATCTGCCGATGTGCGACTCCCGGAGGCTACACAAACACGATATCGCGAAATATTAGACGGGGCGCTGGCTGACGTGAAATCAGTGCGGCCTTCCGATGCCACAGATTTGCTCTGTGATAAGCAGGGAAACACAATAGCGCATCCCGAGGACCATGCCCGCTCCATGGGTATTCCGCGACTACATCTAGGCGTCATAGCAACTGGGGATACACTCCTGAAGAATTCCGCTGTTAGGGACAGCATACGTGATAGGTTCGAGGCACTCGCCATAGATATGGAAACGAGCGCGGTGCGCGACGTTGCTTGGGAAATGAACATTCAGTTTTGGGCGTTCAGGGGTGCTGTTGACTATTGTGACGGAAGAAAAAATGATTTCTGGCACGTCTACGCGTCAGTAGCGGCGGCTGCCGCAGCGCGCCTATTCTTAGAACAAATCCCTGATAGCTGGCAGTAACGTTTGAAAGATTGGCGACATGAACTATATTTGCGTTCCTCGATGGCAGTGTAGTAGATACTAATCTAATCACGTGGCAAATCTTGAGTGGTCACGTCACATGCTTAACTGTGAGCGCTCAGTCTTGAACGAGGGGGCAATGCCGTGCTGAACTGACAACTAGCAGAATTGCGCCAGGAAGACCTTGCGACCCTTGTTACTAACAGAGGTTCCGAAAGACGAGATATTGAGTCCGAACGTAGTTTTCCCTGAGGTAATGACGATGGAACAAAGGAGTTCCTTGCTGATATGACCTCGCTCGCGAACCCACAGGGCAGAGATTTAATATATGGGGTTTTTGTCTGCGGTACTCATGAGTGACAACAATAAAAAACCAATCACGACGCTAATGATAATCAACAGAAGAATAAGTTCAGGTCCCGTTCCGCTATAGTTTGCAGCCAGCTGGCCGGAGCTTTTGTCGTTCGCTGGTTCAACAATCGCCGGCGGTGCGGCTGGACCGTTCGCTATTGCGCCTTGATGCCCAAGTTCCGGTTCCGGCGACTGCGCGGGAGGGGGCGTTGATTCGGAACCGTCCTTCGACGAGCCGCTCGACTGCTGCATCTGCGAGGATGGCTCTTCGTTTTCGGGTAACTGCGCTGCTGGCGCAGGAGGCTGAGCATATCTTGCGGACTGTTGTCAGATTGCGGCGGCATACTTGATTTGTGCTTCTGGCGGCGATGCCTCATCCAACAGCGTTGGAGGAGCAGCGGCCTGGGTTTCTCTGTGCCCTTCGCTTCCGGATTGCTCCTGTTGCGGCGCCACGTTTTGTGCTTGCCCAAGTGGAACGGCATTGTATGGATGCACCCCTCGCGACGGCACGGAACAGTTCTGAGTGTAGGGATAAAATTCATGCGTGGTCGAGCGATAGTACCAGAGCCGAGTTTGAGCGTACGATAGAGAACCAAACGACAGTGCCACTAGCGTAGCGAGTGCTGCGCCTGCTAGAAGCGGCATCGGGTCCATCGCCCGAGTTCTCTTAATCATCGCCTTATGGCCTGAAGCGTACGCGCTGTGAGCGCGAGTCTTCCTATCGGCCCCCACAGTTATCATCCAAAGATTGCACGGTATACCACGCGTCTAGATTAGCCGTGAATGGGCGGACGCTATTCGGAGTCTACGCACCGAGCGTCATGAAAATTGCGCCATGGACTGCTTGAGCACACCACTTTGCTGGTGCCCTCGCCAAAATAATCCGGTAGAGGCTGAAGCGTCCGGAGGGTTGGGGGTGGTCGTCGGCAGCAGAAAGAAAGGCGGGCGAGGACGCCCGCGGTCCCAGGGTGGAAGGCTGAAAAATGAAAACAAGACAAGGCATGCCGCCCGAACCGGGCATGAAGTTCGTGGCCGCCACGGCCGCCCAACCCCTTCTGCAGTGCGCGGCATAGATGCCGTATCTTTCTCCGGCGCTGAACGTCATGACCACGGCCGCGCGCAAGGCGGGGCGCGGGCTCATTCGCGATTTCGGCGAACTCGAAAATCTTCAGGTCTCGCTCAAAGGTCCTGCCGATTTCGTGTCGACGGCCGATCAGCGGACCGAACGCATCCTGATCAACGAGCTCTCGAAGGCGCGGCCGGGTTACGGTTTTCTGGTGGAGGAGTCGGGTGCCATAGAGGGGCCCGACAAGACCCATCGCTTCATCATCGATCCGCTCGACGGCACGACGAATTTCCTGCACGGCGTGCCGCATTTCGCGATCTCGATGGCTCTGGAGCGGGAAGGCCAGATCGTCTCGGCTGTCGTCTACAATCCGGTGGCCGACGAAATGTTCACCGCGGAAAAAAGTCACGGCGCCTATCTGAACGATCGGCGGCTGCGTGTTGCGGCGCGCAAATCGCTCAAGGAAGCACTGGTCGCGACCGGCATGCCGTTTCATGGCCATGGCGATCATGAAGGATTTCTCGCCGAACTCGCGCCGGTAATGTCACAGGTGGCAGGCGTGCGCCGCTTCGGCTCAGCCGCGCTCGATCTCGCCTGGGTGGCCGCGGGCCGTTTCGACGGCTTCTGGGAGCGCGGTCTGTCAGCCTGGGATATCGCGGCAGGATTGCTGTTGGTGCGCGAGGCAGGCGGCAGTGTCACCGATCTCCAGGGCGGAGCGCGCGCGCTGGAAACCGGCGATGTTCTTGCTGCCAACGAGAAGCTGCACCCGCTCCTGCTGAAGCTTCTGAACACAAGGATGCGCGGTTGAGTGCAGCCCGTCGGATGGTAGAATTCGCCGCCGTCTTTGGAAGGGACGCACGATCATGAAGTCTGGCCGGATTCTCGGCATCGCGGCGATCGCGGTTGCGGAAATGTGGAGCGCAGGCGCAATCGGCCAGGCCGATTCCACCGCTGCGCCGGCGGCGCCGGTCGCGGGTGACGGCGTCATTCACCTCCATATGCCCGGCGAGCAAACCGGCGGCGGCGAAACGATTCACCTGCATCCGATTCATCATGCGCCTGAACAGGCTGAACCGGCCGCAACGGACAAGGCACCGCCCTCCGCTGCCGGCGAAGCGCCGACGTCTGCCCAAGCGACGGCCGCTCCCGTCCGCGCCAAAGCTCCGCACGCCGGCAGTGCGGTCGGAAAACCTGTTATTCCGTTCAATTTTGGCGAAGACGATACGCCACCGCCTGCGGATACCAGGGAAGCGCCGCGAGCCTCGCTGCCACCGCTGAAAACGGCGTCCATTCCGCCGCACGCCGCGGCACCCGCGCATGCGTCTTCGTCGGATGACGAGCATGCGGGGCTCAGCAAGCACGGCGCCGTACTGTTCGAGAAAGGCGCGACGGATCCGTCGCCTGCCCAATTCCAGGGGGTGAAACTACTTGCGGGCGATCTGACATCGGCGCTCGAATCGGGTGCAAGCCGTATCCAGCTCGAAGCCTATGGTGGAGCTCCGGGCGACAAATCCTCCGATGCGCGGCGGTTGTCGCTGAAACGCGCGCTCGCCGTGCGTCAGCTGCTGATCGACAATGGCGTGCCGTCGAACCGTATCGATGTGCGCGCGATGGGCGGCGTGGACGACAAAGGGCCGGCAGATCGCGTCGATGTT
>Ga0335074_10006542_pt1 | contig 16174 bp, 13 predicted proteins | sample Lox_Sample_23_FD_206715 | JGI IMG/M metagenome (GOLD analysis project Ga0335074, IMG submission 206715) | Soil microbial communities from Loxahatchee National Wildlife Refuge, Florida, United States - Lox_Sample_2.3 | ecosystem: Environmental > Terrestrial > Soil > Wetlands | place: USA... | reverse complement strand
GCGCGGCTTTCTCGGCTCATGGTATGGCTTGGCGCTGCTCTGCGCCTGGACGATTGCGCTCTATTACCATTTGTGCAACGGCATCCGGCATCTGTTCTGGGATGCCGGACACGGCCTCGACCTGCCGCAGGTCTATGCCGGCGGCTGGGCGATGCTGGCCGCGACCGCGTTGCTGACGGCGGCGACTTGGGCCGCCGGCCTGCTGCATTGGAGCCCCTGACATGGCCGCCGGACGCCAATTGCGCACGCCGCTCTCCCGCGCGATCGGGCTCGGCTCGGCAAAGGAAGGGGTGCAGCACTGGTGGATGCAGCGGGTGACCGCGATCGCGCTGGTGCCGATCGCGGCATGGTTTGTCATCTGGGTCATCATGCTGGCGGGTTCGGGCGCCAACCGCGGCGCCTTTATCGCCTGGCTGCGCGATCCCGTATCGGCCGCCGTCTGGGTGTTGCTGCTGATCGCGACGTTCTATCACGGCGCACTCGGCCTGCAGGTCGTCATCGAGGATTACGTCGCAAGCGACGCCACGCGGTTCGGGCTCATCATCCTGATGCGATTGGCGGCGCTGCTCGGGTGCATTCTCGGCATTGTCGCCGTTGCCAAACTTTCGCTCGGCGCCTGAGGGCGCCCTGAAGGACAACGCCATGGCTGCCGCCTATCCGATCATCGACCACGAGTACGATGTCGTCGTCGTCGGCGCCGGCGGCGCCGGATTGCGCGCGACGCTCGGCACGACGCTCGAAGGACTGAAGACGGCGTGCATCTCGAAAGTGTTCCCGACGAGGAGCCACACCGTCTCGGCGCAGGGCGGCATCGCCGCCGCGCTCGGCAACATGAGCGACGACGACTGGCGCTGGCACATGTACGACACGGTCAAGGGGTCCGATTGGCTCGGCGACCAGGATGCGATCGAATACATGTGCCGCCAGGCGATCCCGGCGGTCATCGAACTCGAGCATTTCGGCGTGCCGTTCTCGCGCACCGAACTCGGCCAGATCTATCAGCGGCCGTTCGGCGGCCATATGCAGGAATACGGCGACGGTGCGCCGGCCAACCGCGCCTGCGCCGCCGCCGACCGCACCGGACACGCGATCATCCACACGCTGTACCAGCAGTCGCTGCGCCACAACGCGGAGTTTTTTGTCGAATATTTCGCGCTCGACCTGATTATGGACGCGGACGGCGCCTGCCGCGGCGTCATAGCGTGGAACCTGGAAGACGGCTCGATGCACCGCTTCCGCGCCCATCTCGTCATCCTGGCGACCGGCGGTTATGGCCGCACGTATCTCACCTGCACATCGGCCCACACCTGCACCGGCGACGGCAACGCGATGGTGTTGCGCGCCGGGCTGCCGCTGCAGGACATGGAATTCATCCAGTTCCATCCGACCGGCATCTACGGCGCCGGCTGCCTCATCACCGAGGGGGCACGCGGCGAGGGCGGCTATCTGACCAACAGCGAGGGCGAGCGCTTCATGGAGCGCTACGCGCCGCACGCCAAGGATCTGGCGTCGCGCGACGTGGTCAGCCGGGCGATGACGATCGAGATCATCGAGGGGCGCGGCTGCGGCCCGCACAAGGATTACATCCTCCTGCACCTTGAACACCTCGACCCCAAGATCCTGCACCAGCGCCTGCCCGGCATTTCGGAAACCGCCAAGATTTTTGCCGGCGTCGATGTAACGCGCGAGCCGATCCCGGTGTTGCCGACCGTGCATTACGACATGGGCGGCATCCCGACCAATTACCGCGGCGAGGTGATCCGCCCGACCGAGGACGACCCCGAGGCGACGGTGCGCGGCCTGATGGCGGTCGGCGAGGCGGCGTGCGTGTCGGTGCACGGCGCCAACCGCCTCGGCTGCAATTCGCTTTTGGACATCGTCGTGTTCGGGCGCGCCGCCGCCCATCGCGCGGTCGAACTGGTGCAGCCCGGCGCGCCGCACGCGCCGCTGACCAACGGCGCCGGAGAAGAGGCCGTCGCGAAGCTCGATGCGGTGCGGCACGCGAAGGGGCCGCGCAGGACGGCCGAGATCCGCGTCGACATGCAGCGAACGATGCAGAACAATTGCGCCGTGTTTCGCACCGCCGACGTGCTGCGCGACGGCGTCGACAAGATCGATGGCGTCGCCAAGAGTTTCGCCGACCTCGGCATCAGCGACCGCTCGCTGATCTGGAACAGCGACCTGATGGAAGCGCTGGAATTGCAGAACCTGCTCAACCAGGCCGTCGTCGCGTTGCATTCGGCCGAGCACCGCACCGAGAGCCGCGGCGCCCACGCGCGCGACGACTACCCGGAGCGCGACGACCAGAACTGGCTGAAACACACCGTTGCCTGGCTCGACGGCGACAGTGAGGTGCGCCTCGGCTATCGCCCGGTCCACCTCTACACGCTGTCGAACGAGGTGCAGGCTTTCCCGCCGAAGGCGCGGACCTATTGAGATGGCTGAGCTCACGTTACCCGCCAACTCGAAGATCGGCACCGGCCGGACCTGGCCGGCGCCCTCCGGCGCGCAGCGGCCGCGCCGCTTTCACATCTATCGCTGGAACCCCGAGGACGGCAAGAACCCGGTCATCGACACCTATACGGTGGACCTCGCCGATTGCGCGCCGATGGTGCTGGACGCGCTGCTGAAGATAAAGAACGAGATCGACACGACGCTGACCTTCCGCCGCTCGTGCCGCGAGGGGGTGTGCGGCTCGTGCGCGATGAATATCGGCGGCGTCAATACGCTCGCCTGCATCACCGCGATCGAGGACGTGAAGGGCGACGTCAAGATCTACCCCTTGCCGCACATGCCGGTCGTCAAGGACCTCGTTCCCGATCTGACGCACATCTACGCGCAATACCGCGCGATCCAGCCGTGGCTGCAATCCGCGAGCCCGCCGCCGCCCGACCGCGAGCGGCCGCAATCGGTCGAAGAGCGCGCCAAGCTCGACGGGCTGTGGGAGTGCATCCTGTGCTTCTGCTGCTCGACCGCGTGCCCCTCTTACTGGTGGAACGGCGAACGCTATCTCGGGCCGGCGGTGCTGCTGCAGGCCTATCGCTGGCTCGCCGACAGCCGCGACGAGAAGACCGGCGACCGGCTCGACCTGTTGGAAGACCCGTTCCGCCTCTACCGCTGCCACACGATCCTCAACTGCACCCGCACCTGCCCGAAAAACCTGAACCCGGCCAAGGCGATCGCCGAAATCAAAAAGCTCATCGTGCTGCGCCGCTGAGGGCCGCCGGTAATGAGCGTTCCCGCCCCGTTTGATCGGTATCGCGGCGAGGTGCTGCCGGAGTGGATCGACTACAACGGCCACATGAACCTCGCCTACTATACGGTGCTGTTCGACGGCGCGACTGATGCGCTGTTTGACGAATTGGGTCTCGGCCTCGACTATCGGCAAACCCGCAAACTCGGAACGTTCGTCGCCGAGACGCATAATCTTTACGAGCGCGAGCTGCTGGTCGGCGCGCGGGTGCGAGTGGCGACGCAAATCCTGGGGCTGGATCAAAAACGGCTGCATCTTGGGCACGCGATGTATGCGCTCGATGGCGGCCATCGCGCTGCGACGCAGGAACTGATGTTCCTGCACGTCGATCTCGTAGAGCGCCGGGTCAGTCCGTTTCCCGACGATCTCTACCGCCGCATCGCCGAAGCCGCCGCGGCGCATGCCGACCTGCCGCGCCCCTGTTGGATCGGCCGCCGTATCGCGCTGCCGCAGCGCGCTTAGCGCGGTGCCTCGCCCGCTGTTTGTACCGCCCGGCTGTCGAGGGCGATCATGACGCCGGCAGGCCCATTGCCTCGGCGGGCCGGGCGATCCGCAGCAGCGGGTCGAAGCCGCGCAGCCGCTCCGCCCAAACGTAGTCGCGCATAACCCGGCGTCTGGCTGCCTCGCCGACTGCGGCACACTCGGTTTCGATGGCGCGCAGGCAGGCAGCGGCGAACGCCTCCGGCGTGTCCGCGAGCAGCACCTCGATACCGGGTTCGGCCTCGATGCCTTCGAGCGCCTCGGGCGTCACGACGATCGGTCGCGCCATGGCCATGGCCTCAAGCACCTTGTTCTGAATGCCGCGGGCGACCCGCATCGGCGCCACTCCGGCCGTGGCGTTGGCGATGTATGGTCGCACATCGGCTACCCGACCGGTCACAAAGATCTCGTCGGCGGCGGCAAGCGCCCGCACGTCCGGCGCCGGGTTCGAGCCGACGATATGAAACCGGGTGGTTGGCGCCCGCTCGCGGATGAGCGGCAGGATCGCCCGCGCGAACCACTTCACCGCGTCGATATTCGGCGGGTAATCCATTGCGCCGGTAAAGACCAGATTCGGCCGGTCGGCGGCGAAAGGCGGCTCGAAGCCGAGCGCCGGATCGAAATAGACATGATCGACGCCGTTGCTGATCGCACGGATCTTTTCCGCACAGGCCGGCTGCAATCGGGCGAATAGAGCCGCCTCGTCGGCAGAGACAAACGTGTTCCAGTCGCATTCGCGGGCGATGCGCGCTTCCAACGCGGCGATACGCGCCGCTTCCCGTCTGTACAGCCAGCGCAAATGCAATGGCGCCGCGGCGGCATAGGCGCGCCATTTCTCGGAATCGACATCAACCAGATCGACGACGCAGATGCGCTCCCTGCCGCGCAAATCCAGCACATAAGGCGCGGCATTCGACGAATAGACGAAGATGACCTCGGGCTTTGCGTCGCGCAGCACCCGTTCGACCCAGCCGGCAAGCCGTCGATCGCGATAGAACGCGACACTCAGTGCTTGCCCCGTCAACAGTCCGCGCAGGCAGGTAATCTTCGCACGGCGGCGGTTCAGCACCGCAATATGCATGTCGGCGCACAGCGCACCCACCGTCGCGATGTGCTCGAGATCGCTCGGGTCGTCGACCAACGAGCCGAGATAGATGTCATACGACTGCCGCAGGTGCTCCAATATGCGAAACGCCCGCAATTTGTCGCCCTTCGTCGGCGGATAGGGAATTCGTTGACTGAGGAACAGCAGGCTTGGCATGCATTGCCTGAACGAATTATTGAAAAAGCCTCGTGCCGTGCCGTCAGCCGATGCCGCGCACGATGGCGGGTCCGATCAGGTTGGCGACCGGCAGCGGCAGGCGCTTCCACGCGCGGATCATCAATTGATATTTTGGGTTGAGCGGGTTGACATCGGGGACCGCGTCGCCCGGCCGAGTCCAATATTGATAGTGCAGCGGCTGCGGCGCAAACCCCCAATTCTTCTTGAATGCGAAGCTGCCCGTGCCGAATTTGCTGCGGCCAAAGTCGAATATGCGGGCGCCGCGGACGGCAGCGCGCTGCATGACGTCCCAGTACATGTAATCGCTGGCCGCCCGATGGCGCGCCGATGGCGTATTGGCGCCGTAATACGGCAGCACCTCCTCGCGAAAAAAGAAGCTGAGCACCGCGGAGATCGGTTCGCCGTCATCGAGCACGGTAAGGATCTCGCAGCAGTCGCGAAAACGATCGACCAGCAGCCGCAAGTAGCGGCGGGAAAACACCGGCGTTCCGAGATTGCGCACGCTCAAGGCGTACAGGGCGTGGAAGCGATCGACATTCTGGTCGATCCGCGAATGTAGACCATTTTCCAATCCCTTGCGGACGACGGCGCGCTGCTTGCGTGGGATCGCCTTCAGGTTGGCTTCCGGATCGCAGGAGATCGGCTTGCGAAACGTGGCGTAGAGATCGGACCGGGTGGTCCAATCGTCGGCGCCGGCTGTTTGCGTACGAAACTCTACGACACCGACGCCGAGCTGCCGCATCAGGTCGACCGCGCAATCGACCAGCGTCTGCGCGCTCTCGGCGTCTGCGGCGAGCGGCCCGCCATAGACGCAAAACGGCGCCGAAACAAGCCGGTTGCCGAACAGGCGGCTGCGCATGTGCACGAGCGGCAGCACGCCGGTGACCGTGCCGTCCTGCTCGGCGAACAGGTAATGCGCCCGCTGGCTGAACCCGCCTTCGATGACATCGCGCCAGCCCGCGCGATGAAAAAAGGTGCCGGCCGGCGCGGCCGCAACAAAGCGGTCCCACGCCTCTTCGTGTCGCGGCTCGAACGCGCGAATGACGGGCGCCATGCCGGACGCCCGGCGCTATTCGGCCGCCGCGGCGGTCGCCGCCGACGGATCGAGACCGAGACCGAGACCGCCAAAGACCTGGTCCATGCGCCCCCAACGGAAATCGCACAGCAGCCGCTGCAGTCGCAACGGCATCGCCTTGAGGTTGGTGTAGTGGCGGAACCGTGTCTTCAGGCCGATCCCCGGTACGACCGGCTGTTCCGCGTCGATCTCCCAGGGGTGCATATAAAAAATGCCGGGAGGCGCGTTTGCCGCATTGACGCGGCGCAGGTTTTGCCGCGACAGCCAATACGGCAATAAGCGAAAATAGCCGCCGCCGGCGCACGGGAAATTCTGCCCCCAAAGACGGCGCGTCGTCAGCGGGATTTCCCACAATCGGCCGGAGGCGACCGGAAACGGCATGCGCGGCGCATCCGCCGCGCCGTAAAGATCATGGCGGATCGGGTAGACGCTCGAACTGTAGCGATGGCCCTCGGCCGCCAGAATGTCGTAAGCCCAGGGCGTGCGCGGCCCGATCGAGAAGGTTGGAGCGCGGTAGCCGAGAACCGGCTTGCCGCCGGCGTCCTCGAGGACGGCCTTTGTGCGACGGATGTCGTCGCGGAACTGCGCTGCGGTCAGTTCGTGGACGCGGGTGTGGTCATAGCCGTGGCTCGCGATCTCATGGCCCGCCCCGGCGATGCGGCGCAGCATTGCCGGATGGCGCTCCGCGATCCAGCCCAGGCAAAAAAATGTCGCAGAGGCCCGCTGTCCGGCAAACAGTTCAAGCAGTCGGTCGACATTCTGCTCGACCCGGCGCGGGATCGAATCCCACGCGTCGCGCGAGATGCGGTCGGCAAAGGCCTGGACTTGAAAATAGTCTTCGACATCGACGGTCATCGCATTGGCGCGCGCTTCGGGCCGCGCATCGTCGGCCACGCTCGGCGTCGCTCCGTTGCCGGGTGCAGGGTGGGTCACGGCACGGCCTCGATCAGTTGGACGGCGAGTTCAAGGGCGCGCCGGATCGCCCGATCGTGCCGCGCCACCGATCGCTCGATCGTCGCAAGGCGGCGCTCGACCGCCTCGCCGACCTCGTCCTCCGAAGCCGCTCGTCGCGGCGACGGATCGCCGGCGGCGATGTCGCGGTGCAATTCCTCGGCCACATCATCGACCATCGCGCCGCTGATGTGGTGCGTCTCGTCGAGGTAGCCCGCGAGCAGCAGGCGAGAGCATAACGTATTGATGCGTCGCGGGATGCCGCCGGTGTGATGGTGGATGGCGGCGAACGCCGCGTCATCAAACGACGGATCGTCAATCCATCCCGCGGTTTTCAGGCGATGCTGGATGTATTCGCGCGTATCGTCGTCGCGCAGCGGCCCGAGATGATAGGAAGCCAATATCCGTTGCTGCAGCTGCTCCAGACGCGGATCCGACAGGAGTTGGCGAAATTGTGGCTGGCCGAGCAGTACGCATTGAAACGGCGCGCGTCCCGCCACCGTAATATTGGACAGCATTCGCAATTCCTCGAGCGCCGGCAGCGCGAGATTCTGTGCCTCGTCGATCACCAGCAGGCAGCGCTTGCCTGCCGCGTGCTTTTCCGCAAAAAGCTGCTCGATGCGCCGCAAAACACGGGTTTTGTCTGCCGTGTCGAGGGAGAGGCCGAACCCGGTGCCGATCATCTTGAGCAGATCGTCGCCGGAAAGCTGTGTCGTCAGGATGCGCAGCGTCGAAAATTTACGGTCGTCGAGTTCGGTCCACAGCCGCTCCACCAGCATCGTCTTGCCGGCGCCGATCTCGCCCGTGATGACAATGAACCCTTCTTCCTGCGCCAACCCGTAGACGAGGTGAGATAATGCTCTGTTATGCTCGCGGCTGGCGTAAAAGAACTGGCGATCCGGCGTCAATTGGAACGGCATGGCCGCGAGATTATAGTATTCTTTATACATGCTCGCCTCAAAAGGTCTTGCTCACGCCGGCGAATATTATGTCAGCCGTAAGACGGAGGGCCGGGTCCGGTGACGTCCGGTCGGTGCGATTATACCCCGCCCAAGCGGTCAGCGACGCCGTCAACATATAGCTGATCGAGGCGCTGATCGTCAGCAACCCTTCCTGCAGCCCGGTGCCGTCGAGGCCGGGAAAACTGTTCTGCGAATAACCGACCCCGAGATTGGTTGCGGTCAACGGGCTGATCTGATGCGCCCAGTTGAAGTTGCCGCCGATCGTGTTCTGGGATGTGGCCGAGCCGAGCGTGTTCTGCGCCACGACCTGGTTGTCCGATTGCATGATCGATGCGGTCAACTGGTCCCTGTCGAGGTTGAGGGCCGCCGTGCCGGTGAACTGTTTCGTGCGGTAAAGCCCCGTCTGCACTCCAAGCGCGGCGTTGACGAGCGACGTCGGCAGCAGTGTTCTGGTATCGACCAATTGACCTTCCGCATTGATGCCAGATACCGCCAAATTGTTAGCAAGGTCTTGCGCCGTGTTGGACAATCCCGTCGTGTAGTTGGCCGTCAAGACCGTCCTGGCGGTAGCGTTATAGACTATCGAAACCGCGGGCGCCGTGATGCCGTCGCGATGGCCGTAGCTGAGACTGATCGAGGAGTTGAGAGATGGGGTGTACTGCACGCCGCCGGCCCAGATCAGGTCGTCAATGTGGGTTGGCGGGATGCCGCCGAAGTTGATGTCTTCATGGCCGAGCGTCGCAAGCAGCGCAAAGCGGCCGGTTACGGCATAGGCCGAGTCGACGACGGCGATTTGCTGGTTCGCGCCGTTGAAGATGCCCGTTCCAGTGGATTGCGCGTCGTCGAGTGTTAATCGGGCGATAAAGGGTCCAAGCCTTTCGCCGGTCAAAAAGGCCGCCGTGGCCTCGTTGGTCGTCTCCGTCGTGCCCGGCAGCGCAGCGCCCAGCACGTTGGTGCCGCCGCTCAAAGACGTATCGCTGAGCGTATAGCGCAATTCGGCGGAGCCGAAATCGTCAAAGCGATGCGCCAGATAGGGCGAAAGGCTGAAACTCGTCGACTGTGTCAGCTGCGCTGTCGGGATGCCCTGCGGGGCGAAAGTGCTAAAGCCGATACTCGGAAGCGCCGCCGTCGGGCCGATCGCACCGCTGGCGAGCCCAGGGGTGCTCGGCAGCAGGCTCATTCCGGCGCGGGCATCGACAAAGAAAGTGTCGGGAACAAGCGTCGCAGTGCCGTTGGCGTAAAGGTTCTGCCCGAGCAGGTCCTGGCTCGGGGTGAGTGCGTAAAGATATGCGGTCGGCGAATAGTCGAGGGTGCCCTGCAGGCGATTGCTTGCGCCGGTAATGTTGATGCCCGGAGAGAGGGTGGAAATCAGGTCGGAGTGTGTGTCGGTCGGCGTGAACAGAACGTTGTCGGTAAACTCCTCCTGGTCCGACAATCTCGGGGTAATCGTCCAGTCCTGCGCATGCGCCACGATCCGCAGGCCGCTGAGCGAGCCGGCAACGACAAGCGATGAGGCGATCAGTCGTCGGGTCCGCCGAAATGCCATGGCTGGCGAGCTTCCGAAGCCCCGCAGCTCATGCCGACGACGGCAACGGATAGGCGTAGGATCCGAAGGAGTGCAGGTTCCACGGCGCTATCTTGTTGAGCAGCAGCGACACGCTCGGACAATTCTGGACGAGATCCAGGGCTGCCTCGACATCGCCCTGATGCGTGCTGCCCGCCGCGACGACGACGACGATCTGGCCTACCCACGGCGCCAGAGCGTGCGGGTTGCTGCTCGACAGGCACGGCGACGAGTCGAAAATGATTGGCCGGTCGGCATAGCGCTGGCCCAATTCTTCAAGCAGTTCGGCCATCCTTTTGCTGGCGAACAACTCGGCGCTCTCCGCCGCGCCGGTCCCCGGCGGCAGGATATCCAGATGTTCGACCGTGGTCGGGACAATCAGATCGTCAATCGAATGGCTGCCCGAGCGCACGAGGTCGAACAGCCCCGGCGCCCCGGAAAGTCCCATGATCTGACCGAGAGAGTCGGGCTTCACGTCGGCGTCGATGAGCAGGACGCGGCGATCGCCTTGGCGGGCAATGCCGGCGGCCAGGTTCATCGTGACAAAGCTTTTGCCTTCGCCGGGCAGGGCGCTCGTCACGACGATCAGATTGCCGCGCGCTGCGGCGGCAACGCCGTTGCCGCCAAAGGCTTCGCGCAGCAACTTGCTCTGGATGATGCGGAATTCCTCGGAGATCCGGCTGTGCCGCTGCGCGCGATCGATCAGCCCCGCCTTGGCAAGCGCATCCGCCGAGACCGGCGCCGCGCCGGGTTTTTCGGCCGCGAGCTGCTCTGCGGCTTGATGCTTGACGGTACGCGTCAGCTCCGGCGCGTGCAGGGCTTCGGCCGCCGGAGCGCGGCGGGCCAATACGTCCCCCCAGGGCACGATCATGCGAGCGGCCGCCCGCTCGATCAGATGGTCCGGCCTTTCTGTGCTCAAAGGAATCCCTTGCCATGCGGCAGGCTGTGGATCGCCAAGCCGCCATAGAGTGCAAATAAGATCAGCAGAGCCGTCAGGACGCTCAACCCCTGAAAGTACAGCCGATGCCGCCGCGTCGACCGAACCATCGACAGGCCGCCCAGGACGGGGATGCCCAGTTCGCGCAGTTGACCGAGTTCGGTCACCGATTGATCCGTCTGGCTCAGCAGGAACGCGAGGCCGGCGGCGGCGCCGAGGCCGGCCAGCAGCACCCCGGAATCGAGCAGCAGGCGATTGGGGGCCACCGGATCCATCGGCAATTGCGGCGGGTCGATCACCCGCAGCCGCACGCGATCGGCGCCGGTATCCGCCGCAGCGGTAATCAACGACGATTCCCGGCGCGACAAAAGCTCTTCGTATTGCTTGCGCAACACGCCGTAGCCGCGATCAAGATTTTCGAATTTTGCCTGCACCTCGGGCGCGCTGCGCGCCAGCGCCTCCAGGTGCAGCAGCTTTTTGCTCGCAACGCCGAGCTGCTGCTGCAGGCTCGCGATCGTTACGCTGTTGACCATCTGGCGCAGCTTGTTTTCTTCGTAAGCCGGATTGGGCAGCGTCATCCCGCCGTCGTCACGGTCAGCTGTCTTTGTGCCGGACGACGATTGCTCAATGTCGGCTTTCAGCGCCTTGATGATCTGCTCTTGGACAATGACATCGGGATTCTGATCGGTGTCGGTGGCGCGCAATTCGGTGAGCTTTTGTTCCGCCGCCGCCAATTGCGTGCTCATCGAGTCCTGTCCCAGCGACGCAGCCCCGGCCAGCCCGGCCGGCAATTTGCCCTTCAGCATCGGCGGGGTCAGCCGCATGACTTCCTGCAGTGCGGCCTGGGCAGTCTGCGCGCTCTTCAATTCCGTCTCGAGCTGTTGTACCTGCTGTTTGGCCGCCTGCAGCGGGGCGTCGCCATTGCCGGCCAGCGGCAGGATTTCGAAATATTTGCTGATAAAGGCGGCTCGGCGCTGTTCGGCGGCGCGCAGCTGCTCCTCGAAGGATGCAATCTGTTCATTAAGAAAACGCTGCGCGTTCTGCATGTCCGCCATGCTTGACCCGGTGGCTTCCTCCATGAAGATGTTGACCAAGCCCGAGACGACCTGAAACGCCAATTGCGGATTGGCATTGCGATAGTGGATCGTGAACAGGTTCGGCCCCTCTGAGGTGATCACGATCTCATCGGCCAGCTTTGCCACGAGCGCCTGCCGCTCCGCCGCCCCCGTCGCGTAAAGGTTGAGATTGGTGATGCTGATCAGCTTTTCGAGGTTGGGGCGTCGCAGCAGCGTCCGCTGCATCATTTCAAGCTGGCTCTGGGTGCGGGTATCGATCGCCAGGCCGCGCAGCAGCGGCGTCAGGACCGCGTCGGTGTCGACATAGAGGCGCGCCTCCGATTCATAGGAATTGGGCACGAAATGGATGCCGACCCAGCCGAGCAGGCACACCGCCCACGCCGCGGCGACCAGCAGCCAGCGCCGGCGCCATGCGATGGCGGCGGCCTGCCGAACCAACACGTACCAACGGTCCATGCGCGTTTCCCGTCAGAACCAAGCCTGCGGCACGAACAACGTATCGCCCGGTTTCATGGCGACATTCTGACTGATGTCGCCGTCATTCAGCAGATCGTCGAGCCGCACCGTAAAGCGCTTCGGACCGCCCGGCTCCTGTCGCACAATCACCGCGCGATTGCCGTCGGCAAAGCGCGTCAGTCCTTTGGCGGCGATCATTACGTCGAGCACCGAAAGTTCGGCATGGTACGGCATGGCCAGCGGCTGCCCCACCTCGCCGATGACCCGCACCTGTTTGTCGGGCGGCCCTGCAAACGAGTTGACCATGACCGTTACGACCGGCTCCTTGACGTATTGTTTCAGCCTGGTCTCGATTTCGGCGGCGAGTTGCGACGGCGTCTTGTTCAGGGCGAGGACATCCGGCACGAGCGGGGTCGAGATGCGTCCGTCCGGCCGTACCGGCACGTCGGCGCTCAGTTCCGGAGCGCGGTAGACAAAAACGTTGAGTGAATCGCCAGGGCCGATCGTGTATTCGGGTGTCGCCGGCACCGGTTGGCCCACCAGGCTCGGGCCGCCGGCGCACGCGCTCAACAGCAACAGCAGCGCCGCAACCGCGACGCCGCGACAACGCCGGCGCACCGGGAAGGACCGCCCCCTGTTGCGTAATACCATCGACAATTCTGCCCGTTCGCTCTATCCGCGCCGTGGCGCCGTCCAGCCAAGCGCATGCCGCTCCAGCATCGGCACGTCCGTCAAGCGCACAGGTCCCGGTGAATAACGATCGCGATACTTGCCAAGAAAAAGGCATCAACTGAAACGCTCGATCCTCTTATCATCAAGGTCGCCGGCGAACAAGTTCTGAGATGGCCAACGGCGCCGAGCGTACCGCAAAAAGACGCCGGCAAAACCGCTAACCCATTGACCAAAATTGCCGCGAGACCTTGCAACCTTATAGATGAAGAGCCGCGCGACAGTCAATCCATGGCGGCGGCGGCCGGGGGATCACGGCCGAATCGGCCAATCGCCAGCAAATCAAGGCGGTTATAACCGGCGCGACAATCATTTCAACGGCAACGCCGGAACGCAAAAAGCGCGGCGCCGCGGTCACAACTTGCGGTAGCGATCGCGGCCACGCACGCGGTTATTCATGGCAACCTGCTGATTGGCATGTGCCGACCCGCGAAGTCGGTAAACCGTTTCAAAAGGAGATGGATTCTTAGCAAAAAGCGTCTAGAATTAACGCTCGCGCAAACCTTGTTAACCATGGCTTCCAGGTGCAATGACATGCGGCGGTCATTAACCTATCCCTCGCGCATTGACTTTTGGCGAGCGGGCGGGGCATCTGGGTCGGGCGGGTTGCCGCCGAGAACGCTCCGCATGTTTCATTCCGCTTGGCTGCACTGGGTGTAGGGATGGATTGGTTTGCCCTGCGAATGGCCGATGCGACGCTGGGCGCATCGGCGCTGCCGATCGCCCTTTCCATCGCGCACGCCAATATCCCGTCGTATTTTCGGGTGCGCGCCGCGGCGCGGCGCGTCGTGATCCTGGCCGATGGCGAGCCGGGGCCATTGATCAACCGCATCTGCTGCGGCTCCGACAAGCCGATCGAGGTCGTCGATGTGATCAATCTGAGCGACAGGGCAAAGCTCGACTGGCTTGCGAACGAGTTGCCGCGCGACGGCCTGCGGCGCAATCGCATCTCGGGCATTATCGTCGCGTCGGGGGATCAGCGGCGGCTGCCGACGGAATTGCTGCTGCGCTGCCGGATCAGCGGCATTCCGGTGTTGAGCGAGGCCGGGTTTTGGGAGCGCGAGGCACGGCGGATCGATATAGACGGCCACGACGCCAGCTGGTTTTTATGCACCCACGGGTTCCGCTACAGCCCGATCGAAACCGTGCAGAAGCGCGTTCTCGACGTGTTGATCGCGGTCGCGCTGTCGGTATTGACGCTGCCGCTGATGCTGCTCGTCGCGCTGCTGATCCGGTGCGACAGCCGCGGTCCGGTGCTTTATCGGCAGGAGCGGGTCGGCCTCGGCGGACGGGTCTTTACGCTCTACAAGTTCCGCAGCATGCGGCCGGACGCCGAGGCGGCCGGCCAGCCGCGCTGGGCCGACACGGCCGACCCGCGCATCACGCGGATCGGCCGCTTTATCCGCTATGCGCGCATCGACGAGTTGCCGCAATTGCTCAATGTGTTGCGCGGCGACATGAGCATGATCGGCCCGCGCCCCGAGCGGCCCTATTTTGTCGAAATGCTGTCGGCGACAATTCCGATGTATGCCGCGCGGCATTGGGTAAAGCCAGGGATCACCGGCTGGGCGCAGGTAAATGCCCCGTACGGCGCCTCGGTCGAAGGGGCGCGAGAGAAACTCTCCTATGATTTATACTATATCAAGCGGCGCGGATTTCTGCTCGATATGTTGATCCTGCTGCGGACGTTCCGCGTCGTATTCCTGCAAGAGGGAGCGCGCTAGCTGGATAGCGGTCTCTGGATCGGAGCCTACAACAACGTGCTGTTCGCGATAGCGGCCGGCGCGTTCGGGTTCCTGTGTCTCCTGATCCTGCTGTCGCCGCGCGCCGGCGCGACCCGTGTCCTGTTGGCGCTGGCCTGTGCCTTGACTGCGGCCGCCGCGGCGGGGAACGCCGTCGGCTGGGGCGGCCTCAGCTTGCGCGGCGCGGTTGTGATGCTGGTGTATACCGGCAGCTGGTGCGGCTTTGTGCTGCATCTGCTGCGCCGGCAAACGGCGACCAGTGCCGCGGTGCTGCGGCTGATTTCTGTCGGCGTCCTGATCGGCGCCGGGATCATCGGCTGCGCGCTGATGCCGGTCAGCGTCACCGCGCCCGATGCCCCGCCAGAGTTGCCGGTCGTCGGGGAATTGGCGGCTCGGCTCGCCCTTGCCGTATACGGCGTCCTGCTGCTGGAAAATCTTTACCGCAACGTCAGTGCCGACGCGCGCTGGCATATCAACACGCTATGCGTCGCGCTCGGCGGCATGTTCGCGTTCAGCGTGCTGCTTTACGCCGACGCCCTGCTGTTCCGGCGGATCTCGCCGCTGTTGTGGAGCGGGCAGGCGATCGCCGCGACGATGGCGACGCCGCTTCTGGCGGTCGCCGTAGCGCGCAACCGGCAATGGGCAATCGACATTCACGTGTCGCGCACCGTGGTGTTCCACACCGCGACGCTGATCGGCAGCGGCGTCTTCCTGCTGGCGTTGGCGGCCACCGGCGAAGTGTTCCGCAATGCCGCCGCGGGGTGGGGTGAACTGGCCGAGATGACGCTGCTGATCGCCGGCATTGCCGCCGTCGCCGTCGTATTGACCTCCGGATCGGCGCGCTCCTATATCAGGCGCCTGCTGGCGGATAATTTCTATACGCACCGCTATGATTATCGGCTCGAATGGCTGAAGAGCATCGAGACGCTCGCGGTTGCGCCGGGGCAGGCGGGAATACAAGCGCGCGTCATCCGGGCGATCGCCGATGTCGCCGACAGTCCTGCCGGCGTGCTGTTTGTGCGCGATCTGGGGGGCACCGCATTTCAATGGGCCGGCTCGTGGAACCACGCGGCGGTCCCGGCGCCGCAGCCGGCGGATGACGAATTTGCCGCGCTGTTTCGCGACGGCGAATGGGTCGTCGAACTCGCACAAACTACGGCGCGCTGCCCGTGGCTCGTCGAGATCCCCGACGCCTGGCTCGCGGTGCCATTGCCGCAGAAGACCGAGCTCATCGGGTTTGTCATCCTGGTGCGGCCGCGTGCGCCCTTGCGGCTCGACCGCGAAACCTTCGACCTGCTGCGGATCGTGGCGCGCCAATCGGCGATGCACGTTGCCGAGCAGCGCATGGCGCAAGCCCTGGCCGAGGTGCAGCAGTTGAGCGATTACAGCCGGCGCTTCGCGTTCGTCGTGCACGACATGAAGAACGTGGCAAGCCAGCTTGGCATGATCGTGCAGAACGCGCGCATCCACCGCGACGACCCGGAATTCCAGCAGGATGTTCTGGCCACTGTCGGCAGCGCTTTCGAGCGGATGAGCAACCTTCTGGCGCGGCTGCGTCCGAGCCTGCCCGCCGCGGCGGACGGGCTGATCATGCCGGCCGACCTGATCCGCGACGAGCTCGGGGCATTGCACCGGTCACACGGCGCGGATATCGAAATCGAAACCGA
>Ga0335074_10006541_pt1 | contig 16177 bp, 12 predicted proteins | sample Lox_Sample_23_FD_206715 | JGI IMG/M metagenome (GOLD analysis project Ga0335074, IMG submission 206715) | Soil microbial communities from Loxahatchee National Wildlife Refuge, Florida, United States - Lox_Sample_2.3 | ecosystem: Environmental > Terrestrial > Soil > Wetlands | place: USA... | reverse complement strand
GGCTTCGTGCTCACCAGCACGGGCCAGGAGGTGGGCGGTGTCGCGCCCGTCGGCCACCCCACGCCGGTGCGCACGGTGGTGGACCAGGCTCTGGCCGGCTACCCGGTCGTGTGGGCGGGCGGCGGCAACGAAGATCGGGTAGACGGTGTCTTCCGCCCTGAAGATGTCGGTCTCTCGGATCCGAGATTGCCTGGCCCGAAGTGACCGTGTGTCTTCCGGCTCGGGCTCGTCAGGACGCAGATTATGCCGGGCTATTTGAGTCTTGCTCTTTGTCCGCGTCCACCGTTTGGCTGGCTGCGATGCTGTCGAGGTACTTGACCCATTCGGCGCTGCCGTGTTCGCGGATCCAGGTGATCAGTTCATTCCGGCTCGGATAGTCATCTAGCAGATCGAGTAGCTGCTTGCGACTGGTGAAACCGTGTTTGTTCGCGACGGTGAGGTACTGATCGAGCGTGTCCCGCACGGCCCAGGCGAAGAGGCTTGCCTGTTCGCGGGTTACTGTCGGTGCGATTTCGCCGTGCACGGCGTGGGAACGCACCTGATCATATTGCAGGAACGTGTCGTCAGGATGCCGGAAGTACCCAGTAGCAATCCGGCTTAGCGTCATCTGCCGGAGGGCAATAGGGCCGTTCTTAAGGCGGTCAGAGGCCTCCCCCAGCAGCGCCTCCAGGGCGAAGAACCGGAACAAGGTCGCGACCAGCGAGTCGGAGGTGAATACGGCACGATCCAGCCACTGCACGGCCAGCAGCGCCTTCTCGTTGATGCTCTTTTTCGCGGCCGTGGGCGGAAGCCCGACGACGGCCGTGGCCAAGGTGGACGTCAAATCCGAGGGCAGGTCGAGAGGGTAAGCGACGTCGTCGTGCGCCTGCCAGCCGCTGGAACCCTCGGTAAAGGCGTACGAAGTGCCAAGCCGGAATCGCAGTTGCTGGGGGTTAAGCCCATGGCTGCTCTGGCGCAAAGCCACGCGCAGTATGCGCAAGGCGTGCTCGGCCAACTTCCTGGCCCGGGAGACCATCTGGACATGGTCCGTGCCGGTCACAGGGACGGCCGCAAAGCTGGCGATCGACTGGTCAGCCTTGAACAGCGGATTGGTATCCGGTATCTCCGGATCATCCAGGGGCAGCAACCGGATCCCGGCCACCTCCACTGCCTGGCTAACGCGAAGGGACTCGATGCCGAAGTAGCAGACGAACTCGCTGGGGTCGCGTCCGTGGCGCTCCATGAAGCGGGCGACGTGATCGGCCTGACGGTCAGCTACACAATCCGCGGCGAACTCCGTGATCGGATCCTCGGCCGGTGCCAGGTGCTCGAACCGCTCATCGGCGACGATGGCTTCCTCGGCTGCCTTCATGGCGGCGAGGTGCCCACTGGTCAGCGGGAGTTCCGACGCCGGCTCGCTTCGCGTATCCCGGATAGTCTTGACGATCCTCTCGTCCTCGACCGGGCGCTGCCGAATCCGGCCCTGGAGTGTCTTCAGGGCTCGCCGGACCTCAGGTGAGACAGATGGCATGGAGCCTCATTCTGGCGGATCGCGGGTGCTGGATCGTCAATGGCTCGGCTGGACCAAACCGGCGCTCGCAGCTGGCACGGCCTGCGCTGCGGCGGACTCTGTGACGATCTTATCGGCGATGACGTCCGGGAACGGGTCCGGCGCTCCTGCGGCAACCGCCGCCTACAGGAACAGCGCCCTGCAGTTGAGCTGTCACGGCCAGGCTGATCATCCGCCACGTCAATGACCTCAGGCCGAAGGCAGCAGCTGGGCGGGGTGAGCTGTTCGCCGCGTGGCGCTACGACGCCGTCTTCACCGACTTCCCGTTCGAGATCAACCAGACGCTGACCCAGTCCAGCAGCGGACCAGCTGATCCGCCTTGAACTTGCTAGACGCTGTTCAGCGAGGTCATTGCTTGACCATCCCCGGATTTCCTGGCGAATGTATGACGGAATAATTTGACGAATTATCTGCCAAGTGCGCTACCATCTGGGGATGGACACGATGCTTCCGGCAGGAGACCTGGTGGCGAACCAGCAGCTGCTGGTCGCCGCGCGGGAGGCGCTAGGGCTAACGCAGATGCAGCTGGCGTCCCGGCTCACCGGCCTGCACGGCAGCGGGTCGAAGATCAGCCAGGGCTATGTGTCCCGGGTGGAAAAGGGCGCGCTCACGGTCAGCGGCGAGCGGCTGGCGCTGTTCGCGCGGGCACTGGAGTGCACGCCCGGCCTGCTGGTCACGGACGCGAAGTTGTGGTCGCTGGGGGAGGGGTGCCTGTTTCACCGGAACCGGGCCTCCACGAAGGCCTCGACGCTGCGGGTGGTGCATGCGCGGGTGAACCTGCTGCGCCTCTACCTGCAGCGGCTGTCCGCGGTCACGGGTCGGCCAGTTCCGCAGTTCTCATGGGCCCCGATTCCGGTGGGCGGGATGGACGGCCCGGAGGAGGCCGCCCGAGCGGTTCGGTCTCGGTTCAGCATCGGCCCCGGGGCCGTGGAGTCGGTGAGCGCAATCGCCGAGGGCATGGGCGCGTGGGTGGTGCCGATGTCCCTCGGCGGGCGAGAAGTTGATGCCACGAGTCTGCACCCGCCCGGCGAGCCGCCGCTGTTCGTGATCAACACTGACCGGCCGACCGACCGGCAGCGCTACACCCTGGGGCACGAAATCGGGCATATCGCCTGCCTGCCGGGCCCGGGCGAGGATGCCGAGGAGATGGCCGAGGCGTTCGCAGCCGAGCTGCTTGCCCCGGCCGCCGACGTCGCCGCCGACCTGAGGGCCGCGCCAGTGACACCGGCGCGGCTGCTGGCGCTGAAGGCACGCTGGCGGGTCTCCGCGGCCGCGCTGCTGCGCCGTGCGGTGGACCTCGCGGTGATCAGCGACTCCCGCTACCGCAGCATCAACGCCCAGATCTCGGCGCTCGGCTGGCGGACCGGGGAACCCGAGCCGCTGCCTGCCGAGCGGCCGGTGGTCGCGCCCGCCCTGGTACGCGAGGCGGTCAGGGCGGCAGGCGGCATCGAGGCTGCGGCTACCGCGGCCGGCACGACCCCGGCGACCATGCGTGAGATTTTCGGCGACGACCTGGCTTCACCAGCCCAGATTGAGGACCCGGCTGATGACTGATCGACACGACGGCCCAAGGGACGTGACGGCCCCGGGGAACAGCGCCCCGCCCGCGAGCCAGGCCCGGTGGGCGGCACTGGCTGACTGCCCGTCACCGCCCGCTCCCGCGGGCCGGGCCGCAGGCCTCGCCAACCGGATCCTGGTCTACCTCCGCCCGGGCAAGGTAGCCACGGTGCTGCCCCACCTCGACACCGGCCACTCCGGCCTGATCCTTGCCGGGGCCAGTCCCGGCAAGGGCCTGCAGGAGCTGGAGGGAACCGGGCCGGGCGTCCCCCGGCTGATTGACCCAGCGTGCCATGAGAAGTACACCGCCACCTGCGACGCTCCTTTTCTGCTGCCCAAAGGCCAGCTCCACGCCCCGTCGCTGGACGACGTCCTCGACGACCAGCTCCGGGCGGGCGTCACCGTCGCCCTGACCCCCACCGGGTACATCCCGGCCGGGCGGACCGACATCCTGCGGGCCGCAGCCCGCCAGTTCAGCCAGCTCGGCCGCGACGACGTGATTTTCGTGGCGCCCCTCGACGTGTCCCTGGTGGACCGCGCCTACATCAAGACGACCACGGCTATCCTGGCCAGCCTCGACAATCCAATCGCCCTGATCCTGGGCCGCCAGTTCGACCCGCTGGACCAGTCGAAACGAATCATCCCGAATCTCCGCGAGCTAGCGGCCACCGTGCCGCTGATGCCGGTCCGCACCGATTTCAATGGGTTCGACCTGGCGGCCCACGGAGCGTTCGCCGCCGCGATCGGCACCGGCGGCAGCCTGCGGCACGCCGTGGACCCGCAGGAGCGGCCGATGGCTTTCCGACGGAAGGGGGAGCCCGCCGACCCTGCACCCAGCGTGCTCTTCCCCGAGCTCGCGTCCTGGTTCAAGGGCAGCAAGATCGCCAAGCTATTCGGTGCCCGGCCGCATGCCGCGCCGCGCTGTTACTGCCCGGTATGCCAGGGCCAGCGGCTGACCCGGTTCCTGAAGCGCGAGGACCAGGACGACGCCATCGCCCACGGCGTCGAGGTGTGGTCCGGATGGGCAGCAGACCTGCTAGACCAGCCCACCGTCCGCGACCGGGCCGTGTACTGGCGCAACCTGTGCTGTGGCGCCGTAGCCACCCACGCCGTGTTCCGCATGCAGCTGAAGATCATGGACGCGCGCACCCTCCAGCCCCAGGGACCGCTCGGGGTATGGGCCACGCAGCCGGCGTGGCCGGCCGAAAGCACGCCCGCCACGGTCTGATCACCGGTCCCCGGCGGCCTGCCGGTAAATGTCCTCGCACAGCCACCACCAGGCCGGGGTGGGTTCCCAGTCCGTCACCGGTTCGGGGTCCAGCAGGACCCCGGCGGACGCTGACGCGCTGACTGCCAGCCCGATGCCGTACTCACGGGCCAGGGCCAGCGCCTCGGCCGCATCACTGCCGAGCGGGGGAACGAGCGCGATCCTCGGGCAGTAACAGGCGAACCGCGACGCCGACGCCAGGCCATCTCGCCAGCTCCGCGTTCTAACGACCGCGAGCAGCGGAGTCACGGGCGGCACGATCTGCCGGGTGACAGCGCCGCAGGAGATGGACACCACCCCTGGGGCGGCCTGGCGCAGCCGCCGCCGTGCCGGGCTGGTCAGCGCGGGCAGCGGGACCGGCAGGCCCGCGGGCAGGTCCATGAGGGTATCGAGCAGATCCAGGGCCAGGATCGCCCCCAGGCCCTCGGCCCGGCGCCGGGCCCATTCCCGGTCGTCAGCCCGGTACATCATCCAGGTCGGGGTGCCCAGGATCCGGGCACGGATGACGCCAACGCCGTCCTTGGCGGGCTGCGGCCTGCCGGCCGACAGCCGCATCAAAGTGGCGGCGGAACTCACGCTGCCACGTCCCGGCGGGGATGGGCCACGCCACGCAGGTCGATCTCCACCTCGAGATCCTCCACTATTCGCCTCAGCCCCGTCCAGACCGGGCCCTGGGTGCGGGCATACAGGACCCGCGGATCGTTGCGGGTTCTGGCCATCCGGCACACCAGGCCGGCAGCGACCAGCACCTTCAGCGCCGGGTAGTAGACGCCGGGCAGCACGTTGCAGCGCTGCGCCAGCGGCGTCAGGCAGATCGCCTCGTCGCTGCCCACCTGGGCCAACGCGGCCAGGAGCTCCAGGCGGTAGCGATGCCCGAACATCGCCGAGGACAGGTCTCTCAGCTCATCGAGCGGCATAGCACTAGCTTATTGAATCGCGAATTGCTAATCAATAATTAGCTCAGGTGAGGATCTCCACCTCAGCTACCGGTGCTGTCGTCGGCCGAGAGTGGTGCAGCACCATCAGCGCGGTCAGCCGCCGGACCGGCTCGATCAGTCCCCCGCCGGACGCACGACGGCGACCACTTTCCCCAGGATGGTGGCATCGTCAGCGGGGACCGGCTGGTAGGCCGGGTTGTGCGGCATCAGCCATGCGTGCCCTCCCAGCCGCTGCAATGTCTTCACCGTGGCCTCAGCGGGCCAGTCCTCGTTGAGCATGGCAGCGACGATCTCCCCGTTCTCAGCCTTGTGCTGCCGCCGGACAACCACTAGATCGCCGTCGGCGATCGCTGCGCCGATCATCGAGTCACCCCGGACGCGGAGCATGAACAACGTGCCGTAGCCGACCAGTCGCCGGGGCAGCCGGAACATTTCCTCAGCTAGCTCGACCGCTTCTTTACCGAAGCTGGCCGCGATCTGCCCGATGAGCGGCACCTCCGCCACGTCTTCGTCGGGCGGCAGCGCAGGCCCGGCGGGTTCCACGATGGTCCGCGGCTGGCCGTGTCCGCGGCGCAGGGATCCCTCCTCCTGCATCACCGAGACGTGATACGAGACGGTGGACGTCCCGAGCCCGACGCCGGCGGCGATCTGGCGCAGGCTGGGCGAGTGCCCCTCACGCTGGCTGAACTCGCGGACAAATGAGCGGATCTGGCGGCGGCGCCTGTCCCCAGGCCCGGTCCGCCGAGGCGGTTTGGTGCTGTCCATGCCGTCTCCTCCTCGATGACCCACCACTTGTTTCTACAAGATACCTGATGAGATAAGTAAAACAAACATCTGTTCGATAAGAATCCGTCGGGCGCCCGATCAGAGAGGCATGGTGCGGCCGCGGCCCACGGCACCGTCGGCGGACAGCCTGACGACCCTGATCCGGACGCTATCCTCGATGATCAGTTCCCCGAGATCTGTTACCGGGGAGGACGCAGAGTCAACGGAGATCACTGGTGAAGCTTGAGGCGTTCCGCGTTCAGAACTACAAGCGGATCGAGGACACCGGCTGGATCACTTGTCGCGACCTGACCGTGCTCGTGGGGAAGAACGAGGCCGGTAAGTCGGCCGTGCTCAAAGGCCTATCTAAGATCAAGCCCTCGGACGAGGAAGGCTACGACGGGCTGCGCGAGTTCCCCCGGAACCGTTACACCACCGAGTTTGCATCGCAGGACTGGCCGGTGGCGAGCATCCGGCTCCGGCTCGACGACGACGACCGGGCCGAACTTGAGGCCATAACACCCGAACTGGCCGATGCGACGATTGCCGAGGTGACCCGGCACTACTCCGGTCTCCGAACAGTCGGTTTCGAGCCCTCTCCCGCGATGAGGGCTGTGACCAAAATGGCGGCGATGGAGGCTGCTAGCCAGGCCAGGAAGCACCTTGCGGAGGCCATCGCGCCGGAGGGGCACGGCGAGGAACTGCGGGGCATCAAGGAGCAGGCTGACGCGGCGATCCAGCAGCGGGCAAACGAGCTGCCAGAGCAGGGCAAGATCACGGCTGTCCAGGTCGAGCCGCTCGTCGCGGCCGTGACCCAGTTCATTAACGAAGCCTGGCATAAGGAGTGCCTCGACCCGGTCGCCGAACCGCTGCGTGAGATCCACGAGCTGAGCAGCGCGGCAGACAACCATGCTATGGCGCGTTCGTGGGTGGTGGCCAGAATGCCACAGTTCGTCTATTTCGACCGGTACGACGTGCTAGACAGCGCCATCCACATTCCGACGTTCCTCGGGCAGCTCACCAACACCCCGAATGCGCCTCGGGTGCGGACTACCCACTGCCTCGTCCGGCACGTGGGCCTCGATCTCGAACTGCTCAACCAGCTCGGTCGGCACCAGCCCGGCTCGGCAGAGGACGATCAGGTGCGTCGGCAGATCGACGAGCGGGCCATCCGCATGTCCTCTGCGTCACAAGCAATGACCAGCATGTTCGCGGACTGGTGGCTGCAGCGCCGCCACACGTTCCACTACCAGCTCGACGCGGACTACATGCGGGTATGGGCCTCCGACGACCTGAACGCCAGCCAGATCGAGCTGGACCAGCGCAGCGCCGGCATGCAGTACTTCTTCTCGTTCTTCCTGGTGTTCCTGGTCGAGGCCGAAGACGCGCACGTCAACAGCGTTCTGCTGCTCGATGAGCCCGGCACCTCGCTGCACGGCACCGCCCAGGCCAAGATCGTCGAGTTTCTACGGAAGCTCTCCGAGGGCAACCAGGTGATCTACACGGCGCACTCGCCGTTCATGGTCGATGCGGATCACCTGGAGACTGTCCGCCCCGTCTACGAGGAGCCTGGCACCGGCGCGACCAGGATCAGCGATGATGTGTGGCCCAAGGACAAGGATGCCTTGTTCCCCCTGCAGGCGGCGCTCGGCTACCAGCTGGTCCAGTCGCTGTTCATCTCTAAGCGCCAGGCCCTCCTCGAGGGGATCACCGACTACTGGATCTTCAAGTCCCTCGACTGCGCCGTCCGGGCCACTGGACGTGAAGCGCTCCACCCGTCGATCATCCTCACCCCGAGCGCCGGCGCCACGCGGATGATGCCGCTGGCAAGCATGCTCCTCGGCCATGAGGTCGATGTCGTGGCCGTCCTAGACGGCGACGAGCCTGGCCGCCGCCAGGGCAAGAAGCTCGCGGAGAACCTCCTCGGAGACGTCGGCCGGACGATCTTCGTGGGCGACTTCAGCCCTGCAGGCAACGCGAATGGCGAAACCGAGGACCTGTTCCCCGAGGACTACTACCTGGACGCGGTGAAGAAGGCGCACGGCAAGATCGACCTGCGCTTCAACGCCGAGGAGAAGAAGATCCCCAACATCATCGACCGGCTCACCGCCCTGTTCCAACGCAAGGGGCACGGGGACCTCGAGAAGTGGAAGATCAACCGGGAGCTGGCCGACACCATTGACGCCGACCCGCAGGCCGTTCCGGTCGAAACCCTTGATGCCGCCGCCGAGATCTTCCAGAAAATCAACGCGCTGATCGGCCCTTGAACAGGAGCTCCGCAACCTGCAACCAAGGATTGCATGGGCCAAGAAGCTCGGAGCCAGCACGTCACGCACATGTCCGCCACGTGTCTATGCAGGTCAGCGACTATACGAACGAATCGGCGGTCGGTAGACTCGACGACCAGCTGGGAGCAAACGAGCCAGCCTCCCTTGCGCTCGTCTACGCCATGGCGTAGATGGCAGCCTCGAAAGCCCGCTGGCGTCACACAATGCGAGATTATCGAGTGGGCCGACGGCTTACTGGTCACCTGGGCGGTGACCTCGCTATGGCAGGCCGAACCGGCGGGAACCTTCGTGCGGGTCACTGTTGTGGCCCGCGGTTCCCGGAAGCTACGGCAGCAGCCGCTGGCCTCCATCGGCAGGCCATTCCAGCGCCTGCCTAGAGACCGTCCCGCTCTTCACGCCAGCGCTCATAGGCGGCGTCTTCGCCGTCGGAAAGGTCCGGCTCATAGTTACGCCAGTCGGCGTCATCTATTTCCCAGACAGGATCGAACACCTTGTCGATCTCGGCCTCGGTATCCAGCCGCAGGCGGCACATCCGGCACTGAAACGAGTGTGCGGAGAACCACACCTGGGGTTCAGCGCGCGTGACCTCGCCGGTCTCCTGATCCCAGTCCGAGGCTTCCCAGTCCACGGCGTGCTCGCCGGTTGCGATGCCGTATGAGCCGCAGACCGGGCAGGTGCGGAAGTGCTGGCTGTTGGTCAGCAGCACGGTCCTGCCGAGCGTCCGGAGCATCTCTATGGCAGCATCGCCCTCGGCCGCTTGCCGCTCGTCAAGCCACGCCTCCGCGGCAGCTATCCTGACCGCTACTCGCTGCGCGACCTTGTCGCTGGCCTCCTTAAGCAGCTCGTCCACGACGGCGAGCTGGCCGCCCCAGAAATCTTCGCGGCCTCGGCCGAGGTCACCCAGCAGAGCGTCGGCATGCACGGCGAAAGCTGCGAGGATGCGCTCTTCAACCTCGGCGTTCTCCCCGGCGTGCACGGTGCCGTTGCGCATGTCGGCGAGGGTTTTCAGGTCCTGGTCGTCCGCTTTGGACCGCACGAACCGCTTGGCCCGGGCGAGCGCTTCGGTCAGGCCGACAGTGCGGACGGCGCCAGGGGCGCTGACGCCCGGGATCTCCAGCAGTGTCATCACTGAAGAGAAGCCGCTATCGTTCCTCAGCTCAGCCAGCAACGCCGGCGACCGTCGGGCCAGGCATGCTTTGGCCAGGTGCTCCAACGCTGTTCCTGCATAGAGCGGCACGCGACGGTGATTGCGCGCATAGTGCGCTTCGAGCGCACAGTGCGCGAACTCCCGGGCGCTGTCGTACAGCGTGTCCGGGCTGAACAGGCCAGCCATGCCGATGACCCTACCTGCGACTGCCCGCCTGGCTCGTGCTCATCTGCCCGGGCTTGGTGGCGGACCCCACCGACTGCGTGGCCCGTTGGGCGGCCGCAGCGGCCAGCGCCCTCACCTTGGGCCACGCCTCCCAGCGGCCGCCCGAAAGCCGTTGGCGCTCTGCTCGCCTGGACCGCTCTGAGCCCGGAGCCGATGCTGGACGCACGGACAATCCAGGCTCACACGACGGTTCGGCACCGAACCGGTGGTGAGGGACCGCCGCATGCCGGCAAGGTCCTCGGTGCGCTGCTATCCGTTGCCGTTTCCGTCCAGTCCACGGCATTCCCGGACGGCGACGGCATCTATCACGTCGCCTCCATCCTGGCCGACGCGATACGAACGACCCCGGACGGCATCAGCACGGCCGTGATCGTCGCCTGGGCACTGTCAGCGCTGAGCGAGGAATACCGCGTCCACGCGATGACAGCGTTCCTGGCATCACCCGCCGTGGCCCGCCCCGAAGCCCCGCAAGCCAGGAAGACCGGGGCAGCCCCGGCCAGGGAACCTGCCGGTGGAGGAGCCAAGCTTCTTGGCGATCATTCCTGCGAGTTCCATAAGGATCGATCACAGCGCTGCCGGTTGCGGCCCAATGCCACGACTTTGCCCTCAGGATCGGGTAGCTGCTGCAGTTCGAGGTGCAGGGCCAGCACCGCCATGGAGTGGCGGTCGAGCGAGGCCTCGAGCTCGGAGATGCGCTTGTTCTTGGCCTTGAGCTTGTCTTTCAGCTCCTTGATGCCTTGAGTATGTACGTTGGTGCGGCGGGCTGGCCGCTCCCCGAGAGCGTTTAACCGGCTGGTGAGGTTCCAGCGGGAGCCTTTGTCCGAGTCCTGGCGAAACGCCCGGGCAACGGCATCGTGGCTGAGCCCTGTCCGACGCTCGACCTCTCGTTTCGTCTTAGGGGCGTTCGGATCATCGGCCATGGTGTCGAGCGCGATCGCGATGCGCTGGAGGACGTCGTCTCCGACGTGTTTTGGCGGGCGGGTCATGGCCGCGCCTGATCTGTGTTGTTGCCGACCTCAGCGGTCAGTTCCTCGATGATCGCGGTATAGGTGGCCCGTTCTTTGCGGAGGCTGGCACGGATGTCGGGATGGCCGCGTTCGGCATCGAGGAAGTCATCGATGCGCGCCACGTGCTGCTGGATCACCGGCAGGTGCCGGGGGACGAAGGTGGCGTTGCTGCAGCCAAGCCCGACGCAGAGGCCTTCGGCGAGTTTCGGGCGGTCGCTGCCACAGGCCGCCCGTGCCGACTGCCACATGCAGTCATTGAAGATGCCCAGGTGATAACGGACGGCGATAGCATCGGCTATCCGGTCTGCCCGGGCAGGATCGGCGATGATCTGGGCGTGGAACTGGGTCAGGCTCTTGGCGCCGCCACCGACAGCTGGGATTTCCCTGGTGATGAGCCCGGCGACCTGCTCGCGGGCCATACGGCGGCGCTCGGTGTCGAACAGGCGGGCCACCTGCTGCTGGCTGTCGTTGGAGTAGCCGGCCGTCATCCTGAGCGCGGCATGGCCGAGTTGGATGCCCAGGCCGAGTTCAGCCGCGGGATAGCGGGAGGCGTAGACCGCGAATGAGCGCCGCATCGTCGACTGGTTCAGGGGGTAAGAGCCGGGCTTGATGCGGTCGAGGCCCAGCCCGTTGCCGCGGCAGATTCTGGTGCCGGGCTCTGCGTCTACGAAGTGAATCAGCCGAGCGATGTCGCGGTGGCAGTCATAGACGCTGTATTTCTGTGCGGATCTGCCGAACACGCGGTCATGGGGCGAGAGTGCTGTAAGCACGTCGATGACGCGGAGCACGGGCCTGGGGGCCCACCATGGTCGTTCCTTCCCAGTCCACCCCTTTTCGCCCTTGGTCTGGATTCCGCGGAGGGCCGGCAGCCCGTCGTGCGTGGTCACCGCATCTTTGGTGATCGACTGGAGCTCGCTGTCCCTCATCCCGGTGAGCGCCGCCAGGAGCAGGTAGGCGGCAGCGCGCAGCACGCTGATGAGGAAGTCGGTCTCCCCGTATCCGATCTCCCCGACCCATGGACTGCCGGTGTCGCCCGCGGGCGGGATCAGCGCGGTCGGAGTCCAGATCCCCCCGTACTCGCTGCGGTCCGGGTCTGTTGCCATGGCATCGGCTTGCGCCTTCAGGCGCTGGTTGTGGTAGGGGTTCGCTGCCGCCAAGGTATTGGCGCTTATTCCCAGCTTGCGGGCGAGCAGGTAGTAGTTCGGCTTGCCGCGCTGCTGCGTGCCCTTGCCGTATCCGGTGTGAAGCGGAATCCGGCCGCCTGATAGTGCCCATTCGTTGAAGATCCGCTCCGCGTCAGCGCCTGTTGGCCCGCATGCCCGTTCGGGCAGGCGGCCGATTTCGCAGACCGCCGCCAATATGTCGCTGCTGAAGCGATCGACGATGATCCATGATGCCTTGACGGTGGCTGCCCACACGTCCCACGGAAGCGGTGGAGTGACGTTATCGACTGGCCTGACCTCCTTGGCGATCTGGGCAGGCTTACGGGAAGGCCACGGTTCGAAGGCGAGCCCACCACAGGAGAGCACCGGGCCGAACTCCCGCAGCATCTTGACGGCATCGATGTAGTGCCTCACGGTTCCTGGCGACAGCGGTGCTCCGTCTTCGCGGTGAGTTCCCTGCTCTAGAGCCACCTTGAAGGCAGATAGGTCCGTGGCAGTCCAGGCTTCGGGGCCGCCGATCTCGTGCGCGGTTGCCCAGGCCGCGATGACCTTGAACCGGTGAAACCAGGCGACGATGCTTCCTGCCGGGCAGGAGCCGTCGCGTCGGATGACGCCTTGGGTCACGACGCTGAGATGGTCGGGCTGGGTGAGGACCATGAGGATCTCCTGGATCGCGAGGGCCCAGTGGTCCTGGATGCTGGTGAAGTTGAGCTGCCGTTTGGCCTGGTTTGCTCGGGTGAGCACGGCGGCCAGATCCCACACGCCTGATCCGAATGCAGGACCAGCAGGTACTTCCCGCCAGACCGGCTCGCCGTGGCGGAAATAACGGGACGCAACTTGTGATGGGGATGGGCTCTCGGCAGCACGTTCAGCTCGCGTCATCGGATGCTCCGAGGTCGTTGCGGAGTCCTCCCTCGATCAAGACCCGGGAGGCGCTGCCGCGTGCGCTCGCGATCTCGGCTGCGGAGAATGCGGGAAGGACCACTTCGGTGAGGAACTCGTAGACCGGTTTCCATTCCTGTGCCCACAGCTCCATGTCGGGTGCGCGGTCAGGGTGGATGCGTTCGGTGATCGCCAGTGCCGCAGGGAGGTGCCGACGGCTGACCAGTGCGTTGGGGCAGCGGTAGCACTGCCCGTTGGCGAACATGGGGCAGGTGGTCCCCGGAGCGGCATGCGGGGATGCGAGTGGATCCCGGCATGCCGCGACCGGCGTGTCCAGTTCCCCCGCAGCTAGCCGTTTGGCGGTCAGCGGATCCAGGCCCGGGACGGGCTCGCCCGCTGCAATCATCTCCTCGGCTCTGGTGGTGACGACGGTCGGCCCGCCAACCGCCGCCTCGAACTGCTCGTTTACAGCTTTGAGGAGGATCCGGCCGGCTTCGGCCCGCAGGACCGGCGAGGTGGCGTAGTGGTCGAAGAAGGTCTGAGGCGTATGGCGGCGTCGGCTACGGAAATACCTTGCCGGGTTGTCCAGTGCCTCGGCAGCGGTGACGGTCTTGCGGAACCGCCGGTAGACGACCGGCTCACTGATTGCCGTGTGATGGCCGGGACCGTGCACGTGAACTTCGACCCAGCGCCGGAGTGAATAGGTTCCGTCCGTCCATGACGGCTCGGCCACGTGCCCGGCGGTGCTCACCAGCCACAGACTCCGAGGCGTCGATTCAGTCCTGAGCTGGGTGGTTATCTCGCTTAATGCTAAGAAGGCGGCAAAGGCGGCGCGGTCTCTTTTCCGGTAGACACTCTGGTAGATCTCGGCTGAGCGGTTTTTCGTGTAGGTGACGGCAAGTTCACGAACCGCGCTCAGCCCTGCGTGCCCCGCAGGCGGCCGAGCAGCGGCCTGCCCATCCGTCGCCGCGGCGACCGTTATGTGCAGATCATCGACGCGAAGCAGACGGAGGACCTCGACTGGCTCACCTGTGGCCAACGCGAGCTGGATCTGCAGCGCGGTCATGACGTCCCTGGACGCGGCTGCATGAGGGTGGCCAGCCCTGGCCTCGTTCAGCGCAGCGGTGACCAGGCGGTCAGCCGCGGCCAAGATGCGGCAACGCTCAGACGCCGGGAACTCCGGATCGGCTGGCCGCCTCACGTGCTGGAGGCGAGTCTCCCGCCTGAGCCGGTCAACCAGATCAGGGGCAAGAAGCCCCGGCGTGTCATCGTTAATCCGCCGGAGCAGTGCGAAGAGACTGGTGGCTACCTTGTATGGTCTATCGGTCCTGTGGCTGCGCTGCTCTGCGACCAGGTCGGCTTCCCATGCATCCAGGACGGCCCGGCTCAGTCCGGCCAGAGACAGCTCTGCCTGGGCAAGCTCGGTACGGTCCACGAACCGCAGGAAGTTACGGACTGCGGCCGCGACCGTGTCAACGGACCCCGGTACCTCTGGCGCGATCTCGAGCCACTTGTCGGCGAGCTGAACGGCTAGCAGGACCGACCGGTATTGAGCGGGTTTGATGAGAAACCGCTGGGACGATCCATACCGAGGCCTTGCCCATATCCGCGGCCGTGTGTCTGCCTGGGTCCCCTGGCCACCACGGGCCCGCAAGTCCTGCGGGCTCACCGCGAAGTCGCTTCGGTTTGCAGGCTGCGCCCGATTGCCCTCGCCACATGATCGCGTAACGCAGTCGGGAGCTCATCGTTGTACAGCTCCGCGGCGTAAAGATACCTCTGCGTGACGTCGGGGCTGCTGTGCCCGAGGAGTTGCTGGATGGTGAGAACGGGGTTGGCGAGCAGCAAATAGGGGTTGGAAGCGCGCTCCCGGCCGACGCGCATCAGTCCAGAGAGCATCCGGACGGCAAAGGTGTGCCGCATAACGTGCGGTGAGACGCTTAGATGTGCTGGCGGGATGTCGCGGTGCCCCGATGCCGCCACCCTGCGGCGGGCGTCGGCGAAGATAGTGTTCCAGTGCTTGACGTCTGGCGGCAAGCCTAAGCGGCTCACGAACAGTGCCAGCGGCTCGAGCGTCCCGTCAGGCAGGATCCGCACCGCGCGAGCACGGTCTTCGTTGCTGAGCAACTCCGGCCGGACAGGCCTGCCATTCACTTGCACGCGAGGTCGGCCGTCGCGTCCGGTGATCAACCCGTCGGTGACGAGAAGTGCCCCATCGCGCCTGCGCCGGCGAAGAACACGCTGAGCTGTCTGGATGATCTGGGAGCGCTCTGCCCGCCGATACAGATCGACCTCCCGGGCTAGTTCGAGCGCGACGTAGACAGTGCGGGGCCTGTGCCTCTTGCCGTAGCGCACGAACTCGGCCACGCCCCCAGAGGGGATGTCCTCCGGAACGGGGATCTCGCAGTCCAGGAGGAACGTGCCCTCCTCGCGCCGAAGGGCTGTCGCCGCGAGGGTGAGCCCGAAGGCGTGATCGCGCTCCGGGCAGGCTGGCGTCCACTCCGCGTGGGCAGGAGGATCGCCCCGCAAGCCAGCACGGAGGAACAAGCGCAGCTGAGGTTCAGTGAGGAACCGGATCTGGCGTACGACCAGGGCCCTGCCACGAAAGGTGTTACGCCGGCGGGTGCCCCATCGCGGGACCGGGTCGATGTCGATCCATCCAGCGGATTCGGCATAGCCGTAGAAGACGCTGATCGAGCCGCTCTCGGCTTGCCACGATGTCGCCTTCACGCAACCGTCGCGGCTCCGCTTGTAATCGAGCAGGTCCTGGCGGGTGGCCTCGGTGAGATCGACCTGGGGTTCACCATGAGCCGCGAGCCACTCATCCAGTTGGCCGCCGGTCAGGCCGGTGGCGGTCTCCGCCCTGCGCCGACGGACGAAGCGCAGGAACCTGACTAGGTGGTAGAGGTGGTTGTTCTTCAGGTTGTCCAGAGCGTAAGCGTCCTGCTCTAACGCTGCGATCAGGTAGCTGTTGAGAAAACGACACCCCCGCATGGTCCCGTCGTCATCGCTCACGAACGGGAAGCCGTCGGGTATCGCATGGCGATCCAGCAGTTCGACGATAAAATCCGGCGACATCCCCCGCGTCTGGTTCGGCACTAAAGTTGCTGCCGACACTAGTGCACGACGGTCAACCGTAACGATGCGCATCTCCCCCCCAAGCTACGGTGACTCACCGTAACCAAAGCTTGGGCCTGCCGGGCGGAAGACACACCGGGCGCGCAGCATTGCCTCCAGACGAGGATTGTCGGGTGACACATTCGCTACCCGATCTTCGGCGACGAGCACACGATGTTCGCGACCACCTTCGACGAACTGGTGAAGATCACCGGCGGAACCCCCGCCGACGTCGACTGAGCCCTCGCCGGCGGCTGGGCTAGCGCGCGGAGTCG
>Ga0335074_10006540_pt1 | contig 16177 bp, 11 predicted proteins | sample Lox_Sample_23_FD_206715 | JGI IMG/M metagenome (GOLD analysis project Ga0335074, IMG submission 206715) | Soil microbial communities from Loxahatchee National Wildlife Refuge, Florida, United States - Lox_Sample_2.3 | ecosystem: Environmental > Terrestrial > Soil > Wetlands | place: USA... | reverse complement strand
GGCAAAGAACGCCCGGCGGCGTCGCAAACTCGGACCCAGGGCCTCCGACGCCGGAGCCTCACCATAGGAATCCTGGTCAAAAACACGAAACCCTCCGCCATCTCGCCCGCAAGCGAAACAGCAGAGGGTCTCGATCGCCGATTCCTCCGGAGCCAGCCCCGTGTCCTCGGCCCTGAGTCACTCCACAGGGCGCGACCCCGGCGGAGTGAATACTATCCTAACACGCAATCACGGCTCCTTAACCTCAACGCGTCACTCTGCGCCTTGCGCACTTATACCGCGTCAAGGTAAAACAATCACGTCCGCGGCCAATCCCTATGGCCGGTTTTGACCTGATCACGTATGGCCGGATTTAACGTGATCGCCGAGGATGGGCGGGCCATTCAATATGATTTGCGCAACGGCCTATCGGCCCTCCCGGAGTGGATGCGGATGATTGTGCAAGACCTGCTCCATCAGGTAAATTCTGGTGCGCATCCACCAGCAGGGAGACCGAAGGTCCCGGATCGAGCCGGTGAACGAAAGCCAGCTCCAACGCGCCAGAGAGCGAGCCACATCATGAAAAGTGGGAGGCGTCAGGGAAGAGGGTGACCGAAGGTTTTCAAACTGTGCTGGCCGCAAGCGATCAGGACCGCCTTGATTTGTTTGTCGGGGCCGCTACCCAGCTTCAAACAGATGCATAGAACATCGAAAAAGACTATTGGGCCTGCTGAACGCTCAACGCACTTTTCAACGACCTCGAACCAGGTGGTCCGCGCCTGCTGCTCAAGGGGGGCACATCGCTGTCCAACGGTCACTGTCTGATCGAACGAATCTCCGAACAGATCGACATCACCGTCAGAATGCCTTCGGAGCAGCATGAGGTATGCCTGCCTGCTGTCCATGTGGTGTCCGGTGCAGAGGAGGCTGATTCTCATTCGGGCTTTCATGCGGAACTTGGAAAACTGCTCGAAGCTGCTCAAGGAAAATGCTCAAGCGCTGAGCCACGAGACAGAAAGTGCTGGTGCTTCGATCAGGGGCGGATCACCTCCCGGTAGTGAGGAAGCGGCTGTAAAGTTGTGGAGCGCAGCGGGTGAGCGGTCCGGTCCAAGTTGGGTCAACCGGCGATGGGAAGAACCCTCGAACGGGGATGAAAGGCGCCAGCCTTTCGTGAACTGCACGAGCCGGATGACGCCTGAGCGTCACGTTCGGATCTGTGAGCGGCTCGGGGTGAAATTCTCTGGGCCGACTCCACCGGAGGATATCTATTTGGGGTTACCTTCGGGAGGAGCCGTATGCGGAAAAGCCGCATGTACCCATATGTGAAGGCGAAAGCCAAATGGCTAAGCTACTCGACCATCCTCGAAGAAATTTCGTGGACAGAATCTTGAAGAAAGTGATTATACTATTCGTAAACGCACGAGATATGAATTTTCGGGAGCTTTGCAGACTTCCGATAAAGCCCGTTTCCCAAGATAGAACGAACGTGGGCGGTCGTAACTCCCGTCCGACGGCTGACGCGTTCAGCCAAGATGTGTTTTCAGGTCACCCATTTCCAAAGGTAAGAATAGCTCGTTGCTTTTGCGCTTTGCCAAATCCCTTGTTTAATGACTATGAAACCAGTCCTCATTGTCGACGACGACGTCAAGCTCTGTGCGATGCTGCGCGATTATCTTTCACGCCATGGGATAGAGCTGACCGCACGGCATGACGGTGAACTGGGCCTGGCGGCGGCACGTGCAGCCCGACACGAACTGATGCTGCTGGATGTAATGCTACCCGGGATAGATGGGTTTGAGGTGCTGCGGCGCCTGCGGGCCTTCTCGGACATGTACGTGCTACTGCTGACAGCGCGCGGAGAAGCCGCGGACCGCGTCCGTGGGTTGCGTCTTGGAGCAGACGATTATCTATCCAAGCCCTTCGACGTGGAAGAATTGGCGGCCAGGGTTCATGCGATCCTTCGCCGCAGCATTTCGCGTCCAGCGCCGGCGCCGGCACCGGCCACTTCGCCCAAGCCAAAACTGCAGAGAGAGGGCATTACGATTGACTTCGCCTCTCGCACCGTTTTGTACAAAGATAGTGTGCTGAATCTGACGGATATCGAGATATGCTTGCTGGAAAAGTTTCTTGCGTCGCCAGGCGTCGTCCTCACGCGCGAAGATCTGGTATCCGGCGTCTTCCAGCGGCCATTTCATCCGCTGGACCGCAGCCTGGATGTGTATGTGAGCCGCCTGCGCCGCAAACTTCATTCAGCAACTCCGCTGGGGAACCATATTAAGACGATTCGCAGCTCCGGTTATCTCTTCTCGAATGCCGAGCCGGCCGATCCTCAGCTCGGAGCCATGTAAGTCACTTTGAACGTCGGTTGGCCATATCGTGATTCGACTGATGCTTAAGATATTTCTCGCCTACTGGATCGTGGCCGGAATGGTGATTGCGATTTCCGACTACGAACCGCATCGGCAAATCCACAATCCCGAACTGGAGGACGCGCTCAACAGCGCCCTGGCAATCGACGGAAGGAGCATTGTGGGGGCCTACGAGAGCGGCCGCTGCCCACAATTGCAGAAGCTGCTATCGACCCTGCGCGATGGTTTGTATCTGGCCACGCCGGAAGGCCGCGTAGTCTGCGGGGATCCTGACATCCCCGATGTGCCGAAACTGGTTGCGGCAGCGGTGAAGCAAAAGAAACGCATGACGGCTAATTACGAACGCTTTCAACTACTGGCAGTCCCTTTCGCTTCTTCGGGCGGAGCCCAGTATGTGCTTCTGCTGAAGAGCAACTACAGAGGCGCGCTTCACTTTTATGGCAACCTACCGGGCTATACGACGATCTGCATTTCCTGCGTAGTCACGGCCTTTCTGGGAGTTCTGATAGCGATGCCCATTCGCCGGCTGCGACAGGCCGCAGGCCAGATCGCTATGGGCAGGCTCGACGCCCGGGTGCGCTGGGATTTGTCGTCTGCCGTGAATCGCGGATCCAGGGGCGGCGACGACATCGACCAGTTGATCCGGGACTTTAATCACATGGCGGAACGGCTTGAGTCGCTGGCCAATGCGCAGCGGGTTCTGCTGCGCGATGTTTCCCATGAATTGCGCTCGCCGTTGACCAGGCTCGGAGTTGGCCTTGGGCTGGCGCGGGCGGAATCCCCTCCAAGCATGCGCGAGCCTTTGGACCGGATCGAGAACGAGGCGGCGCGCCTGAACACTCTGATCGGCCAAATATTGTCGTTGTCTCAAATGGATGTGATTCAGCAGATCGATGAGCCCTCCCTTATCTCGCTGAGCGACCTCGTGACCGATCTTCTGCCGGACCTCCAATACGAGGCCGCGCGAGGCGGATGTTACATTGACTTGGCGCTGGCTGCCAGTTGTTACGTGTCCGGAGACGAAGAACTGCTTCGGGCCGCGGTCGAGAATATCCTGCGCAACGCGATCAACTATGCAGCGGGAAGCGGATTGATCCACGTGGAGACAGATACCGAGGAGAGACAAGGCAAGAGATACTCCATGGTCCGTGTGAGCGACAATGGGCCGGGGATCCCAGAGCATGAACTGGGGCTGGTGCTTGAGCCGTTCTATCGAGCGGACCGACCGCGGCATTGGACGCAGGAGGGCTCCGGTATCGGGCTCGCGATCGCCGATCGCGCGGCGAGGCTGCATAAAGGCATTATCGGCATCCGCAACAAGTCGGAGGGAGGCCTGATCGTTGAGATATGTCTTCCCTCCGCGAACCGACGTTACGCCGCACGCGAGGATGAGAGCATGCGCGCTCTCCCTTCCTAAAGGCGGCCCGCGCGCGGATATTCGCGTATGTGCCTTGCTTTGCTGCATTTATCGATAAAGCGCGAGCAAGCGCGAATCTTATTTACAATTTGTTACAAATCAATTCTTGTGCATTGTTGACAAGCCTGTCATAGTTAACTCACCCAAGACATAGTCGTCCCTTCCAAGACACAGTCGTCTGGCTCAAGACATGGTCGTCTGACCAAAGAAGGGTTTCCCAAAATCCAGCTATACCTTCGCTGAACGGTGGAGCAGTGCGAGCTTCTGCTTCCTGCCCAGATTTCCCCAAGTCTTTCCTATCTGCTTTCGGCATGTGGGCCGCAGATAGTGACGACCCCCGTTTGCCCAAAAATCACTGAAGTTTGTGGAGGCCACCTATGCGTCGAATCGTAGCGGGAATCGTATTCTCCCTACTTGCCAGTGTTGTATTTGCTCAGAGTACGTTTCGCGGCGGTATGGCCGGCATCATCACAGATCCCCAGGGAGCCGCCATTCCCGGGGCAAAGATTGAGGCCACGCATGTGGCAACGGGTCTCGTCTACAAAGCGGTCTCATCTCGCGCCGGAGATTACTCCATCTCCGATCTTCCCATTGGCGACTATAACGTCTCGGTAGCGTTTCCTGGGTTCGAGACCACGCGGGTCCAACTGGTCCGCATTTCCGCTGGAGCCATCTTCAGCCTTCCGATCAAGCTGGCGGTCGCTGCGACGACCCAGCTAGTCGAAGTGAACGCTAATTCGGTGAGTCTGGATACCACTACGCAGGAGCGTACCTTCACGCTTCCTACCGAAGAGGTTACCAACATCCCGATCAACGGCCGCAGCTTTACATCGATGACTACTTTCCTGCCAGGCAATACCACCGGCACTACGGAGTACCTGATCGACGGTGTCGACAATAACGACATATACAGCGAGAGTGTCGGTTCCAACCAGGGCGGCGTCGACAGCATTCCGGGAACCCTGCTCCCCCTCGACTCGATCGCTGAGTACTCCGCGGAGACTCAGGGAACTGCCGCGAACGGCGGATTCTCCGGCACAGTGATCAACCTTGGCATCAAATCGGGCACAAATCAGATCCACGGCTCGATATACCACTACAACCGCAACGAGTTTTTCGCGATGGAAGGACCGTTTGCTTTGGCTGCAGATCAGCGGAAGCCGGAGATCCGCTTTATGGAGACCGGCGGCTCTATTGGCGGCCCAATCGTTAAAGACAGGATGTTTTATTTCCTTAACTACGAGCGCCAGCAGTACATTCTCGGGCAGAACTCATCCTCGCAGACAGAGCCATCGGCCGCTTATGTAAACAGGGCTCTGGCCTTGCTGGCGGCAGGGGGCGTAACGCCTAGCACCAATCCCGCGATCACCATGGGCGAAAACCTGATCACGACTCTATGGCAGCCTGGCATGTTGACCGGCGCGGCATCGCCGGGCAACTGGGCGCCTCCGTCGAGTGCGGCGCAATCCGGCTTCAGCAACAACTCAATGATGAAGTTCGACCAGAAGATCAATGCGGCAAACACATTGTCGGAGCGCTGGTACCTGGGCCAGGGCAGCCAAACGGCGCCACTCAGCACAAGCCAGAATCCCTGGTATTACCAAGTGGCCGGAGAGCGCGTCGACAACATAGGGGTCACCCTGGACAGTGTGCTGAACTCGAGGTCCACCAATCAGTTGCTGCTGGGCGTGGATTACTTTAACCAGCCCTTCCGCGATGCGAATCCCAATAATGGCGCGGCCGGCGTCGGCTTCATTGCCGGCGTGGGGCCAGGCGATACTTATGGCCAGCCGGGAATCGCGATCTCCGGGTTCGACGGCACCGGCGGAACTTCTGTGCAGGGTCGCAACGACTACAGTGGACACGTTACGGACACTTATTCGCGTATTCAAGGCAAACACCAGATCGGGGCCGGCGTCGAATTTCGGCGGCTGGAAATCGTCGAAGTAAATACCGGTAGAGGAAGCAGCAGCATCTACACGCGCGGCACATTCAGCTTCAGCGGCGGCCGTGGGTACAATGCGCCCAGCGGCGGCAACGGCACATCCTATCCAGCTACTTGGCCCGCAAACCCCGATGGGTACAGTGGCATAGTCGACTCTCAAACTGAAGCTCTTGCGGATTTCCTGCAGGGCGAGGGCAGCTCTGCCGAACTCTATAATGGCGATCTCGATCGCACCGCTCACTCAAACAACTTCAACATATATATTGAGGACAGCTACCAGGTCACGCATAGTTTCAACATCAACTACGGTCTGCGCTGGGACTTTCTGTCGCCTATCGCTGACAGCACGCAGGACCTGTCGACTTTCCGGGCGGGAACTCCAGCCAACTCGCTCGATCTTACTGGCGGGCTCGCAGTCGTCGGTCATGACATATCCGAGGCATATAACCCTATCGCTCTGCAGTTTGCTCCGCGTCTAGGTTTCTCGTGGCAGCCGCCAAACGTCTTTGGTCCAGTTACCAAGGGAATGGTGATCCGTGCCGGCGCCGGGTTGTACTTCGACCAGCCGGGCCCCGGCACATGGTTGTATGCCACCAGCCTGGCAGGCAATCCCGCCGGCACCCGGCCGCTCTATAACGAGACGCTCACCGATGAAGACATCGTGCCTGACGTTTCCATCTTTCCGTCCAACGCGGCGGCCAGTATCCCCAATAACGGCGCAGGGGGCCAATGCACGGGTGTCGTCAAAGCAACCTGTCCCAGCCTGGCCATCGCCGCCGTAGATCCCCACTTCTCCACGGGCGATACCACGAACCTGTCGGCCAGCGTCGAGAAGGCCCTGGGCAGCTCGGCAATTATCGAGGTCAGCTACGTGGGCGCGGAGGGACGACACCTGGCCAACTCGCTAAATCTCAATCAGACAACTTATGGAGCCACCACTAATACTGCAATCACCAACGGGTTTACCTATGCTCAGATTCAACGGCCGTTCTTCGGCCAGTACCCCAACTTCGCCGCGATCACGGAAACGGCCAGTTTTGGGTCGTCGAACTCCAATCAACTTGAGGCGTATATCCGAGCCAGGAACTGGCATGGGCTGATCTCCGAAATCTCCTATGCACTCGCAACCAGTAAGGGCACAATTGCCGCGGGACACATCGAAGACTATAACAATCCTGCTAAGGATTATGGTTCCCTGTTAGCCATTACCAACCAGGTGAAGGGTTACTGGACTTACGTTATTCCCAGCCTCAAGAGTGGCCCATCGTGGCTCACAAACAAGTGGTTCACTGGTGGCTGGCAGACCGCCGGCACCCTCGACTTCCACGGCGCGGCTGCTATTACGGCCAGTGCCACGGGTTCCTGTAACGCATCGGCGGCAACCGGGAACACCTACGCCCTCACCTGCTCCGGCCTCGGCCTTGGCCAAGGAGCCGGACGCGCCGATCTCGCCGGCCCTCCGCGCTTTTGCCCATCGGGAAATTGCGGCGGCGCATTGGCTACCGGGGTTTCAGGCACGTCCAGAAAGAAGATTACCAACGGCTATGTTCAGTGGTTCAACCCATACTCGGTCATCTCGCCTCCCGGATGCTCAACTGGAGCCGCAAGCTTTGGCCCCAGTTGCTCTGGGCCGCTGTCAAGCTATTACGGTACAACCGCGCCCGGCGCGATTCATGGAGCGCCTGGATTTGGAACTGTCGATCTGTCGGTCATCAAAGACTTCCCCATTCGAGAAAGCTGGAAGGTGGAGTTTCGTGGAGAGATGTACAACCTGTTCAACCGGGTCAACTACGCGGCTCCCGCTCTGGCTTCAGGCAACACCGCAACGGATCTCCGCTATGGAGGATTAAACATCTCCGACTCGACAAACACCGGGCAGGTAACCTCGACCATCGGCGGTACCAGTGACCCTGGTATTACAGAGGGTGAACCGTTCAACGTACAGCTGGCATTGAAGATTATCTTCTAGCTCTCAATAGCCAAATCCATCGGAAGGGGCCGGCTTCGACTAACGAAGCCGACCCTTTCAAGATACTTTCAACCCCGCCAAAAGAGCTGCAGGCGATGGAGTGCTCGCTATGAAATGCGACCGGCTTATCAAGGTGTTCATACTCACCGTGGTCATTGCGGTCACCCGCCTCTGCGCCGCGGCCGATCTCTCCGGCGATTGGGTCGGGCAGGTGACCGGACCCTTCGATTCCCAATACACCGCCCAGTACAGCCACGTCGAACTGAAGGCCGCGGGCTCCAAACTGCGCGGGACATGGGGCACCTACACGCTGGCCGGAACCCTGGCTGGGACCACGGTGGAGATTTCCCTGGCCGAGGCCAGCGGCAAGCCGGTGGGCACGCTCACAGGCGAATTGAGCGGAGATGAACTGTCCGGTACAGGCAGAGTGATACCGGCCCGCAGAGGTGGAGGCACGGGCGCCGCGCTGCCGCCGAATTCGGTCACGTGGAAGCTGACCCGTGCGCCAAAGCGGCCGGCAGCGCCCACAACTTACAACTACGAGCCTAAGCTCTACTATGGGATATACAGCGCAGCGGAGCCGCCGGTCCTGCATATCTTTCCGGGCGATATCGTTAACACGCGGACCTATGACTCGGCCCGCGACGCCAGCATTCCGCGGCACGGAAGCGGCGGCGACGTGAATACCGGCCCCTTCTATGTCGAAGGCGCGCTGCCCGGCGATACACTCGTAGTCAAGATCCTCAGGCTGCGCACCAACAAGCTGATTGGCCGCCAGGGCAGCAGGTTCAACCAGAATACGGTGACCCAGGCCTATCAGCTTGCAGCGCACTACGATCCTAGCTTCAACGGCAACTGGGTCCTGGATCAGGAGCACAACATAGCAACCTTGCCCCCATCGCCAGGTCTGCCGCACCTGACCATTCCGATGAAAACGATGCTTGGCTGCATCTCGGTTGCGCCTCCAGGCGAAGAGGCGTTTCGCGGAACCGACCTCGGGCCTTACGGCGGCAACATGGATTACAACGGCAACGTGGAGGGCACCACGCTGTACTTTCCGGTCTTCCATCCGGGCGCGCTGCTGGGAATGGGCGATGTCCATGGCGCGATGGGCGATGGAGAGGTGGTTGGGACGGGTCTTGAGACATCGGCAGACGTAACCTTCAGCGTCGATGTCATCAGAGGGTACGCGACGCCTCAGGTGCGAGCCGAAACCAAGGACTATCTGATCTCCTTCGGCGTCTCCGGCTCGGTCCCGGAGTCCATTCAGCTCGCCACTTCGCAGTTGGCGGAGTGGATCAAGCACGACTACAAGCTGAACGACAGCGAGGTGGCGCTTCTGTTTGGAGACGTGCTGAAGTACGACATCACGGAACTTGTCGATCCCCACTTTAACGTAGTCGCCAAGGTGCCCAAGAGTGCGTTGGCCACCCTCAACAAGTAATCCGTCATACGAACTCGGAGTTCGCGTGGAGAGGAGCAGGACAATGGCGAAGCATTGGAGGAGGTTGGCTGCTCTGGCTGGCGCGATCGCATTGACTCACGCATGCATGGCCGCCGATGTCTCCGGCAAGTGGGTAGCAACAATCGAGAGCCAGGCAGAGCCGCAGTACGCCCATGTTTTTCTAAAGGTGGACGGAACAAAACTTACCGGCATGTGGGGAGCCTCGAAGATCGACGGCGTCCTCACCGGAACCGATGTCAAAATCACGTTGACGTATGGGGATGGGAACCCCGCGGGCAAACTCGCTGGAACCGTGACGGGCAATACGCTCACCGGAACCGGCGCGATTACCGAAAGACGCGGCCGGGGAGGCATGCCAGGCGGCTTTGCCCGACGAGGGCCAACCGTGGTGAAATGGACGCTTAGTCGCCCTGCGGTTCCTCCGGCAACTCCGCGTTCGATTGATTTTGTGCCTACAAATTTCTTTGCAACTTACTCGGCGAAGAACAAGCCGGCGCTCACCATCTTCCCCGGTGACGTGGTTCACACCTGGACTGCAGACGCCGGCGGCGTAGACGCCAAGGGTGTCCGCCACCGTGGCGGCGATTCCAATATCGGCCCTTTTTACGTTGAGGGAGCGTTGCCGGGCGATACTCTGGTCGTACATCTGCTCAAGGTGCGCACCAATCGTTCCACTGCCCATCAGGGATCCCACTTCAACGCGAACGCGGTAACGGCGGCATATCTGGTTGGAGCGCAGTACGACCCGGCGGTCGACGGCGAATGGACGTTGTTGCCCGACAAAGGCATCGCGGTGCCAACCCATCCCAGCGAGCACATGAAGAACTACAGTGTTCCCATGAAGCCGATGCTGGGCTGTATCTCCGTCGCGCCCGCCGGCGACGAGCAGTTCCGCGGAAACGACCTGGGTCCATTCGGCGGTAACATGGACTACAACGAAAACGTGGAGGGCGCCACGCTCTATTTCCCGGTTTTCCAGCCCGGCGCACTCCTGGGCATGGGGGACGGCCACGCCGCGATGGGCGATGGCGAGGTGGTTGGCAGCGGACTGGAGACCTCGATGGACGTGGACTTCTCCGTCGATGTCATTCCCGGCGATTCCAGCGGGCAGGTGCGCGCCGAAACCAAGGACTACCTAATCGCCTTCGGCGTAAGCGGTTCGGTTCCCACCTCGATTCAGATAGCGACGTCCCAACTGGCCATTTGGATCAAGCAGAAATATAAGTTGAGCGACAGCGAAGTTGCCATTCTCTTTGCGTCAACATTGAAGTACGACATTACCGAGTTGGTAGACCCGAGGTTCAACTTGGCGGCCAAGGTGCCCAAGAGCGTGCTCGCTGCCATGAAATGAGCCTTCCGCGCGCGAATAGCTGAATGGTCGGCGCAATCGAGAGGAATATGAGGTGAATCTCTTGAAGAATCTGTGGCGCAACGTGCCGGCATTGCTGGTGATTCTCTCTTTAATGTGCTGTGCGGCCCGGATGGCGCAGTGCACGCCCACACCCGCGTCGGCGAAGAACCTGCATCAAGCGACAATGGACCGCGATCTGATGGAGGTGACCATCCCGAAGCTGGAGAAGATGTACGCCGAGCATAGGTACACAGTGACCGAGGTGGTCGAGTGGTATCTCGCGCGCATCGACAAGTACAACTCGATCTACCGTGCTATCGAGTATGTAGACCGCAAGGACGCGCTGGCCACGGCTGAGGCAGAGGACGCAGCGGCGAAGAAAGGAGGCGCGGGGTTCCATCGCGGGCCGATGTGGGGCGTACCAATGGTGATCAAGGACAACACCAGCATCCGGGGGCTGGTGACCTCGGACGGATGGAAGGGGTTTACGATCCCCGGCCATGAGCTGATTGCGCCGAAGGACGCGACGGTGGTAGCGAAGCTTCGGGCCGCGGGCGTCGTGATCCTGGGCCACAGCAACATGCCCGACTTTGCGGCCAGCGATACCAACCGCAGCACCTCGTTCGGGCGTACGGGCAACGCATACGATGTGCGCTTCAGCCCGGGCGGCTCATCGGGCGGTACGGTGACGGCCGTGACCTCGAACGAAGCGGAGATGGGTACGGGCACGGACACGGCTAACTCAATCCGCATGCCTTCGTCGACCAGCTCGGTAGTAGGGCTGCTGCCGACACGCGGGCTGGTGAGCATCGCGGGCATTGCGCCGCTGGACTGGCTGCGCGACAACACCGGGCCGATTGCGCGCAACGTGACCGACGTGGCGATCGCGCTGAATGTGATGGCGGGCGCGGACCCGCTGGACTTCCGGACCAAGGATGAGCCTGAGATGGTGGAGCCGGGGCCATACACGCGCTATCTGAAGGCGGACGCGCTGAAGGGCAAGCGGTTCGGCGTGCCTGCGTTTATCGTGTCGCCCGAAGGCGCAGATGTGCCGGGCGAAGGGGGCAGAATGGGCGGCCGGGCGTTGCAGCCGGAGACGCGCGCCATGTTTATGAAGGCGATCGAAGGGTTGCGGGCGGCGGGCGCGACGGTGGTGTTCGACCCCTCGATTCTGCCCGACGGATTCTCCGCGGATGGGCGTGTGGATACGGCGCCGTATAAGAAAGAGGGGATGGAAAACTTTCTGCGCGAGTTTGGACCGAGCCAGTATCACTCGGCCGAGGAGTATGAGAAGGCAGTTGGTTCGTCGCTGCCGGCGACGGTGATCGGCGGGCTGATGGGCGGAAGCAGGCCGGGGAACGGCTGCAGTTGCGGCGTGGCGGGCAGTGGAACGCCAAGACCGCCGGTGGAGCAGATGAACCTTGAGACCGACCCGAATGCAGATGCGAACTACTTCGATCCACAGAAGAAGGCGCTGGCGACCTATAATGAGGCGCTGGATCGGCTGCATCTGGACGGACTGGTATATCCCGCGGCCAATATGCCGCCACCGGACGAAACCATGCCCCAGGATGGACGTATCAGCAGCGGACCGCACAGCAATACCGGATGGGTAAACATGATCGGTGTGCCCGCTATCGTGCTGCCGGGCGGCTTCTACGACGATGGTTTGCCCTTCGGCATCGAGATATCGGGGCGGCAGTGGAAGGACGGCGATCTGCTGGGCTGGGCCTACGCTTATGAACAGGCCACGAAGTTCCGCCGTCCACCAGTGCTGGTGGACAAGGGGCTGCTGCCAAATATGCCGTGATCCGGCGCTTTACCAAACAACTGAGATTCACTTGTGCACGGTTTGTGACTACGACTGTCGCACTTGGCGTTTTCGGCGGTTTTGGCGATTCTCGAATCAGCAGCTTATGTGTTCTGAACACCGCGTAAGGTTCGCCGCCCTCTCGGCACCAATTGATTCATTGCGCCACTGCGCAGCGTGCGGTTGCACCAATAACGGGGTAACAGCTCAAGAGGATCCTGCCCTTGCCATTTCCTCCGGCGCCGCTGGCAATGCACTTGTCACCGACCCAGGTGACCTCGATCACCGCCGAGTCTCACTCTGAAAAACTTCAGAAGAGGCGAGTGCCAGCTGAAAAACAAAGCCCACGCCACCCTGCCATGAACAGAAATTGGGGAACAGCCACCAAAACAGCCTTTCGAGCAATCGGCATAGGGGGAGCGGTCACCCGCTCTTCCCTGCCACACCACCGGACATGCGGGTCCGCATCCGGCGGTTCGAGAAGTTGAGGTCAGCAGAGACGTGGTATGCCCAGCCTGTCTGCCCAGGCAAGGTCCAGCACCGAGTTCAAAAGCATCCCGCTGTTGCGCCACCAGCGACGAGCATTAGCCGCCACTTGTGCCGCCACGTCGGGAGACGCTTTCCGGGCCAGCAGTTCCTGGTAGATGGTTTTGGCGCATTTCCAGTGCTTGAGTTGAATCGCCCGCATCCGGTGTCGCATCCACTGGTCCAGTTCTTGCCAGACGCGCGGAGTTTGCGCCAGCCGGAAGTAGGCGCATATGCGTACGGCAAGAGCCGTCATGAACGTTACGTCGATGAACAGGGAAGATTGCGCAGGCGAACGCGTCTCCTTCCCCAGTCTGAGTGGGCGGTGCTTCTTCCCGATCACCAACATGGTTTCATCAACTGGGCGACTTACCAGACCAACCAAGCGCGCATCGACGCCAACGTCCATCCTCAACCTCACCAGGCAGGCGGCGCAGTGAGAGAAGGCGCCGCACTGCTGCAGGGTCTGGCTATCTGTGGTAAGTGTGGCCGGCATCTGCACACGCATTATCGCGGCCGAAACGCCTCGCCTGGCTATCACTGCTCGGGCAAAGACATCGTCCAGGGACGCGGCCTGTACTGTCTTAACGTTGGTGGCATCCAGATTGACCAGGCGGTGGCGGAAGCCTTTCTGAAGGCGTTGACGCCGACCGCGGTGGAAGCTACCGAACAGGCGATCGAGCAACTGGAAGCCGATCACGATGCGGCACTCAGCCAATGGAGGCTTGCCGTAGAACGTGCGCGCTACGAGGCTTAGCGTGCCGAGCGCCAGTATCGCGCCGTGGAGCCGGAAAACCGGTTGGTGGCGCGCGGTCTGGAAACCGAGTGGGAGAAACGACTGCGCGATCTGGCCGCGGCCGAGGCGGAGCTGGAGCGTCGGCAACAGCAACGTCCGCGCACACTCAGCGTGGAAGAAAAGAGCAGGCTCCGTGCTCTAGGCTCCGATCTGCGCAGAGTCTGGACGGCGCCCACCACCACGGATCGCGATCGCAAAGAACTCTTGCGGACGCTTCTGGAAGAAGTCATTGTGGCTGTTTATCGCTCCGAACACCGGGCCCATCTGACGCTGCGTTGGCGGGGAGGCGAACTGACCGAGATCGATCTTCCTCTGCCGCGCTCCCAACCGCGCGGTCGCCGCACTAGTGAAGATAATCTCGCCATCAAATTGAGCTACACCGAGCGATCGCTCATGTCGCTTGCATCTGCCTGATATCAAACAGCTTGCGAGCATTCGCAGCACGCGCGGCGGACACCCTCAACGCCTCACAATTTCACTAAAATGAGAAAACCTGTGAAGGTCTCGGCCGGCCAGTTTTAGGCCTCGGTTGTAGTAGCGATCGCTCTCCTGACGGCCCGTCCCCGGCGAAGACGCAAAATCCAGCTCAACTTTCGGGCGGTCGCTTCCCATTTCTCCTCCCGATTTGACGCTCCGGCAAATTCGCTGAGTAGCGAAGCAGAAGTTTAACGCCACGCCACATGCACGGTTCTGGCGCGCCGAGCTGTCGGTTCCCGCGAGCCAGCACTCAATGGAGTTTTGACATGAATCATGAACTTCTTCCATTTCCTGCGCAATCTTCGGACCTTCAGCCTCTCATCGAAAAGGCCAGGATCTTCATCTCCAACGCACGCTCTGAGGCGACGAAGTGCCAGTACGATGCTTCGTGGACAGATTTCAGTGCATGGGCGGAAGCCCATTTCTTGAGGGCTTTGCCGGCGGAGCCGACTACAGTCGCCCTGTTCATCGCGGACCGATCGAGCCTGGCCGCGTCGACTCTGGCCGGACGTCTTTCGGCGATCAATTACATGCACCGTACGCACGGCTATCCCGACTCCCCGGCATCGCGGCGACATGTTGTGGTGCGCGAGACGCTCAAGGGCGTTCTTCGGTATCCGTCCAGCGAAGTACACGGTTGACGGCGGGGCAAATGGGATGAGAGAAGTTTTCAGGATTGCGCTTTGGCCGCCCAGGCAGTGGGCGTGAGTCCGGCGACGCGCTGGATGGGCATGTCGCCGAGTCCGGGCAGGATTTGGGCGAGGTAGTCGCGTACCCGGATATTGAGCCGGCGGCAGCTTTCGATAACGGACAGGATGGCGGCAACGCGCGGTCCGGCCTGTGGGCTGCCGATATGGATCCAGTTGGATCTGCCAAGGGCGACTGGCCTCATTGAGTTCTCGGCAAGATTATTGCTGAGTTCCAGTTGCGGATGATCGAGGAAGCGGGTCAGCTTCTCCCAGAGCGTCAGCGTGTATTTGCACGCCTGAGCGGCCTTGCTGCCGGGCAGCACCGTTTGACGCGTGGCCACGATGTGCGCGCGGATTTCGTCGAGTACCGGCGGCGCTTTTTCCTGGCGCAAGAGATGACGTGCGGCGTGATCCATCCTTTCCTCGCGCGCCTGGGCGTCGATCGAGAACAACTTGTCCATCAGTTCGACTGCACGAATCGAGCCGGCGTCCTGCTTGTTGAGCTTGACCGCATCCACATAGTTCCTTCTTGCGTGGCTCCAGCAGCAGGCGTGCACCATCCCCGGCCCGCCGAGGCCGCGCTCGTAGGCGACGTAGTCGTCCGTCTGGAGAATCCCCGCGAAGGCGCCGAGAAACTGCTTCGGCCCTTCGCGTCCGCGACTCATGCGGAAATCGAAGACCACGCTGCCGCCCGGGGTGCCGTACTGCCACAAGAAGGCGCGATGATTCTTGCCGCGCTTATCATGTGTCTGCACATCGACCGGCGTCTCGTCGGCCTGGATATAACTGCCGGCCAAAAGCTCCTTGCGCATGGCGCCCACCACCGGAGAGAGCATCTCGCCCACTGTCATCACCCAGCCGCACATGGTGGCCCGCGTGATCTCGATGCCGCAGTCGCGCTCCAGCAATGCGCTCTGCCGGTACAGGGGCAGATGCGCCGTATATTTGTTCACAATCGTGTCGATGATGATCCGATCCGAGACCAGGCTTTTGTCGATGATGCGCACGGGCAGCGGCGCCATGGCCACGCCCTGCTCCTCGCACTGCTTGCAGGCCCTCTTTTCGCGCTGGATGACTTCAACGAAGCACTCGGCCGGCTTCACGCAGAGCACCTCGCTCTTGTCGTAGCCGATCACTTCTCTTTCCAGGCCGCACTGTGTGTTTTCGGCAGAGCTGCGTAGGTCAGAAGCAGTACCCTTGGGCCACCCAGTAATGCCGGTCTTCGATGGCCTGGGTGGTTGATTCATCCACGTCGATGGCTTTCAGCTGAGAGAGTGGCACAGCGATATTCCGATTCTTCCAGCGGGTCATCACGAGCATGTCGCTCGTGCAACTATCCTCAGGCGCCATCTTTCGGAGCTCGACGGTGTCCCCTTTGCGCAGCG
>Ga0335074_10006539_pt1 | contig 16178 bp, 13 predicted proteins | sample Lox_Sample_23_FD_206715 | JGI IMG/M metagenome (GOLD analysis project Ga0335074, IMG submission 206715) | Soil microbial communities from Loxahatchee National Wildlife Refuge, Florida, United States - Lox_Sample_2.3 | ecosystem: Environmental > Terrestrial > Soil > Wetlands | place: USA... | reverse complement strand
AGCTGGACGGTCACTTCCGGCGCTGGCCGGGCCCTGGCTGCCTGGTAGTCGGCCGGCGTGTTGACGTTGACCACCGACTCGAGGTCGGGATCGAGCGCGGCCAGCATCGGATCCATTTTGAGCGCTTCGTCGTCAAGCTGCTGAACTGTGCACTCGTCGAACAGGAAGGCCGGACGTAGCCGGCCGTCTTTCACGAGGCGCTCGGCCACGTCCGCGAGCGAGACCCGGTAGGCGGCGGCGAGAGGCTGCTTGTAGCCGCGAGCGACCGGCAGGGCGACATCCGTCGTATCGCTGTCGGCGAGAACCCGTAGCAACCGCCGAATGAAAACCGGATGCAGAAATGGCAGGTCGGTAGAGCTAACGAACGCGACATCGGCGCGCCCGCGCAGGACCGCGAGCCCTGTGGCGATGCCCTGCACCGGGCCTTTACCCTCCTCCGGATCGTCGGCCACCACGATCCCCTTCGGCAGGGCAGGAAGTTCCTGACCATGGGCGCGCACGACGACTACCGGGCCGCCGGTCGCGCGAGCCACGATGCCGACTGTCCTGGCCAGCAATGTGGACCCGTGCCACTCCAGCGACGCCTTCGGCGTTCCCATCCGGGAGGACAGTCCGCCAGCCAGCACCACGCCGGCAGAAACCGCCACGACCTCATCGTAGCCAACCGGGCCTGCGATCCCGCTGGCCGCACGGACCTCCGCATACGCGTAAGGTCCCCTGCCACTAGCAGGCTGTGGCGCGCGGGGTAGAGTCGCGCTGACGTGGCCGACCGCTGGCGGGGGCAGAGGCGGGGAGAGATGTCGGAACGCACGTGGATTGGATGGCCGGTTGTCCGGCAGTTGACCGGCGGGGACAAATTGGCCAGGGGGACGGCGACCAGGACCGCGCGCGCGGACAGCATCGAGCCGCGAGTCCGTAATGCCGACCGCGTGGTCAAGTCGATCTGTCCCTATTGCGCAGTCGGCTGCGCGCAGGACGTCTATGTCGCCGGCGAGAAGGTCATCCAGATCGAGGGCGACCCGGACTCGCCGGTGAGCCGGGGCCGGCTGTGCCCCAAGGGCTCTGCCTCTTTGCAGCTCACGACCGGGACCGCCAGGGAATACAAGGTGAAGTACCGGCGCCCGTTCGGCAAGGACTGGGAAGAGCTCGACCTCGACAAGGCCATGGACATGATCGCCGACCGGGTGATCGAGGCCCGTCGGCGTGGCTGGCAGCAGGAAGTCGGCGGCAGGCGGACCCGGCGGACGCTCGGATTCGCCAGCCTGGGCGGGGCGACGCTCGACAACGAAGAGAACTACCTGCTCAAGAAGCTCTTCACCGCTCTCGGAGCGGTCCAGATCGAGAACCAGGCGCGCATATGACACTCCGCCACCGTCCCCGGTCTGGGGACTACCTTCGGTCGCGGCGGCGCCACCAACTTCCAGCAGGACCTGGCGAACGCGGACTGCATCCTCATTGAGGGCTCGAACATGGCTGAGGCCCACCCCGTGGGCTTCCAGTGGGTGATGGAGGCCAAGAAGCGCGGCGCTAAGCTCATCCATGTTGATCCGCGATTCACGCGCACGAGCGCCCTCGCGGACCTGCACGTGCCCATCCGCGCCGGGGCCGACATCGCGTTCGTCGGCGGGATCATCAACTACGTCCTGACCAACGAGAAGTACTTCCGCGACTACATCCTGACCTACACCAACGCGGCCACCTTGCTGAGCGAGGACTACGCCGATACCGAGGACCTGGACGGAGTCTTCTCCGGCCTGGACCGCGAGCATCGCGTGTATGACTGGGACACCTGGCAGTACCAGGGCGATGAAGTCCGCCCGGCGGTCGGCGAGCGCAGCCCGGACCTGACCAGGGCCCAGTTGCAGCAGATACGCAGGTCGGCGCGCGGGGAGGCACAGGGATCCGGCGGCGCTATGGCCAAGCCGAACCCCGACACCGACCCGACGCTGCAGCATCCGCGGTGCGTGCTCCAGGTGCTCAAGCGTCATTTCGCCCGGTACACGCCGCGGGTTGTAGCCGACGTGGCGGGCGTACCGGAAGAGCTTTTCCGCCAGGTCTGCGAGCTGGTGACCGAGAACTCCGGGCGGGAGCGGACCACCGCGTTCGTCTACAGCCTGGGCTGGACCCAGCACACCGTCGGTGTGCAGTACATCCGCACCGCGGGGATCCTGCAGGCCCTGCTCGGCAACATGGGCCGCCCGGGCGGCGGCATCTTGGCCCTGCGCGGGCATGCGTCGATCCAGGGCTCGACCGACATCCCGACCCTGTTCGACATGCTGCCCGGCTATCTGCCGATGCCGCACGAGCACGGCAACGACGACCTCGACGCCTACATCGCCGCCGAGAAGGTGGACAAGGGCTTCTGGGCCAACACGCGGGACTACATGGTCAGCCTGCTAAAGGCCTGGTGGGGAGACGCCGCGACCGCGGACAACGACTTCTGCTACGGATACCTGCCCAGGCTGACCGGCAGCCACAGCACCTACGAGACCGTGCTTGAGCAGGTGAAGGGCACGTGCACGGGTTACTTCTTGCTCGGCCAGAATCCGGCCGTGGGATCCGCCAACGCGCGCATGCAGCGCTTCGGGATGGCGAACCTGGACTGGCTGGTGGTCCGTGACTTCTCGCTGATCGAGAGCGCCACCTGGTGGCAGAACGGCCCTGAGATCGAGACCGGGGAGATGCGCACCGAGGACATCAAGACCGAGGTGTTCTTCCTCCCCGCGGCCGCGCACACCGAGAAGGACGGCAGCTTCACCAACACCCAGCGCATGCTGCAGTGGCACCACACTGCGGTAGAGCCGGCCGGCGACGCGCGCAGCGACCTGTGGTTCGCGTTCCACCTGGGACGGCGAATCCGGCAGAAACTCGCGCAGGCCAAGCCGGATGACTCGCCGCTGCCGGACGGCGTCGCCTCGGCCGATGAGATGAACCGGCCGGTGCTCGATCTGACCTGGGACTACCCGGTCAAGGGACCGACGGAAGATCCCGACGCGGAGGCCGTGCTGGCCGAGGTCAACGGTCGGGCTTCCGACGGCACCCCGCTTTCGTCCTACACGCAGCTGAAAGACGACGGTTCCACGTCGTGCGGATGCTGGATCTACTGCGGCGTGTACTCCGGCGGTGTGAACCAGGCCGCCCGCCGCACGCCGGGCGCGGAGCAGAACTGGGTGGCGAACGAGTGGGGCTGGGCCTGGCCGGCGAACCGGCGGGTGCTGTACAACCGGGCCTCGGCCGACGCTGAGGGCCGCCCGTGGAGCGAGCGCAAGGCGCTGGTCTGGTGGGATGCCGAGCAAGGCCAGTGGACCGGGCATGACGTGCCCGACTTCATCGCTAACCGGCCGCCGGATTACCAGCCGGCCAAGGACGCTACCGGGGTGGATGCGATTTCGGGCACCGACGCGTTCATCATGCAGGCCGACGGCAAGGCGTGGCTGTTCGCCCCGGCCGGGCTGGTCGACGGGCCGCTTCCGACCCACTACGAGCCGCAGGAATCCCCGTTCGCCAACCTTCTGTACGGCCAGCAGCACAACCCGGTCCGCGAGATCATCATCCATCCCAACAACCGGTACCAGCCCAGCGGCGCGGAGCCGGGCTCTGAGGTGTTTCCGTACGTGGCGACCACGTACCGGCTGACCGAGCATCACACGGCCGGCGGGATGTCGCGGTTCCTGCCCTACCTGGCGGAGCTGCAGCCGGCGTTCTTCTGCGAGGTATCACCGGAGCTGGCGGCCGAGCGTGGCCTGGAGCACGCAGGGTGGGCGACGATCGTCACCGCTCGCAGCGCGATCGAGGCCCGCGTACTGGTCACCGCGCGGATGCGGCCGCTGCGGGTCGCCGGCCGGGTGGCGCACCAGGTCGGCCTGCCCTGGCACTGGGGCCCGAACGGCCTCACTACCGGCGACGCAGCCAACGAACTGGCCCACCTGTCTCTCGACCCGAACGTGCACATCCAGGAAGACAAGGCCATGGCCTGCGACATCCGCCCTGGTCGCCGTCCGCGCGGCCCGGCGCTGCTCCAACTAGTCCGCGAGTACCAGGAGCGCGCCGGGATCACCGCCCAAACCGGAACGGAGGAGTGACCGTGAACACCCACGTGGGGGCCCCCTTCGCCACCGGACCGGCAGACGCGGCGGGCGGCCTCGACCCAGCCGGACGGTCCGGATATGCCGATCACCCGCCCCGGATGGGGTTCTTCACCGACACGTCGGTGTGCATCGGGTGCAAGGCGTGCGAAGTGGCATGCAAGGAATGGAACTCCGTCCCCGAGGACGGGATCGAACTGAGCGGAATGTCCTACGACAACACCGTGAGCCTGAGTGCCTCGACCTGGCGGCACGTCGCGTTCATCGAGCAGGTCGTGCCGCCGGATGCCGTGCCGGCTCTTGGGGACGACCTCGCGGAACCCCCCGCACCCCGCTGGCTGATGGCCAGCGATGTGTGCAAGCACTGCACCGAGGCCGGCTGCCTGGACGTCTGCCCGACCGGTGCGATCATGCGGAGCGAGTTCGGCACCGTGGTGATTCAGGACGACGTGTGCAACGGCTGCGGCTACTGCGTTTCCGCCTGCCCGTTCGGAGTCATCGGGCGGCGTGAAACCGACGGCGGCGCGCACAAGTGCACGCTGTGTTACGACCGGATCGTCGACGGCTTGACCCCGGCCTGCGCGAAGGCCTGCCCGACGGAGTCGATCCAGTTCGGCCAGCTGGACGAACTACGCGAGCGGGCCGAGGAGCGGGTGCAGGAACTCCACAACGCCGGAGTGGCGGAGGCCCGCCTGTACGGGGAGAATCCGGCCGACGGCGTCGGCGGAACCGGCGCGTTCTTCCTGCTGCTGGACGAGCCCGAGATCTACGGGCTGCCGCCGGACCCGGTGGTCACCACGCGCGACTTGCCCCGGATGTGGCGGCACGTGGCCACCGCGGCCGTGGCGCTGCTTGCCGCCGGCCTGCTGTCGGGCCTGGGGCGGCAGCCATGACCGGAAACGGGCGGGCGAACGGCCGCAAGCGCGGGGGTCGCGCCGGCGGGGAACAGCTGATGGTTCCTCCGGCGGAGTTCGGCTCGTACTACGGCCGGCCGGTACTCAAGGACGTGGTCTGGGGGATGCCGGACGTGCCCGGGTACCTGTTCCTTGGCGGGCTGGCCGGAGCCTCGTCCGTGCTCGCCGCCAGCGCGCAGCTGACCGGCCGCGCTGACCTGGCCCGCACGGCCAAGACCGCGGCGGTCGGCGCGATCGGATTGTCCGCACTCGCTCTCGTGCAGGATCTGGGCCGCCCGGCCCGTTTCTACAACATGCTGCGGGTATTCAAGCCCACGTCGCCGATGAGCGTCGGAAGCTGGCTGCTCTCCGGTTACGGACCGGCCGCGGGCGTGGCGGCGGCGTCGGCCTTGACCGGCTGGCTGCCGGGGATCGGCCGGGCCGCGACCGCGGCGGCGGCCGTACTCGGCCCTGGCGTGGCCGGCTATACGGCCGCTCTGCTCGCCGACACCGCGGTGCCCGCCTGGCATGACGCCCACAGCGAATTGCCGTACCTGTTCGTCAGTTCGGCCGCCAGCGCTGCCGGCGGCCTCGGCCTGTTTCTCGTCCGGTCGGACCAGTCAGGGCCTGCCCGCAATCTGGCCATGGCCGGCGCGGGGGCGGAGCTGATCGTCAAGAGACTGATGATCCACCGGCTGGGCCGAGTCGCCGAGGCGTACCAGACGGCTCGGGCCGGCCAGCTCATGAATGCCGCCGAGATCCTGAGCGTCGCCGGTCTTGCCACGGCCGCGCTCGGCGGCAGGCACCGTGCCGCGGCCACGCTCGCCGGAGCTGCCCTGATGGCCTCGTCCGCGTTTACCCGGTTCGGCGTATTCCTGGCGGGCCAGGCGACCGCCCGCGACCCCAAGTACACAGTCGTCCCGCAGCGCGAGCGCATCCAGCGACAAGCGGAAGATGCGGCCCAGGCATCATCACCGGCCTAGCTGGTGGCCGTGGCTTGCATGTCGGCGGGGAAGCTGGCCGGGTATGGCTCGTCGAAGTCGGCCGACCGGCTGACCTCCGCCCAGGAATCCGCCTCGGCGAGCTGGCTCTCCGAGTAATCCTGCGCCATCTCGACCGCTCCCGCACCGAGCACGAGGTGCATCGGCAGGTGATGCCGCCTGACCAGGCGCACCAGGATCTCGCCCGCGCGCCTAGGGTCGCCTGCGGCGCTGCCGCTGCTGCGGTAGCGCACCATCGCACCGACGGTCTGTTCGTACTCCTCTGGAATGTCCAGTACCTGCATGGAGGAGCCAGCCCAGTCCGTGGCGAATCCGCCCGGCTCTACCACCAGGAACCTGATCCCCAGCGGCGCGGTCTCGGCGGCCAGGACCCTGGTGAGCCCGTCCACGGCGAACTTGGCTGCCTGGTACGAGCCGATACCCGCGGAACCGCCGACCCGGCCGCCAATCGAGGAGAACTGAATGATCGTGCCGCCGCCCTGGTTCCGCAACAGCGGGACGGCTGCCCTGGAGACGTTGTAGACGCCCCAGAAGTTGGTCTCGAACTGCCGCCGGAAGTCTTCCTCTGACCCGGTCTCCACCGGCGCGACGTTCGCATAGCCGGCATTGTTGACCACGACGTCGATGCGGCCGAACCGGTCCGTGCCCGCCTCGAACGCCGACTGGACCGCGGCCTGGTCGGTGACGTCCAGCGCCACGGCCAGTGCCTGGTCCGGGTACTGCTCGACCAGGTCGCCCACCTGCCCGGGATTGCGGGCCGTGGCCACCACCCGATCTCCGACCTCCAGCGCCGCGGTCGCCAGCGCGCGGCCGAAGCCACGCGAAGACCCCGTTATCAACCAGGTCAGCTCGGTCACGTCACTCACGCCACCAGTGAATCACGGGCTTCAGCCCTTGGAGCGGAGCAGGTCGCCTGTGCGGTGCCCCGGCCTATGCCATTCGTCCGAGCCTTCGCCTGACCATGTTGCCGAACTACCGTTCCCGATGAGAGGTGCGGATCATGCCTGCGGAGATAATGAGCAGATGACCACGCCCGAGGATGTGCCCGCGGTTACGTTGCCAAGCGGCGCCCAGATGCCCATGATCGGCTTCGGGACCTGGAAGCTGCGCGGCGGTGGTGCCCGTGATGCGGTGCTGGCCGCGCTCTCGGACGGGTACCGGCACATCGACACCGCCACGATGTACGGGAACGAAGACGAGGTCGGCGCGGCGATCCGGGCCAGCGGGCTGAACCGTGACGAGCTGTTCATCACCACCAAGATCCGGCCCTCTGACGCGGGTCGCGAGACCAGCGTGCTGCGCGCATCGCTGAGCAAGCTCGGGGTCGACTACCTTGACCTCTGGCTGCAGCACTGGCCGTCGCGGCCGGCCACCAACGTCAGCATGTGGCGCGAGCTGGTTGCGGCGAAGGCCGCCGGCCACGTGCGTGACGTCGGCGTGAGCAACTACAGCGTCGCCGAGCTTGACGCGGTGACGGACGCATCGGGCCAGGCGCCGGCCGTGAATCAGGTGCACTGGAACCCGGCCCGCTACGACCCCGCCGTCCTCGCCGCCCACGCCGAGCGGGGCATCGCCCTCGAGGGCTACAGCCCGCTGAAGGACACCCGGCTGAACGATCCCGTGCTGAAGCAGATAGCGACCGCGCACGGCGTGACGACGGCACAGGTGGTGCTGCGCTGGCACCTGGAGCACGGCATCACGGTCATCCCGAAGTCAGCGCATCCTGACCGGATCGCGGCCAACATCGACTTGCTGGGATTCAGCCTCACGCCGGAAGAGATCGCCGCGGTCGACGGGCTGTCCAGGCACTAGCCGCCCGCGGCCATCCATCGCAGACTGGCTGAATGCCAGTGCCACGCGAGTTCCTGCCGTCGCGCGACGGCTTCGCCTTTGACAACACGTGGCCTCCGGCACCCGGCCTGCCGATCCGCACGCCGTTCGGCGTCCTCGGATTGGGGAACGCCGCCGCTGGCCTCTGCGGCGGCATGGTGTTCGCGGCCCTTGACTACTGGCGCGCGGGCGTTGCCCCGCCCGTTGCCAGGCCCGCGCCGGGCACGCCGCTTTACCGGCACATCGTCCGTCGGCTGATCGACTCCTGGCATCTCCCGGTCGGCGTGGCCCGGTATTACCTGTGGATGAACCTGGCCGGCGCGGACCACCGCCCCCTGGTGCTCGGGCAGCGGCTGACGCTGCACGGCCTGGGCTGGCGGACGATCAATCAGCACTGGCCCCTTGTTCGCGCCAGCATCGACGCAGGCTGCCCGGCCGCGCTGGGCGTCGTCACGATGGCATCGGCCTGGCCGGGCGTGCTTGGGCGCAACCACCAGGTGCTCGCGTACGGGTATGACATGTCCGGCAGCGTGATCACCCTGCGGGTCTACGACCCCAACAGCGGTCCCGCGAACGCCATCCGCATCCGATTCGACTCGGCCGCACCGGCCGGCTTCGAGCACAACATCGGCATCCGCTGGCCGGTCCGCGGCTTCTTTGTGACTCGCTATTCGCCGGTAGTACCGCCGCCCGCGGCGGCACCGGCCTCGCCGAGCCCGCCGGCCGCCTGAGGCGTTCCGCGGGCCGCCTCGGCGGCGAGGTCGGCCAGGAACCGCGCGGCTTCGGCGCGGCTTCTGAGCCGGATGAACGTCAGGTGCCGGTTCGCCGGATCACGCTGCGCGGAGCCGTACCGCTGAACGTACTTAGCGTGCTGGGTCCAGGCCCACAGCAGGATCGACTCCTCCGGATCGAGCCGGAGCAGGTTGCGCAGTGACTCGGTGTTCCCGTTCCACAGCTCGGTCCGCGTGATCATCCGCCGGATCGTCCTCGCCGCGAGTTGCCGCATGATCTGCCGCCTGGGCAGGTCCATCCAGACGACGGTATCGGCCCGCTGCCAGACCAGATCGCTGACCGCGCTGTAGTTCCCGTCGACCACCCAGCCGTCGGCGGCGATGAACTGGGCCACCCTGGCCCGGAAGAGCTCGCGCTCGAGTGGCTCCCAGTTCGGCTGGTGAAAGACCGCGTCGAGTTCCAGATGCGGGACGCCGAGAGCGCTGGCAATCCCGATGGCAACGGTGGTCTTGCCTGACCCGCTGTTGCCGACTACCGAGATCCTCCGCACCCGATCACTTTACGGGCCCGGCCCATCAGACGGGCAGGCCCTTGCGCAGCGTCAGGATCTGGGCCACGTCCGCCTTGAACGTGGCCGAGCCGAGCTTGCCCGAGGTGTAGCCGCTCTCCAGGCCGTCGAGGCAGTCGACGCCTTCTTGCGGGGTCTCGCCGGCCGACAGAATCAGCTCCATGCCCGCCTCGGCCGCGAGCAACGCGCGGTTCTGGGTCGTCCCGTAATGGCTCAGCGCGCCTGCACCGATGGCGTCAGTGATCGTCACGCCGGTGAAACCGAGCCTGGTGCGCAACTGACCCTGCACGATCTTCGTGGAGAGGCCGGCCGGGAACTTGGAATCCAGGGCCGGGTACTTCGCCCACGACACCATGACGAGCTTGACCCCGGCCTTGATCGCGGCCTTATACGGGTACTCGTCGAAGTTCTCGATGGTCGCAGCCGAGAGGTTGAGCGTGACCGGCACGTCGTCGGTGTTCTGCGCCGCGGTGGCGGCTCCGAGGCCGGGGAAGTGCTTCGCGGTCGCCGCTACCTTGCCCTTTTGCTGGGCCGTGATGAAGTCGGAGCCGAGCGTCGAGACCACGCCAGGCCGCATGCTGTAGGAGCGCTGATACTGGTCATCGAAGTCGCCTGGCTTGCGATACACGTCAAGCACGGGGGCCAGGTTGACGTTGATGCGGTAACTGCGCAGGTTGGATGCCGCGGACGCACCTGCCTTCGACGCGGCGGCCTCGGCGGCCGTTATCGGCCTGATGGCACCGATCTGTTTCTCCGACTGCACCGGAGCGCCAGGGAACCGCCGGACCAGGCCGCCCTCCTGGTCGGTCATCAGCAGGAGCGGGTAGGCCCTGGCCGGGTTGCCGGTGCTGGCGTTGGCCGCTACCAGCTGGCTGACCGCGCGAGAGAACTGCGACCGGTTCTTGAAATTCGCCGCGAAGAAGATCACGCCGGCCGCCTCGCCGCGGCGGATCAGCGTGAGCAGGCTCGCCGGGGGCGTCAGGCCCGCATAGCTGTAGATCACCCGCTGGCCAGCCAGCTGGGCCGCGGACATTTTGGCAGTTAAGGCCGATTCGGCGCTGTGGCTCGCGGCTAGTTCACTCGCGGAGTTAATGACCGATGTACCGATGAGCGCCTCGTTCCCGGCATGGACATGACCGGGCGGAGATGAGGAATCGCTGGCGGACACGTGCTCGGCGGTGCCAGCCGCGTCCGCGCCGGCGGACAGCAGCGTCGGGATCAGCACCAGCGCGGAAACTGCGATGGCGGTGGTCTTGGACCAGATCAACGGGCGTTACCTCTCGATCGAGCGGTGCACACGCCGCTCGTCGCGTGAGCCGAACCGTAGGCCTACCTACGCCATGCTACGAACTGATAACGGCGTCCGCACGGCCGAGTCGCCTTCAGGCGTGAGTTGGCGGGCGAGTCCGGGTCAGGTTGGCAGGCTCGCTCGCAGCTGGAGCAGCTGCGCGAGCTGGGCCTCGAAAGTGGTTCTCGGAATGGCGCCGTCCTGCAGACCGGCCTGCACTCCGCGCACGCACGGCAGGCCAGGAAGCGGGTTGGTCGCGGTGCAGAGCAGCGCGTCCATGCCGGCCCTTGCGGCCAGCATCGCCCGGTTCTGCACGGACCCGTAGGCCTCCAGGGCACCGGCTCCGAGCGCGTCGGTGATCGTGACGCCGGTGAAGCCGAGCCTCTGCTGCAGCTGACCCTGGATGATCGTCGGCGATAGCCCGGCGGGCAGCCTCGGGTCGAGGGCCGGGTAGTTCGCCCACGACACCATGGCCAGCTTTACGCCCGCCTTGAACGCCGCCGGGTACGGAGCCTCGTCGACACTACGCAGCGTCTGGGCGGACAGGTTGATGGTGACCGGCTCGTTGTCGGTGTCCTGCGAGGTCGCGGCCTCGCCCAGACCGGGGAAGTGCTTGACCGTCGCCGCGACGTGCCCAGCCTGCTGGGCCTTGACGAACGCGGAGCCTGCCTGCCCGACGACGTTCGGGTTCATGCTGTAGGACCGCTGGTACTGGTCGTCGAAGTCGCCTGGCTGCCGGTACACGTCAAGGACGGGCGCCAGGTTCACGTTCATGCCCACCGCGCGCAGGCCAGAAGCCGCCTGCTGCCCGGCAATGGTCGCGGCCGCGGCCGGATCGGATGACGCGCCGATCTCGGCTTCGGTCTGCGTCGGGCCGGCCCACGGTATGCGGCGGACCAGCCCACCCTCCTGATCGGTCATCAGCAGCAGCGGGTAGGCCCTGGCCGGGTTGCTGGCGCTGTCGTTGGCCGCGACCATCTTTGCGATCACGCTGGTGATCTGCTGCTGGCTTGAGATGTTGAAGCTGAAGAAGATCACGCCGCCGACATCGCCGTGCCTGATCAGGTTCAGCAGGTTCGCCGGGGCGGACAGCCCGCTGTAGCTGAAGATGACCCGCTGCCCGGCCATTTGCTCGGGTGACAGTTTTGCGATCTCGCCCGCCTGGGCCCTGAGCGCCGCGAGCTGGGTGGCCGTCGCCACGGCAGCCGGGCCTTGCACGGCCTCGGCCGCGCGCTGGGCCGCGTTCTCCGTGGTGGTCGGGCTGGCGCTGGGATGGCTGGTGGTTCCTGACGGCTGCGGGGCGGGCTCGTCCGGCGCCGGCGACGCGCTCTGGGAGCTAGGGCTGGGCGCGGCCCCACTCGAGCAGCCGACGGTGACCGCGATTACGGCCACAGCGAGGGCACCGCTGGCTCGATACCAGAGCCGTCGAGTTCGCAAGCGAGTCAACCTCCGCGGTGGCCAGGCGGGTTTCTGGCCACCCGGTTCAGCCTGGCCCTACCTAGGCGGCCGGGCTTCACCAGCATCAGCCCGGCCTGAGGCAGGGGCCGGGGCATCTGTTGCCGTCATACCCATTCCGTGACGGTCATAGGAACAAACTACATGAAACGGCGAGTACTAGTTGCGCTGCGTAACGAATCTACAACTCGACGGCGCCGGGCCGGCGTTCGCCGCCCGTGAGGGACTTCCCGCCGCAGCAGCTCGGGGCTGGATACGACGCCAGAGGGCGGTTTGCTGCCGGAAGGCCCTCACGCCCAGGGGCCGCGGGCCGCGCCGGCCAGACGCCGCCGCCACTGCGGCCGATCATGTCCTCGCGCCTCGGGGGCGTTGACACTGACGTGAAATTGCGCGGAGACTCCTGCCATGGTCTCCGGCACAGCGTTACTTGTCGCCCGGCTGCACATAGACCACGGGCTCGCGCATAGCGCGCTCTGTCCGGCCTGACCAGCTTCTCCGCCGCGGCGCCAGACTTAGCGATTCCTAGTTCTCTGGCAGACTTAGCAGGATAATGTCCGCACGACTCAGGTGAAGGACGTGAACATGACCACCGACCCGCACGCCGGACACGACCACGCCGGGCATCACACCGATCCGACGTTCTACCGCTCTCCGCGCGACGCCGCGGCCGCCCCCGCGGAAAAGCTCGCCTACGTGGCGACCTTCGCCCGTCCCGCCGACAAGCCGGACGGCATCGCGGTCGTCGACGTCGACCCGGACTCGGGGAGTTACGGCTCGGTCGTCGGTTTCACTGAGCTCACGCACCAGGGCGACGAGCTGCACCACTTCGGCTGGAACGCGTGCTCAAGCGCGCTGTGCCCTGGCGGCGGCCACGACCACGGCGACCGCCGGTACCTGATCGTCCCCGGCCTCCGCTCATCCCGCATCTACGTGCTCGACACCAAGGACGCGCCGACGCAGCCAGAGATCGTCAAGGTGCTCGGACCTGAAGAACTCGGCAAGCGGGCCAACTACTCCAGGCCACACACCGTTCATTGCGGCCCGGGCGGCCTGTTCGTGTCCTGCCTCGGCGGCGGCAGCGAGGACGGTCCCGGCGGGGTCGCGCTGCTCGACCACAACACCTTCGAGGTGACCGGGCAGTGGGAGGCCGACCGCGGCGATCAGTATCTGGCCTACGACGTGTGGTGGCACATCATGCACGACGTCGCGATCACGTCCGAGTGGGGCACGCCGTCGATGATCGAGGACGGCATCGTTCCCGAACTCCTGCTCGGCCGCAAGTACGGGCACCGGCTCCATTTCTGGGACATGAAGACCAGGACCAACATCCAGACCATCGACCTGGGTGACCAGCACCAGATGGCGCTGGAGTTGCGGCCCGCGCACAACCCGGACAAGACCTACGGGTTCGTGGGCGTCGTCATCAGCGTCGAGGACCTTTCCTCGTCCATCTGGCTGTGGCACCAGGGCGACGACGGACGCTGGGAAGCGCAGAAGGTGATCACGATCCCGGCCGTGCCCGCTGACCCGGCGGACCTGCCGCCCGCACTCCAGCCGTTCTCCGCGGTACCGCCGCTGGTCACCGACCTCGCCCTGTCCGTCGACGACCACCGCCTGTTCGTCTCGTGCTGGGGCACCGGGGAGATGAAGGCCTACGACGTCTCCGACCCGTTCCACCCGCGGGAGACCGGATCGATTCGCGTCGGCGGGATCGTGGAGCGGGCCGCGCACCCGTCCCGGCCTGACCAGCCGCTCGCCGGCGGGCCGCAGATGGTGGAGGTAAGCAGGGACAGCAAGCGGGTCTACTTCACCAACTCGCTGTACGGGGCGTGGGACGAGCAGTTCTACCCCGACGGCGTCGGGGCCTGGATGGCCAAGCTTGACGTGGCCGACGACGGCAGCATCAGTTTCGACGAGCGCTTCTTCGTCGAAGGTGACTCCTTCCGGGGCCGGCGGGCGCACCAGGTCAGGCTGCAGGGCGGTGACGCCTCAAGCGACTCCTACTGCTACCCGTCCTGACCGGCCAAGCGACCCGAAGAAGCCAAGGCCAGCGATAGCCCGCCTACCAGGTGCCCCGGTGCACGACCTCGTCGAACGGCTTGCGGTCAGGGTTACGGATCGGCGCTAGCGGCCGTCCGGCCGGATACCCGAGCGAGATGAGGAAGGCGCACGTCCGGTCGGGCGGCAGCCCGAGCAGCCGGTTCGCCGTGGGCTGGTCGCCGATGCCCGCGTGGCCGCTGCCGATCCCCAGGTCGGCGGCGGCGATCATCATGCTCATGGTCACCTGCCCGAGGTCGAACTGGACACGGCGCTGCTCGGATTCGTCGCTGACGACGAGCGCGACGCTTGCCGCCGATGAGGCCACGTGCTTGGCACCGACCCAGGTCGTGGACAGATCCCGGAGCTGCGCCCGGTCGGTCACGACCACGAAGTCCCAGGGCTGGGTGTTTTGCGAGGAGGGTGCGCGGCGGCCCGCCTCCAGGATCCGGTCCAGATGCTCAGGGCTGATTGGCTGATCGGAGTACATTCGCACGTTGCGGCGTGAGGTGATGGCATCCCAGGTCTCCATACATCGATCCAACACCACACCGCGCCGACCGCGCCCGTCTGACCTCCTGGGTGTCAGGGCGTGATCGCCGCCGCCACCGGATAGCTTCCGACATTTACCGTCGCGACCGCCTCGCGGGCGGTCGTGTTGAGCAGCGTGACCTGGCGGGCGTACGGGCTGACGACGACCGCGGTCGCGTCGGCCGCCGGCATCTCGATCGCGGTCGGGTACGAGTAAATCCCGACCAGGATCGGGCGGCCGGCCTTGCCCGTCGCGATGCTGACCGCGAGAACCGGCATCCTGAGGCGCGGGGTCATGGCTGGTTATTTCCAGGTGCGCGGAGCGACGCCGCTTGGTCAGCGGAATTCCGCCTTTGTTTGCACATTCAGTCAAACCACCAAGGAGGATTCTTGGGACCCCAGGAATGCCATGCGCAAGGGGCGCGGACACACCAGTTTTCAGCGTTACGCCGCGAGCTTTCGCGGTGGCCCGCTGGCTCCGCTTCGTCAGTCTTCGAGATGGAACGGCACGGATATGACAGTGATGCCGGGCAGGTCGTGGAGACTTCGCTGCAGCCTGCTGGCGTTGTTGTCGCGCAGAATCCGGTGCCACCAGTGCTTGTCCACCACTCGGGGACAGCCACGGTCAGGGTCAGGTCGGGCCGCTGTTGGTGCAGGGTCCAGATGTAATTGATGAGCGGTGCGACCAGGGCTCGGTGCGGCGAAACGATGACCTCGAGCGGGAGGTGATCTCCCCAGACTCGCCAGTAACCAAGAAAGCGGTCGGCTTCACCTGCAGTGGGGGAAATGTGCAGCGCCAGTGCCGGCGGGCCGAGGGCCGCTGCGTAGGCAAGCGCGCGCATCGACGACCGGTCCAGGGCAACAACCGGAACAATCGTGAGCCCGCTGACGTGGTCGGGAAGCTCGGCGGCCGGCCGCGGAGACACCGGTGCCTTTCCCTGCGGCAGCGTGCTTGAGTCCTCGGGGCGCAGGGCCAGTTGCTTTCCGGTCACGACATAGAACCGCCGGATGCGCAGCGCGATGATGATGATCAGCGCGCCGAGCAGGAGGGCGGCCCAGGCACCCGCAGTGAACTTGGTGACGCCCTCGATGATGAACACGATCCCAGTCAGCACGGCCCCGGTCGCGTTGATCGCCATGCTGCGTCGCCAGTGAGGCTGGTCTCGGTGCCGGCGCCAGTGCAGCACCATGCCGGACTGCGACAGGGTGAAGGCGAGGAAGACCCCGACCGCGTAGAGCGGCAGGAGCGAATTCGTGTCGCCGCTGAAGACGATATACACGACGGCCGCCACTATCGACAGGACCACGATCCCGTTGCGGAACGTCAGGCGGTCGCCGATGTGCAGGAACGAGTGCGGAGCCAGCCGGTCTTTTGCCATCAGGAAGAGGACGCGGGGAAAGTCGTTGTAGGAGGTGTTGGCCGCCATCAGCAGCACCGCGGCCGTCGCGGCCTGGATGTAGATGTACACCGGCCCGTTGCCGAAGATGAGGTGGCCGAGCTCGGACAGCATGGTCTGACTCGTTTCCGGCACGATCCCGGTGAGTCTGGTGATCACCAGCACTCCGGCGAACATCGAGATCAGCAGGCCGACCATCCAGCTCAGCGTGACCCGCGCATTCCGCCACTCCACCGGCTTGAACGCAGGCACGGCGTTGGAGATGGCCTCGATGCCAGTCATCGCCGTGCAGCCCGACGCGAACGCCCGGAGGACCAGCAGCGCGTCGAGGCTCTCGACGATCGGCAGGTGCGCGGCCGGG
>Ga0335074_10006538_pt1 | contig 16183 bp, 14 predicted proteins | sample Lox_Sample_23_FD_206715 | JGI IMG/M metagenome (GOLD analysis project Ga0335074, IMG submission 206715) | Soil microbial communities from Loxahatchee National Wildlife Refuge, Florida, United States - Lox_Sample_2.3 | ecosystem: Environmental > Terrestrial > Soil > Wetlands | place: USA... | reverse complement strand
CGGCTCGAACGCTGGCTCACGCTGTACAAGCTCCGGGGCGTTCGGATCGAGACCGCGCACTATCCGTTCTCCCTCGAGGGCGGGCGGTTCGAGTGCATCACGCCGACCCGCGCCTACCACGAGCTCGAGGGCGGCGCGTTCGATCTCGCGCCCGATGCGATCCCGGGCCATCTGTGGCCGGGGTCGCGGTCGTTCGCGGAGAGCTTCGGCCGGTTGCCGCTCGGGAAGACGACCCTGCTCGACGTCGCGAAGGACGTCCCGAACCGGATCCCGTACCTGCTGCTCGCCCCGATCGTCGCGTACACGCTGAGCCGGGCCGGCCGGGTGATCTTCGTCCCCGACACGAGCACCCTGCCGGACGACGTCTGGGACGCCTTCCACGGGGCGGTCGACCGTCGCCAGTTCCTGCAGCAGACGCGGTTCCTGATGGCCCCCGCGGGCCCCAACGAGCGGCGATCGGAGTTCGACGCGACGATCGTCCGGCCCGGCGCGGCGCCCGAGGAGCCCGCGACCGGTGCGGAGGTGAACCTCGAGGAGTTCCTCCGCACGGGCGCGACCCCGGAGTCCCCGGGGCTGTTCGTCGTGTTCCTGCAGGGACTCGGCGCGATCGCGTCGGCCCGGGGGTTCGCGCTGGACGGCGCCCAGGCGCTGCGGTTGCCCGGTCAGATCCAGAGCGCCGTCCGCGGCGCGGCGCTCCACGCGATCGTGGTCGGCCCGCTCGATTCGCCGCTGTTCGATCCCCTCCGTCCCGTGGCGTCCCTGCGGCTCCACCTGCGGCAGCGGCAGGGTCGGGTGCTCGCCTACGGCTCGGACCCGTGGACCCCCACGTTCCTCCTCACGGAGGGTCACGAGGGGTCGCCGTACGGGCTCCTGCGGGTGGTCTAAGGACCCCGCGCGCCGGGCGCGCCTCGCCCCGGCACAAAGCTAAAAGCGGCCGCGCGAGGTAGTTATCGGTCGAGGGGGACGCCGCCGCCCCGGTCATGGACGACCTCACCTACCTCGTGGTCGACGATTCGCCCACGGTGCGCCGCACGATCGTGCAGGCGCTGGAGAAGGAAGGGGTGCCGACGGCGCGGATCGCGGAGTCGGAGTCCGCCGCGCACGCGATCGAGTCGTTCGACCGGGTGCGCCCGGACGTCGTCTTCCTCGACATCAGCCTGACCCGCGGCGAGCCGTCGCCGGGCGCGTACATCGACCTCCTCCGGGTCGCGTCGACCCGGCCCGAGAGCGGCAACGACGTCGCCCGCCACATGGTCTCCCGCAATCCGTCCGTCAAGATCGTGGTCTGCACCGGCAATCCGCCGGACGACCCGCGGGTCCGGGAGCTGATCCGAGCCGGGGCGTTCCAGGTGCTGCAGAAGCCGATCCACCTCGCCCAGATCCGCGAGGTCCTGCGGCAGATCCGCGACGAGGACCGCGAGTCGGCCCGCACGGGCTGAGCCCTAGCGGCGCCGCCGCGGTCCGGCCGCCCGCGGATCGGTCTCCACGCGGCCGAGCTCCCCCTCGATCTCGCGCACCCGGGCCCGGGCCGCCGCGGCCTCCCCGGCGGTCGCCCGCCGCTCGAGATCGACCGCGAGCCGGCTCAGCCGCAGGGCCCCCACCTGGGCGGCGGCCGACTTGAGCGTGTGGGCGTCCGCCTGGAGCGCGGGCAGGTCGCCCCGCGACGCCGCGCGCGCCAGCCGGCGGACGATCTCGTGCGCCTCCCGAAAGAACGTGGCGAGCATCCCGCGCACGAAGGTCGGATCGTCGCCCCCGAGCTCCGTCAGCTGCGCCAGCACCGCGTCGTCGAGCGCCCCGGACGGATACGCATCCGCCTCGGGGGGGGCGACCGCGGCGGGCGGCCCGCCCCGGCAGAAGAGGCGGACGATCGTCGTCCCCGGCGGCGAGGACGGCGCGACGCGGCGCACGAGATACTCGAGCAGCACGGGCGGGGCGCCGTCCCGCTCCCGCGGGACCCAGCCGTGGGCCGCCGGCCGATGCTCCTCGATCTCGCGCAGGATCTCCGAAAGCCACGCGGTGCCCGGGGTCGACGTCCCCGCGGCGCCGCCCGCGAGGGCGGCGAAGCGGCCGTTCTCGAGCGCGCGGCCGGGTCCGCGCAGGACGGCGGCCCCCTCCTCCGCGGCCTCGAGCGCGGCGAGGTCCCCCACGTCGGGGTCGCGGCCGGCCCGCGCCGCCTCCTCGAGCCGCTGGGCGGCCCGCGCGGCGCGCAGGCGCCGGTCGAGCTCCCCCGGGGGAAAGATCCCCTTCACCTGGTAGTCCTGGGCCCCGGCGAGGTAGGCGGCCCGGGCGACCGCGGGATCCTCCGCGCCGCTCAGCACGAGGACCGGCACGTGGGGGGCCCGGGCGCGCAGGCGCCCGAGCCCCTCCGTCCCGCGGCTGTCCGGAAGCCCGAGGTCGAGGAGGATCGCATCGACCGGCGCGGTCCCGAGGCGCGCGAGGGCCTCCGCGATCCGGCCGGCCCGCTCGATGCGGTAGGCGCCCGGGGCTTCCTGGGCGAGCGTGAGCTCGACGAGGCGCGCGTCGGCCGGGTTGTCGTCGACGACGAGCAGCCGGACGGGGTTCCCGGACATCGGCGCCCCGGGCGGCGTCCCCCGGTCAGGGCGGCGGCAGTTCGACGGCGGTGAACCAGAACTGGGAGATCGTCTTCACGACGGTGTGGAACTGGTCGAAGTCGATCGGCTTGCGGACGTAGCAGTTCGCGTGCTCGTCGTAGGCGCGGGCGATGTCCTCCTCCGCCTTCGACGAGGTCATCACGACGACCGGGATCCGCTTGAGGTCGGGATCGGACTTGATCTCGGCGAGGACCTGCCGGCCGTCCTTGCGCGGCATGTTGAGGTCGAGGAAGATCAGGCTCGGGCGCGCGGCGCCCGCGTACTTCCCCTGCCGTCGGAGGTACGCCATCGCCTCGACGCCGTCCGGGACGACGTGGAGCTCGTTGAGGATCTTCGACTCCGCCATCACCTCCCGGACGAGGCGCGCGTCCGCGGCGTTGTCCTCGGCCATCAGGATCTGGACGGGGTTGGGATTGCTGGCGAACGGGGCGGGCATCGGACCCGGTGTACTACGCCCCGACGCTACGTAAACCCTTGCCGGCCGCCCGCGCGGCCGTCCCGCCCGCTAGACGAGCTCCCGCAGTCGGTCCTCGATCAGCGACGTCGCGCGCCCCTCCAGCTGGGCGGCCCGCGGGTCCGGGGCCGGTCGGGCGGCCGCCGCCGCGCGCGCCCGCTCGACCGGAAGGGTGAACCGGAACGTGGTCCCGTCGCCCGGCCGTCCCGAGCTCTCGACCCAGACCCGGCCCCCGTGCCGCTCGACGACCTTCCGCACCACGGCGAGGCCGATCCCGGTCCCCGGGTACTCCTCGCGCGAGTGGAGCCGCTGGAAGATCACGAAGATGCGGTCCTGGTACTCGGGCGGGATGCCGATCCCGTCGTCCGCCACGGCGAACTGCCAGTCCGCGCCGCGCCGTTCGGCCGTCACCCGGACGTGGGGCGGCTCCGGGCCGCGGAACTTGATCGCGTTCGCGATCAGGTTCTGGAACAGCTGCGCGAGCTGGGTCGGGTCGCCGTCGACCTCGGGCATCGGTCCCACGGTCACCTCCGCCCGCGCCTCGGCGATCGACTCGCGCAGGTTCGCGAGCACCCGCTGGATCACCGTCGCGACCGCGACGCGCTGGAACGCCTCGGTTCGGGTACCGAGCCGGGAGTAGGCGAGCAGGTCGTCGATCAGGTCGCGCATCCGGGCGGCGCCCTCCTGGGCGTAGCGGAGGAACTCGTTCGCGTCCCCGTCGAGCTGCGTTCCGTAGCGACGCTGCAGCAGCTGCGTGTAGCTGCCGACCATCCGCAACGGCTCCTGGAGGTCGTGCGAGGCGATGTACGTGAACTGCTCGAGCTCGCGGTTCGAGCGGGCGAGCTCGGCCCCCCGCGCCGCGAGCGCCAGGACGAGCTTCTCGCGTTCGGCGAGGTCCTGGAGGAGGACCCCCCAGACGGAGACGCCCTCCCAGCGGGCCGACTGCACGACCACCTGGAGGGGCACGGCCCGTCCGTCCTTGCGGTGCCCCGGGACCTCCGCGACCCGCGGCGGCTCGCCCGGGTGCGGATCGGCGAGCAGCGGCCCGAGCGCCGCCCGCGCCTCGCGCTCGAACAGATCGTCGAACGGGAAGCCGACGAGCTCGGCGGGTGCGAAGCCGAGGAGCGGCGTGATGGCGTCGTTGGCGTATCGGACGACCCGCTGGTCGTCGACGAGCAGCAGCGTCGCGAGCGGCAGCTTGAGCAGCACATGGCTCGGCGACTCGGCCCGGAACAGCCGGGGGTCGTCCCGCCAGAGCAGGACGGTGAGTACGGCGAGCGTGGTCACCCCGAGCGCGGCCCCGATGACCTGATCGAGGCGGCCGGAGTTCGTCAGCGGATCGACGTAGGCGGCGGTCGCGAGGTGGAAGATCAGGACCGTCGACCCTCCGAGCGCGGCCGCCCACGCGGCGAGCGCGACCCACTCCGAGCGCGTCGGCGGTCGCACGGCCTCATCCCTCGGGCGGGGCGCCGGATCGGGCCGTGCCGCCCACCGTCTCCACCACCGGCTCCGTCCAGCGCAGGCGCCGGCGGATCGACTCGGGCGGGAAGTACGCGATCAGGCTGAGCAGGGCCGGGACCACCTCGAGGAGGTTCTTCGCGACGACCCACGGCCCGGTCGAGGACGGCACCAGCGCGGAGATCGCGAACCAGAGGAACAGGCTCGATCCGACGAGCGCGATGCGGTAGCGCTGGACCCGGTCCCGCGTCCGCCGCAGGAGGGAGAGGTAGAGGACGGCGCCGACGAGCTCGGGCACGACGAGGCCGACGATCACGAACCCGGTGAGGACGGGATCGGAGACCGTCGGTGTGGAGAACGTGAGCACCCCGGACTGGACCGCGAAGGCGTACGGGGCCGCGAGGACCTCGTAGTAGAGCGCGGCCGCGTAGAAGACCGCGTAGAACGCCGTGAGGGGAACGAGGTGGTAGCGGCCGGTGTAGACGTAGATGAGGAACCCGACGAGGCCCCAGAGGAGGGCGACGTCGACCAGGACGACGAGCAGCAGGAAGGTGAGGGCGGCGGGGACGGTCAGGACGCCCGCGAAGGCGAGCAGCGACTCCACGGCCGTGAGGGCCGTCGTCGCGCCGAGTCCGAGCCACCAGACCGAGAACTGGGCGACCGCGAGGCGGGAGGCCGGCGACACGGGGCGCGCGTAGAGCCGGACGCCGACGTACCCGTAGCCGAGGGACGCGAGCACCCCCGTGACGAAGGCGGCGGCGAGGTACCACTCGGTCACGACCGGACCCGCCCGCGCCCGATCCGCTCCGGGCGGCCCGGGGCGGATGCGACCACCGGGCTCTCCGAAGGAAGAGGTCCGTTCGGGGGTTATGTTAGTATCGTGCCACAGGCGGGAGAACCCCGCGCCCCGCCGGTTCGGCGTGTCGGCGCGCGCGCCCGCGTCGTTCCCGGGGCGTGCGGGGTCGCCCGCTCCCCGGGGGCCGTGCGCCGGGCGCGACGGCCCCGGGATTTGGGAACGATGTCGGAAGATCCGCAAGTACCCGGGCGCCCTGGTCGCGTGCGTGGATGCGGTCGTGCGGGCCGTCGGCGGAGGACCGGCCGGGGGAGCGGATCGAGCGGGCGGGCACGTCGGGTCGCTCCGCGATCGCGCCCCGACCGAACGCTAATGTCTGCCGATCCCTCCCCGGCGTCGCGGTGGACAGCTATTCGCGGATCCTGTGGTGGCTGTTCTCGAGCAGCGCCGGGGCGCGCACGCGCGGCCGCGTGGTGTTCGCCCTGCGCGCCGAGCCGAAGAACGCCCTCCAGCTCGCGCAGGAGCTCGGGCTCGACTACTCGACGGTCCGTCACCACCTCAAGGTGCTCGGGGAGAACCGGTTGATCGAGTCGACGGGCGCCCACTACGGCCAGGTCTACTCCGTCGCGCCCTCGCTCGAGGAGCGGTGGCCCGAGCTCGCCCGGATCGTCGCCCGGCACACCGCCCGACACCCGGAGGGGTCGGCGTGAGCGCTCCGGGCGCGGGCGGGGCGCCCCCGAGGGCCGCCCGTCGGATCCCGGCGGTCGCGTGGGTCGCGGTCGTCCTCGCCGTGGGCCTGGCGGCCGGGACGCTGGTCGCCCTCGCGGTCCCGTCGCTCCTCGGCCCGCCGCCGCCCGGCGCCGGGCCGACGGGGCCGTTCGCGCTCGGCCGGGCATCCGGCGTGCTGTCGATCCTCAACGCGACGCTGATCGCGGCGCTGCTGTTCGTCTACGCCCGGACCTACGTCGAGACCCGCGCCCGGTTCGCGCTCGGCCTCGTCGTCTTCCTCGCGGCGCTGTTCGTCCAGACGCTCGCGAGCTCGCCGGCGATCTTCGGCGCGTTCGGGGTCCGGCCCGGCGCGCTCGGCCCGTTCCTGTTCCTGGGCACTCTTTTCGAGGCGATCGCGCTCGCCGTCTTCCTCGCGCTCAGCCTCGTGTGATCGGCGGATCCGGCCCGGGGTCGACGGGGGGGCCGGACGCCCGGCCCCCGGAAGTGGTTCGCCGCGCAGCGCCGGATCAGGTCGAGATCCGCGCGGCGGCATGGCTCGTCGCCGTCGCGTTGCCGCAGCCGGGCATCCCGGGCGGCGCGGGCGGGATCCCCGTCCCGTTCCCGCATGCGCCGGGCGGCGGGGGCCGCACCGTCGAGTTGTTGCCGGCGGGCGGGGGCGGTAGCGGGGGCGGCGGCGGGCCGCCGCAGCCCGGCGGCCCGCCGGTGCGGTTGCCCGTCGAGTTCCCGGTCGTGGTGTCGGACGGGGCGGTCGCGGGGTGCGCCCCCGCGGCGAGTGCGGACGACGCGAAGCCGAGGGCGCCCAGCACGACGACCGAGAGCACGAGCACGCCCCCCAGCACGATCGCGGCCGCGACGAGGTTCTTTCGGAGCACCATGGTTCACCTCCCGGGGCGGAGAGAGCCCGCCACAGGGAAGCCCGTTTTCCGAAGACGGGCCGGAATCGCTCCCGCATCGGGCCGAAAACGCGGCCGGTCCCCGCGCGCTCGTCTACGCGCGCGAGATCGCCCCCGATCGCCGGCCCGCGGGGCGGGGCCGAGCCCTCGTCGTCGCGCGGTCCGCCCCTACATCACGTAGATCCGACGGCGCCCGACGGGGGTCGGAAGGTCCCAGGTCCCCTCGACTTCCGCGAGCGGCACCCGCTCGAGGTCGAGGGGGAGTCTGCCCTGCCGCGCGAGCGACCAGATTTGGGGGAGCGACTCGGCAGAGGCCGCGCGGGGCGCGCTCCCGATCCCGCTGCCGAGCAGCTCGAGGCCGGAGCTGCGGAACGGTTGCGAGCCGATCGAGATCGTGCCGCCGGCCATCTCGCCGATGGCGACGTACCGGGTCCGGGGGACGCGGTCGACCATGCCGCGCCCCGTGAACATCGGGAGCACGACCTCCGCGGGATGCCCCCAGACGTAGTCGAGCACGATGTCGTAGGGGTGGTCGCCCTGAGCTCGGCGGAGCGACTCCGCGAGCGCGGCGTCGGGCTGGGCGAGCGACACGACCGCGTCCGCCCCCAGTTCGGTGAGGGCCGCGAGCGCGGTCGGGTTGCGACCGGTCGCGACGACCCGGGAGGCGCCGAGGTGCTTCGCGATCGGAAGGGCGAGACGACCGGAGACGCCGGTCGCGCCCAGCACTAAGACGGACTCGCCGGGTTGGATCTTGGCCCGGTAGGAGAGCGCGAGCCACGAGGAGAGCCCGGGGTTCGCTATCCCCGCGGCGACCGCCTCGTCGAGCCCGTCGGGGATCGGGAGGCACCGGGCCGGCACCACGGCGGCGCGCTCGGCGAGGAGACCGTACGGGGCCCGCACGGCGTCGGCGTAGACCCGCCGTCCGTCCTCGAGGCGGCCGACGCCCTCGACCCCCATCACCGCCGGTAGCGAGCGAGGGCTCGCGTAGTGCCGCCCCGACGCGATCCCGCGTACGAGGCGGGTGAGGGGGCTCGCCCGCACCTCGAGGCGGACCTCGTCGGGACCGAACGCGGGTTCCGGGAACTCCTCGTAGCGGGGAGGCTCCCCGAACGCGTGCAAGACGGCCGCTTTCATGGGGTCGAGCGCGCATCCCCAAGACGCCGCGGTCGGAAGACGGTTTGGCGCCCGCCGGTCCCCCGGGGTGCGAACGCCCGGGTCGGTCCGCGCGCCAGGCGGCGGGAGTCGGAACCTACTAATGCCCCGGCGACCGGTCTCCACGAGGAAGGGCCTCGTGAAGCGCCGCACCCTCGTCGTCCTGCTCGTGGCGGTCGTGATCGTGCTCGTCGTCGCCGGGACACTCTCGTACCTGCTGCTCGTTCGCACGCCGAGCACGCCCGGCGCCCCCCCGCCGTCGGGGGTCGCGGTCTGCTCGAGCAACGGCACCGACAGCTCCGGGGGCAACTGGACGACGTACCACGGCAGCAATACGCACGGGGGCGTCGAGGCGGCCGGCGACGTGACGGGACTCTCGCCGCTCTGGGGGAGCCCGACGAGCGTCGACGGCCAGGTCTACGCCGAGCCGCTCACCTGCGGCAACGCGGTGTTCGTGGCGACCGAAGGCGACAGCGTCTACGCGCTCAACGCGAGCAGCGGGGCGACCCTGTGGGCGCAGAACCTCGGAACCCCGATGCCGGGGGCGTCGCTCCCGTGCGGCGACATCAGCCCGAGCGGCATCACCGGCACCCCGGTCATCGACGTGGCGACGGGCACGCTCTACGCCGTCGCCTTCCTGTCGTCGGGCCAGCATCTGCTCTTCGGCCTCAGCGTCGCGAACGGTTCCGTCCTCTCCCAGCGGGTCGTGGACGCGAACGGGTCGAACCCGCTGGTCGAACAGCAGCGCGGGGCGCTCGTGCTCGCGAACGGTTACGTCTACATCGAGTACGGCGGGCTCTACGGGGACTGCGGCGACTACCACGGGTGGGTCGTCGGAGCCCCGGTGAGCGGCTCGGGACCGCTCGTCAGCTACCAGGTCCCGACGCAGCGCGAGGGAGGAATCTGGGGCGTCGCGGGGGCCGGGGTCGCCGCGAACGGGGACCTCTACGTGGCGACCGGGAACGGCGCGTCGAGCACGACCTTCGACCACGGCGACGCGGTGATCGAGCTCGCCCCCAACCTGACCGAGCTCGGGTACTTCGCGCCGACCAACTGGGTCCAGCTCAACGAGGACGATCTCGACCTCGGCTCGGTCGCGCCCACGGTGCTGCCGGACGGCGATGTCTTCGAGATCGGGAAGCAGGGCGTGGGGTACCTGCTCTCGGGGAGCGATCTCGGCGGGATCGGGGGCGAGATCACCAACGCGAGCATCTGCGCGGGCGGCTACGGCGGCACCGCGCTCGTCGGCACGACGATCCTGGTCCCGTGCGACGACGGGATCACGGCGGTGGTCGCGAACGCGACGAACCTGACCGTCGCGTGGCAGAGCCCGTCGTTCGACGCCGGTTCCCCGGTCGTGACCGGCAACGTGATCTGGGTGACCAACGTCTCGCGGGGCGACCTGCTCGGGCTCGATCTGGCGAGTGGGCAGATTGTCGCGGCCTATCACCTCGGCTCGGTCGACCACTTCGTCTCGCCGGCGGCGGCGCCCGGCCGACTGTTCGTCGGGGCCGGCAGCGAAGTGTACGGGTTCTCGCTGGCGTAGGGGCGGCCTCGGTCGACCCGATTCGGCGCCCGAGGCGCTCCGCGGGCGTTCCGGATCGGGGTCAGTCGCGCGGCCCCGCCGCACCGCTCGAGGGGGCCAGGAGCCGGCCGAGCGCCTCGAGGCTGGTCTCCCACCCCCGGCAGGAGCGGACGCAGGCCGCTGGGTCGCGGAACCCTTCGTGGCGGAGCGTCAGGTGCGTGCCGAGCGGGAGCGGGTCGAGCAGATAGGTCACGGTCGAGTCCTGCGCCGGCCCGCCCACCGAGCGCCACGTGTGGACGAGCTTCGCCGGCGGGTCGACCGCGAGGAACTCGCCCTCGAGGGCATACGGCCGGCCGCGCCCCGACCCGGCGGCCCGCCAGCGGCCCCCGACCCGCGGGTCCGCCCCGCTCGTGGGTACCCACCTCGCCGCGATTAGGCCCCACTCGATACTCACCCGAGCGGTCCGTTACGGACGGCGGCGTTCCAGTCTCACCTTCCCAGCAAGGCAGGCCCCGGACCGGGTCCGCGAACGCTCCGCGCCCGAGCCCACGAGCCCTCCTCGAACGCTCGACCCACTCCTCCGATCGGCAGACCACGAACTCGGAAGGTCGGCCCGGTGTCAAACGAAGAACGTGAGGAAGGACCAGCCTCGTCCCGCGGCAATTGACGCGCCGGTCCGTCGCAGGAGCGCGAGCTTCTCGTAGTACGGAGCTTACCGCTCAGGGATGCCGTCTAGATCAGGCTGCCAGCCCCACCGAATGAGCTCGTAGATACCACGACCCGCAGGTTGCCACTCGCCTCGATCCGATACTCGATATTGTTGACGTCCGTGCGGCAGGCATTGTGAGTAATGCGTCCTCGTGCCGGGTGCCTAGGGCGCGTGGGCCAGCTCGGGTCGCGGTTCGCGATGGAGTATGGACCCGAGCCCACGGTGCGCGACCAATGCGCTTGCGCTCAAAACGACGATGGAGGACGGGTCGCGGAGGAATCACTTCACCGCAGATCCCTCTCCTTCGCCTCGCACAGGGTCCCTCCCGAACCCGCCCGCGGCTCAGCGGGTCTATGGAGAGCCAGTGCCGTGGCGGGTTGTACGAATCTCGGTAACTATGTACCTACATACCTCAGCACGTCGGTTTGTGCGAGTATTGAGCTGATTTTAAGTAGTGTCAAGGCGTTCGGGAGCACGGTGACCGTGCGCGCAGAACGCGCGGTCGAGGCCGAGCCGGGTGCGGTCTCTGACCGACCCGGCATCGTTGCGTTCTTTCGGAACCCCGTCGGTCCCTCTGTCGCTCCTCGTTCGATCCACAGCGGCCGTGAGGTCGATCCATGAAAGAAGGCGAAATGCGAAGGGGGCGCCCCTCTTCGGAGATCGTGACGCGATCCCGAGCCCCCTCACTCAGGCCATTACACCGCAGGAGATCGCGATCGACGATAGCGGTGGTCATCAGCGTGTTCATGGTGGCGGGCGCAATTTCCTTCGTCTTGGCACCGGCCGAGGCAGCGCCGGCTTCGCGGGGGACTGGTAACGGCCCAGCGGTGTGCGGCTGCACCTGCTATGGCACGTGTGGCGGGGAGTGTCCCTCCGGTTCGTCCTTGGGGTTGGGACTCTACTCGCTGTCGGTGAATCCGACTAACGCGACGCTCTCCTGGGACACGACTGGCAGCGGCGGTATCACCGCGGTTTCGGCGAACATCACCTTCGGCACCACAACGGCTTACTCCTTCTACGCAGGGAATGACACGACCCAATACCAGGACGTTTACATCAACTATCTCGAACCGTCCACAGAGTATCACTACAAGATCGCTGGGTTTGGGTATTGCGTCTACGAGGACGTCTACCACTGGTACCGTGGGACGTACGCGGGGACGTTCAATACCTCCGCGGAGACTGTGTATACTGTCAATCAGATTCTTTACATCTCGGGGCACGTCCAGAACAGCACGGGCAGTCCCGGTCCGTCGGGTATGTTGGTGATTGCCTATTGTTCGGACTGGGTCGGCACATGGACGGACATGGAGTACAATCTCACCGGCCTAACCAGTAGTATCTCGAGCGAGTGGTGGCAGTCCGCCACGGTCGGCTCCAATGGGGACTTTCGGATTCCGGTGAGCACATTCCTCACGAACAGTAGCAATGGCTATGCGGAGGTCTGCGACTGGGGTGGCGCGCAGACCATCATCACGATCTTCACGACGACCTCCGAGCATTGTGGGTACCTGAACTACTGCGTAAGTGGGGCCGGCTGGGGAGGTCTCGGCGCGTGGAACGAGACGTATGTCGTCTGGGATCGACCGTTCCTCCATGCCGACGCACCCACGAACCAACTCGGCCCATACGTCCCTCTCGAACTCGAGTTCACAAACAGCACCTACGCAACCCTGCAATTCAACGAGTCTGTGAGTGTTTCCACGACGTACACAGACATAGTGGCCGGGACCGGAGAAGAGGGGAGTTCGTCATTCGCGGTCGACCAAACCGGGAGCGCCACAGGGGAGGATGTCGAGACGTGGGTGCAGTACTACACCTCGGGATTTGTTACCTTTAATGCGACGGAGCGGAACTCTTCGCTTTCCTACGTGACCTTCTCCGGGCCCAAGTATCACTCGACCACGCAGAACCTGATCACCGGGATACCCCTCTCTCCCGCGTCCATTCCGCGGGACGAAACGTACGATGACGGACTCTGGGACTGGTACAACATAACACCCACCGAGACCCGTGGAGGGAGCGTCACGATTTCGGGCTCGGCGACGGACATCACTGGACTGGACATCTCGGTCGACCTATCACTTGATCTCGGCGGCGTCGCCTCGGTGGGCGTGAGTATCCCCATCGATGTCACGTTCTCGACCACGACCTCCTACGCTGACGCCTTTTCGTTCTCCGTCGACAATACTGGTTCAGCGGACCACGCATTCACGGCGTACGTTGCCGGCGGCTCCAACACCGAGTCCGGCATGGTCGTGTACGTCTGGCAGGACGACTAGCGCGGTCGTCCGAGATCCGGCCTGCTAGCTTCATGGTCGGCGGAGAGCCTGTACTCACGGCCGTGTAGGAATGTCGGTCACCCCAACCATACCCAAAGGGCGTCAAAGCGCTCGCAGGACTTGGCTCGTCATTGTGGTCGCCATCCTGATCGTCGTGGCGGGAGCGGGGTTCACGGCCTATCACGTCCTCGCGACCGGAAAGGGAGGAAGTCCCCCGACGCCGTATAGCAACCCCGGGAACGGGCTCACGTTCTTTCAGGCGTACGACCCGGTCAATGCGTCGGTGCAGACCGTGCCCGGCGCTCCGTGGCTCCCCACATCGATCCTCGGGATCGCGACCGAGGTCCCGGCGGCACCGCTGCCCAACTACCGGACGTCCCTCAACGAGACGCTGCGACTCTGCCAACAGCTCCCCGGAGTGACCGTGTGGAACTCGACCGGGGTCCCGGTGTTCACGGGGACCCTCAACTCGGGGGCGGCACCGTTCTGGTCGTTCATCTTCAAGAACGGTTCGGGAGCGTACCTCTACGCGACGAACCTTCAGGGTACGGTTCAGGTGGACCCGCCGTCGGCCACCTTCACGAACTGTCTGCTCGCCGCGGGACTCGGGTCCAGCTACATCGTAAACCCCTCGCGGGACACTCCGGCGGCCGCGCAGCTGGCGTACAGCACATACGGGGAGAACTTCTCGGAGAAGCACTCTCCGTTGATCCAATACTACGTGCTCGGGAACGCTCAGCTCGTCGACCCGGACGCGAGCCCGCTCGGTTGGTTCGTGGACTTCTTCCGGTGCGATCTGGTGGGGGTCAGCGGCCTTCAGGACCTGGTGTCGGTCGGGAGTCTGACGAACGGGAACACGAGCGGAGTGTTCGTGGACGATGGGTGGCTGACCTGCACCTCCTCGAACTACGAGCTCGCGTTCAACTCGAGCACGCAGAACGTAACTCCCCCCACGGACACGGGGCAGTATGTCGGGCTACCGTTTCAGGTGGCCTTTCCTCACTTTCCCGAGAACAACACGACGTTTTACGATGGCTGGGGTCTCCTGTCGTGGATGACCAACTTCTCGCTACTGGGCCGCTCTGGTGCGCCACTGTCCCCCGTGACCGCATCGTGCCCGACTTGGGTGCCCTCGCTCAGCGATTGCCCTAGCAGCGCTTCCGGGTGGTTCGCGGTGCTGCTCTCCCAGAACGGGGCGTGGTTGGACAGCTTCCCGTCGGCCACGAACAGCTCGAACTGGTCGATCCCGAACGTGATCGTGAGCAGCCAGGACCAACTCGTGGTGGTCGCTCCCAGCTCGTGGAACCTCACGGGCGACACTCTCGAAGTGTCGTCAGTCGAGGGTGGCCCGACGATTGGCGGGTCTGTCGACTTGTAGGACGCCCCGGGCATAGCGTGGGCCCTCTCGCGCGGTCCTTTTTCAAGCTCGCGAGCCCGTCGGTAGTAGGGCCGCACGTCTCCTCGTGCGGTCGCGGATCACCGCAGAGCCGTGTTCGCACGAGGACCCGCCGGACGCGAAAGAAGGGAGTGCGGGGTCACGCGTATACGACCTGGGGCCGTCACCGACGACGGATGCCCGCTGCATCGCCCTCTTCTGCGAAACGACGGTCCGCGAGTCGGAGTGCAGTGGCCGTGGTACTGGCGGTCGTCGTGGCGGGGTTGCTGGTCTTCGGAACCTTGAGCGTACGACCGATGGCCTCCAGCCCAGCGAGCGTGAAAACTGTCGCGGACGGCCCGGCACTGCTCCAAGCACTGACGCAAGCCGACCGGTCGGTCAACCTGACGGCCGGGGGACCCTGGGGCCTGTTCTCGTACTACGGCATCGCCGCTCAGTCCCCGTTCAGCCCGAACGTCATTCCGTACGCCTCGGTCAACCAGACGGTCAACGCGTGCGGGGCCGCGTTCAACGGCCTCACCATGTGGAACGGGACGATCCCGGTGTTCAACGGGACCCTCAACTCGGGGACCGCCCCGTTCTGGCAGTTCGCCTACTTCTCGAACACCAGCCAACAGATCCTCGTGGTGACCGACGTCGGGGGAAGCGTGGACGCGTACCCCCCGATCGCTTACCCGGGCGCCTGTCAGCCGTGGTACGACCTCCCGGCCCCCCCGGGACCCACGTACTGGACCGGACTGCTCAACGGTTCCATCGTGGACTCTCCGACGATGGCTGAGAACGCCCTCGCGGGGATCGATCAGAACTGGTTGAACTCGAGCCTCCCGACCGTGGAGATCTATACGTCTGGCCCGGGGGTGTGGGGATCGCTCGGGGACCGGCCGGGGTCGGCCGGAGTCTTGTTCAACCGATGCGGGCTACTGGGGGTCGCCGGTGGCGCCCAGCCGATCATGGTCGCGGTCGAGTCGCTGCAGGGAGTCTTTCAAGGCTGGGCGAATCTGACCACGGATTGTAACATTCAAGGCTCGGGGTATGGCGACTACGACGGTTCCGAGGTCATCGATCCAGGGACGCTGGTCTACGACAACAGCTCGGAGGGGACGAGGGTGTCCATCCCGTACCAGGTCGCCATAGCCTACCCGAACGGAACACTCACGGGGGACTACGATGGATGGGGCTTGGCGTCGTGGATGACATCTTGGAACCTGACCGGACCGAACGCCCGGCCGCTGCCCGGGGCTGAACCCACATGTGGGGCTTGGGTCCCGAGCCTTGCCGCGTGTACCGCGAACCCGGCCGGATGGTACGGCGTGATCGTCTCCGCGAGCGGTCAGTGGATCAATAGCTTCGGGGAGTCCACGAGCGGGAATCTCACCTGGTCGGTGCCGATCACCGCGCTTGTCAGCCACCAAGAGCTCGTGATCGAGGTTCCGAGTTCGTGGAACGTGACCGGCGATGTCCTGACCGTGAGCTCTACGACCCCGACCCAGATCCTGTATGGGTCGATCACGCTCTAGCGACGCGAGTCGGGTCGCCCTCGGACGTCCGGGTCGTGCGGTCACGAAATCCGCCGATCCTCCAGCGCGGGCCCCGGTCTCGTCAGGCAAGGAAGTGGTAAACGACTGGAGCCTAATTCGCGCTCATCCCCTGACCTCGGAAGGTCCTCACCGAGAAGTCGCCGGAAATCGGAAAGGGAGAACGCCGCTCACTGTCGAACCGGGTCACGGTCCTGCTCGTCGAGACCCCGACAACCCACCCGACGAGTCATCGGACCGATTCTCACAAGCCCCTACTTCCTAATCCGCTGGTCCACTTGGATCCGCCGGTCCGGTCGCGCACCTGCCGGTCGGAGCAGGCTTGGACCAGTTGCTGGCGGCGCCGCTGCCGTCGGCGAGCTCGGAACCAGCGTCGGCCCGGGCCGCTGGTCCGGCCGCCAGGCCCAGAACGTAGACCCGGACCTCCCCCCGTCCGTCCGGATTCGCGCGTGCGGACAGCCGAGTTCGCGGAAGGCGGCTCCGACCGACTCGTCTGTCCTGCGGTGCTGTTCGGACATGGTCAGTGCCGCGAGGATCTCCCGTGACGTTACGCGGAATCAACCTGTGGCGATCCGCTCGTCGATCGCGGGCCGAACCATTTGACGGAACGGGTCGGTCGGCTCCACGACGGGTGGGCCCGAGCGA
>Ga0335074_10006537_pt1 | contig 16184 bp, 16 predicted proteins | sample Lox_Sample_23_FD_206715 | JGI IMG/M metagenome (GOLD analysis project Ga0335074, IMG submission 206715) | Soil microbial communities from Loxahatchee National Wildlife Refuge, Florida, United States - Lox_Sample_2.3 | ecosystem: Environmental > Terrestrial > Soil > Wetlands | place: USA... | reverse complement strand
CCATCTCGACCATCTCGACCGGCTCGATCTCCTTTGATGCGGCCCTGGGAGTGGGCGGCGTGCCCCGCGGGCGTGTGGTCGAGGTCTTTGGCCCTGAGTCGTCCGGCAAGACCACCATCACCCTGCAGATCATCGCCGAAGCGCAGAAGGCTGGCGGCATGGCCGCATTCGTGGACGCCGAACACGCTCTAGACCCGGCCTATGCGAAGAAGCTGGGCGTGGACGTGGACAACCTGCTGGTTAGCCAGCCGGACTATGGCGAGCAGGCCATGGAAATCACCGAGGCGCTGGTGCGCTCGGGCGCCATCGACGTGCTGGTGGTGGACTCGGTGGCGGCGCTCGTGCCGAAGGCCGAACTCGACGGCGAGATGGGTGACTCGCACGTGGGCCTGCAGGCGCGGCTGATGTCGCAGGCGCTGCGCAAGCTCACCGGAACCGTTTCGAAGTCGCGGACCTGCCTGATCTTTATTAACCAGATTCGCGAGAAGATCGGCGTAATGTTTGGGAACCCGGAGACAACGACGGGTGGCCGCGCGCTGAAGTTTTATTCGTCGGTCCGTATTGACATCCGGCGTATTGCCGCGGTGAAAGAGGGCGACGTAGTTGTTGGTTCGCGCACCCGGACCAAGATTGTGAAGAACAAGGTTGCTGCGCCATTCCGCGAGGCCGAGTTCGATATCTTGTACGGCGAGGGCATTTCCCGCGAGGGCGACGTGCTCGATCTGGCGGTCACGCATAACATCGTTGAGAAGAGCGGCGCCTGGTATAGCTTCAGCGGCGAGCGTATTGGGCAGGGACGCGAGAACGTCCGGAACTTCCTCAAGGAGAACCGGGACATCTTCTCGCGCATTGACACACAATTGCGGCAGAAGCTGGGAATCGGCGCACCGGCGGGTGCACCGGAGATTCCCTCCGTGCCGGTGAACGGCGCGATGGCAGCACAGGAAGTGGTCAAGACTTCAGCGCGGCGGCAGTAGAAAAGCTCAAAATCTTTCCGGAGGGCCTGCCGATGTGGCAGGCTTTTTGCATGCATACATGTATGGAGTGTATGCTACATTCCATACATGTATTAGGAGGCAGCTATGGCCTTGAACGAGGAAATTCAGGAATATGTCAGGAAGGCGTATGTGAACCCAGCCAGGCAGCGGGGAGAGACCGAAGTGCGCATAAAGGCAGGGGATGTTCACCGCAGCCTCCACTGGTCAAATAGAGTTCCATCTGTGTGCACGACTCTTGCGTCGCAGAAGTTTCAACGAGAGACAGGCTTGAAGTTGATTTCAAGGGACGGGCCACCCTCCGGCTATGGTACGAGGGCTGTTTTTACTTACAGCTTTGCGTCAGCGGGGCCGGTTGCCGATCGGACCGAGGTAAAGAAGCCCACGTTGGAGACCCTGTACGGGATTCTCGCCAACGTTTTCCAAGAATTGGGCGGTGGAGAGAAGTATCTAAACAATGAGCGTAAAAGGCTCCACTTCAGAGACGCGCCCCACAAGGACAAGAAATGAGCCGAATCTACTGGGACACAATGCTTTTTATATACATGCTGGAGGGAAATGAGCAGTTCGGACCCCGCGTGAGACAGATTCACAGAGAGATGGTTCGGCGCGCGGACACCCTTTGCACAAGCGCATTTACCATCGGCGAGGTCCTGACAGGCCCTCAAAAGCTTCGTGCAACAGAAGCGATCGAGCAGGTCAGCCGTTATTTTGGAAGTGGAGAAGTTGAACTCATTCCTTTCTCCTCCGGGACAGCACACGCTTACGCGCGAATTCGTGCAGAGCACTCGGTGCTACCGGCTGATGCCATTCATCTGGCGAGTGCCGCTGAAGCAAGGTCAAACCTTTTTCTAACCAATGACCGAAAACTGCAACGACTGCAGATTCCCGGAATTCAATTCATCGCCGGACTTGACGGAGTGGTGTACTAGAGAGCATTGTTCGTCGACGACTGATAGAATGCGGCTTGCGTGAATACTGTAAAGGCGATTTATCCCGGCAGCTTTGATCCCGTGACGAATGGGCATCTGGACCTGATTGCCCGCGGCGCGCGGATTGTTGACCATCTTGTTGTTGCGATCCTGCTCAACTCATCGAAGAACCCGCTGTTCACAGTTGAGGAGCGGGTGGAGATGCTGACGGAGGGAGTTGCGGCGCTGAACAATGTGTCGATTGCGACCTTTGACGGCCTGCTTGTTGACTTCGCGCGCGAACAGCAGGCGCAGGCTGTGCTGCGCGGGATCCGCGCGATCAGCGACTACGAATATGAGCTGCAGATGGCACTCATGAACCGAAGGCTGGCTCCGGAGCTGGAGACAATCTTTCTGATGTCTGACGGCAACTACTCATTCGTAAGCTCGCGACTGGTGAAGGAAGTCTTCGAACTGGGCGGATCGGTTGAGGGATTGGTTCCGAAGTTTGTGATCGAGCGGCTCAAGCAGCACCAACCCTGAGGGACCGGTTATTACCGGCTACTCTCCCTATTGATCCAACTCGCGATATCGGTGACTACTTCCGGGGCAACGTGGCCCGCTATGCCATAGTCTGCCGGAGAAGGCGGTGTACCTTGCTGCGCCTTGATGAAGAGGTGTGTGAGATTGGGGTAAAGGTGGAAGGTGGCGTTGCTGTGTCCGGAAAGAGCCTGCTGCCATCGCGAGTAATCAGCAGCGGTTACCTGATAGTCGTGACCACCCTGCAACACGAGAATGGGAATCCTGAGCCGCGCAGCAGTCGCAACAGCGTGGTAGTTTCTGAGATCGAGAAAGTAAGAACCGGGGATCTGCGCTCCCAGGAAATCGATTTGATCTGTGGGCCGAAGGGCCGGACTTTCGATCTGCCTCTCTGCTTTTTCAGCAGCGGCGATCTGTTGCTGCATCGCATCGCGATGTGGATTGCCGGGAAGAGCGGCGATGTACTTCAACTGCTCCACAACGACCTTTTCGAGCGGCCGGGCGCCGGCGGCCATGAGCACGATTCCGGCAATCTGTGGGTCTTCCGCCGCGATGCGAGGCGCGAGCGTGCCTCCCAGGCTGTGACCCAGGAGATAGATGTGCTTCTTATCGACCTCAGGAACAGTGCTCAGCAACGTTACGGCGCGCTCGGCGTCGTCCGCGGTCTCCTGGCGGACCGTGTATTGCGCTCCACTGCCGAACTGCGCGGGATACACATGCGTGCGCTTCTCGTAGCGGAGAACAATGATTCCATCACTCGCAAGTCCCTGGGCAAGATCCTTGAATGGTTTGTTGGGGCCGATGGTTTCGTCCTCGTCCTCGGGGCCGGAGCCTTGAACGAGCACGAGCGCAGGAAATGGACCATGGCCGTTGGGTAGAGAAAGCGTGCCTGAGAGCGGCGTAGCACTGCCGGCTCCTATAGTGACGGCCCGCTCGTGGAATGCATTGGGGTGGACATAGGGAGCATCCCTCCATGTGGATGCCTGAAAGGCTCGCGCCACTGCGGAGGGAGCAAAAAACAGACCGGCAATATTGCCTTCTGCGTCCATCACCACTTTGGCGTCGAGGTCAGCATTGGCAAAGACACAGGTGACGACCGCGATGTGGTAGCTTTGCTGCTTCACCATCTGAACGTCTTTTATGGTTTTGAAGGCCCCGACCTGCGCGACAATTTGCCGCCAGACAGCGGCCAGCTTGTCCTGAGGCAGCGCGGCTTTCATGCGCGCATCGAAGCGGGCTTCGACGGCTGACCACTTCTCCTGTGAGAGCGCGGTAATGGTCTCACGCCCGATGGTGCTGTAGTCCGGCGGAGATGGCGCGGACTGGGCAGAAAGGCTGAAGAGCGCGGAGAGAAGGAGGGCACATCCGAGTCTTTTCATTCCGAAAGCAAGAATATCGCTGAATTATGAGCATGGCTGGGGGAAATCTGGAAAAATAGAGGCATGACTACAGCTCCCACTGCCACCAGGATTTTTTCCGACCGAATAGGCCGGATTGAAGTTTCCGCAACCATGGCTGTAACCGCTGAGGCGGCCAAGCTGCGCGCGCAGAGCGCGAAGCTGGTTGACTTTGGCGCGGGCGAACCGCACTTTGCGACTCCGCGGCACATCAAAGACGCGGCGATCGAAGCGATCGAAGCGAACTTTACCCGCTACACGACGGTGGCGGGAATTCCTGAAGTGCGCCAGGCGATTGTGGAACGGCATGCGACCGACTTCGGATCGGACTATTCACCGGAAGAAGCCGTGTTCACGACGGGCGGCAAGCTGGCGCTGTTCAATGCCATTCAGGTGCTGGTGGACCACGGCGATGAGGTGATTCTGCCGGTTCCCTACTGGGTTTCGTTCAAGGACATCATTCAGTACGCGGGCGGCAAGGTGGTTTACCTGGAGACGAGCGAGGCGGAGAACTTCCGCATCACAGCCGACGGGATTGAGCAGGCGATCACGCCGCGGACGAAGGCGATCATTCTGAACTCGCCGTCGAACCCGGCAGGGTCGGTGGTGTCTCCGGCGGACCTGGAGCGGATTGTGCGGCTGGCGCACGAGCGCGGCATCTATCTACTGCTGGACGAGTGCTACGTGTACCTGCAGTACACGGGCGCGCTGGTGAGCGGCGGGTCGTTTACCGAGGCCAAGGAGCACGTGGTGGTGCTGGGGTCGCTGTCCAAGACCTACTCCATGACGGGCTGGCGTGCGGGCTACGCGCTGGGACCGAAGCCGATTATTGCCGCGATGAGCAAGCTGCAGAGCCAGTCGACGTCCTCGACGGCGTCGATTGTGCAGAAGGCGGCAGTGGCTGCGCTGAACAGTTCGCAGGAGTGCGTGGCGGAGATGCGTGCAGACTTCCTGAAGCTGCGTGACCGGATCCTAGGGCGGTTGGCAGAGATTCCCGGGATCACCTGCACGAAGCCCGAAGGCGCGTTCTACGTATATCCGAACGTGTCGAAGTACCTGGGCCGGCCGGGGGCGCGGACGGCGATGGATCTGGCGTCGCGGCTTCTGCACGAGGCCCATGTGGTCACAGTTCCGGGCGAGGCGTTCGGGACGAAGGAGCATATCCGGCTATCGTATGCGGTCTCGCACGAGAACGTGGATGAGGGTGTGAACCGGATGAAGGCATTCTTCGCCAAGTTGTAGATCTTTCCTGTCAGTGGACAGAGGGCAGCCGCACCGGCTGCCCTTTTGTTTCCCTGAGCAGGCGGTGGGCTGGGGCGTTTCCTGGTTCTTGCGGCTGATAGTCTGGAGTGCATGAAGGTTCGAGTCCGTGGCGTTCTTTTTGATATGGATGGGGTACTGATCAGCTCGATCGGGTCCGTGGAGCGGAGCTGGACGAAGTGGGCCGAAATGCGCGGAGTGGATCCTGAATTGGCGATTGAGGCGGCGCATGGACGGCGCGCGATCGAGACGGTGAGGATGCTGAGGCCTGATCTGAACGATGCAGAAGAGCTGCAAATTCTTGAAGAAATGGAAGTTGCTGACAATGATGGAGTGGCGGCGCTCGAAGGTGTATGTCGCATCCTGGCAGCGCTGCCGCCGGACCGCTGGGCTGTAGTGACCTCGGCCACAGAGCGGCTGGCGCGGAGCCGGATGCAGCAGGGTGGGATTCCGGCGCCCAAGCGGATGGTTACGGCGGACAGAGTGACCCGCGGCAAACCCGATCCGGAGCCCTACCTCATAGGCGCCCGGCTCGTGGGATTCAAACCGGAGGAGTGCCTCGTGATTGAGGACGCTGCGTCGGGCGCGAAGGCCGGACATGCGGCGGGCTGCAAGGTGCTGGCGACTCTGTTCTCGCATTCACTAAAGAGCCTGAGCGCGGCGGACTGGGTTGTTCCTTCTCTCAAAGACGTGTGCGTGACGGTGACGGACGGGTGGATTGAGTTTGAGTTTGAGCCGGTTCTGAGAAGCGAAAAAGCGGTCCGCTAAAGTCACCAAGGGGCTTTGGCACGGCACACGCGCAACTCGAGAACTTTAAGCTCCTGATTCCACATTGTTTACGGATATTTTCGCCCTAAACCGATACAATCAAATGGGCTGTTGGTATACAACTGTAAACAAATAGGTTAGTTGTTGCGGTAACTGCCACGCCCGTTCCCGAAGGCATCGAGCGGCACGATGGTGTGCCGGATCTATTGATCCTGATTCTAAATGGTTTAGCTGGTGTTGCCTCGCTAGAATCATCTAACCATTGAGGTTACGCGTAAAATCGTGCAAGAAAAAGAGTTAACTGGATCCATCGAAATGCGCGAAGGGCACAGCTTGTGAGCTGTGCCCTTTCTTTATTATAGCTGGTTCGCGGAATTGAAATGCAATTTTTAACTGTTTTGGTTTGTGTGGGTTGGGAGATTTATGGCTTGACAACGTGAAAGGGCCGAGCGGCATTAGGATGCAACAGCTCACATACCGTTGTTGCGGTCAGGCGGTGCGGGGGTTGGGCTGCGATGCCTGCGGTGCTGAAGTCTGAGTGAAGAGCCAAGTGAGTTCGAGCAGCATGGGCCAGACAATCACGACCGATATGAGCCAGCCTGCTTTTGACCATGCGTTGCCGGGGGCTCCGGCATAGACGACGAGACACAGTGCAGCATTGGCGAGATAGGCGGCGTTGAGGCCTGCGAGGCATGCGCGAGTGGGCAGGAATCGCTTGCGGCGCAGGATGAGAAGTGTACCGCTGACGACTACGATTCCGAAACCCAGACCAAGGATGGAGAGGCGCTGCCATTCGCTGGTTCCGGCCAGGTGCAAGAGAAACGGCGATTCCACCGACAGCGTCGCGGCAATCGAGAGGCCGACGAGGCTCCACAGCAGGCGCCGCTCCATCGCCGTTGAGGGCCGGGTGGAAAAGAGGGAGCGCAGCCGCAGCCAGATCATGGGATAGGCCAGGAAGAATGGAGCGCCGACGAGCAGGTGCCACCAGTTGCCCTGATGACCGGGGACATGCAGCGTGACGGCGTCCCACGCCGACGTGTTCATTGCGAAGGGTAGGAAGACAACGGCTCCGGCGAGCAACCAAATGAGGAGGAGGAAGGCATTGACCGAAGTTGGTTCGCGTGGTTCGTTCGGCATGGGAGTTTGCTTGTTCCGGGCAAAGGATGCGTGATCGCGCACGGAGGCCTCCAGCCGAACGTACGCAGGGCGAATTGCAGAGGTTCCGTGATTTTACGGGGCGCGGCTGGCGGCGGCACCGCCGCCAGGCCAGGAAGAGTTCTAAGCGGACTTCGGTGGCGACGGCTCCGGCGAGCTTTGGCGGCCGTTGATGGGCAGAAAGCGGGTCTGCTGATCGCCGATCTCGACGACTCCAACGACGGTGGCGCGGACGCCTGCACCACCGCCGCCTTCACCCTGCGCGCTGGAATTGCCCACGCCGCCGGTGCCTGCTACGGCGCCCTATCCGTACACGAGCTTGGCCACGGGAATGATGGTCTTGCCCTGCGGGGTGATGGGTTCGCCGTAGATGGCCTTGACGCGGGCCTGGCCGAGAATGCCTTCCTTGAGCGATTGGAGAAGAGCGGCACTGCCCATTTGCGGACTCCTTTTGATGCTTCCTTTGTTACTTGAGTCAGATGCAGAGAGCGGGCGAATGCGTTCGTTGAGCGATGAATCCCACATCTCTTCGAGATGTGGGGCACCTGCCCTGGAAGCCGCCGATTGCGTGGTGAGATCGCTCCCAAAACGAATTCGTGGGTGCTGTTGTTGAGGTTCACAAACTTCTGCCATCTAATGGGCGAATCCGCTGACCGCGAAATAGACAATCGTGTAGAGAACCACGGTTGCATCCATCACCGCAGCCACTTTGAAGCCGTGTGCGTAGGCGTGGCTTCTGTTTGCCAGAAACAGATAAACCGCGAAGGCTTTTTCAAATAAGCTGTAGATGAGAATCGGGTTTCGCCATTCGACACGGAACGCGGCGACGATCATGAAGACGCCCATGAGGCCGACCATGATGCCCCAGTGCTGGGTGATGATGGTGTAGTCCGGGAGGAATGGGATTTTCCCTACGGTTTCCGCCGCCCACCGCGGCCAAAAGGCGTAGAGACTCGCGGAAGCCGTCCCAAGCCCAGTAATGACAAAGAACGGTTTGAACGTAAGATCGAAAAAGCGTTTCATATGCCCTCCGTCTCGTCGGATCTGAGCCTGGCACCGGTCTACTTTTAGTAGCCCCCGTCGCCAACAGCCAACATCAATTTTCTACGGCTGGCGCGCTGGGCCAATTTGCGGCGCGTGCACCGGCTTGGCCATGCCGTAGAAAATCACAACGCCCTGTCCGCCACATCGAGTCGAGAGCGCCTCACTCGGTGTGCCGATGCAACTGTCGATATCCTGCCAGTTATTCATCGCCCAGACATTGCCTGCCGGATCGATGGCAATATCAGTGATCATCTGCAGACCTCCTCCCACGTAGCCCCCTGGAGGCGAGATCTGTTCACCCGTATGCACGCCGGGCGGGCAGTGTTCCGTGTGCACGCCGCACAACTCCGCAATCGGACTGCTGGCCCCGGCGAAATTGGAAATCCAGATATTGTCATTGCCATCCACGGCAACGGCCCACGGGCCTGGGAGACCGCCGCCCTTGAACGGCGAGCCCGGATATGGTGTTCCGTCCGGCCGCAGCACAGTGATGCTGCCACCGTTGGCGGTGCCTCCTTGCTGTTTGGACATGGTCTTCGTCAGGTAGTCAGAGGCCGACTCAACCCCCGCGGCTTTCAGGTGAATTCCCATGTCGACGAGGTGGGCCATCCCCAGCAGGCCAGTGCCGAACCGGTTGGTGATCCAGACATTCCCCTGGCTGTCGATACCAAGACCGCTATTATTGATTCCGGTCTTGAAGTTCTCAACCTTGCTCGGATCGGAGGCGGGAAAGCGCGTGACATGGGCAACCCCGCTATTGGCGACCCAGATCCGGTCCTGCTGGTCGATGCCGAGATGAAATGGAGCCTCAAAGGATTTGCACGGCTCTGCGCTGTCGCCCTCGCAAACGATCTTGCCTTTGGCCAGATCGCCCTTAGGGAAGAGGACAAGTTGCCTCTTCTCGACACCCAGGACCCAGACGTCGCCGCTGGGGGTGACGATGATGCCTTGCATCAGACCGAGCCAGCCGCCGAAGTTGATGCCCTCCGGCGGTGTCAGGGGCTTGCCGTTCTTGTCGAACACAGCGATTGCTTTGCTGCCGTAGGTAGTGAACCAGGCATTATCTTTGGCGTCGACTGCAGCGCCGAAGGTGCCTCCTTCCATTCCGCCGCCGGTAAAGCCTGTGGTGATCGGCGACAGGGGCGTGCCGTTGGGCGCGAACTTGGTCGCGTGGCCCTGCCACAATGAATCCTGCCCCTGCCAGCCGACGCTGAAGTTGTCTCCGACCCAGAGATTGCCTTCACTGTCGAACATCGCCTTGCCCCCCGCATCATACCCGCCGCCGTCGAACCTCAACGGCAAGACCCATGCGCTGGGCTCCCAGTTAAGGTATGGCATGTACGGAACCGCAAGCATATGACTGGACGGCGATACCTGATAGAACTGGCGGAGTAGATCGTAAATTTTCCCGGGCTGGTGCCAGGGGTTGAGGGCGATCGATTCGGCTGCGAGAAGCGCATTCGTCGGGAGTCCACCGCCAGGAGGCGCAACCGCCGCGAACAGGCTGCCGCAGGCATCCGCCTTCACCCGCGTCACGCAACCGGAAAGCAGGTCCGCAAGGGTCGCGAAATTGGCCATCGTAGGTGTCTGGCTGCTGTTGAGCGGGTCCTGAATTGCGCCACCCCATCCGCCTGTGGAGAGATCGACGAAGTTGGGGACATTGCCTGCGGCGATGCGCAGGCTGAGCGGCTTACCTCGGAGAGCGGTGTCCTCGAGAAACTGGGCGTTCGTCCATACCGATGCCACTGTGGTCATCTCGTTGATTACGACTTTGGCTGGGGGCTTGTTGCCCAGGACCGCGATCAGCGCAATCGCCGGATTATTACCGGCTCCCTGATTGGCTGCAGATACGCCGGCGGCGGCCACCAGATACAGGCTGGAGTCAGGCGTGCCAGTGCCATGGATTGCAAACCGGCCATCCTTGTCGGTTTTCGTCTGTGCGAGCTGTCTGGGCGAGCCTGCACTTGCTGCCCACAGGGTCACTGTTGATTGGGCAATGGGCACGCCTGCACCCAGCACCTGGCCCTTGATGTCGGCAGCAAAGGTCGATGTTGCAAAAAGCAAGTTGGAAGCTACGATTGCCGCCAATATCGGTTTTCGAATTGCTGATCTCGAATTCATGTCGTTCTCCTTGCCTGCGAATATGAGTCGCAAATCCTTGAGCACCGAGATCGGGGCCGCTTGGTTTCGGATAGTCAGTTAATCAGTTCTCACACCGCAGGGGAACTGGCAGTTACGACAGGGGCGCTCCAGAAGACTGCCAGGCCCGGCGTGATCTGTGCAGGCGAAGGTAGTCTGGCAGTGGTGTTCGATTGCCAGTTCGATGAGCGAAACATTCAATGTGTGGTGACGAGACTTATGACTTGATGAGGCGGCGGATGTAGCGCTGGCAGGGGCGTTCGACCACGATCATGACCAAAACGGCGGCGGAGATGAGCAGAGCGTAGCTGAGCCAGGGATCGTATTGGGCGACGTGCAGGCGGTCGAGGATGTGGGAGTTGTGGATGATGTTCCAGAGATTGAAGTGCAGGATGTAGAGGCAGTAGCTGGCCTGTCCCACGACGGCGAATGGATAGAAACCGAAGAAGCGGGAGATCGGGTTGTGTCCGGCGAGGCCGAGAATGGCGAGCGCGAAGAGCGGCATGAGCAGGCCGTCGTGCATCATGGGGAATGGCATGCTGTCTCCGTAGTAGAGAACGATGTAGAGGCTGGCGACGCCGAGCAGACCGAAGAGGAAGCGCTTGCGGGCGGCACGCGGGATCATAGCGTCGAGGTCGGCGAGGGCGATTCCGAAGAGGAAGGACGGAATGTGCGGCGGAGGGGTGAACTTGAGGGCACGGATCCAGAAGCCGTCGGTATAGCGGTTGATCTGAGCAACGCCGTCGGGGTGCAGCCACATGTAGAGGCTGGGTAGAACCATTCCGAAGCACCATAGGCCGAACATGACTCCGAGAAGCGGGAGCAGGCGTTTGGGGCGCTTGATGAGAACGACGAAGGGAAAGATGGCGTAGAAGAACGCCTCAGTAGACATGAACCACGCGGGCGTGTTCCAGAAGGTGGAGAGCCAGGGATGCCAGCCTTGCAGGAGGAGCGGGGTGAGGATAACTCCCCATGCGAACTGGGCGTGGCTACGGGCATGCCACTCCTGCATGAGCATGCCGATGGAGATGATGAGCGCGAGGGCGTAGACGGGATAGAGGCGCGAGAAGCGGGCAACCCAGAAGTTGCGGGTCTTGAGCTGGCCCTTTTGCGCGCGGTCGGAGTAGTTGTAGGCCAGGACGTATCCGGACATGAGCAGGAAGAAGCTGACGGATGTATATCCGCTGTTGACGACAGGCTCGAGGGGACCAAACCACTTTGGGTTGGAGAAATGGAAGAAGACGATGTTGAGCGCGGTAAAGCAGCGCAGCCCGGTGAGGGCAGGAAGAATCTCCTTCTTTTTGGCTGGAGGAGCCGGCACCGGCAAAGCGGCAGGAATGGAGATCGGGCCGGGTGAGGAACCGAGTTCGAGTTGTGTGATGGCGCTCAAGACTCAGCTAAGAGGCCGCCAGCGAAGAGCCGGTCAGCGATAGAACGGTCAACAAAAACTGATTAGTGGGTTTAGACGCATTTTGTGCGGGTCACGTCTCTCAGGCGGTAACCAGAGAGCCGACTTTTTCTCCACAGATGACACGTCGGATGTTGCCGGGCTGGTTGAGGTTGAAGATGATCATGGGCAGATTGTTGTCTTTGCAGAGGCTGACGGCGGTGGTGTCCATGACTTTGAGGCCGAGGCGGAGGATCTCCATATAGGTGATCTGCTCGAATTTGACGGCGTTTTTCTCCATGACGGGGTCGGCGTCGTATATGCCTTCGACTTTGGTTGCCTTGAGGAGGACTTCGGCGCCGATTTCCATGGCGCGGAGCGAGGCGGCTGTATCTGTTGAGAAATAGGGGTTGCCGGTGCCGGCGGCGAAAATGACGACGCGGCCTTTCTCAAGATGGCGGATAGCGCGGCGGCGGATGTAGGGCTCGGCGACCTGGTTCATGCTGATGGCGGACATGACGCGGCAGTGGACGCCTGTTTTCTCGATGGCGTCCTGAACGGCGAGCGCGTTGATGACGGTGGCGAGCATGCCCATGTTGTCGGCAGAGACGCGGTCCATGGAGCTGGCCTGCTCGGCGACCCCGCGGAAGAAGTTTCCGCCACCGACGACGATGGCAACCTCGACGCCAAGCTCAGAGACCTCGGCGAGTTCTGCGGCAATTTCGTGGACACGGTCAACATCGACGCCGAAGCCGCGACCGGCAGCCAGCGCTTCCCCGGAGAGCTTAAGAACGACGCGCTTGTACATTCCTATTGAGTATCGCACGACTGGCCGTCAAGGCAGACGCGGCTTCGCCGCCAGTGCGATACGGGCGTTTGTGGCCGCACGCTGCGGTCGCGGATGGGATTGCTGTGGATTGGTGCTCTATGGCCGCGATTTATAGTCCTGCTCGAAGAACTTGTTCAGTTCGGCGTATGGGGTTATGCCGTCGAAGGCGGTGACCGTGCCCTGCTCGATCAGCTCTTTTGCCGCGCGGATGAATCCCGTCCATGCGGCACGGGCAAAGGATGAGCCGACACTGACGCGGCGGACACCCAGAACAGCCAGATCGGCAACGCTGACGCCGGTATTCGAGCTCAGCAGCACGTTGACGGGCTTTGGAGCGACGGCGGAGACGATTGCCTGAACGTCTTCACGCTTTGTCGGGCCGGGCGCGTAGAGGACGTCGGCTCCAGCAGCGGAGTAGGCTTGGAGGCGACGGATAGATTCGCGCAGTGGACCGGGATGACGGACGAGGAAACACTCGGCGCGGGCGGTCAGAAGGACATCGGCTCCAGAGGCGTCGATGGCGGCGCGCGCGGCTTTGATTCGGTCTACGGCAAGGGAAAGATCGTATAGCGGCTTTTCGGGGTTGCCGGTTGCGTCCTCGATGGAAAGCCCGGCTACTCCGGTTGCGACGCAGAGCTGGACATTCTGCGCAACGGCGTCCGGCCCGTCTGCGTAGCCGGATTCAAAGTCGGCATTTACGGGAAGCTCGGTTGCAGAAACGATCTCTGCAATGTGGGCAAGCATCGCGTCACGCGAGACGGCCCATTCCGCATCGGGAATGCCGCGGGAGAATGCGAAGCCGCCTGAGGTTGTGGCGAGCGCCTTGTAGCCAAGGCTGCGAAGGTAGCGGGCGGTGCCAACGTCCCATGGATTGGGAATGAGGAAGCAGCCGCTCTGGTGCAGCCTGCGAAATTCGGCGCGTCGGGCGGAGAAATCCAAGTCTGCCATGACCAGTATTGTATGCGCAGCCTATGACGGGAGACGCCTGGCGGAGCGAAGACAGCGGCCGGTCCGCTGGTATTTGTCGAAGAGCCAAAACATGAAAAAGAGGCCGGGCAGGCCGGAGAGAGCAACTCCGTACCAGCCGTTCACCGTGAATGGCTGCTCGTACCATTGGATCCAGCCGGGGATGGCGACCATCATGAACAGCGACAGACCGAAAAGGACAAACACGCGCACACGGGTGAGAGGGACAAAGAATCCGGCGCAGGCGGTCAGCAGGCCAAGCGCCGGGAAGAGAACGGTGGCGTGATAGCGGGCGGGGATGAAGTCGAGCTTATGCTCGACGTGCAGCGGCGCGAAGTGCGCGGGGCTGTAGAAGTAAAACGGCAGCGACAGAATGACTGCTGTGCAGCCGGAGATAAGCAGAGCGCGTATGGCGGGGGCTGGGCCGCGGTGTTGCCAGAGGTAAGCGAGCAGCAACGGGAACGCGACGACATATATGGGGCGAGAGTCAACGGCGAAGCCGAGGAAGACGGCAGCGGCGACCTGCATCCATGCAGGCATGTCCTCTTCGACAGTTGTGATGACCAAGGCGAACGCGATACAGACATAAAGAGCGTTGATTAAAAAGTCTCCGCCGACAACGAAATCATCGAGATTGCCGCTGGAAGCGCCAAAAAGCAGCAGGACGAAGACGAGCGCGGCGGCACGGTCACGGAGGAACCAGCAGGCAAAGGCGATGAAAAGCGCCAGCCATGCGAGATTTTGCAGAGCGACGCTGCCGAGGAGATAGAAAGGCACGGAGAGCAGGATGGCTCCAGGAAGCGGAGTAATGGCGTTGCCGAGATAGGTATGTGCGTCGTACAGATACCGGCCGTGGAGTAGCGCGTAGTCGGCGACGCGCAGGGCGTCCTCGCGGTCGGAGCCCACGCCGAGGATGTGACGCTGCGATATGGGGTTCAGAACGGCAAAGACAAGGGCGAATGCCGCCCAAAGGACCACCAGCCAGCGGATGCGCAGTTCGCGTTCAGCGCGCAGAGTTCTCCAGCGCAGCCAGACCATGAGCACGACGACGACAGAGGCTATCGCGACAGCGAAGAACACCTGCATTGCTCCGTGGAAGTACTTGGCGACTTCCGCAAATCCGGTCAAAAGGCAGGCGATCATGCCGAGAATGCAGAGGATGTCTGAAGGGACGAAGCTGCGTGTTCGCGCGGGGCTGGAGGTCAAACGACGGTCTCCTGATGCAAATGAAAGCGTTGGCGAGAGACGGCTTACTGCTATTTAATCATTCCCGGCGCGGGTCTTGACGGCAACTACGGAAACCGGAAGAAGCGCGAATGGAGCCGAGACAACAAAGACGATCCAGCGACGCCGGATTGTCTTTGCAAGGCTCATGACGGGCGGAGGATTACTCCTGCGCAAGCTGGTCCGCGGAAGAGTCAGCGGCCTTGATTTGTGCGACCGTCCAGTTGGGGTCGCCGACCTTGAAGCGGGCGAAGCGGCGAACGGAGATGTTCTCGCCGAGCTTGCCGACCTTGGTGGCGATGAGGTCCTTGACGGTGACCGACTGCTCCTTGATGAAGGGCTGCTCGAGCAGGCAGACTTCCTCATAGAACTTGCCCATCTTGCCCTCGACGATCTTCTCTATTACAGGTGCGGGCTTGCCGGTTTGCGCGGCCTGGGCGCGGTAGATGTCCTTCTCGCGCTCGAGGTCCTCGGCGGTCACGTCCTCCTTGCGGATGTAGCGGGGGTCGGTGGCCGCGACGTGCATGGCGATGTCCTTGAGCAGCTCCTGGAAGTCCTCGGTGCGGGCGACGAAGTCGCTCTCGCAGTTGATCTCAAGCAAAACGCCGATCTTGCCGCCGGCGTGGATGTAGGTCCCAACGGCGCCCTCGTTGGTGGTACGCGATGCCTTCTTGGCGGCGGAAGCCATTCCGCGCTTGCGGAGGATGACGAAGGCCTCCTCCATGTTGCCTTTGGACTCCTGGAGAGCCTTGAGGCAATCGCCCATGGGCGCGCCGGAGCTGTCACGTAATTGCTTTACAAGCTTCGCGTCGATTTTCTCACTCACTGCAGACATTTCCCTTCCCTTCCTGATCCCTTCGCTTACAAATCCTGCATTATCCGAACTTGCTGAATTCAAATTTCCGCTTGATTTATTTAATTCCAAACACACAGAAAGCGTGGCCGTCATTACAACGCAGCCACGCTTTCGTTAAAGTTCGGGCAGCCCGATGGCCGCGGAACTCTGTTAACGGCTGCTTTCTGCCGCCTCGGCTTCTTCCAGCGCTGCCACGATGGCAGGAGCCTTGCGGATTCCGCCGCCGAGGGCGGCTTCGAGATCGACCACATCGCTGTCACTGTCGCTGTCAGCGGACAGCTCGCCGGCAGCTGCATCGACTGCGCCTTCTTCAGTACCGGCCTCGGTACTGGCGCTGACGCCAGCGATTTCAGCCGACTGCTTGTCGCCGGCCATCTGCGCGCCCTCAATCACCGAGTCGGAGATCTTGGAGGCGAAGAGGCGGATGGCGCGGAGCGCGTCGTCATTGCCGGGGATCACATAGTCGACCACAGTAGGGTCGCAGTTCGTGTCCACAACGGCGACGACCGGGATGCCGAGCTTGCGTGCTTCCTTGACGGCGATGGCTTCATTATTCGAGTCGATGACAAACAAAGCGTCGGGCAGGCGGCGCATGTTCTTAATGCCTGCGAGGTTGGCTTGCAGGTGCTTGCGCTCGCGCTCAAGCTTGATGACTTCCTTCTTGGTGAGGAGTTCGTAGCGGCCGTCAGTGGCCATTTCATCAAGATCCTGAA